>Ga0210400_10006110_pt1 | contig 10160 bp, 7 predicted proteins | sample IncBWH26MmetaG_FD_155456 | JGI IMG/M metagenome (GOLD analysis project Ga0210400, IMG submission 155456) | Forest soil microbial communities from Barre Woods Harvard Forest LTER site, Petersham, Massachusetts, United States - Inc-BW-H-26-M | ecosystem: Environmental > Terrestrial > Soil >... | reverse complement strand
GGTCTTACTCATGAGGAACGGATGCTCGTTGCAATCGTTGCATTGGCGGCAACGGAGCATCCGAATCAGCTCCGGAATTACTTGCACGGTGCCCTTCAAGACGGCATGGATGGGCAGAAAATCCACGAAGCCCTCACCATGCTCGTGGTGTACTGCGGATTCCCGACGGCATTGGAGGCACTTGTGGAGTTGCATAAGGTACAAGCGATAGAGGGGCAGGAGCCAGGGTCGAACGGAGATGCTCCCAGGCGGCAGAGTAGTCAGGCTGGAGGTGCCCAATGAGCGTGGGTGCTGCTGTCGAATCGTCCCAGTCGCTGGGCCATTGGTACCCCGGCTGGCATGCCTCTCAACATCCCGAGCGTGCCGCTGTCATAGACAGTGGAGATGGCGCGATTCTCACCTACGCGCAGCTAGACCGACAGTCGATTCAACTGTCGAACCTATTTCGTCGCCTCGGCCTGCGCCCAGGAGACGGCGTCGCCATGTTGCTCGAGAATGGGCCATGGTTCTTCATCGTCGCATGGGCTGCTCAGCGTTCCGGTCTCTATTACACGCCCGTGAGTACCCACTTCACGGCCGACGAAGTTGCCTACATTGTGGAGGACTGCGGTGCGAGGGTTTTTGTTAGCTCATCTGAACAGTCGTCGGTGGCAAGCAAACTAGTTGTCGACGCGAATCTGGCCCACCTCGATGCATGGCTAGGAGTCGGAAGTCCGATGCCGGGATTCGATGGCATCGAGAACCAGATGTCATCGTTACCGACATCTCCGCTAACCGCGGAGTTGGAAGGCTCCGCCATGCTGTACTCGTCGGGAACAAGCGGGCGGCCCAAGGGCATCCGGATGCCCCTGCAGTTGGACCCAATCGGAACGCCAAGCAGCGTGATGAAACTAGGCCGCTCCCTTTACGGCTTTGGAGAGGACACGGTCTATCTGAGTCCCGCCCCGCTCTATCACTCTGCCCCATTAAACTTCTCGATGGCCGTGCATCGCCTGGGCGGCACTGTTGTGGTGATGGCCCGATTTGATCCCGAAGAGTTTCTCCAATCGATCGATAGGTACGGCGTTAGCCACACGCAAGTTGTTCCGACGATGTTCAATCGTTTGCTCTCTTTATCCGACGAGGTACGGAGCGCAGCAAATCTCGGAACCCTCCGAGTTGCCATTCACGCATCAGCACCTTGTCCGGTCCCAGTGAAGGACAACATGATCGAATGGTGGGGTCCGATCATTTATGAGTACTACTCGGGTACAGAGGGCGTGGGATTTACCGCCATCACGAGCGAGGAATGGCTCGAACACCGCGGTTCGGTTGGCAGGCCCCTCATTGGACGGGTTCACATTCTTGACGATGCAGGAGACGAGCTACCAGGTCGACAGACGGGCCGGGTGTTCTTCGAATCGAAAGCTTTGTTCGAATACCACAACGATCCGACCAAAACCGCCGAAGCTCACTCGAGCCAGGGTTGGTCGACCATGGGCGACGTCGGTTTTGTCGATGGAGATGGCTATCTCTACCTGACCGACCGCTCCACCGACATGATCATCTCCGGTGGCGTCAATATCTACCCAAGAGAGATCGAGAATGTACTTTTGGAACACCCAGCAGTCGAAGATGCTGCTGTCGTGGGTATCCCAGACTCAGACTTCGGGGAGCAGGTTCGGGCGATCGTGCAGCTGCGCACGCCTGAAGAAGCCGGCGAGCAATTGAGCAGTGAACTGATTGCTTTCTGCCAAAACCGGCTTTCCAAAATCAAATGCCCTCGATCCATCGAGTTTCGAGCGGAGTTACCGAGGTCGGGAGCCGGCAAATTATTGAAGCGTGAACTGCGTGCGGAGTACTGGCAAGAGCACACGACATCCATCGGCTAGTGGAATGGCCCGAGCGGGGCAGTGGGATTTCGAGCCTGACGTTGTGCGCGAGAGGGACTGAAGTCGCCGGCAGCAGCGCTATCACGAGAACGACTCTCGTTCCTCGGCAAATCAATTTAGTCATCGGGTCCTGCCCAAAATGCGGTGCATGCTTCAGCTGGGGTCGGTTAGGCGATCAAGACGAATGGGAAAGTGGGTGGGGATGGCGGACCTTGCAAGTCCAGGACAGTTGTCCTAATATATGGGACGAGCGATTCAAGCGAGACGGAGCACCATAACGTGAAGACGATCTATTTCCACCTCATGCCGTACCCAGAGCTTCCGGCGGACTTTCAACAGAAGCACCGTTCCGTTTGGGTGGATATCGACCCGTCGCTCTTCGACCCAAACGTGGGCAATCGTGCCTACAACGCCTACATCGATCAGATCGAGTACGCAGCAGGACTGGGATTCGATGGGATAGGAGTAAACGAGCACCATTCTAATGGCTACGGAATGATGCCAAGCCCCAATCTTATTGCATCTATTCTTGCCCGGTCCTGTCCCGACATCGCCATCCTGATACTCGGCGATTCCGTTGCGTTGTACAACCCGCCAATTCGAGTTGCAGAAGAGATTGCCATGCTGGATTGTATTTCCGGCGGTCGCATCATCGCAGGATTTCCGGTGGGGTCCCCCATGGACACTGCATTCGCTTATGGGCAGAATCCCGCCACACTCCGCGAGAAATACTACGAAGGAGTCGATCTGATCAGGGCAGCGTGGGCCGCTGATGAACCGTTCGCTTTCAACGGAAACTTTACCAAGCTCCGGTATGTCAACTGTTGGCCTCGTCCTATTCAGCGCCCGTCGCCTCCGATTTGGATTCCAGGGGGAGGCTCGGTAGAAACATGGAGTTGGTGTGCTGAGAAGAATCTCCCCTATCTGTATCTTTCCTACTTCGGGTATAAGGCCGCTGAACAATCGATGAGCGGCTATTGGGAGGCAATGGGTGAGGCTGGACGCGAGCCCAACCCATTTGCTGCGGGGTTCGTTCAGTTCATTGGTGTGGGCGCAACCGAGAAGGAGGCTTATGACCTCTACCGAGAGCCGGCAGAGTACTTCTTCAATCGGTCCCTCCATGTCTACGCGGGGTTTGCCGATCCCCCGGGATACAAGTCGGTGGAGACGGTGCGAGCTGGCGTCGAGGGAATGGTTGAACGCGCAGCGCGAGAGGCAACCCAACGCAAGATGGCTCCGGTCAAGCAGGGTTCCCAGTCCAAACTGACCTTTGACGAAATGGTTGAGAAGGGCTATGTGGTGCTTGGTAGTCCTGAGCAGGTCGTTGAAAAGCTCAAGACGATCGCAACCGATCTCAACGTTGGCCGGCTCATCGCCCTTTGTCAGTTCGGCAACATGTCGAGCGACCTTGCCAAATACAACGCGGAGCTGATGGCGACCAAGGTCCTGCCGGAGATCCGAGAGATGTTTGAGAGTGAGTGGAAAGACGAGTGGTGGATAAGTCCCAGCGAGTCGAGAGTGAGGATGGCTGAGGGGGTGCCAACGTGATGACTGGTGCCGGAGTGATTAGCGAGTCCTTGTTTCGAGGTCAGCCCTTCGAAAGCCACGTAGTAGGCGACGGACCGACCGTCGGATACTTACACGGAACGCTTGGCGTGGCATCGGCGGTGCCGTTCCTGACGGCTACTGCGTCCACCGGATTGACGGTCGTTGCGCCATCCCTGCCGGGGTTCGGGAGTTCCGAACCCTGCAGTGACCTGCGAACACTGTTTGATTGGGTATGTGCGGCAAGCGAGGTGTTGGACCTCGTAGCCGTAAGTGGGAAACCGTGCGTGGCATCATCTATTGGTGCAATGTTGGCTCTAGAAGTCGCTGCAGTGAGGCCCGATGCGTTCGAAGAATTGGTACTTGTGGCTCCATTTGGCCTGTGGGACGATGCACAGCCAGTTGCGGATCCGTTCGGCGTGACCTTGGGAGTGCAGCGCGAACTTCTCACGGTGGACGTGGAAAAGACGGCGACATTCTTTGAGAACGATCCGTCACTGGACGCAGATGGAAAAATCTCGGAAACGGTGCAGCAATATCAGGCAAGGTCCACCGCTGCGTCGCTGATCTGGCCAATCCCCGAGTTCGGGCTGTCGAGTCGAATCCACCGTGTGACCTGTCCAGTGACGCTCATTTGGGGTGCCCAAGACGCGATTATCCCGGTCGACTATCTCGAGAGGTTCGCCAGTCTTCTCCCGAACGTCGTGGGAGCGCACATTATTGAAGATGCCGGCCATCTGGTTGAGATAGACCGCCCAGACGAAGTCGCCCAAATTGTTTCCAAGGCGTTCAATCGCTAGCGCCAAGTTTAATGCACCACGATACACCTGTCTTTGTGGGAGCAATGAGTGTCCATATTCCTATGGGCCGATTCGTCCCTTTCAGATGTGCCTGCAACACAGATCACTACGGCGTCTCGAATAGACCGCCTGAGAAGGAGCACAATGGCTGATTATGACATTCACATCAAGGGTGGCACGATTGTCGACGGTACGAGGTTGCCGAAGTATCGCGGTGACGTCTGGATCAAGGACGGCAAGATCGCCCAGATGGGCGGCAAAAATTCGGGTACTGCGGATCAAGTAATTGACGCCGATGGCCTCATCGTCTGCCCGGGATTTGTCGATCTGCATACCCACTATGACGCGCAGATCCGTTGGGACCCTTGGTGCACTATTTCCGGCTGGCACGGTGTCACGTCGGTCGTTCTCGGCAACTGCGGCTTTGGATTTGCACCGTGCAAGCCGGAGTTTCGGGACCGCTCCCTCCTGACAATGACCCGAACTGAGGCGATTCCTCTGGAGACGATGAAGGCCGGCCTCCTACCTCACTGGGATTGGGAGTCGATTCCCGAGTATCTGGACAACCTGGAGCAGACCCCAAAGGGTGTCAACACCATCCAGTACATGCCAACTGCGTCTCTCATGACCTATGTGATGGGCCTTGAGGCGGCAAAGTCAAGGCCCGCAACGCCAGCTGAGCGTGCCGAGATGCAGCGGTTGTTGCACGAGGGTATGGATGCGGGATTGTGCGGATTTTCCATTCAACGCCTTGGTCCCGATTCAATGCAGGCTGACTTCGACGGCACGCCAATGGTGACCGACACGATGGCCGACGAAGACATTCTCTGTCTCGCGGAGGTATTGGCGGAGCGTGAAGAGGGATTCATCCAGATCACCCAAAACACTGGAGCGATCAAGCAGGATCTCATGTTCGAGCAAACACTAGCCAAGGTGTCTGGACGGCCGGTATTGCACAACGTGATTGTTACGGGACGCAAGAACCCCCTCCATGAACGGACTATCAAGTGGTTGAATAGTCGATGGGATGAAGGTGAGATGATCTACGGTCAGGGCTCCACCCACCGTACGGGATTCCTGTTCCAGTTGGAGCATTGGAATATGTACGATTCCAGCCCAGCTTGGCGGGCCGTCACCACTGGTACGAAAGAAGAGAAGTTCGCCAAAATGCAGGATCCTGAGCTTCGAGCAGCGCTTTTGCGAGAGACCGAGGCGGCCGAAAGGAAGCTGCAGATCATTCAAGCCGGACTCGGTGGTCCATTGGAGAAACTGGTGATCCAAGGAGTGAACCGGCAAGCAGAGTTGCAGAAGTATGTAGGTCGGTCACTGGGCGATATTGCGGTTGACGAGGGCAAGCACCCGGTCGAAGTCATGTTGGACATTTCACTCGCCGGTGATCTCAAGGTTGAATTCTTGGGGCCTGATCGTGGATCGAACGCCGATTTCACCTCCGATATCTTCTTGTCGTCCCCTTACACTTTCCCGGGCGCTTCGGACGGTGGTGCACATACCAAGTTCTTGACGGGGGGTTCCTTCACGACAGATTTTCTGCGGTGGCTCGTACGAGATCAAAAGAAGCTGACCCTCGAAGAAGCTCACTATCGGCTTTCGGCCCTACCGGCGCATGCTGCTGGCTTTCACGATCGAGGGACGTTGCGTGAGGGGGCTGCAGCCGATGTCGTGGTGTACTCGCTCGAGGATCTTGACATTCAGCCGGAGTGGGTCGGCGAGGTAGCGTTCGACCTCCCGGGAGACGAGTGGCGCCGGGTTCAGCATGCTATCGGTTACAAGTCAATCATCGTTAACGGGGTGGAGACCTTTAGCGATGGCAAGTGCACAGGAGAGACACCTGGTCGTCTCCTGCGGCACGGTAGGGGTTGACCGTTTCGGCTTTAAGGCTCATTGCGGGGAGGCGACGTGATCCCCAATGGTGCGTTATGGCGATGCCGTTGCAGCGAACCCTGCTCCTCAATGCGCCACCAGTCCCCTGGGGTCAGGTCTCTAGCACCAAATCGCTCCGACCGGATCAGTTTGGGATCCCTTGTAGGCCGGCGGTCCTAACTGAGCCATCCACCGTGTGGATAGCCATCCCCGAGTCCCATGTATTCCGACGGGTGCCATGGGGTCCACATGATTGAACTAGAGATCGACAACCGCAATCCGGCCGCATCAAACGAACAGTAGGAGAGATAAATGTCCGAGCTCTGCCAGGACCGAGTTTGCATTGTCACCGGTGCCGGTCGCGGAATCGGTCGTGAGCACGCACGAATGTTGGCGTTCCACGGAGCGAAAGTCGTTGTCAACGACGTCGGAGGACCAAACGGGGGAGCTGAAGGTGGATCAAACCCCGCTGATGAGGTGGTCGCTGAGATTGTCGCTGCTGGTGGCGTAGCGGTGGCGAATAGCGATGATGTCTCTAGTTGGTCAGGCGCAGAGGCACTGATCAATCAGGCAATTGGTGAGTTCGGGGCGCTCGACGTTCTAGTCAACAATGCAGGGATTCTCCGCGATCGCGTACTTGTCAATATGACTGAGTCTGAGTGGGATGCAGTAATTAGGGTCCACCTCAAAGGGACTGCGGGTCCGTCTCATTTTGCGGGAGCCTATTGGCGCGAGTTGGCCAAGCAAGGGTCACCCAGGAATGGCCGTATTATCAACACGTCTTCCGCATCGGGACTCTATGGCAATGTTGGACAGACCAACTATGGAGCTGCGAAAGCTGGCATTGCCGCCTTCACGGTCATTGCTGCGATGGAGCTGGCGCGATACGGGGCAACGGTGAATGCCGTCGCCCCCGTTGCCCTCACTCGCATGACGGAGAATTTGTTTGGCCAAGAGACGGGGGAAGAAATTGCACCGCATTGGATTGCTCCGATCGTGTGTTGGCTGGCGAGTATGGAGTCCTCGTCTGTCACCGGTCACGTGTTTGATGTGAGCGGCAAGAGGTTATCGATCGCGGAGGGATGGCACCGAGGTCCCACCGTGGATCCGGCCGATAATCCCACTCAGCTGGCCCCTATCGTGGAGGCGCTCGTCAAGGAAGCGAGGCCCGGAGCTGACATGAATGGGTTCGACAAGAAGCGGCGAGTCTGATCGATGGAGAGACTATCGCCCCGTCACCGCGGCCTAGAGAACGACTGGAGTTGAGTTGGAAAACACGATGAGCTTCGCTTTCAGCGAAGAGCAAGACGCGCTTCGCGGGACGGTCAAACGTTTCCTTGAGGACAAATCGCCCGAAATTGAGGTCCGTCGTCTGATGGACACGACAGAAGGTTACGACACTGCGGTGTGGACCCAGATGGCGGAACAGCTGGCCCTGCAGTCACTCACCATCCCCGAGGAGTTCGGCGGATCGGGCTTCTCCTACGTCGAGCTCATTGTTATGCTTGAGGAAATGGGCGCGGCGTTGCTCTGCGCCCCCTTCTTCTCTACAGTGGTCCTGGCCGCCAACGCGATTCTTACGTCTGGTGACCAGAAGGCCCAGGAGTACCTGCTCCCGGGTATCGCCTCGGGAGAGACCATCGGGACACTGGCCTACACTGAGGATTCCGGCCTGTGGGGTGCCGACGATGTCACCCTGATCGCCTCGCCGTTGGGTGACGCTTGGACGCTGAACGGCCACAAGTCGTTTGTGATCGACGGGCACGTGGCCAACCTGATCCTGGTGGTTGGCCGCACCGCAGCCGGACTCTCGCTCTTTGCGGTGAAGGGCGATGCCGCCGGCCTGACCCGCACGGCGCTGGCGACTATGGATCAGACCCGCAAGCAGGCCCGGCTTGAGTTCGCCGATACCGAGGCCTGGTTGATCGGCACTGACGGGGCCGCCGAGCCGGGGCTGTCCAAGACCCTCGACTTGGCTGCCGTTGGCCTGGCCGCCGAGCAGGTCGGGGGCGCGCAGCGATGCCTCGACAGCTCAGTCGAATACGCCAAGACTCGCGTCCAGTTCGGTCGTCCGATCGGAAGCTTCCAGGCCATCAAGCACAAGTGTGCTGACATGCTCCTCGACGTGGAGTCGGCCAAGTCCGCTGCTTACTACGCAGGGTCGGTCGCCGCCGAGAACTCCGACGAGCTACCGGTCGTAGCCAGCCTTGCCAAGTCGTACTGCTCAGAGGCATATTTTCACGCCGCGGCCGAGACCATCCAAATCCATGGTGGCATCGGGTTCACCTGGGAGCACCCAGCCCACCTCTACTTCAAGCGGGCAAAGTCTTCGGAGCTGATGCTGGGACATCCATCTTACCACCGTGAGCTGCTGGCGCAGCGAATTGGCATCTGACGCCCCTGCAACGATCAGTCGAGGCACCATCACTCTCGGCTCGGCAGGATCTTGACTTATGGTAAGAGAGACGCGTCGACGGAACTGATATGTCTTAAAGCGAGTCCCCCCGGCTCGTTTGGAGCTCCTTTGGCGGTATTACTCAGCTGATACGCGGGCATCGATGCAGCTGTCTTCGAAGGCTCCCGGGCCAACCGACCACCCACCACAATGGGTTCCACGACCCGCTCTCTAGACCACTATCTCAAACTCATCAGCTGGGGAAAGTCGGGGCTCAGGATCCAACATTGTCAATCGCGATCCGTTCAATCGGCAGACCGTAAGTTCTCAAACGCGACAGAGTACGACAGCTGCCGACGCAACCAGATTTGCATTACAAACGAATCGGGACATGCGACCATCGTATTCGGACAAATGACCTAGACAACGCAGTGATCTGGTTCTATCCTCGGGGCATGGCGACGGAGTGCCCATTACATGACCGAGTAGTGATTCTCACGGGCGCGAGTTCCGGCCTCGGTGTTCACTTGGCAGACGCACTAGATCGTGCAGGTGCGAAATTGGTCCTTGTCGCCCGGCGCGCGTCACTCCTCGAGAGGGTTGCCGATGGCAAGCGAGCCTGCGTCGTCGCCGCTGCCGACATCACGGATGTGGACGGTCGATCCTCGGTCGTCGAGACTGCAATATCGTCGTTCGGGTCCGTCTACGGGTTGGTCAACAACGCTGGGGTCAACCACGTCGTCCCAGCCGTACGGGAGGAGCTTGACGATTTTCGACGCGTCCTAGACGTGAATCTCGTGGCGCCATTCGCGTTGAGCCAACTCGTCGCGCCGATCATGCGCCAGGCGGGATCCGGCTCGATCGTCAATATCACCTCAACGGCAGCGACGCACTCCTCCTCGTACAGTCCGGAGGCCAGCTACATCGCCGCCAAGGCCGGGTTGGCCGGGCTAACACGTGAACTCGCTAGCCAATGGGCTCGGTACTCGATTCGTGTGAACGCGGTAGCTCCCGGCGCATTCGTCACGGAAATGGTGTCGGAGTCCTTCATGGACAGCGAACCTGGCAAGGCTCTGCTGCAGTCCATTCCAATGGGGCGACCCGGTACGGCTGGCGAACTCGCTGCGTCGGTCACCTTTCTGCTCGATCCGAGCAACACTTATCTAACCGGCCAATCGATCGTGCTTGATGGCGGCTTGACCCTGTCCGCCTGCTGACTCGGTTGCGTTGAACTCCGCGAAGATCCACCGGGTTGCCCCTTGTACCTACCCTTTTGGCGGCAGATTCGCAACCAATGTCCAGGTCTCGGGGATCTAAACGGCAGAACTCTGGACTCAGGATGTGGGCACCACAATTGAATAGCTGCGCTTTGCGATTGATCGGCAACGCCGCGGTGATCCGGGGATACTTCCCGTTTGCAAAAGAGCCTTGTTCGGCCATGGAGAGGTTTCGGCGGTTAGCGTATCCCGGCGAGCACGACGCCGATCATGCGTCGCAGGTCGGCATCGGTATCGTTACGGGTGTCGGCCGCCCACGCCAGCGCGGCGATGACGGCGAACACATCACCAGTGCGTAGACCCGACCGCGCCCCACCAGCCTGCTGGGCCCGGTGTAAGAGTAGCTCGGTGGAGATTTGCAGTGGCTGGCAGGCGGACTTGAGCGGCGAGG
>Ga0210400_10006109_pt1 | contig 10160 bp, 10 predicted proteins | sample IncBWH26MmetaG_FD_155456 | JGI IMG/M metagenome (GOLD analysis project Ga0210400, IMG submission 155456) | Forest soil microbial communities from Barre Woods Harvard Forest LTER site, Petersham, Massachusetts, United States - Inc-BW-H-26-M | ecosystem: Environmental > Terrestrial > Soil >... | reverse complement strand
GCCGGGATAGATGGCGATGGACGTTTTCATCGTGTGCTCAGAAACGAATACCGATTTCGTTATTCTAACCCAGGCCGCGAAATCTGGGCTTTCAAAACTGAAAGAGAGACAATCTGGCCTCTTCCTTCTGAATGGATGAATCCCCTTCGCAGGATGCTCAAGTTATGACAGTATGCCAAAGCTGGTGCTACATAGCAGCTAATCTTAGTTTGTCCCAGTCCTTCTGGAGGGTTGTCCGAATATGGATTACAAGTCCGGGCTGCAAGGTCTTGGCATACTGGTTCTTGGAGTTTCTTTGCTTCCCACGATGACCGCAGCGCAACAACCCGCATTGAATCTCATTCCCGTGCCCGCGAGTGTTCAGGCCGGAAGCGGCAGCCTGCGGGTGGATCCGTCATTTTCCGTGGCTCTGACGGCATACTCGGAACCCCGTCTCGATCGTTCCGTCGAACGATTTCTCCGGCAACTGGCTCGTCAAACGGCTTTGCCGCTCCCATTGAAAGCGACCAGGGGCCCGAAAGCAACCCTGGTCATCCAAACCGAGCACGCCGGCAAAGAAGTGCAAGAAGTAGGAGAAGACGAATCCTACGTTTTGGTAGTAAGCGCCTCCGGAGCAAAACTCACAGCGCCGACCCCGCTCGGCACGATGCATGGGCTGCAAACGTTTCTTCAACTAGTGGATGTATCGTCTGACGGCTTTGCCGCTCCCTCCGTCACCGTGCAGGACAAGCCGAGATTCCCCTGGCGCGGTCTTATGATCGATTCCGCGCGTCACTTCACACCGCTCGACGTGATCAAGCGAAATCTTGACGGCATGGAAGCCGTGAAGATGAACGTCTTCCACTGGCACCTCTCGGAAAATCAGGGATTTCGCATCGAAAGCAAGAAATTTCCAAAACTCCACGAATTGGGCTCCGACAACCTTTACTACACGCAAGATGAAGTTCGCGAATTGATCGCCTACGCGCGCGATCGCGGTATCCGCGTGGTGCCGGAATTCGACATGCCAGGGCACAGCACCGCGTGGTTTGTGGGACATCCGGAACTGGCCAGCGGAAAAGGCCCTTATGAAATCGAGCGCCGGTGGGGGATTTTCGATCCCGCGATGGACCCCGCGAACGAGAAACTTTACAAATTTCTCGATGAATTCATCGCCGAGATGGCTCGGATTTTTCCCGACCACTTCTTTCATATCGGCGGCGACGAGGTGAACGGCAAGGAGTGGGACGCCAATCCCAAGATTCAAGCGTTCAAGAATGAGCACGGCCTGAAGAACAACGACGCGCTGCAGGCCTATTTCAGCGGGCGCGTGCAGAAGCTGGTGGTCAAGCACGGAAAAACCGTCGTCGGCTGGGACGAAGTGCTCGTGCCGGGAGTGCCGAAGGATATCGTGATTCAGTCCTGGCGCGGCCAAGCATCGCTGGCGCAGGCGGCCAAGCAAGGCTATCGTGGGATTCTTTCGAACGGCTACTACCTGGATTTGGGCTGGCCCGCGGCGCGCCACTATGCAGTGGATCCCATGAGCGGCGACGCGGCAAATCTCTCGCCGGAAGAAAAACAGCGTGTTCTTGGAGGCGAATCCTGCATGTGGGCGGAGTACGTGAATGCGGAAAATATCGATTCGCGCATCTGGCCCAGGAACGCCGCTATCGCCGAGCGCTTCTGGTCGCCTCAGGAAGTCCGCGATCCCGCTTCGATGTACACCCGGCTGGATTTCATCAGCGCACGGCTGGAGTGGCTGGGCCTGATGCACAAGACGTATTACCGCAGAATGCTCCAGCGCATCGCCGGTCCGTCGTCGCGGGAAGAGTTTGCCGCGTTGCAAACGCTCACTGATTTGCTCGAACCTGTGAAGGACTACACCCGCGAGCAGACCGCGCCAGCGCAGCCGACCAGCGCCACTCCGATGAACCGCGTGGTGGACGCCGTCCCGCTGGAAAGCGATGCGGGCCGGCATTTTGGCGAACTGGTCGATCAATTCCTGGGGGCGCGCCAGCCCGGAGGGCCAGTCGATCAATTCGCTCCGGCCGCATGCCACGATGCGCGCAGCGAAGCGCAGCTTCGCATGCAGCTCACGCTATGGCGCGACAATGACGCACAGCTTCAGCCACTCGCCCAGCGCTCGCTGCTGGTGAAAGAAATCGCCGCCCGGTCGCAGGATCTCTCCGCACTTGGAACGTCGGGTCTCGCCGCCCTCGACGCCATTGCCAAGGGTCAACCAGCTTCTGATTCATGGAAGTCGGAGCAACTCGCCGTCGTAGAACAAGCGAAGAAGCCTAAAGCGCAGCTGCTGCTCATGCCCGCACCCGCCGTGCAGAAGTTGGTGGAAGCTGCCGCCGGGGGCGGAGCGTGCTCCGCAGCTAGGCCGTAGGATTATTGTTGAGTTGAAGGCCGTCGCACTGCAGAGGAGCCTAGTTCGCCCCTTTCGGCTGGTTGTGGCAGACGCCGCTGCCGGAATCGCGAAACGTTTTTCCTTCTGCAGGGATGAACTCCCAGGTGTACTTGCCTGGAGCCAGCGTCAGTTTTAACACGCCGTACGTTTGCCAATCGCGCACTTCACTGTTTGCAGTAGCGAAGCCAAGCAGATCGTGGCTGCGCCCGCCGGTCCCAACCACAATCTCGAGGATTCCATGCTCCGGATCGGCCTTGCCGTCAGGATCCTGCGCTGCGAACCGCTCGTAAGAGTGTTCATGTCCCGCCAGAACTAAGTCCGCGTGCGCAGCATAGAGGTCTTGCCAGAGTGCTTTCAGTTCGGGATGCACAGCGTGTTTTTTAGAGATGCCGCTGCTGAACAGTGCGTGGTGCCCATAAGCGATGATGCAAGCGTTGAGATGTTGCGACAGGTCCTCTTTCAGCCATTTCTCTTGGGGTGACCCTTGGCCGCAGCCTCCCAATTCCCTGACGTAGCAATTGGTATTCAGCACCACGATGTGCCAGTTGCCCAGGTCAAAACTGTAGTAGCCCTTGCCTGCCGGGCCGGCTTGGACGCCCCAATACTCAAAATAGGCATGAGCCATCGGATCGACGTACTCGTGATTCCCAAGCGCCGGCTTGGTCCGGTCCCTGAACCGCCCCCAGGTTGACCCATAGCAATTCTTGAACTCTGCTCCGCTTCCGCTCTCGTACGCCAAGTCGCCCGCAGCGAAGACTGTTCCGGGAATTTGTTCGATCAGCTTCGCAGTCGCCTGTGCGCCCTCCGGATTCTTGCAACTGGCAATGTCGCCCGCGCCGAGGAGTACGAAGGTCTGCGCTGGTGCTTGAGCCCGAGCCTGCTCTTGCAGACAAAGACTCGCGCAGACGAATACCGCGATACGAAAGTGCTTCGAATAGTTCAATCTCGCCATGTGTCCAGGCACCCCTCTCCCTCATCAAAACGGTAGGCTATCACGGGCCTCAGGAGATTTGGGTGACTGGCGGTCCCAATATACTTTGCCCCATTGAATGGGACATGCTACCAAGCATTGCAAAGGAGTGGGAAGCAGGACCAGAACAGTCTTACTATAAGTTGCACGAAATACAGGCTTTATCTTGAAGTTGAACAGATGTTTGAGTTGACTTTTAAAGAGGTTTGGGGTTAGAATGCAACTGCGACTGAATCAGTCGTATATTCCGTCGCATCTTAGAAAGACACGAATACGATGTTTAAGCTCTCGAAAAAGGCCGACTACGGGTTGATTGCCGTCAAGCACTTGGCGATGCACCGCCAGCAACACGCTTGCAGCGCCAATGAAATCGCGGAAGAGTACGGCATTTCCGGAACGCTCATGGCCAAAGTGCTGCAAAAGCTGGCGCATCATTCGATCGTGGCTGCAAAACATGGTTCCAGCGGCGGCTATCAATTGGCCAAGGAGCCTGGACAGATCAGCGCACTCGATGTGATTACCGCCATCGATGGCCCAGTGCTCATCACCTCATGTGTGACAAGCCACGGGAATTGCGACGCCACGGAGAAGTGCTCGGTTCGCGAGCCGTTGCGCCGCGTGAACGAAAGTATTCTGACTGTTTTGAGCACAGTGACGATCGCTCAAATGAGCGAAGAAGCGCAGGAACCTGCGCTGGTCGCACTGCGCGCTTAGGTTTAGGAGAAGAGGGAACATGGCTGTCAAGTTGCCGATTTACATGGACAATCACGCGACTACGCCGGTCGATCCGCGCGTCGTCGAAGCAATGCTGCCGTATTTCACGGAGAAATTTGGCAACGCCGCGAGCCGCAACCATTCCTTCGGCTGGGCCGGCGAAGAAGCCGTCGAGACCGCGCGCCAGCAAATCGCTTCGCTGATTGGCGCCACGCCGAAAGAGATCATTTTCACCAGCGGCGCCACCGAATCCGACAACCTGATGATCAAGGGCGTCGCCGAGATGTTCCGCGAAAATGGCAACCACATCATCACCCAGGCTATCGAGCACAAAGCGGTGCTGGACACCTGCAAGAACCTCGAGAAACACGGCTTCGAAGTCACCTACCTGCCGGTGCAGCGCGACGGCCGCGTCAGCCTCGATGCTTTGAAAGCGGCGATCAAGCCGACAACGATTTTGATCACCATCATGTACGCCAACAACGAAATTGGCGTGATCAATCCCATCGCGGAAATCGGCAAAATCGCCAAGGAACACGGCATCTTCTTCGCCGTCGACGGCGTGCAAGCCGTTGGCAAGGTTCCCGTAGACGTGCAGAAGGACAACATCGACCTGCTGGCCATCAGCGGCCACAAAATTTACGGCCCCAAGGGCGTTGGCGCACTCTACGTCCGCCGCCGCAATCCGCGCGTGCAGCTTTCCGCCATTATCGACGGCGGCGGCCACGAGCGCGGCATGCGCTCCGGCACGCTGAACGTGACTGGCATCGTGGGCCTCGGCAAAGCCTGCGAAATCGCACAAAAGGAAATGCCTGAAGAGGGTGCGCGTCTGCTTGCGCTCCGTGAGCGTCTCCGCAAGGGCCTGGAAGCCAAGCTCGACGAGGTTTTCATCAACGGCTCGATGGAGCACCGCCTGCCCAACAACCTGAACATGAGCTTTGCTTACGTTGAGGGCGAATCGCTGCTCATGGGCATCAATGACATAGCCGTTTCGAGCGGTTCTGCCTGTACCTCGGCAACCCTCGAACCCAGCTACGTACTCAAAGCATTAGGGGTAGGCGAAGACCTCGCCCACACCTCGATCCGCTTCGGCCTGGGGCGCTTCAACACGCAGGAGGAGGTCGACTACGTCATCGACAAGATGGTGCAGGTCGTCACCAAGCTCCGCGAGCTTTCGCCGCTCTACGAAATGGCCAAAGAGGGAATCGATATTTCTAAAATGAAATGGCAGACCGCCTAAAAAACTGAAAGAGACAACATGGCAAACGAAGGTACAATTCGCATTCATCGCTCCATCGGCGGCACCGGCGCGGCTTTCCGCGTCACGTTCGTGCCGTACGGCGGAGAAGGAGAAGAGGCTGCCGTCGCTGGCGAGCGTTCTTTCCATGAACTTCAGCAGGTCCGCGCTTTTCTTAAGCTGCTGGGCGTCGGCGCGGAATTCATCAAGGACGCTCTTCGTCAGCTGACCGCGGGCCGTTCGGCATCCGTGCCCAACGTTTCGCTCACGGACAAAGCGGTGAAGAGCGCCGGTTTCGGAAATCTAGTGAATTTGGCAAGGAGCAATGGCTAATGGCATACAGCGATAAAGTTGTTGAACATTACAATAATCCCCGCAACGTCGGCAGCCTCCCGAAGGAAGATCCCAACGTCGGCACGGGACTCGTCGGCGCGCCGGAATGCGGCGACGTCATGAAGCTGCAGATGAAGATCAATCCCGAGACGCAGATCATCGAAGAAGCCAAGTTCAAGACCTTCGGTTGCGGCTCGGCCATCGCCAGCTCCTCGCTCGCCACTGAGTGGGTGAAGGGCAAGACGGTCGAAGAGGCGCTCTCCATCAAGAACACGGACATCGTGCGCGAGCTTTCGCTCCCGCCGGTGAAGATTCACTGTTCCGTGCTCGCGGAAGACGCCATCAAGGCCGCGATCGGCGACTGGAAGAAGAAGCACGGCGTCGAAGTCCCGGTCACCGAGAAGGCTTCGCACTAGTTTCTTGCAGCTGATGCCTTGGGTTTGTAGGGGCGTCCGCCGCGGGGGACTGCGCCGTGCTTGGCGCAATTGAAACACGAAAGGCATGTGGAGTTTTTGATCATGGCAACAGAAGTCGCAAGTCCAAATATCGCGAAGATCCACCTGACCGAGCGCGCCGCGAAGAAGATACGCGCGCTGCTCGAAAAGGACGGAGTCTCGCCCGAACAGGGCGGCTTGCGCGTCGGCGTTCAGGGCGGAGGCTGCTCTGGTTTGTCCTATGCCATGCGGCTGGACACCCAGGCACGCGACCGCGACAAAATTTTCGAAGAGCACGGCGCGCGTATCTTTGTCGATCCGAAAAGTTTCCTGTATCTGAACGGCACAACGCTCGAGTACGAAGAGACGCTTATGCGCCAGGGATTCGTTTTCCAGAATCCCAACGCGGCGCGGAACTGCGGCTGCGGCAGCTCTTTTACGGCCTAGGTAGCGCAGGTTTACCCTGAGCGGAGCGAAGCGCTTCTTTGCGGACTTTCCCTTGGCGCAGGTGAGCCTGACAAGTGGTTGGCAGCCGCACCCGCCAGCCACTTTTTTTGTGTCCTCTAGGGGTTTCTTGAAGAGCAATTCATGAGTGCAGGGCCGACAGCAGCGAGCCCATCAAAGACCGTGGACTATTTCGCCATTTTCGGGTTGCCGCGCAAGCTGTGGATCGAGATGAACGCGCTTGAGCAGAAATTCTTGCAAATGAGCTGGAAGCTGCATCCAGATAATTTCGTAAACGCTTCCGAGGAAGATCGCGAGCTCTCCCTAAAGCGCAGCTCCGAGTTGAACGACGCCTACCGCACCCTGCGCGATCCCGTCGGACGCGTCGAGTATCTCCTGGCCATCGAAGGCGCCCGCAAGGAAGGCGAGCACAAACAGCAAGCGCCGCCCGAACTTCTCGAAGAAGTCTTTGAGCTGAACGAATCGCTCGACGAGTTGCGCGAAGCCAAAGCCTCCGGAGGCGATCTTGCCGCATTGAAATCGCGCCTCGAATCTGCCGAGAAGAATTTTCAGGAAAAACTCGGCAAAGCCGACGAACAGCTTCAGGGAACCGCGCGTGAGTGGGATGCCGCCCTCGATGGCGATGCTGCGACGCGAAAAAAGATTATTGCGCGGCTCAACGAATTGTTGAATCGACGCTCCTACATCCGGAATTTGGTCACTAACGTCCAAAAGGAGCTTGTGTAGCGTAGGGCTTATCCCTTACGGCCTTTCATTATGGGTAGAATCGTCGGAATTGATCTCGGCACCACCAACAGTCTCGTCGCGTACATGGATGCGGCGACAGGCCAGCCGAAGTGTATCCCGGGCCCCTACGGCGACACGCTCTGCCCCTCGGTCGTCAGTCTTGATCCTGATGGAAGTATCATCGTCGGCGAAGCGGCGCGCCGCCGCCTTCTCACGCAGCCCGAGCGCACGATCTATTCCGTGAAGCGCCTCATGGGCCGAGGCCCTGCCGATATTCAAGGCGAGCTGAAACTTTTTCCCTTCCGCATCGATCCCACAAGCAAAAACGTCATTCGTGTAATGCTAGGCGACAAGATCTTTACTCCGCCCGAAATCTCCGCGTTCATCCTCCGCGAGCTAAAAAACTGGGCCGAAGCTTTCTTCGGCGAAGCTGTCGATCGCGCCGTTATCACTGTGCCCGCTTATTTCAACGATGCGCAGCGCCAGGCCACCAAGGACGCCGGCAAAATCGCCGGCCTTGAAGTCCTGCGTCTCGTCAATGAGCCAACGGCGGCCGCTCTCGCCTACGGCCTTCACGAAAAACAGCGCGGCAAAGTCGCCGTCTACGATCTCGGCGGCGGAACCTTCGACATTTCCGTCCTGAAACTGATCTCCACGAGCGACGGCGACATCTACCAGGTCCTCTCCACCAACGGGGACACGCACCTCGGCGGCGACGACATCGACAATCTGCTCCAGGCCTTCGTGCACGAGCTCATTCTGCAACACGACGAGCTCGATTTTTCCCCGCGCGGCGAGCTTGCCCAGGAGCTTCGCAAAGCGCTGATCGACGTGAAACATCAGCTTTCCAATGCCGGAACCGCTACACTGCGCTTCCCGCTGCCCAACGGCTCGGTCTTCGCACACGAATTCACGCGCGGATCTCTGGAGGCGCTCATCCGTCCCGTGGTCGATCGCAGCATGGGACCCGTGAAGCAAGCCCTCACCGATGCGCAGCTCAAACCTAATGACATCGAGGAAGTCGTTCTTGTCGGCGGTACCACGCGCACCCCGCTCGTTCGCCGCACCGTGCAGGAGTTTTTCGGCCGCCAGCCGCACACCGAACTGAATCCCGACGAAGTCGTCGCGCTGGGAGCCGCCGTTCAAGCCAACATCCTCGACCGCGGTGTAAAGAACATGCTGCTCCTCGACGTCACGCCGCTCTCCCTGGGTATTGAAACTTACGGCGGTGCTGTCGCAAAAATTATTCCGCGCAACTCCACGATTCCAGCCAGCGCCCAGGAGCTCTACACAACAGGTGTAGACAACCAGACCGGCATCGACATTCACGTTCTCCAGGGCGAGCGCGAACTCGCCAAAGATTGCCGCTCGCTTGCGCGCTTCACGCTGCGCGTGCCGCCGTCTCCCGCTGGCTTGCCGCGCATCGAAGTGAAATTCCTGATCGACGCCAACGGCATCCTGCAAGTTGCCGCTAAAGACATGCGCACCAGCCAAGGCCATTCCATCGAGGTCCAGCCGAGTTATGGCATCAACGATTCCGAAATCGAGCGCATGCTCGAGGAATCCATCGAATATGCCGAGCAGGATTTTGCCGAGCGCCAGCTCATCGAAGCTCGCACTGAATCCGAAGCCATCTTGACGGCGACCGCGAAAGCGCTGGCAAATCCACAAGTTGCCGCCCTGTCCGCCGAAGAAGGCGCGAAGATCGCAGCCAGCGTTGCCGAGCTGAAAGAAGCCGCCGCCAGCAGCGACTACAAACTCATCCGCAAGAGAATCGACGAGCTCAATCACGCAACAGAACATCTAGCGGAGTTGCTAATGAACTCCGCGGTTTCGACGGCCCTCGAAGGCCGAAAGCTGGCAGAGGTTTAGATTTCCTTTGTAGGGCGTCAGCACCGCTGCGCCCCAGCTTGGCAGGTTGTGAGCGCCGAGCGAATCGGAAGGGGAAAATATGGGCGGCAGCAATCCGTACATCGAAGAAGTCAAATACAAGCCCGCCACGAAGAAATACAAAGTCACATTTCTTCCCAGCGGCAAGACCATCGAAGTGGACCCGGAGAAAGTTCCCTACGGCCACAACGGCCTTCCCGGCAGCATCCTCGACATTTCCGAGGGCATCAAAGCCGGCCTGGACCATGCCTGCGGCGGCGTCTGCGCCTGCTCCACATGCCACGTCATCTTCAAAGAAGGACTCGAATCCTGCAACGAAGCCACCGACGCCGAACTCGACGAACTGGACATGGCGCCCGGCATCACTCCCAAGTCCCGCCTCGGCTGCCAGGCCGTGCCCGACGGCACCACCGACGTCATCGTCGAAATTCCCGATTGGAACAAAAATTACGCCAAGGAAGCCGATCACTGAGGAACAATATGCCGCCGACATTCACGTGGGACAATCTCGAAGATATCGCCATCGGTCTGGCCGATAAATATCCGGATCTTGATCCACTCACTGTCCGATTCACTGACATGCACAAATGGATTACCGAGCTCCCCGGCTTTTCCGGCGACCCCGCGGCTTCCAATGAGTCGAAGCTGGAAGCCATCCAAATGGCATGGCACGAAGAATTCCAGGACCGCCAAAGCTGATGCACGATTCTTTCGCGTGCTTTTAGTCTGCTTGTGACTCCTGCGGAATTCCCGTATTCTAATAAGGTCGTAACCGCATCGCGTGTGGCGCTATGGTGCAACGGTTAGCACGTAGCCCTTTCAAGGCTAAAATACGGGTTCGATTCCCGTTAGCGCTACCAATTTAATTCCGATTTTTTCTGCTTTGCGCCGGATGGCATTGGACCAGCCGCCACCTTCAGCGAGCTTCCGTCGCCGGTTCCCCAGTGATAGATTTCTTCAGCTTTCTTCCAGGGAGCTTCTTTGAGTTACGCGGAAAAA
>Ga0210400_10006108_pt1 | contig 10161 bp, 7 predicted proteins | sample IncBWH26MmetaG_FD_155456 | JGI IMG/M metagenome (GOLD analysis project Ga0210400, IMG submission 155456) | Forest soil microbial communities from Barre Woods Harvard Forest LTER site, Petersham, Massachusetts, United States - Inc-BW-H-26-M | ecosystem: Environmental > Terrestrial > Soil >... | reverse complement strand
GGAAATCACGCCGGTGCTGGAAGCGAGTGTCAGTCCGGTGGGGAGAGCGCCGGAAGTCACTGACCACGAATACGGAGCGGTGCCGCCAGTGGCTGCCATCGAAGCGCTATAGGCAGTGTTTTGCGTGCCGGCCGGTAAGGAAGTAGTAGAGATCCTCAAAGGCGCAACCACGATCAGGCTGAGGGCTTGCGTGGTCGTGAGCGAATTCGAATCGGTCACTCGCACGGTAAAGTTGCTTGTGCCCACCGTGGTTGGCGTGCCGGAAATGACACCGGTGCTGGAAGCAAGCGTCAGCCCAACAGGGAGAGAACCGGACGCGAGGGACCAGGTATAGGCAGGCGTGCCTCCCGTGGCCGTGACGGTTGCACTGTAGGCAACATTCTGCTGACCAACCGGCAACGAAGAAGTCGTGATCGCCAAGGCGGGCGCGGCCACAACCCCCGTTTGTGCAGAAGTCGCCGCCGTGGATCCTGCCGAGTTTGACGCAGTTACGACCGAACGCATCGTAAATCCCGAATCGTTACCCGACAGCACGTAGCTCGAGCCCACCGCGCCGGAAATTGTCCCGCAATTCAACCCGCTTGCGTCGCAATGTTCCCATTGATAGGAGAAACCCGTGGGTGGGGCGTTCGGGTTCCAACTGCCATTCGACGTTGAGAGGCTCTGGCCGGGAACGAGAGTGCCTGAAATCGCGGGCAAGGCCGTGTTTAGCGGAGGATTGGCAACAGTCACCGTCTCGCCGTAAAAATCGTACGTTCTGTTGTCGGTAAAGAGCGCTCGTGCGCCCAATACATGAGCACCATTCGGAAGCGTTGTCGTGTCGAGCACTCCCGAAGTGCTGCCATTGAAGACATAGGGCGAGCTTGCGTCGGTTTGCGTGAGCACGCCGTCGATATAAAACTGCACAAACTGTTCAGAACGAGAGGGAGTAACACTCCAGGCCACCGAGCCGCTGATTGTGGCGCCGCTCGCGATAGATGAATTAATCGCCGAGGGAGATGTCAGCGTAGCAACCGCGCTGCTTGGGCTGGATTGCGCGGCAGTAGAACCGAACGAGTTCGTCGCCGTAACCGTGACAGCAAGCGTCGCCAGCGCATCCGCCGGCGCAAGCAGCGCGTAAGTCTGCCCGGTCGCTCCCGGTATCGAAGAACAATTCGCCCCGTTGCCGTCGCAGCGGTTCCATTGATAGGTATATGTCGAAGGAATGCCCGTCCAGGCGCCGGTCGATGCGCCGAGGAGTCCGCCTTGTTGAGGAATGGATGTAACTACGGGACTCAGCGAAATCACAGGCTTGGCCGCAACCGCTGTCGAGCAACCAGGCACCGCCTTGCACACATTGAGGCGGCCGCTCGTTCCCACGAGTCCCGATAAAGAGGAAAGCACGTCGACATTGTTGACAATCATCGACCTGAGGTTGGCGACAGACTGATAGCCGAGCGACAGAATCAGCGCGGCCGTACCCGCAACTTGCGGCGAGGCCATGGAACCGCCGCTGATGTAGCCATAATTGCTTGTCCGCAGCGTCGAATAAATGTTTACGCCCGGAGCCGCCAGTTGTACCGAAGTCGGTCCATAGTTCGCGGAACTCCAGAGATTATCGTTCTGATCGCTGGCGGCCACGCAAATCATGGTCGGCCGGTCGTAGGAACATGGATAGCGCGGAACAACATCGTTGTCCTGAGCGGTATTGCCTGAAGCCGTTACGAAAAGAATATCGTGAGAGCCGAGAAGATCAATTTCATCAGACAACGCCTGCGAGAAAGCCGTGCCAGCCCAGGTCTGCGAATCGTTCGCTACCCGAACGTTCACGCCGGCTTGTTTGGCGGTCACCACCCAATCCATTGCAGTGATGAGATCGCTGGTAGCCCCGGTGCCGCTGCTGCCCACCCACTTCAGGGCCATGATGCTGGTCGTCCAGTTCACTCCTGCGGTACCCGCCGCATCATTTCCGACGGCGCCCAGGATGCCGGCGACATGCGTGCCATGGCCGCCATAGGCGGTATCGTCGTCCATGGGATCGCACGTGGAATTCAACACGTTATAGCCATGGGTGCCTGCGGCACAGCCGCCTACGCCGCCCGGATTGTTCCACATGTTGGTGAAGAGATCCGGGTGTGAATATTGCACGCCAGTGTCGAGCACGGCGACGACGACCGAGTTCGTTCCAGTCGTGATGCCCCAAGCAGCGAGCGATTTTTCATCGGCGCCTGCCGTGCCAGCGGACTTATTTACAGTCTGACCCGTGTTCTGAACCGCCCACTGGTTTCCTACGAATGTGTCATTCGGCAGCGAACTCGCGGAGACAGTTTGGAGGTAATCCGGCTCTGCGAAGCGAACTTCACGGTGCGCCCGCAGGAGCTGAACCACCTTTGGCACGCGGCCGCGCCGCACCGCCACCACATGAACGCCCACTCCGATGCGTTTGATTTCGCGCGCTCCCGCACTGGAGAGAACTGCGTCCTGCTGTGATTGCTGAATCCCGGGTTGAAAGGCCAGAAGCACGATGCCGTCGCGGTAGGGCGCTGCAGCGGGATGATGCGAATCGTTCGCCAGTGCGCTCCCGGCCGCAGTGAGCAAGAGGAGCGACACGGATGCTAGAAGGCGGATGAAAATGCCATCGAGGCGAGAGTTGGGAGCTTTGTAAATCTCTCCCGTTCCACGCTCAGCGATGGAAGAGAGGAATTCATAAAGCCCTGGACGTCTGCTGGGGAGGATGGCCATGGTCTCCTGCGAATTTCGCAGGCAGAGTATATCCCGTCGTGTGCTTGCACACCCGCAAATTGTTGGGTTCGAGGAAAAGTATACTGGCCGATTCTGTTTACATAAAGAACGATGAATCGATCCGCGTCCGCAATCACGGATGGTTGTTACGGATCGATATAGTACTCGCTCTGAACCAGGCCACTCGGATAGCTGCGAGTCGCCACGTGGCGCAGCCGAACGTCGCGCGGTAAGGCGCCGAAAAGAGGAATTCCGTCTCCGATGAGCACAGGTACGCGAGTAATAATGAGACGTTGGACGAGCCCCGCGGACAGGAACCGTTGAATCGTGATTCCCCCGTCGATGTACAGATGGTGGGCGCCGCCCGAAGCGAGTAGCGATACGATTTCAGCCGGAGGTCCGCCCATCTGCTCAACACGGCCTCCGCGGGCCGCGGACAAGTCGACGGGGCGGCTGCTGAGGACCACGACGCGCTTGTCATCATACGGCCAAGGCCCGAGGGTCAGAACTTTCTCGAAGGTGTTGCGGCCTATGACAATCGCATCGACGCTCGCGATAAACTCGACGTAACCGTGGGGTTCGCCGCCACCCTCTGGCAGAAAGTCCAGATCGTTGTTGGGTCGCGCAATGAAGCCATCGACGCTGGCGCCGACGAAGACGGATACGATCATCGTAGATTTTGCACCTTTTTCGACGTGCTGCCCGCAGGCCGTCGCGAAGTTTCGCTCCGTGCTGAGGGGTTACGTTTGGGAGCAGCCGAGTTTGAGTGAGGGCGCAAGAAGTTCCCCACGCACGTCCTTCAGTCTGGGCCGCCGAAATCGCTTGTGACCGCTTAAGGAGTTGCTAGTTTTGGAAGACTATCTACCAAATAACGTGCGATTTCCTTGAAGGGACCCGGCGATGGATTTGGACGATATACATAGTGAAAAGAGCCGTTATCCACCCCTTCCAACATCCAAATCATCCCGTCCATTGTATACGTTCTGCGACTAGCCTCGTCGGGTTTCTGCTCGATGCTGCTCATTGACCAGAATCCGGACTTCTCAACTAGCTGCAGAAAGCTCTTGATGTCTGCAGCGGAAACGTTGCCTTTCATTCTTTCAACTTCTTTTCCCTCGGCTGACTTGACTGCGCTTGCAACTTGGCCACTCCCATTGGTGTTTATGACGAGACGAACCGCTACCTGTCTCGTGGACGGAAAGGAGATATAGCTAACTCTAAAACAACGGACGTTCACGCCTTTGGCAGCTTCAAGCAACGATGGTTCGCCCATGGAGTAAAGAATTATGGGCATAAGGCCCGCACCAAATTCGCCGGCAGGCAGGTAGGCGGGGACATCGGACGTTGATGGTGGCGAACTCTGAACAGTGCTAGGTCGGACGCTACTGCCGGGAGACGTGAGAGCAGTCAGGCTGAGTATCAACATGAAAAAAGGCCGCAGCCGACTGTAGGAAACAAATAACATCGGAACGACCTCCCTGAAAAGGCTCCGGCCAATTTGATTAGTCTGCCTCAAGGGCCTGAATCAAACGCAGGATCAATTTCGATGATACACCTCAAAACCAAACATTCCATGCCATCAAGCCACCAAGGCGCAAAACCTTCCCGCTTAGGTTCTTCAACGGAACTCGCTAGAGTGTCTGGTGAGAGCGCTTCTTCGCGCTCGTCAGGACAGGTACCTGGTCGGCGATAGTGAGGCCGTAGCCCTCGAGCGCGACTACTTTTCGCGGATGATTGGTGAGCACTCGCAGGCTCTTGAGGCCCAGGTCGATCAGGATTTGCGCGCCGATACCGCTTTCATGCTGCAACAGGCGCTGCCGTGCGATGTCCTGATCGAGTTGGCCGCGCGAATGATACAGAATGTGCGGGAGCGCGCCGGGAGCGGAAGGAGCGGATTCAATTCCGAAGCCGCGTCCCGTGTGGTGCAGATAAACGAACACTCCGCGATCTTCCGCGGCGATGGCTTCGAGCGAGTGCTCGATGATGTCGTGGCAGTCGCAATCGGTGGAGGCCAATACGTCGCCCGTGAGGCAGTGCGAATGCACGCGCACGAGAGGCGGCGCGCCCGTGAGATTTCCGCGCACGAGCGCAATGTGTTGCTCGCGGTCCACGTCGGACGCGTACACGATCATGCGGAATTCGCCGTAGCGCGTAGGGAGAGCGGCCTCGGCGACGCGGCGCACGTATCGTTCGTTGCGCATCCGGTAGCGAATGACCTCGGCGACCGTCAGCAGCTTCAGGCCGTGCATCCGGCAGAACTCCGCGAGCTGCGGTACGCGCGCCATGGTGCCGTCGTCATTCATGATTTCGCAGATGACGCCCGCGGGCGTGAGTCCGGCCATGCGAGCAAGGTCCACGGAAGCCTCGGTCTGGCCGGCCCGTACCAGAACGCCGCCATGCCGCGCGCGCAGCGGGAAAACGTGGCCGGGGCGCGCCAGGTCGGAGGGCCGCGTCGCGTCATCAATGGCGGCGAGGATGGTCGTGGCGCGATCGGAGGTGCTGATGCCCGTGGTAGTGCCGCGCCGCGCGTCGATGGATTCGCAGAAGGCCGTGCCGTAGTTTGAGGTATTGACCGGAGTCATGAGAGGCAGAGCGAGCTCATCGCAACGCTCTTCGGTGAGCGCCAGGCAGACGAGGCCGCGCCCGTATTTCGCCATGAAGTTGACGGCCTCGGGCGTAATTTTTTCCGCGGCCATGGTGAGGTCGCCCTCGTTTTCGCGGTCTTCGTCATCGACCAGGACGATTTGCCGCCCCTGGCGGATTTCCTCGAGCGCTTCTTCGACGGTCGCGAACGGAATGGAATTGCCGGACATCCGGTATCGAACCCCTTTATATTGTGAAAGTGAACCCATTCCGACTATACCGAAAGCCGCATTTCCCGGCAAGTTGGGCTGTGCCGGTCAGGGAGGTTGCTCTCGCTAGATGAGAACCTTGTGTCGCCCCTACGGGACTTTGAATTTTTCTCGCCGATTCCCACCGCTTCCGCGGTGGGCTACGTTGTTTCGTCCCTCTGGGACTCTCTCAATTCATTGAAACCAAAGGGTTGCTGAAACGAAAGGGCATCCCAACGTAGTTGGGATGCCCTTGATTTTTCGCGGCTCCGGTGCCAGGTCCCACACCGGACTACGCCGTGGTTGTTCGGCTACTCATAGGAGCGCGATAGCCGGAATTTGCGGCTTTTCGGAGAGCGTCCATTCCTTCGGTAGCTTCCATGAGCGGAGTGGTCTTGACGGACTTGCAGGCGCCGCCTGCGGAAGCTGAGATGGCGAGCGCCGCGGCCGTGGCATTGTCAGGCATCTCCGTGATCAACACGAAGTCGTAATCGCCGAAGGCAAAGTACGCGTTGATGATTCGCCCGCCGAGTTTCTCAACTACTGGCCGGATCGCATCCAGGCGATTCTGTGGATTGGAAACCAGCGTTTGCCAAGCTTGTTCGTTGTACGCAACCTGGGTTAGAAAATGTGGCATGGGGACCTCCTCAGTTGGTCAGATTTTGGAAAGGGAATGGGACGGCGGAAATCTTTCGCCGTCGCGGGAGCCGAACCCTTGCCTGGCAAGGGTTCGGCTCTCGACGTATACACTCCCGCCTATCGGCCCGCAAGAATTAAATTTTCAAGATGACTCAAGCGCTGTGACGTATCTCGCCAGCGCTTCCCATCCGGCTAGGCCTGGGCGCTTTGCGCCTGCCATTGCTTCATTTCATCCGCCGAGGGGCCGTACATTCCGGGGAACTCGACGTTGTTCAATCGCAGATAGACGCCCAGTTGGCCGCGATGGTGAATCAGGTGGCTGAGGACCATCGATCGCAACACGGCTGACCGGGGCATGGCGAAAATTTGCTGGCCCTGGTACGTGAGCGTCCAGACCTTGGCAAGCTCTTCATCGGTGGCCTTGGCGAGTAATTCGCGCGCTTCGGCCGCCACTTTGTCAAAGGATTCCAGCAATTCCTTCCGGGTTTTCGGCTCAACGCGCGGTTCTTTCCCCGTGAGATCGAGCCTTTCCAGGCGAAGGGTTGACGTCATGTAGGTCGGCAACTCAGCGACGTGCGAAGCCAGCCGTCCCAGCGACATCGATTTCTCATGCGGCTTATAGTCAAATTTTCCGTCGGGCACGCATTCCAACAGCTTGCGCGTGTTCTTAACTTCCTGATCAAATTCCGGCAAAAGCATTTGTGCGATTGGCATAAACGACCTCCTGTGAAGTGAAATACAGCGCAGCGAGAGCATAGCAAACTTCTCAAGGCGAATACAAGGCGAAGATTGTGGGACTGTGGATTTCTCTTCCAAGCGCCTGTCGAGGAAACTGACAAGGTTCACGATTCACAGCAACGACGCAGACAATGTGTCCCTTTGCGGACCCTCGGATGATATAAATGCCGGTCTCTTTTCGTGAAGGCTAATTCGGGTGACGGCTGCACGCTTTACTGGGAAGGCCCCATTGGCGTCATTCCGCTCACGGAGAACGTTCTCGGTGAACCGAACGAAGTGAGGAATCTCTCCCGGTGTGCGCACAGAGCAAGAGGGATTCCTCGGCACGGAGCGTGCCTCGGAATGACAAGCTATTTAGTGTTTTCGCAAAGTTTAAGGCCATGAACCACAAAGCCCTTTGTGCAATGGCTTGTCAGCAATTCGGAGTTTTGATGAGCGAAAAAACAGCCTTGGCCAGCAAGCCTTTAAACACGCCACGCCAGGTCCTATTTGCCAGCTTGATTGGCACGACGATCGAGTTTTTTGATTTTTATATCTACGCCACAGCGGCGGTGCTGGTTTTTCCCAAGCTTTTCTTTCCCGCGACCGATCCGGCTTCGGCCACGCTGGCGTCGCTGGCGACTTTTGGAATTGCATTTCTGGCCCGGCCGGTGGGCTCAGCGCTCTTTGGCCATTTTGGCGATCGCATCGGGCGCAAAACGACGCTGGTGGTTGCGCTGTCAACGATGGGATTGTCCACGGTAGCGATCGGGGCGCTGCCGACTTACGGAACGATTGGTTTTGCCGCGCCGCTGCTTCTGGCGCTCTGCCGGTTTGGGCAGGGCCTGGGCCTTGGCGGCGAATGGGGCGGCGCGGTGCTTTTGGCAATCGAGAATGCGCCTCCGGGAAAGCGCGCGTGGTATGGAATGTTTCCGCAACTCGGCGCGCCGATTGGTTTTTTTCTCTCCGGCGGCGTGTTTTTAGGTCTTTCGAGGTGGCTTAGCGACAAGCAGTTTTTCGCGTTCGGCTGGCGCCTTCCGTTTCTCGCCAGTGCCGTGCTGGTTTTCCTTGGCCTCTATGTGCGGCTGACGATTACAGAAACTCCGGTATTCCGCGAGGCTCTTGAGCGCAAGCAGCAAGTGAAAGTGCCGATGGTGGTCGTGTTTCGCCATCACACCAAAACGCTACTGGCGGGCATCCTGGTGTGTCTTGCAACTTTCGTACTTTTTTATCTGATGACGGTCTTCGCCCTCGCGTGGGGCACTGCCGCGCTCGGTTACAGCCGGCAGAAATTTCTGCTGATGCAGTTGTTTTGTATTTCCTTTTTTGCGCTGACGATTCCGATCTCCGCGATTCTTGCGGAGCGCGGCCGCAAACGCGCGCTACTTTGGATTACCGCATCGATCTTTTTCTTCGGACTGATCATGGCGCCGATGTTCGCCGCCGGGACGACCGGTGCGGTGGTCACCATGGCGTTGGGTCTCGCGCTCATGGGGCTGACATACGGACCACTCGGCACCGTACTTTCCGAACTGTTCCCGACGGCAGTGCGTTACACGGGCAGTTCGCTTTCATTCAACTTCGCGGGGATCCTGGGCGCTTCGCTCGCACCATACATCGCCACATGGCTCGCCAAAACCTACGGCCTGCAATACGTCGGCTACTATCTTTCCACGTCTGCGGTCCTCACCCTGATAGGGCTTCTCTTAATTCGGGAAACGAAGGACGAAAACCTGGCCTCTTAGTAGGACAGGCTTCAGCCTGTCTGGTTTTGACCTGGGTTGAATTTCCGCAAAAGCACACAGGCCGAAGCCTGCGCTACTGGTTTGTCACCGCAGTTTCTAGGGTGTTCCACCGATTGCCCGCTCCATCCATGGCCCTATTCTTGACAGGGAATTAGCCAATCGCTCGATCCATCATGAAATGGTGAGCGATGTGGTTTGTTCTGTTCGCCAGAAAAGCGCTCCTCTAATCCAAAAAGCATCTGAGTACTTACCAGCCATAAACGAGGAATCTCAGAACGATGGAACCGCTCAAGGACGTGCACCCCTCGCTTTGGTCCGGCGTCATCATCATCGGTACTTTAATTCTCAGCCTTCTGGCCCGCTTGCTGATCATTGCCGGACTGAAACGCATCGACCGTCAGAACCAAACTGTATTGCACTCTATCGTCCGGCGTACTGAAACAGCCTCCTGGTGGATATTTCCCCTGTTCGGACTTCTGATCGCATTACCGGCAGTTTCTTTACCGCCGAGTATTTCCTCATACCTCCAGCACGCGGTGCTGCTGGGATTGATTGCCGTTCACGCCTGGCTTGTGATCTTGATCAGCGAGGTGGCCACCGATTTTATCGCCGCTCGCTACCGGGTCGATACCACTGAAAACCTTCTGGCTAGAAAAGTCCAGACTCAGCTTCAACTGCTTCACAGGATTATTTTCGTTGTCGTCGTGATTGTCGCTTTTGGCGTCATGCTGATGACATTTCCGACGATCCGTTCGATCGGGGCGAGTCTGTTGGCATCCGCCGGACTTGCGGGGCTCGTCGTTGGCATCGCTATGCGTCCGACACTTGCGAGCCTCGTCGCAGGGATACAGATCGCTCTCACACAGCCGATTCGCATCGAGGATTCGGTCGTTGTCGAGGGCGAATGGGGATGGATTGAAGAGATTGGCACGACTCATGTGGTCATACGAATCTGGGATTTGAGACGGCTGGTGGTCCCGCTTTCTTACTTTATCGAGCATCCCTTTCAGAACTGGACGCGAACGAATCCCGATCTTATTGGGGCTGTCGCACTCTGGGTTGATTACACGGTACCCGTCGAAGACATGCGCCAGGAACTCCGCAGAATTCTAGGAACCACTCCTGATTGGAAGGGAAATGTTTGCGCACTGCAGGTGGTCGAGGCGAGCGACCGCGCCATTCAACTGCGCGCTCTGATGGATGCGCGAAACGCCAGTCAAGCCTGGGATCTTCGTTGCTACGTTCGCGAAAAATTAATTCAATTTCTTCAGGAACGCTATCCGCAATCGCTTCCAAAATATCGCGCGGACTTCCGAACGTTTGCATCCGAGCAGGGCGGCCCGAACGATCACAACATCAATGCTCGAAACGTTTCCCTCAAGCAAAAAAAATGATCAATTCGCGGCACGACGGAAACGCGTCAGAAGTTCCGCAAAGCCGCTATCACGACTGTATTATTTCAGGGCGTTCTTCAGCTTGCCGGTGCTTTTCTCCAGCTGTTTCTTGAG
>Ga0210400_10006106_pt1 | contig 10161 bp, 7 predicted proteins | sample IncBWH26MmetaG_FD_155456 | JGI IMG/M metagenome (GOLD analysis project Ga0210400, IMG submission 155456) | Forest soil microbial communities from Barre Woods Harvard Forest LTER site, Petersham, Massachusetts, United States - Inc-BW-H-26-M | ecosystem: Environmental > Terrestrial > Soil >... | reverse complement strand
CTCCGGCGACGACTTCGCCAATGCGCTGGATGCTGCCCGAGCTGTCCTTGATCCCGATGATATTCGGGTGCTGGGCGAGGGCAATGATTTCTGGCGATTCCAACGTGATGTTGGTGAAGACCGGCACGGAGTAAAGAAGTATCGGGATAGGCGAAGCGTCGGCCACCGCGCGATAGTGCTGGATAAAATGTTCCGCACGGTAGGCGGGCTTGTAATAGTAAGGCGTCTTGACGAGCGCCACCTGATAGCCCAGCGCTGCGGCGCGTTTGGTGCGTGCGATCGTTTCGGCGGTGGATTCCGCACCAGTCCCGGCGATCAGGATTTTGCCAGGTGCGGCGGCTTCTCTTACGGCAGTGAGAAGAGCTTCCGCCTCTTCGCGCGAAAGCAGCACCGCCTCACCCGTGGAACCAAGTACGACGTATCCGGAAACGCCGATGCGATTGTAAAGGCCGATGTTGTGCTTCATGCCGGAAAGCGAAACGCTGCCGTCGGCTTCAAAGGGCGTGGTGAGCGCGGGAAAAATTCCACTAACATTCATGACTAGGCTCCGGTTCCGGGGTTGCCCGAGGCGGCCACGCGGCTGCTGTGAAGGTCCTGCAGGCAGGACACTTCCCGCTTCAGCTCGATCAACGCGTGAATGCCGCGGACGGCGGCATGGGCCGCCGAAAGCGTGGTGATGCAGGGAATATTGTAGCGAATGGCGGCGCGGCGAATGGATTTCTCGTCGTAGAAGGATTCGCGGCCGAGCGGCGTATTAATCACGAGTTGAACCTTGCCGGTTTTGATGAGGTCGACGATGTTCGGGCGGCCTTCGTTCACTTTGTAGACTTCCTCGCAGGGGACGCCGGTGGCATGCAGCGCGGAAGCGGTGCCGCGTGTGGCGACAATTTTGAAGCCAAGCGAGACGAGTTCCTTGCCGATCGTGCCAAGCTGGCGCTTGTCGCGATCGTTCACGCTGATAAAGACCGTGCCGCTGCTGGGCAACTTCTGGCCGGCGGCGAGCTGCGCCTTCGCGAAGGCTTGCCCGTAGGAGGTGGAAATACCCATGACTTCGCCCGTAGAGCGCATCTCGGGGCCGAGAATGGTATCCACACCGCGGAACTTGTTGAATGGGAACACCGGCGATTTGACGGAATAAAAATCGTGGACGGCGACCTCCGCAACGCCATTGGAGTGCACAAGAGGAAGGTTCATGTCCGCCAGGCGGCGGCCGACCATCAGGCGCGCGCCGATTTTGGCCAGCGGGACGCCGGTGGCTTTGCTGACATAAGGAACGGTCCGCGAAGCGCGCGGATTCACTTCGAGGACGTAGACCGTGTCGCGCTGAATCGCGTACTGCACGTTCATCAGTCCGACGACTTTCAGCGCGAGAGCCAGGCGCTTGGTGTAATCGCGGATGGTATCGAGAATTTTCGGCGAGAGGCTGACGGGCGGCAGCACGCAGGAAGAGTCGCCGGAGTGCACGCCGGCCTCCTCGATGTGTTCCATGATGCCGCCGATGACGACGTCGGTGCCGTCGGCGAGCGCGTCGACGTCCACTTCCGTCGCTTCTTCCAAAAATTGATCGATCAGCACGGGTCGCGCGGGGCCCATCAAGGCGGCTTGCGCGACATATTCCTGCACTGTGTTGACGTCGTAGGCGATGACCATGGCGCGGCCGCCGAGAACGTAGCTCGGCCGCACAAGTACCGGCAAACCGATTTCACCGGCAACGCGCGCGGCTTCTTCGGGAACAAGCGCCGTACCGTTGCGCGGCTGCGGGATGCGCAACTCATCAAGCAAACGGCCGAAGCGGCGGCGGTCTTCGGCAAGGTCGATGGATTCCGGCGCGGTGCCGATGATGGAGACCCCGTTGCGCTTCAATTCCAGCGCGAGATTCAGCGGCGTCTGTCCGCCGAACTGGACGATGACGCCGTGTGGCTTTTCGCGCTCCACGATCGCGAGCACATCTTCCAGGGTGAGGGGCTCGAAGTACAAGCGGTCGGAAGTGTCGTAGTCGGTCGAGACCGTCTCCGGATTGCAGTTGACCATGATGGTCTCGAAGCCATCGGCGCGCAGGGCGAACGAAGCGTGAACACAGCAGTAGTCGAACTCAATTCCCTGCCCGATGCGATTGGGGCCGCTGCCGAGAATCATGATCTTCTGCTTTGGCGTGGGGTCCGTTTCGTCTTCTTCCTCGTAGGTCGAATACATGTACGGAGTGAACGATTCGAATTCGGCGGAGCAGGTATCCACACGCTTGAAAACCGGAGCAACGCCGTATCGCGCGCGCTGCAGTCGGACGACGGCGGGCGTGGTCTTCCAGATTTGGGCGAGCTGTTCGTCGCTTGTGCCGACACGCTTCACTTCGCGAAGCAGGTCTTTGGAAGCGGTTTCGACCGTAACGCTGGCGGCGCGCCGATTGGCTTGGTTGATCTCTTCAATCTGGTGGATGAACCAGGGATCGATCTTGGTGAGATCACAAATTTCGGTGGCGGGCAGGCCGCGTTCGACGGCCGTGAGGATCCAATGAATGCGATCGGGTCGCGGCGTGGCGAGTTTTTCACGGAGCAGCGAGTCCGGCGTTTCTGCGGGCGCGCGCCAAGGCGTGCTGGGCTCCAGCGAGCGAATCGCCTTTTGCAGTGATTCCTTGAACGTGCGGCCGATGGCCATCACTTCGCCGACCGATTTCATTTGTGTGCCAAGCGTGCTGTCGGCGCCGGGAAATTTCTCGAACTGCCACTTGGGAATTTTCACGACCACGTAATCGATGCTCGGCTCGAAGCAGGCCGGCGTTTTCTGCGTAATATCGTTGGGAATTTCGTCCAGGGTCATGCCGACTGCCAGGCGCGCCGCGATTTTTGCGATCGGGAAACCCGTGGCCTTACTGGCGAGCGCGGAACTGCGCGAAACGCGCGGATTCATTTCGATAACCACCATCTTGCCGTTTTCGGGGTTGATGGCGAACTGCACGTTGGAGCCGCCGGTTTCGACGCCGACTTCGCGGATGATGGCAGCTGCGGCATCGCGCATCCGCTGGTATTCCTTGTCGGTAAGGGTCTGCGCCGGCGCGACGGTGATGGAATCGCCGGTGTGCACGCCCATGGGATCGAAATTTTCGATGGTGCAGATCACCACGAAGTTGTCGCGGAAATCGCGCATCACTTCGAGTTCGTACTCTTTCCAGCCAAGCACGGACTCTTCGACCAGCGCTTCATGCACAGGGCTCATGTCCAATGCGTGGGCAATGGCGTCCGCAAACTCTTCCTTATTGTAGGCGATCGCGCCGCCGGTCCCGCCAAGCGTAAACGAAGGGCGAATGACCAACGGAAAGCCGAGCTGATCGCAAAGGCGCAGCGCATCCTGCGCGTTATTGACCAGAGCGGACGCGGGGACTTCCAGGCCGATCTTGCGGCACGCGTCCTTAAACCACAGGCGGTCTTCTGCGACCTTGATCGCACGAAGCGACGCACCAATCATTTCCACCTTGTGCTTTTCAAGGATGCCGCCTTCGGCAAGCTCAACAGCCAGATTCAACGCGGTTTGCCCGCCGACGGTGGGCAACAGCGCGTCCGGCCTTTCCTTGATGAGAATTTCCTCGAGATATTCCTTCGTAAGCGGCTCGATGTACGTGCGGTTGGCCAATTCCGGGTCGGTCATGATGGTGGCGGGATTGGAATTCACCAGCACCACTTCATAGCCCTCCGCGCGCAGTGCCTTGCATGCCTGCGCCCCGGAATAATCAAACTCGCAAGCCTGCCCGATAACGATCGGGCCCGAGCCGATGATGAGGATCTTGTCGATGTCTTTCCGTTTAGGCATCTCTTCCCTTCTCGAATCGTGTCCTCATCCGCGGGAACTTCCGGGACTGGCGAATTCCTTCATCAGGTCGGTGAACTGGGTAAATAGGTAGTGCGAATCGTGCGGACCCGGCGAAGCCTCCGGGTGATACTGCACGCTGAAGAGCGGCAGGTTTTTGTGGCGCATGCCTTCGTTGGTATGGTCGTTCAGGTTGACGTGCGTGATTTCCACGTCGCTCGAAGGCAGTGAATCGGGATCCACACAGAAGCCATGATTTTGCGCGGTGATTTCCACCTGGCTGGTGAGCAGATTCTTCACCGGATGATTCGAACCATGGTGCCCGAACTTCAGCTTAAACGTTTTCCCGCCGAGAGCGAGGCCGCAAAGCTGGTGCCCCAGGCAGATGCCGAAGACCGGAACGCGTCCCGCAAGCTTGCGGATATTTTCGACCGCATACGTGATTGGCTCGGGATCGCCGGGACCGTTGGAGAGAAACACGCCGTTGGGCCGCAGCGAAAGAACATCTTCGGCGGATGTGTTCGCCGGGACGACAGTGACCTCGCAATTGTGATCGACCAGCAGGCGCAGGATGTTCAACTTGATGCCGTAATCGTAAGCGACCACCTTGAATTTCTTGGTGTCCGAGTTTTCGCCGGATTCGCCCATCTGCTCGGCCCAGGGAGAAGTGGCGAGCTCGATGGAGCCCTTCTCCCACTCGTAGGGCCTGGCGCAGCTCACCCGGCCAGCCAGTTCCTGCCCGGCCATCAGCGGCAACTGCTTTGCTTCATAAATAAGCTGATCGGCGGGCGTGCCGTCGGTGGCGACGATGCCGCGCAGTGCACCCATTTTGCGGATGTGGCGCACCAGCGCGCGCGTATCCATATCCCAAATGACGGGAATTTTATGGCGATTCAGATACAGCTGTGCGGATTCGGCGGACCGCCAGTTCGAAGTAACCTGCGAAAACTCGCGTACGATCAGCGATTCAATGTAAGGGCGAGCGGACTCTTCATCATCCAGATTCGCCCCCACATTGCCGATGTGGGGATACGTCAGGCAAACGATCTGGCCCGCATAACTGGGATCGGTGAAAACTTCCTGGTAACCGGTGAGGCTGGTATTGAAAACGACTTCACCGCCGCGGCGCGTGATTGCGCCGGCCGCGCGGCCGTTAAATATGCGCCCGTCTTCGAGCGCGAGGATTGCGGGTCGATGCTGGACTTCCGTCAGTGGGTCCTCCTGAGGACTGCTTCATTTTTCATTGGCCTCGGTGGTGGAAAGCGAACCGAAGTGGTCCACGGGCCAATAGGCAAACACGGCCCGGCCATAAATGAACTGGCTGGCCACCGGCCCAAAAACACGGGAATCGTTGGAGCTGATGCGATGGTCGCCCATCACGAAATAGCTGTCCTTGGGAACCTTCACGGGGCCGAAATCGGTGACGTCGGTATATTGCGGCGGAACGTATGGCTCGGGGACCAATTGCCCGTTAACATAAAGCAGGCCGTGGCGGATGTCCACGGTTTCGCCGGGCAGGCCGATCACGCGCTTGATGAACGATTTGGAGCGGTCCAGCGGATACCAGAAGACCACCACGTCCCCGCGATGAATGTCCTCGAAGCGGTAAACGAATTTGTTGATGAAGATGCGTTCCTGGTCGGAAAGCAGCGGCGCCATGCTGGTGCCCTCGACCTTCACCGGCTGATAGAGAAACACGATGATGACGAGCGCCAGGCCGATGGCAATCAGCAGGTCGCGGGTCCAGACGCGGATTTCATTGCGGAGCTGATGGTGCGCGCTTGCTTGTAGCGAGGAAGCGTCTTGCGGAGGGGGCGCCGGGGCCAATGAGGATTTCGGGGCGTCGGATAAGCCGCCCGTGAGAGGAGCGATCAGATTCTCGTCAGGTTTGCGCATCTCCTGCTGCCTTTATTTTATATCATGCGCCGCGAAATTCACACTAGCGGCGATTTTCAAGCGTGGCCGGCTCGACTTCGCGAGGCGATGTATTTAGGATTCGAACGATGCCCTCCCCAATTGCGTTCATCATTCCTGCCCTAAATGAGGAAGCAGCGCTCGCTCTTATGTTAGACGGCTTGCGGGCGGCTTTGGATGCCGCGGCCTGCGCCGATGCAGACGTAGTGGTGGTGGACAACGGATCGCGCGACGCCACGGCCGCCGTGGCCTGGAAGCACGGCGCCCGCGTGGTGAGCGAGCCTCGGCGGGGCTATGGGCAGGCGTGCCTTGCGGGAATCGCCACACTCTCGAGCGAAACACAGATCGTGGCGTTTCTTGATGCCGACGGAAGTGACGATCCCGAGGACCTGGTGCGGCTGCTTGCCCCGGTTCGCAGCGGCGAGGCCGACCTGGCGCTCGGCTCGCGAACGCTCGCGGCACGAAGGGTAGGGGCGTTCACACCTCAACAGGCGTTTGGCAATTGGCTGGCCACGGCATTGATGCGCCTGTTTTTTGGAGCGAGTTTCACCGACCTGGGCCCGTTCCGGGTGATCCGGCGCGAGGCGCTGGAGCGGCTTCGGATGCGAGACACGAATTTCGGCTGGACCATCGAAATGCAAATCAAGGCGCACCGCGCGGGATTGCGGGTGCTGGAGATTCCGGTGAACTACCGGCAGAGAATTGCCGGCGAATCAAAAATTTCGGGGTCGTTCACCGGCACGGTCCGCGCGGGGTGGAAAATTTTGTGGATCATCTCCAAGTATGGGTTGCTTGGAGACCGTTCCGATTAATCCGCGTTCACAATCCTGCCCACCGCCAAGAGGAAATCTAACAGCTAGTTGACTTCGGTGTGACATCCCTCGCGCCGTACACCGCTACCTTCAGGATGGCTTTGCGGTTGTTGGCTATGGAAGATGAAGTTCGGTCCCTGTCCATCCCTTCCCCGCTCGCTAAAAGCTGCAACGCCCTCGGCAAAAAGTGCTTCGGCACAAAGTATATTCGAGAGGAAAACACGAATGAGATTAGCAATCAAAACGCTGGCGATTCTTGCCCTGGCCGCCATCCTTCCCTGTTTGACACTAGCGCAGTACACCCGGACCGACCTCGTCACCAACTCTGGAGCGGGCGGCACCGTTCCTGACTCCCATCTTGTCAACGCCTGGGGCCTCGTCTCCACAGGCACAAGCCCATTCTGGGTGAGCGACAATGCAACCGGACTCTCCACACTCTATTCGATCAGTAACACGAATGGAGTCGTCGCAACTCCCCTCGGCTTGGTCGTCAGCATCCCATCGGTGACCGGCGGCGCAGGGTCACCGACCGGAATCGTCGCCCCGGAAACTCCCAAGGGCGCCACGGCATTTGTAGTCTCTGGCATTAATCCTGTAACTGGAAAACAAGCTTCTGGAAATTCCATTTTCATTTTCGACACCCTCGACGGCACCATCTGGGGTTGGAACCCGGCGGTTGGCGGGATCACCGCCACCGGCGCCAGCGTCGCGAACATCGCGGCCGACAGGTCATCCTTTGGCGCAACATACACTGGCCTGGCTCTCGCCAATAACGGCGGACAACCACTCCTGTACGCCGCCGACGACGGCCCGAATCGAAGAATTGACGTATTCGATTCCAATTTCAAATTGGTGAACGACCAGCTTGGTCCGGATGCTTTCGTTGACCCCAAGATTCCGCAGAAATTCGCTCCCTACGGCATTCAGACCATTACCGATGCGAACGGAGTGCAAACGATTTGGGTCACCTATACTGCGCTCGACAAAGCGCAAAGCGGGTTTGTTGATTCCTTCACACCAGCCGGCAGGCTGATCTCCCACTTCGCGCTCAGTGGTCCGCTTCACTCGCCGTGGGGCGTCGCGCTGGCGCCGGCCGATTTTGGGCCGATGAGCAACGCCATTCTGATCACCAACAACACTCCCCGGGGACGCATCAACGCCTTTGATCCGAAGAGCGGCGCGTTTCTCGGCCCCCTGCGCGACGCAAGCGGCAAGGCCATCGAAATCGACGACATCTGGGCGATTCAATTCGGCCAGGGCGGCGCGGCGGGCTCCAACGGAAATCCCAATCAGCTCTTCTTCACCGCTGGCAACAACAATTACGGCGACGGCACTTTCGGCGTAATTACCTTCGGCAAGTAAAAACACTCAGCTACCAGACAGACCTCGTCGCGTTCGGCCCGGAGAGATTTTCCCTTCTCTCCGGGCATTCGCATTTTGACCACAATGTGCACGTAGTGACCGGGCGTTGGCCGGGCCGTTGAAAGCGCCCGCCTCAGAAGGCGTCCGCTACAAAGGCATTGGACTAGTCGGAGAGGGCGAAGTTCAAGGCAGCGAGGGAAGCCACTACCGCGGTTTCTGTGCGCAGGATAAGTTTGCCGAGGGAAGCGTCTTGAAAGTGCGCGGCGCGAGCCGCGGCGAATTCGGCGTCGGTCCAGCCGCCTTCCGGGCCGATGGCGAGGGCCGCGGCTTTGGCTTGCTGATTGCGCAGGACTTCCCTCAAGGGCTTGGCGTCTGGCGCTTCGGAAAGGAAAACGCAGAGACCTTGATTGCAGGTTGTAAAAGCCATCTCAGGCTCCGCTAGCGACTCAAGCACCGGAAGTTGGAGGCGGCGCGATTGCTGCGAAGCTTCGAAAAGAAGTTTCTTCCAGCGCTCGGCCCGCTTGGCAGCGGCAGCGAGCAGAGCTTTCTCGCTGCGCGCGGCGGCAAGCGGGACGATTCTGCTGACACCCAGTTCCGTGGCCTTTTCCAGCGCCCATTCGAAGGAATCAAACTTCACGACGGAAAGCAGCAGCGTAGTCTGCAGTGCAGGCTGATAAGCGGGCATCTGTTCGACAAGGGAAAACTCGACGGCGTCGCGGGAAACGGTTTCGATCCTGCCCAGCCACACTTTCGTGCCGTCGCTCAGTTCGTAAAGCTGGCCAGGTTGTGCGCGCAGCACGCGGCCGAGATGGTGCGCGGCTTCGCCTTCCATGAGAGCGTGCTGGTCTTCAAATTTTTCAACAAAGAATCTTCGTCGCATGCTGGGTATCTTCCCACGAAATCGGCGATTGGTGGCGCCGGCATCCTGCCGGCAGGAGATCCTCAGAATGCACCCTTCGCCGAGTGCAAGCAGCGCAATCCTTACGAGCAGCAAAATTCAGTGAAAGCCGGCTTACCATAGAAGCAAAGAGACTGACGCCTCAGCCATCTCAAGGCCCCGCGCCTGCCGGCAGGAAGCCGGCGCTACCCGAAGATGTCTTTTACTTTGTCGAAGAGGGTGGAGTTGCGGTCCGCGGGCTTGTTGTCCACTTTCAGCGTGGCATCGAGCTGTTCCATGATCTTGCGTTGTTCGCGCGTCAACTTCGTCGGCGTCAGGACGCGCACATGATAGTAGAGATCGCCACGGCCGCCGCCGTGCGGGTCGGGCAATCCCTTGCCCTTAATGCGGAACACTGCGCCGCTTTGCGTGCCTTCCGGAATCTTCAGCCGCTCTTCCGAAGTCAGCCCCGGAACCTGCAATTCCGTCCCCAGCGAAGCTTGCGCGATGCTGAGTGGAATCGTGCAGTAAAGATCAGCGCCGCGCCGCTCGAAGAAAGTGTGCTCCTTCACTTCCAGCACGACGTAAAGATCGCCCGCGGGCCCGCCATTCGGGCCTGGTTCCCCTTCGCCCTGAACACGGAGGCGCGTGCCGGTGTCCACGCCCGGCGGAATGCGAAGTTCGATGGTGCGTTCGCGATCCACGCGCCCCTGGCCTTTGCAATCCACGCAACGTTCCTTGACGATTTGTCCCGCGCCCTGGCAGGAAGGGCAAGTGCGATTGATGGTGAAAAACCCCTGCTGATAAACAATCTGGCCGCGGCCGCCGCAAGCCTGGCAAGCGACGATGCCCGTGCCCTTCTTGGCGCCCGTGCCGTTGCACGATTCGCAATACTCCTGCCGTGGCACGCGAATCTTCGTGGTGATTCCAGTGGCGGCTTCTTCGAACGTCAGGGTCATGTCATAGCGCAAATCCGCGCCTCGCTGGGGGCGACGCCCGCCGCGACGGCGGCCGCCGCCCGCGCCAAAGAGATCCTCAAAGCCAAAAAATTCACCAAATATATCGTGGAAATCCTGGAAGACCGTGCCGTTGAAATCGGGTTGCGAGCCGACACCCGCAAGGCCTTCATGGCCGTAGGTGTCATAGATCTGGCGCTTCTGCGTGTCGCTCAGAACGCTGTACGCCTCGGTGCACTCGCGGAACCGATGCTCGGCCTCTTCCTTGTTTTCCGGACTGCGGTCCGGGTGCCACTTGAGCGCGGCCTTGCGGTAAGCCGACTTGATTTCCTCTACCGACGCCGTTTTCGTGACGCCGAGAACTTCGTAGAAATCCCGATGGTGAGACTTGGGCATATTCGCTGCTCTTCTTCCCTTCTCTCTATTTGAAGCTAACAGGGAT
>Ga0210400_10006105_pt1 | contig 10163 bp, 8 predicted proteins | sample IncBWH26MmetaG_FD_155456 | JGI IMG/M metagenome (GOLD analysis project Ga0210400, IMG submission 155456) | Forest soil microbial communities from Barre Woods Harvard Forest LTER site, Petersham, Massachusetts, United States - Inc-BW-H-26-M | ecosystem: Environmental > Terrestrial > Soil >... | reverse complement strand
CACCGAGGGCGGCAGCAGCCAGCGCTGCTCAACGTCCCAATCACGGAAGGTCTTCGCCATGCCTGCTAATCCTCGACAACTTCCCTGTCAGAAGCTTAGCGGATCTGTTACTCGGACACACTCCTAGAGGTGCGGAGGGAGTCAGGTAGAATGGACAATTCGACCGCGGCCACGAAGCGAGCCCCTTTTGCAGTTCATTGCATTCGACGCGGACTACCTGGAGCGATTGCAACGCGGGGACGTGCACACCGAGCAGCACTTCGCGGCATACTTCGGCCAGCTGATCGTGCTGAAATTGCGCTCCCGGCTGGGCTCAATGGAGGCGATTGAGGATGTGCGGCAGGAGACCTTCGTGCGGGTGTTGACGTTGGTTCGTGCCAATGAAATCCGCGAGCCCGGGCGCCTGGGCGCCCTGGTCAACTCGGTGTGCAACCATGTATTGCTGGAGCATTACCGCGCCAAGAGCCGCACCCCGTCCAGCATCGATGAGATGCCGGAGGACAGCTTCGTCGCAACCGAAACGAGCGGCGCGGAGGCCGAGAGCCGGGAGGCCCAGCTGCTGGTGCGCAGGATCCTCGACGAATTGCCCGACCGCGATCGGCGGCTGCTGCAGCTCGTATTGCTGGAGGAGCGCGACAAAGACGCGGTCTGCGCCGAACTGGGCCTGTCACGAGAGTACCTGCGGGTGCTGATTCACCGCGCCAAGCAGTCGTTCAAGCTCTTCTATTTGAAGCGGTTTGGCGAGGCCTAGCCGTGCACCACGAGGAAGCCATACAACTCGGGGCAGTGGAAAGGTACTTGCTGAACGAACTGCCGCCGCCGCAGCGGGATGAGTTCGAAGAGCATTATTTCGATTGCCGGGAATGCGCAGCGGAGCTGCGCATGACGGCCGATTTTCTCGATATCGCGCGCCAGGAACTCAAGCGCGGGAAGGCGCGCAGCGCCGCACCCAAGGCGGTCAAGCGGTCCTGGCTCGAGCTGTTTGCCAGGCCGGCGGTGCTCTCCCCGGCCTTCGGGCTGCTCCTGGCGGTCATTGCCTATCAGAACAGCGTGGTCCTACCCCGGTTCAACGGGCAACTCGCCCTGCTCCGGCAGCCCGGCGTCGTGACGACGATCTCCCTCATCGGTGGCAACAGCCGCGGCGGCGCCATACCCTCGATCAGCGGCGCCGGCGGCCAACCCGTGCTGTTGTCGTTGGACATTCCGGCGACCCGGCAGTACCCGAGTTATGCCTGCGTTCTCATCGATGCCGCGGGAGCCGTGGTGTGGCGGGTTCCGGTATCGCCCGCCCAGGCACAGGATACGGTATCCATCAGTGTTCCGGCGGGTGTGCTGCGCGCGGGAGACTATACGATGGTCGTGCAAGGCCTGGAGGCCCAGGACCAGGCCAACCCCAAAACCGCCGAGTTGGCGCGTTACCGGTTTGCGTTGCGTTCGAGCCCTTGATTATTGTTGGCGCGAGCCACCCGCTTAACCTGTCGCGAGGTCCGTCATGACAGCCATTGACCTGAAAAAACTCTACTCGCTGCGAGCCGATGCGAACGCCCTGGGAGGTTACCTGGAGACCCCCGTGGCCAAGACGGTTCCGACGCTGGCGCCGGTGTCATTGCCACCGGTGGGCGGATTTGCGACGGCGCGGTCGGAGGCGTTTACGGCGGATGAAATCATCTCCTGCTCGGCAGCCTATACGCGCGTCCTGGGCCAGGAATGTTGCGCGGACGGCTCCGCTTCGATTCTGGTTTGCGCGGTGGTCGAGGGCCTCAATATCCTGGAGGTCGTAAGAGCGGACCGGATCGTGACACAATTGTCGATCACGCTTTCGGACGAGTCTGCGACGCTCGGGTTCTGTGTCAGCGGCACGGTCTTCGAGGGCCTGCGGATTGCCGGGCACGGGTGTCGCCCGACGCTGAACGCGGCTCTGCAGGGGCGTCTGGCTTGGGAAGAAGTCCGGCAGGCCGGTCGCGTGCAGGGTGAAAGCCTGCTCGGTGGCTTCAAGGATGGCAGTGAGGACGCGCATAAGTGGGTAGTCAGCCGACATCGCCGGATGACCACGGCAGCGCCGGCTTCCGCTGGTGGCTGCGCACTGGCCTCCGTGGTGGACCGCGTCGAAGTGGCGGGCGGCTGCCGCAGCTACGGTCACATTGTCGAGATTCCGGGGTTCGGGCAGATCCTGCTCGGGGAGCTGTTGGCTTCTTGCGACGCGGTGCAGTTGATCGGGATCCGGGCCGAACTCGGCTGTTGCCCGGTCCGCGGCAGATTCACGGTCGATGTGGTCGGCGGTGGTGGAACCGGCGACAACTAGCGACGCTCGCAGCGGCGCTGCTGGCGGGCATTCTGGCATCCGGTTGCCATCAGGCAGCGGATCCCGGCGCCTTGTTCCAAAGCATATCCGGCGACTACCTGCACGGTGACCTGGAGCTCGCCCGCGAACGAGCCGCTCATGCCGGCAATGACTTCGCCGCAGGCAATTCCCAGCCCGGCTCGACCTGGGGATTGCAGTTTCGGCTGCTCGAAGCGGAAATTCTGCTAAGGCAGGACAAGACCCAGGATGCGATCGGGATCCTCACCGGTCCCGGGTCTTATATTCCGACCCAAGGCGAGCTCGCGATCCGGTACAAGCTGCTATCCGGCGTGGCGCATGTGCGCCTGGCCGACTCAGCGGCTGGTGACCGGGAACTGCGCGAAGCGCGCCGGCTGGCCGAGGCGACGCATTCCGCGCTGATCGCCGATGTGCTGCGGGCCGAAGGCCTGCTGTTGCGCGATGCCGGCCATCTGGACCAGGCGACCGAAAAATTCCGCAGCAGCCTGGCGGTCGCGCGGCGATCGGGCAATCTGCTGCTGCAAGCCTCCGATCTGGTCGATATCGGCGCAGACAGTCTACAAGGCGACCATTACGACCAGGCCTTGGTTCTGCTGCAAACCGCCGCCGAATTCGCCCAATCCGTGCAGGCGCGCAGGCAGCTCCAAATTGCGCAGGGCAATATGGGGTGGGCCTACACGAATCTGGGCGATCTGGAGCGCGCGCTCGCCCAATTCCAACAAGCAGAACAACTGGCTCACGAGATCGGCATGACCCGCAATCGCGCCCTGTGGCTCCAGGATGCGGGCCTGGTCGAAGGCAAGCTCGGTGACCTCGAGGTGGCACGCCGGTACGATGAGCAGGCCCTGCAGACGCTACTGACCCTGTCGGCCGGCGGGACCGTCGACCAGGTCACCAACATCGAAACCAATCTCGCCCTGCTGCTGCATGAGCAGAATCAGGATCCGGAGGCCCAACGCTACCTCGACGCGGCGGCGCTCGGGTCGCGTGAATCCAAAGACAACAATGTGGTCGCCTATGTGCGGTTCGTGCAGGGCGTGCTCGCCGCGCGGGTCGGCGGCGCCAACGATGTCGAGCAAACGCTGCTGACCGCCCGGCAGGCGGCGACCGACCCGGATCTGCGAACGGATATCGAGGCGGCACTGGCAGACCGCTATGCCGACCGACAGCAGCCGGCAAAAGCGCAGCGGTGGTACCTGCGCGCCATTCAGACCTTCGAGGACAAGCGGTCCGCGGAGTCCGATGAGGCCTTGCGCCTTACCGCTTTCGGCTTGGGCGCCGGCGTATATCGGCAATATGCGGACTTTCTGGTCGGCAGGCAGCGGCCGGATGCGGCATTGCGAGTCCTCGATGGCAGCCGGGCGCGCACGCTCGAGGAAGGCCTGGGTTTCTCCGCCAGCCAAAGTCACACGCTCGACAAGGATGCGGTGGACCCACGCTCGGTCGCGCGCAAGCTCGATGCGACCATCCTGTTCTATGCGCTGGGACCGCGGCAATCCTACCTGTGGGCAATCACGGCGCGCGAGGCGCGATTGTTCGTATTGCCGGCCTCGCGGGACATTCAATCGCTGGTCGACGCATACCAGAAGGCCATTCTGAAATCGAACGATCCGGTTCGGGCGGCCACCCCGGCCGCGATATCTTTGTACGAGACACTGATCCAGCCCGCGGCGGCGCTGATCCGCGCCGATTCGAAAGTCTTCCTGGTCCCCGATGGCGTACTGCACACCCTCAATTTCGAGACGCTGCTCGAACCGACGGCCAAAGGACTGCGCTACTGGATCGAGCATGTCACGGTGACGAGCGCAAGCTCGATCCGCATGCTCGCGCACTTGAAGGAGCCGGCCGCGAACTACGCCGCACGCGAGCTGCTGCTCATCGGGGACCCCGCCGCGGCGACCACCGGATTCGAGGCACTGCCGAATGCCGCGCTCGAAGTTCAACGCATCCAGCAGCACTTCGCACCCGCAAGCCAGACGGTGCTGACTCAGGCCCGGGCGGTCCCTTCCGCCTATGCGCGCAGCGGACCTGACCAATTCCGATATATTCACTTCGTCGCGCATGGCACGGCCAGTCGCCTAAGTCCGCTCGACTCCGCCGTGGTGTTGTCGCCCCCACAAGACCATCCCGAAGACTTCAAACTCTACGCGCACGACATCCTGCAGCATCCCCTGCGTGCGGAGCTGGTCACCATATCCACCTGTTACGGCTCCGGCGTTCGCGCCTATGCCGGCGAGGGGCTGGTCGGACTCGCGTGGGTGTTTCTACGCGCCGGATCGCACAATGTGATTGGCGCCCTGTGGCAGGCTGACGATGCCTCGACGCCGCTGCTGATGGACAGCCTCTATGCCGAGCTGCAGGCGGGGAAAACGCCCGACGTGGCGCTGCGCGATGCGAAACTGTCCCTGCTTCACTCGGCATCCGTCTATCGCAAACCCTTCTATTGGGCGCCCTTTCAATTGTACGCCGGCTCCTGACGCCGCCCGGATTTCGGCCGCACGGGTCAAAGCGTATAGTGCGCACTCTCGAAGTGCGCTTGCCGATCCAGGTCCCCAAAACCAATTGGTGCCGTCATGAACTTTTATTCGAAGAGCCGATGGGTGTTGGCTGCCGCCGTGATGGGGCTCGCGGTCAGCATTGGCCACGCCGAGCCACCGCCGGACATCGAGTCTGCGCTGGTGAAGATCGGGCCGATTGTGGACCCGGTGTGCACGGCGAAACTCTACCGACCGCTGATGCCGAAAGCTGACATCACGAGCAACCTGCCGCAGCCGTATCCGGGCATCACGGTGACGCGCAATCAATCCTTCGGTCCGGACCCAAAAGACGTCGTTGACATTTTTTCGGTGAAGTCCGGCCCGGCGAAGCGGACGGTGTTGGTATACGTCCCCGGTGGCGCCGGCAACAAGATTGAAATTCAGGATAAGTCGGCCAACGCCTTCTACGACAACATCGGCCGCTTTGCGACCCAGCACGGCATGGTTGCCGTGTTGATGCAACGCAAGGCCAGCCCCACCTGGGACGGGGGTGCCAAGGACGTCGCGGCGATGCTGCAGTGGGTTGAAGCCCATATCGGGGACTACGGCGGCAATCCGGACCGGATATTCATTTGGGCGCACTCGGCAGGAAACATCCCGCTGGGAACCTATCTGGGCCGCCCGGAGCTCTGGGGCCCCAAGGGAGTCGGCATCCGTGGCGCCATCCTGATGTCCGGAGCGCCCTTCAACATCGCGCCGGCCACGGTGCCCCCGCTGGCCGCAGGTGATGTCCTGGCGGCGGCCGGAAAGACCTGCGGGGAGAAGGTCGGCATGGCCTCCGCCACAGGCTCCGACGGCGCGCTGCCTGGCGTACCTGCCGGTGGACCCGGAGGGCCGCCGCGGAGCTCGGACTTCATACCCCCGTCGGGCCCGCGCCCGAGCGATGCAACACAGCTGGCGCGCTCGAGCCTGCCGCAGCTGCGGAAAGGCGCCTTCAGGTTACTGATCGTCAGTGGCGAGTTGGATCCAAGGTCCCTGCTGGCGTTCTCGAAGACGCTGCACGATAGCGTCTGCGCGGCCAACCGGGCGCATTGCCCGCAATACCTGATTGCGAAAGGTCAAAGCCACGTGTCGCTCGTGTTCTCCATCGACACCCCCGACAAGGGCGTTTCGGGGCCGGTCCTGGCGTTCATCAAGGCAAAACAATAGCGGCTGGGCTTCTTGGTCACCCTGCGCATCGCCGCGACCATTGCGCTTCGCGGTCTCAATCCCTATGTTCTGGTGAGCGCGGAGCAGGCCCATCGTCTGAAGCCTGGCTGGCGACGACCGCTGCCGGTGATCCTGCGTTTCCCAAAACTGCCTCGGCACCAGTGGTTGACCAACCTCATGCCCGTGGGAGATGGCAGTTTCTACCTCTATCTGCATGAACATATCCGCCGGGCCACCCGCACCGCAGTCGGGGACCGCATGCGCTTGGCAGTGCAGTTCAACGCCGCCTATAAGGGCGGCCCGACACATCCGCTGCCGAAGTGGTTTCGGGACGCGCTGCGCAAAGCCCCCGCAGCGCGGCAGAACTGGCGACGTTTGAGCCCCAGCAGAAGGAAAGAGATTCTGCGCTATTTCGCCTCCCTGAAGTCCGCGGCGGCGCAAGCCCGCAACCTTGCCCGCGCGATGCGCGTGCTCGCCGGCCACCGCGAGCGGTTCATGGCCCGATCCTGGGAACAGGGGCGGTAGGGCCGCCGTTTTATTCGCGCAGCTCCTGCGCCGCGAACTGGGTGCGGTACAACTGCTCATACAGGCCGGGCACGGCGGAGAGTTGCGCGTGCGTGCCGCGCTGGACGATCCGGCCCTCCTGCACCACCAGGATGAGATCGGCCTTGAGCACGGTGGAGAGCCGGTGCGCGATGACGATGGCCGTGCGCCCGGCGAGGACCCGCTCCAGCGCCCGCTGCACGGCCGCCTCGGAACGCGAATCCAGGTGCGCAGTGGCCTCATCCAGCACCACCAGATCCGGTGCCTTCAGCAACAGCCGCGCGATGGCGAGCCGCTGCTTCTCTCCGCCTGAGAATCGGTAGCCACGCTCGCCGACCACCGTGTCGAGGCCCTCGGACAGACCCTCGACCACATCCAGAATCTGCGCATCGCGCAGTGCATCGCGGATCTGTTCGGCGCTCGCCTCGGGCCGCGCATACAGCAGGTTGGCGCGCAGGGTGTCGTGGAACAGGTGCGCCTCCTGTGTCACCACGCCGATGCGCCGCTGCAGCGATCCCAGCCGGGCATCACGCACGTCGACGCCGTTGATGCGAACGCTGCCCGTGACGACATCGTAGAGGCGCGGAATGAGCTGCGTGATCGTGGTTTTGCCCGCGCCGGACGGGCCCACCAGCGCCACCAGCGTTCCGGGTGCGATGTTGAAATCAATGTCATGCAGCACGGTCTGTGGCGCGCGACGCTCAGGTATCGCGATGGACTCCAGCGAGGCGAGCGACACTTCGGCCGCCGCCGGATACCGGAAGGACACATGCTCGAACGCCACGCCCAGGGGCCCGCTGGGTACGTCCACGGCGTTGGGCTTTTCGCGCACCATGGGCTCCAGATCCAGCACCTCAAAGACGCGCTCGAAGGCCACCATTGCCGTCATGACGGTGACCTGCACGTTGGATAGTCCCATCACGGGCGCATACAGACGCACGAGCAGCGAGGTCAGCGCCACCACCGTGCCCACGTCCAGCGCCTGGTGGGCCGCCTGTACGCCGCCCCAGCCGTAGGCCAGCGCCGTGGCGAGACTGGCCATCAGCAGCAGCGCCGTGGCCAGCAGCCGCCCGTACAGCGCCGCCCGAATCGAAAGGTTCGAGAGCTCGCGCGCCTTGCCCTCGAAGGCGGTCGAGTCCGCATCCGGGCGCCCGAAAAGCTTGGCCAGCATCGCTCCGGCAACGTTGAAGCGTTCGACCATCATGCTGCTCATGCCGGAGCCCGCATTCATGAGGTCGCGCGTGATGGTCTGGATGCGCCGGCCCCAGTAGCGCGCCGGCAGCACGAACATCGGCAGCAGCACCAGCACCGCGAGCGTGATGCGCCAGGACAGCGTGAACATGGCGCCGATGGTCAGCACCACCGTCACGATGTTGCCGGCGACGGTAGAGAGGATGTCGGTGAAGGCGCTGCGCGCACTCATGGTGTCGGAGAACAGGCGATTGACCAGCGCACCGGTCTGGGTGCGCGCGAAGAATGCCAGGGGCATGCGCTGGATGTGCTCGAAGAGGCGGGTGCGCAGCGCCACCACCACATCGGCGCCGATGCGGGTCCCGAGGTAGGTCTGGGCGAGGCCGAGCGCCGCATCCAGCACGCCCAGGACGGCGATCAGCACGGCCAGGTGTACGATGAGCGCCGTGTCGGCGCGCAGGATGCCGTCGTTGATGATGCGGCGGTAGATCAGCGGGTAGGCGATGCCGATGCTTGCATTGACGACGACCACCGCCGCCAGCAGCAACAGCCAGCCTGTGTAAGGCGCGGCGATTCCCAAAGTCCGCCGCAGCGTGCCCGGTTTGATCCGGTGTTCGAGCACGGCCGGATCTTGTCTCAGGGCCCGCATCGTTCCGGCCATGCCTCGCATAGGATCTCCCGGGTTTTTCAACCGCGCATTGCTTTTATTATAACTGCTGCCGGCCTCCGGATTCGAAATGCCGGTTCACACGCGCTTCCACGGAACCCGTGGAGTGCACGACCTTGCGCATGATTTGCGCCAAACCGTGAATCCTTGCGCTGACGGTCCGAGCCTTGATGGCGCGTCCAAGTTCGAGGTAGCGGTCCGTGCTCTGGGTGAAGGCGGGCCAGTGTGGTGAATGGGGTCCATTGGGATTGCCGGTCTTGACGAATTCCGTCCAGTAGCGGCGCAGGTTCTCGCCGAGCGATTTGTCAGCCTGCGTGTGCTGCCAGTCGGACGGAAACGCGTCGCTGAGAAACAACAACTCCTCGCCATGGTAGGCGCCCAGCGCGGCTCGTTTCCCGGTCTCCGCGAACGTGAATTCATACAGGTACGCCGGTTGTCCGATGCCACGGGTGGCGCTGGCCATCGAATAGGCGCCGTATGCAAACTGGTCGTCCTGGAACTGTAAATACATCCCGGGAACATCGGCATCCGCCGCCGTCGGATAAAGGCGGGATTCCTCCTCGGCATACTCGCCGGAGTCCGCCGCCAGATACTGCGCGAATTCTTGGCGGCTCTTCGGACCCGCATCGCCAAAAACAGTTGCCTCGGTCGCATTGCTGCCGACCAGGACGGGAATTTTCATCTGGCGTCCTTCAGCAAAAACCTTGGCAGGCTGTTCCGGAATGACCCAGCCATCAACGATCGCTTCGAAGTGAACCCGTCGATCCCCGCTCCAGCTCCTGAGAATCTGTTCGGCCGAGAGGGCTCGCAGATTGCGCAACAAGCCGGGCCCGGATGAGACCTTCAGGTCCTTTGCGAGCAGTTCCCCGGCCTCCTCGCCCGTGGCGGCAATCAAAGTGCCCTCGCAATCGCCACTCTCAAGGATGGCCCGCCGAAACAGCCCCTTCGCCAGCGGTGAGGCCATGAGCAGGCAGGTGTCGACCGCGCCGGCCGATTGTCCCATCACCGTCACCTGATCCGGATCTCCGCCGAAGCGCGCGATATTGTCATGGACCCACGCCAGCGCCATCAATTGATCGAGCAGGCCGTAGTTGCCGGAAGAATGCCGTGGCGACTCCGCGCTCAAGGCCGGATGGGCGAGGAATCCCATGGGCCCGAGGCGATAGTTGGCGCCTACAAAGACGACTCCGGTGCCTGCCAGGGCCGGCCCCAGTGGATTGGCTTGACTGTAACCGGCGGTGTTGGACCCGCCGTGAAAATAGACAAGCACCGGAAGGCTGGCAGGCTCCGCGTGGGGCAAGGTCCACACATTCAGATACAGGCAGTCTTCTTTCCAGCCAATGTCGGGAAGCCAGGGGGCGGGCAGTTGCGGGCAGGCCGGTCCGTATGCACGCGCCTGGCGCACGCCCGCCCACGCTGTGGCCGGCCGTGGTGGCTTCCAGCGCAGTTCCCCGACCGGCGGGGCGGCATAAGGAATGCCCAGGAATGCCTCTTCGTTCGGGGTCTTCTCGGGACGGATTCCTTCGAGGACCCCCGCCTTCACGATTACGCGATCGGCATGGAGCCCGGCATCTGCCGGCAGATGAACCGGCGCAACCAGCGCCAGCCCGACCGAGCAGGCCGCAAGCCAATGCCGAGTGGTCTTCATGCGACTTGTCCGGCTGCACGGCAAAGCGCCGGCTATGGATTCCTGCGCGTGTATTCTCCGCGGAATGCCGTGGTCCACGTCGCGCCGTTGTCGGTGGATTTCTCCCAG
>Ga0210400_10006104_pt1 | contig 10163 bp, 6 predicted proteins | sample IncBWH26MmetaG_FD_155456 | JGI IMG/M metagenome (GOLD analysis project Ga0210400, IMG submission 155456) | Forest soil microbial communities from Barre Woods Harvard Forest LTER site, Petersham, Massachusetts, United States - Inc-BW-H-26-M | ecosystem: Environmental > Terrestrial > Soil >... | reverse complement strand
ATGCTACCGATAAGCCAATGCGGATCATTCTTCGTCACGCTGTCGCTGAGGATTTCGAATATTGCAAACGTCTGTACTTCGCCGGAATGAAAGACATCATTGAGCAATTGGGCTTGGACATGGCTGCTCATACAGCCAGCTTCCCCGAGCAATGGGCAGTGGAGCAAGTTCGCATCATCTCCGCCGACGGATCAGACGTGGGCTGGTTGCAGAGTGCCGTGCGAGAGGAAGGGCTTTTTGTCGGACAGCTCTTTGTGGACGCCCCCTTTCAGGGGCAGGGTATCGGCACCCAGGTGATGAAGCAGCTCATTGGTGAGGCCGCAGGTCGGAATCAGGCAGTGAGCCTTGCGGTTGCGAAAATCAACCCCGCTCTGCGGCTCTACAAAAGACTCGGCTTCCGGATCACGCACCACGATGATCGCAAGTTCTACATGACGCTCGATCCTGATGCCGCCAGGCTTCTTTGAAATTGGGACCAATACTCTGTTGGATATTCTATTTCGATTGCTTGTAAACACGCGGGTCGGGCAGCGGCTCGAGGCCGCGTCCGGCGAAGATTTCTTTAAATTCATGCATCAATGCATCGTGCACCAACCCATTCGATGCCAGAGTCTCGCTGCTGTCGATGTTAAACGCCGAACCATCGAAGCGGCTGACCTTGCCACCAGCTTCTTCCACGATCAGCACGCCCGCAGCCGTGTCCCAGGGATTGAGATTGAATTCCCAAAAGCCGTCGAATCGCCCGCTGGCCACATTACACAAATCGAGCGCCGCCGATCCCGCGCGCCGCACTCCGTGCGTGCGCAGCGTGATCTGGTGGTAGAAGTGAATGTTCGGATTCTTGTGTCGCTTATGGCTGGGAAAACCGGTGGCCAGCAGACACTCCTTCAACGTCGCCGCTTTCGAAACGTGGATCGGTTTGCCGTTGACATGCGCGCCTCTTCCCTGCTCCGCCGCGAACAGTTCGTCGCGCGTCGGATCGTAGACCACTCCGGCGACGCGTTTTGTTTCCACACCTGAGCGATGCTCCAGCGCCATCGACACGCAGAATACCGGATACCCGTGGGCAAAATTCGTGGTGCCATCGAGCGGATCGACATACCAGCGGTAGTCGCTGCCCTTATCGTTCAGACCCTGCTCTTCGCCCAGCACGTCATGCGAGGGAAACTGCCGGCTGATTCGCTCGCGGATCAGCGCCTCGGAAGCACGGTCCGCCGCCGTCACCAGATCGGCGTCACCCTTGTATTCAATCTTGAGTCCCTGATGAAAATACTGCATGAGCATCGCCCCCGCCTCGCGGGCGATGGTGGACATGGTTGGAAGAAAGCCTTCGGGATTGGGTGCGATGAGTGACATTTTGAGGAGGCTTCCGGCTTTCGGCTGCCGGCTTCCGGAATTCAAGATCAGTCAAAAAACTATGGAAGCGGCGCTCGCACGTTGCGGAAGCCGGAAGCCGAGAGCCGGAAGCCGGCTCACTTCTTCTTGCCGCCATCTTCCGCGATGTACATGATCTCATGCTTGAAGATGAATAGATTGGGCGCGCCCTCGCGCGTGAGCCGCACCATATTCTTGTCGTAATACTCGATCCAGCCGTGAACGACTTGGCCGTCCATCAACTTGAGTGAAACTGGCTTCTGTTTTTCTCCCAGCGTTTTGAGAAATGCAGCCTCCTCGAAAGTATCTTCCGGAGGAGGAGTCCGACTGCGCTTGACGGCATTAGGATTCCCTGGTGGAGGGCGGAACGGCATGCAGGCATTGTACACAAAGCGCGGAGGCAACTCCGACCACGAAAAAAACCGTGACGCACTTCTGCGCCACGGCACGGGACTAACTGCCCAACTCAAAACTCGATGCGCAGTCCAAACTCGAACTGACGCGGAGCACCGAGCGCATACGTACCGGACTGAAAGCTGGCGCGGTATGGCCTCAGGTCCGTGCTGGCCACACCGCCCACCGCATTCGGCGCCAAGGTTCCATTCGGACCACCCGGTAGCAACGAAGCCTGCGGAAGATTGCCCGGCAGGAATACGTTCACAAAATTGAACACGTTGAAGACGCTGACGCTGGGTTCGATGGTGAAGCGTTCTCTTACCTTGATGGGCCAGGCCGCCTTGAAGTCCGTCGACTTCAGCCAGGGATAATTCCTCGCAAAGGGATTCACCGTCGCCAACTGCGGCAGAACCCAGCCCAGCGCATACATGTCGCCCTGGGTCATGACCTGAATCGGCGAGGAGCCGGGACACGCCGACTGGCTGCCCACCAGGCACTGGCCGGCAGGCGTCAGTTGACCGGCGAAGTGCGTGTTGTAGGTGCTGATTACCCTGGGCAGGCCGGTGATGTCGGTACCGCGCATGAACTGGCCGATCTGCGTTCCGGGCACGGGCTCGGGTGCGCCATTCGAACCCAATCCGGAGCCCAGCCAGTCGGTGGCAAAAATTTCGCCGCCGCTGGTCAACTCCGGCAGTTCCAGGTTCTCCGGAAGTGGGCTGTAGAAGTGCCCGATCAGGCTGATGTGGGTGTAGAACGGCAGCTCGAAAGTCCCACCAAACGAGATCTGGTGCTTGCGGTCGAGTCCGTTCGGTCCGGTAAATTGCAGAGGGTTGTCATTGTTGGTGGCGAGGTTAATGAAATCCTGATCCTGCACCTGGCTGATGAATTTTGAGAACGAGTAGGCGATCTGGAAGTTTGCCGCCCTCACTCCGGGCCAGGGCTTCACGACGCTCTCCACCCACTTGACTTGCAGACCGTCATAGACCGAACGGCCAATGGGTTCGAGGGTATCCAGCGTTCCCAGCGCGCCATTGCCAGCGCCGCCGCCGGTGTTGTTGGTTCCGGTTGGAGTAATGCCGGGAAAGGCGCAAAACGAACACGGGCCTCCGCCTTTAACTGCATTGTTCGAATCGAGCCCTGCCGTAGAATACGCAGCCTGGGCGCCACCTAGCCCCAGCTTCTGAACCATGCAGGGCGCCTGGTTGATCCCGACCGCGCAGCCGTTTGCCAATTGCGCGGCATCGCGCGCCGCCAGAGCGTTGGCCATGTTGTAGGAACGCGCCGCGCCGCTGTGATTCTGGTCGATGGCAAGCAGGTAATGCTCCCCGATATTGCGAATCGCGTCCACGCTCAGCACCATGCCCTTGCGAAATTCGTGCTGGAAGCCGAGATTCATCTGCCACGATCGGGGCGTGCGATAGTTCGGATCGAACACATCCAGACCCGCCGCGTTCGAGGCGTTCAACGCGGTGCCGATATAGTTCCCGTTGGGCGTAGCCGCAACGTTCGCCGCGGCAGCCGCCTTGAACGCGGTGCTCAAGGCGAGGATGTTGCCTGCCACCGAAGAAATTGTGGCTCCGCAAAAAGTTGGTTGAACCTGGTTAACCGTGCCACTCGTTGGGGCGACCACAACTCCCGCTCCTCCGGCGATTGGAGTTCCAACTGCTCCCGGGTCGGTCGGCCAGTTGAAGGCGCTGGGAGTGCCCGAGGAACAAACTTCCGGCGTGTAAGAAAAGATTCCAGTCTTCAGCCGCGCGGGACTGTCGAACAACACGTTGTTCCAGATCGAGTTTTCGAAATACAGACCCGCCCCGCCGCGAATGACCGTCTTGCCGTTGTTGTTCGCATCCCAGGCAAAACCGAACTGCGGCGCGAAGTTCGTGTTCGGAGTCCGGACCTGATTGCCCAATCCCGGCCGCCAGAGATTGAAAGTGGCATCAGGACCGAGATTGCTATCAACGCGTCCCGTGTCGCGCACATAGTGCACGCCATAGGTCAACGTCAGATTGTGTTTGATCTTCCATCCGTCGCCAACGTATCCCTCGAAGCGGTTGTCCGGCCCTAATCCTCCGCCCGGGCTCCCGAACGCCGGTGAAGGATTTGAGAAGCCGACGCCGTTGCCCAGTTGCACGAACTCCGCGGGATAGGCGGTGGGGTCGGTGCTGGTGGTGCAGTTGTTAGGATTCGCTCCCGGCACCAAGCAGATGCCGGTCGTGCCGACCTGCGGATAAGTCGCAAACGCCGCCGATCCTCCGCCCTGGATATGATTAAACGTCGCACCGTAGCGAATGATGTGGCTGCCCATCACTCGGCTGCCGTCGTACCTATATTCATGATTGGCCTGGAAGGTGGTCTGGGGCGCCAGAAAGTTGGGACCGCCACAGTAGGCGCCCCCGCTGCTGGACTGGCAACTGCCGGCGACCGAAGCACCGATGTTGATGCCGAGGCCGGGAATTGGATTGTCAATTCCCGCGGGAATTGTCGCGGTGCTATCTACAATTCCATTGCGAAATTTCATGTACTCGAAGCGGATGCTGTGGTTGTAAGGGCCGGTATTGAAGTCGTAACCCAAGGTGTACGACGGCGTGTGGTTTCCGTTCCTGAATCCCTGCACCGAACTGGTCGAGCCGAAGGGGCGGATGTCGCTGTTCTGATCAAAGTTGAAGCGGAAGAACGCGCGGGCGGTGTTGCGCAGCACGTAATCCAGCCGGCCATCGGTTTGAAACTCACGGAAGGGCTGGACCAAAGTTGTGTTCAGCGTGTTGAACGGGAAAGAAAACGGCTCGCCCGCGGTCAGGTCCTGCTTGCTGCGTTCGGCATCGAGGAAATAGAACATCTTGTCCTTGATCACGTACCCGCCCACTCGTCCGCCAAACTGTTCGCGCTGAAACGGAGGCGCGGTCGCACCGGGCAACGCCGCCGCTGTCTGGTTCCCACGAAACAATCCAAAGGCCTCGCCGTGCACATCGTTGGCACCGGAACGAGTGCTCACTTCCACTGCGCCGAAACTGGTCAGCTCGGTCGAGAGATCGAGCGACGACTGCGAAATATTGAACTCCTGGATCGCGCTCGCCGGAATGTTCTGCGTGGTGGTGCCCACCGTCTCATCGGAGATGTCTACGCCGTCAACTTCAATGCGCGCGGTGCTACCAAATCGCCCTTGAAACGAAATCGAAGGGAACCCGTTCTTAGTAGGGCCAAAAGTGCTGCCCTCCTGAAGCTGCACTCCGGGCTCGAGTTGAGCCAAATCGAGGAAGTTACGCCCGTTCACCGGAAGATTGTCGATCTGGCTCGCGGTCAGCACACTCTGCACCGTGGATTGCTCGGTATTCAGGGCTTCAGTGCCCTGCACCTGCACCACCTGGCTCTCTTGTCCGGGCTCCAACTTCACGTTGCCCGCAGAAACCACGCCCACCTGGGCAGTCACGGCAAGTTCTGCTGTCTTGAAGCTCTTGGCTCCTACGCGCACCGTATAGTCCCCGGCCTGCATCGGCCCGGACGAATAGATTCCCGCAGACGAAGTGGTTACGTGAAAGGCGCCGGCTGTCGCCTTATTCGTGATGGTGACCTTGGCCCCGGAAAGCACCGCTCCCGTTTGATCGGTCACAACTCCCTGAATACTGCCGGTTCCAACCGTGGACTGAGCCAGTAAGAGTGCAGAAGACAGCAACATCACGCCAACAGAGATCAAACCAATAAAGATCAGGCCCATCCAGCCGCGCCGCCTGCAAAGCGCAGGGGATTTCAAATTCAGCATCGTCAACCTTCCTTTATTTCCGTGCAGAGTTTCCCAACGTAAGCCTTAAGCCTGGTATCACACAAACGTCCGCTTCAGTCCCTCGCCGCGTGTCCGCGCTTCGGGTCCGCCCCATCCAGCCTGGGAATGATCCTTTAGCCTACAGCAATTGCCGGGTCAGCCGCTTGTCGGCGCGTGATATTTATAACCTGTGACTATTCTCAATCACTTTACGTCGTCGCACAGTAGCCCTTACGTCGAGGCCTAAAAACATGCCCGGTATTCACTCCGACTTGACCGTGTAATACCCCGCCCGGTGGCGGACGCGGTAGCCGCCGGCTTCCGGCACACCCGCTACTTTGACTTCGATGCGGCGAAACTCCGAGAACGATGTGCGCTGCGCCGGATAATACGCCAGCAGATACTGCGTGCGCAGTTCGTCGCTGATCTGGTGGAACGCATCGTCGAGTTGCGCCATCGAAGTGGCGTAGTAGTACTTGCCACCAGTATCTTCCGAGAGCTGAATCAGAGCGTGCTCGCCTCCGGTTTCGCGCCCCGCGCTGTTTTCAATAGGGACGATGATGATCGAGTAGACAATAGCTTCGGCTTCTTCCGCGGCGCGTACGGCTTGTTTGTAGTCGAACCGGCTGGCGGTGTCTCCGCCATCGGTGATGAGAACGATAACCTTTCGTCCCTTGCGCTTATCCAGAGCGCGCGAAACCACATAGATCGCGTCGTAGAGCGCTGTGGCAGCGCCGAGACGGATGTGCTCAATGGCTTCGTCGATCCGCTTGAGGTCGGGAGTGAATCCCGGAGTGGACTCGTGCACGATCTCGCTGAAACCGTAGACGGACAACCCATCAACCGGACGCATGATGGCATGGGCGAAGCGCTTGGCTGAAGCTAGTTCGAGCGGCAAGTCGTGCCGCGTGCTCAGACTGGTATCGATGGTTAGCGCGATCGAAAGCGGCAACGCGGATTCCTTGTCGAACACCGCGATCCTCTGCTCATGATCGTCCTCTTTGAGAACAAAATTCTCCTTCTTCAAACCTCCGATAGGAGCGCCGTGCTGGTCGGTCACGGTGACGAACACGTTGACCAGCTTGACGTCGACCCGCAGGGTTTCCATCGGCTCCGCCTGGCGGTCGGGTCTCTGCGGGGCCTGTGAAGGCGGATTCTGCTGGACGGGATTCTGCGGGGCCGTCTTTTCCTGCGCCCATAGGCCGCAGACCGGAACCAGCAAGCAGCACAGGAGCAGAATCGAAGCGGGTTTTCTCATCGAGTGATGGAATTATACCTGCCAAGCCTGCAGCTCTTGGCCGCTCAGTTAGATGCGGCGTGTACTACCGGGCTGCCTCACCCCCCGGAATTTGCCCGCGGAATTTCCTCCGGGAAGGACTCTCCATCGGCCCAGACGGCGCCGTCTTCGAAATACTCTTTCTTCCAGATGGGCACAGTGCGCTTGAGCGTGTCGATGAGCCAGCGGCAGGCGTCAAAAGCGGCGGCTCGGTGGGCCGAGGCGACCGCGATGAGCACGCTGGTCTCGCCGATCGCAAGTCGTCCCAGCCGGTGGACGATAGCCACATCGCGCACCTTGAACTGCTGCACAGCCTGACCGGCCAGCGATTCCATCTGCTCCAGCGCCATCTCCTCGTAGGCCTCGTAGTCGAGGTAGAGCGTCTTGCGCCCCCGCGTCTGGTTGCGGACGATTCCCTCAAAGACAAGACCCGCACCATCTTCGCCGCGCTTGAGCCCGGCCACGATACTCTGCGTGTCGATGATTTCGCGCACAATCGAAGCGTAGCGCCGGCGTCCCGCCGGCTGTCGGGGGGGCGTCTCGCTCGCCCCTTCGGGAGCACCGCCACTCACCGGCGGTAGCAGCGCAACCTCGTCATCCGGTTTCAAGACGGTATTCGGCCCAGCATATTGCTGATTCACCGCCAGCGCCAGCGACGGCAGCGATTCCTTCAGGCGCGGAGTCCCCGCTTCGTAATAAGCCAGCACATCGCGCACCGACGAACCGTTGGGCAAGTCGATCGCATCGACCGCCTTCCCGACCATGTCTTTCAACATCCCGAAGAAGAGGACTCGCACTCTCATAAAAAGTTGCCAGCCTGATTGCCAGCAATAACCTAGCCCGTTACCCCTCCAAAAGCCTCGTCCGGCAGCCCGCTGGCAATCAATTAGGAGCCTAATTCTACTGTCATCCGGCTCCACAACACCTCTTGAACTTCTTTCCACTGCCACACAAGCATGGGTCATTGCGACCGACTTTGGGATCGCTGCGACGAATCGGTGTTGGCGTGTAGCCGCCCAAAAGCGGGTCCTCTTCGGCATCGATCTCCCACTCGCCGTCCCGCTCCGACTTGTCGAAGCATTGCATCCAGCCCATGTTCTTGACTAGCTCAGTAATCAACGGATCGCGCCAGTTGCGCGCGCTCATGGCTCCTTGCCGACCGAGCGCCAGAGCGCGTTCGATGTCTTCCCAGTCGATACTGCCCGGATCCACCAGGCCATCTTCGTAAGCACGTTCAAGTTCGTCCATAGCCTCTCGCGGCCAAAGGTCGGCGCAAACATTGGCCAAGCCGTCCCATTGCGCGCCCGGCTTTCGCTCCAATTTTCCGAAGAGCTGGAGACAGTACGACATCACTTCATCGCGCGTACGCTGGCCGGTACGCACCAATGAAAACACTCCATCGATGGCGACAGCCCGCACCCACTCGTTCGCCTGCTCGTTCTCAATCAGCGAGGCGAGGCCGCGGAGGTCTCCTCCAGAGACAGACGCGAGAATCCTACCCAAGTCCTGAGTGACAACGTCTCCCGCCAAGTCGAAGGGAAACTCGCCAGGCCGGGAAAAGATTCGCACCAGCAATGGATAGGCATCTGTTTCCCGGAATAGCGCCAATAGATACATGGCGTAGACGTGGACCATGCGGTCGCCATCCATCCTCCAAGGTTCCGGATTGCGGTCGATATCCTTGAGAATCTCAAGGAACTTGGGAGTTACCTCCTCCCGCCGCGCGATCACCTCCGCAACCAGGTCTTCGGGGAACGAACCCCGATGCTGGTCGAGACGCGCAAGGAGTTCTTCGATGTCCATGACGCCTGTCAGAGTAGCACCTGGAATGGAGGGTTCGTCCAGGCTCCCGTTGGCGACGCATCCCGACTAAGCAAGGGAAAAAAAACAAATTCTCGCAAGGAACGCAAATGGGTACCCGGCGGCGGCAAGGACTAGGCTTCCACTATCTCCAAAAAAAAAAGGCCAGCCTCATCCGAGGCTGGCCCTTGAGCTTTCACGCAAGCCTTCAGGCTTGCGTCAGCACCGTATCGTGAACTTCCTTCACCAGAGGCGTCGTCAGAAGCTTCGCCGCCGCTCCCCCCGCGACCTCAGGCAGCGAAACTCGAAGAGCCTCGTCGATCGTCTTCACGTAGTGCACGGTCAGGTTTTTCAGCTGTTCCGGCGTGAGATCCTCTTCGACGTTCATTCTGTTGTCCGCCGGAAGAATCACGTCGGTCACGCCAGCACGCTTGGCGGCCAGAACCTTTTCCTTAATCCCGCCAACAGGAAGCACGTTCCCACTCAGCGTGATTTCCCCGGTCATCGCCAGCAGCGGCGTGATGCGGTGCTTGCTCAGCAGCGATACCAGGGTGGTCGCCATGGTCACTCCAGCCGAAGGCCCATCCTTCGGAATCGCTCCTGCCGGCACGTGCATGTGAATGTCGTGGTTTGCGAAGAAGTCCTCGGCAATCCCCAGCCGGTCCGCATTCGACCGCACCCAGGTCAGAGCCGCCTGCATGGATTCCTGCATGACCTGGCCAATCTGTCCAGTCATGGTGAATCCACCCTTGCCCTTCATCGCGTTGGCTTCGACGAACAACACGTCGCCGCCCGAGGGAGTCCACGCCAGTCCGACAGCCACGCCCGGCCGTTCCGTCCGCTCGGCGATTTCCCCTTCGCTGCGAATCTTAATGCCGCCAAGAAACTCCTGAATCACTTCCTTGGTGACCACGAGCTTATCGGTCTTGCCTTCGGCCAATCGCCGCGCCTGTTTGCGGCAGATGGTGCCGATGGTGCGCTCCAGACTGCGCACGCCAGCTTCCCGCGTGTAGTGGCGGATGGTATAGCGCACACCTTCGTCAGGAAACTCAATTTGCTCAGCGGTAATGCCGTTCTCCTCGATCTGCCGCGGAATCAGATATCGGAACGCAATGTGAACTTTTTCTTCCTCGCTGTAACCCTGCAGTTCGATAATTTCCATACGATCGCGCAACGGTTCCGCGATCGGATCGAGCATATTGGCGGTAGTAATGAACAACACTTTCGACAAATCGAAGGTGACGTCCAGATAGTTGTCGCGGAACGTCGAGTTCTGTTCGGGATCGAGTGCCTCGAGCAGCGCCGAAGCCGGATCGCCGCGGAAGTCGCGCCCCACCTTGTCGATTTCGTCGAGCATGAAAACCGGATCTTTGGTCTCCGCCCGGCGAATACCCTGAATAATCTGCCCCGGCAGCGCTCCGATATAAGTGCGCCGATGCCCGCGAATTTCCGCCTCGTCGTGTACACCACCCAGCGAGAGCCGCACAAACTTGCGCCCCAACGCTCGCGCGATCGACTTGCCGAGCGAGGTCTTGCCCACACCCGGAGGTCCAACGAAGC
>Ga0210400_10006102_pt1 | contig 10166 bp, 9 predicted proteins | sample IncBWH26MmetaG_FD_155456 | JGI IMG/M metagenome (GOLD analysis project Ga0210400, IMG submission 155456) | Forest soil microbial communities from Barre Woods Harvard Forest LTER site, Petersham, Massachusetts, United States - Inc-BW-H-26-M | ecosystem: Environmental > Terrestrial > Soil >... | reverse complement strand
AAGTCTCGTTGGCCCATTTCTTGGCGGAGGATTTCGAAGGCGGCGTCTACTTTTTGTTCGGATTCGGGCCGTCTCAGGTTCGCGCTGCGCCGACGATAACATCGAACCATCGCCGATGGTGTCGTCGCATTCCGTCTACAGCGATCATGAATATTACAGCAACCATCGCAAAGGTCGCGTGCCAGCCACTTCGTTGGAGCGCGCCAGATGGATCATCGGCAGAAAAAGGAACCAACCGGTTTGAATGCGCCGCTTCATACGCCTTGATTGAAGCGCGCCCAATAGAGCGACGAAGTTGGCGGGTCCTTAGCACGTCAGAATTCTACAAGCCGCAACTTCTTTCGGCTGGTAATTCCGACGTGACAGCCTAGGAGATCATGATGAATTCAGAATTGATGGAGCGACATCCCTCCGCTGAAGGCGGCGCTCAAACGAACGCAGCTCTGTTCAATGATCCTGCCCTTAACAAAGGCACGGCTTTCACCAAGCAAGAGCGCCGAAGGTACGGCCTTGAGGGCCTGATACCGCAGGCTGTGGAAACCCTGGACTGCCAGCTAGAGCGGATCATGGGCCACCTCGACGCAAGGCCCACCGACCTCGAGCGTTACATCTATTTGGTGCCGCTCGCCTGCCGTTAACGGCGCAGCGCGCCGCCCCAAAGCGGGCTGGTTGGACCGCACTTTATCGCAATTGTTCAAAGCACAGGAGAAATCCATGGACGATGTAAGGAAAGAGAGTGACAGCCTCGGTGTCGTCGATGTCCCCGCTGACAAGCTCTGGGGCGCTCAAACCCAGCGTTCGCTTGAACATTTTAGCATCGGGAAGGATCTGATTCCTCGGGAAATGATAGCCGCATACGCGACCTTGAAGAAGGCTGCAGCTATCGCAAACCACGACGGCAAACGGCTTGACAATCAACGCTACGAATTGATCGTTCGAACTTGCAACGAGATCCTGGCCGGCCAGCATCGCGACATGTTCCCTTTGCATGTCTGGATGACGGGCAGCGGAACCCAGTTCAACATGAACGTCAACGAGGTGATCTCCAACCGCTGTTGCCAGCTCGCCGGCACGCAGCTCGGAAGCCACGCGCCGGTCCATCCCAATGACCACGTCAACATGGCGCAGTCCTCGAATGACACGTTCCCTTCAGCCATGTGCATCGCCGCCGCAGTGAACGTGAGCGAGCGCCTCGTTCCCGCGGTGACAGCACTGCGCGACGCAATTGCCCAGAAATCGCGGGAATGGGACGACATCATCAAGATCGGCCGCACGCACATGCAAGATGCCACCCCGCTGACATTGGGCCAGGAGTGGTCCGGATATGTCGGCATGCTCACGGATAATCTGGAGCGGATCGAGGCAGCGCTATCGGGCGTATATCGTTTGGCGCTCGGCGGTACGGCCGTTGGAACCGGTATCAATTCGGCGCCGGGCTTCGCCGAAGCAGCCGCCGCCCAGATTGCAAAACTCACCGGACTTCCGTTCGTCACCGCGCCCAACAAGTTCACCGTGCAGGGCGCCCACGATGCACAGGTCCAGCTCTCCGGAACGCTGCGGACGCTCGCCGTGTCGCTCTACAAGATCGCCAATGACATCCGGCTGATGTCGTGCGGCCCGCGCGCCGGATTTGCGGAATTGAAGATCCCGGAGAACGAGCCGGGCTCCTCGATCATGCCGGGCAAGGTCAATCCCACCCAGTGCGAGGCGCTGGCGATGATCGCGGTGCAGGTGATGGCCAATGACGTCGCGGTGGGCTTCGGCGGTGCCGGCGGCTACCTCGAAATGAACGTCTACAAGCCGCTGATCATCTTCAACATCACCCATTCCACCACGATCATGGCCGGAGGCTGCGTGAACTTCCGCAAGTTCCTGATCGAGGGCACTGAACCCAACTTGAAGAAGATCAACGAATACGTGGAACGGTCGCTGATGCTGGTGACGGCGCTTTCGCCTGTCATCGGCTACGACAAGGCCTCGAAGATTGCGCACTACGCCATGGACAACGATCTGACGTTGAAAGCGGCGGCGTTGAAATTGGGCTTTGTCACGGAGGCCGAATTCGATCGCATCGTCGATCCAAGGAAGATGGTGAGACCCCATGTAGCAGCCGCGCCGGCAAATGCGGACGCGGCGTGAACACCAGTACTGATCCCAAACGAAAGGAGAATGATATGACTACCAACAAGCGCGGGATGGATCTGCTTCAGGATCCTTTGCTCAACAAGTCGACCGCTTTTACCGAGTCGGAAAAGCAGGCGCTGGGAATCGTCGGCCTGGTGCCCGACGTCACCGAGACCCAGGACGTCCAGTTAAGTCGCGTGATGATGCAACTGGGCCACAAACACACCGATATCGATCGGTACATCTACCTCGTCAATCTGCTCGACCACGACGAGAAGCTGTTCTACCGGACGGTAATGTCTGACCCGGCCCACTTCCTGCCGATCGTCTATGATCCGACGATTGGCGAGGCCTGTCTCAAGTTTGGCCACATCTATCGCCAGCAGCGAGGCATGTACCTTTCGATGACGCGGAGAGGCAAGGTCAAGGAGATCTTGCGGAACTGGCCGCAAAAGGACGTGCGGTTCATTTGTGTCACGGATGGGGGCCGCATTCTCGGTCTCGGCGATCTCGGCGCCAACGGAGCCGGTATCCCGATCGGAAAACTGCAGCTGTACACGGCTTGCGCGGGCGTGCCGCCGCAACATTTGCTTCCGATGTATCTCGATGCCGGTACCAACAATGAACAGTACCTGCACGATCCGCTCTATCTGGGCATGCGCAAGACCCGCCCGCCGACCGCCGAGCTCTATTCCTTTGTCGACGAATTCGTTGAAGCGGTGCAGGAGGTGTTCCCGAAATGCTGCATTCATTTCGAGGATTGGACGGGGGTGGACGCGGTGCATCTGCTGCAGCGCTACCGCGACAAGTATTGCGTCTATAACGATGACGTGCAGGGCACCGCCGGTATCACGCTCGCCGGCATGATCAACGCCGCCAAGCTCAAGGGCACCAGGCTGCGGGACGAAAAGTACTTGTTCCTCGGCGCTGGCTCGGCAGGAATCGGCCTTGCCGACTTGTTGTGTTCGGCGCTTGTTGCACAAGGCATGACCTTGGAGGATGCGCAGTCCCGGGTCTACATGTTCGATGTCAACGGACTGCTGGAATCGTCCCGCGAGGACCTTGTCGACTTCCAGAAGCCGTATGCACACCAGCATCCGCCGACCAAGGACTTCGTTGCCGCCATCGAAAGCATCAAGCCCACCACCATAATCGGCGTCAGCACCATTGGTGGCGCGTTCACCCAGAAGGTCGTCGAGGCAATGTCTCGTGTTAACGAGCGGCCGGTGATCCTTGCGCTGTCGAATCCGACCGAGCACGCGGAATGTACCGCCGAGCAGGCGTACACCTGGTCAAAGGGCAAGGCGATCTATGCCGCCGGCGTGCAGTTCGCCCCGGTCCACTACAATGGTCAGACATTCCTGCCGGGCCAAGCCAACAACTTCTACATCTTCCCGGCGGTCGGGATGGCGATCTTCGCGACGCAAGCCAAACGTGTCACCGACGCCATGTTCATCGAGGCTGGACAGGCGGTGGCGGATCAGGTGTCTCCCGAATTGCTCAAGCAGGGTCTGCTGTATCCACTGCAGGCGAACATTCTTGAGACGGAGATCCAGACCGCGGCACGTGTGGCAAAACTGGTGTTCGATTCGAATCTCGCTCGCGTCGAGCGGCCCGCCGACATGGTCTCGTTCATTCGCCGCCACGTCTACAAGCCGGATTACTCCCCCGAAGCGGCGTCGGCAACCAAAGCGGCCTGATCAAAAGATCTAGGCGCCGCCCCGGTCGCGCAAATGCCCTCGCCACCAGCCGCGTGGCGAGGGTCACGCAAAAGATGACCGGGCATGGTCAGGTTGACGATTGAACCATTCTTATGGAGGCCGGGTGCCATGTCGGACAACAACCGATTGATGAAGAACCTTACGCTTTGGGATCTGGCCTATGTCATCGACATGGCGATCGCCTGCGGCATCTCCTACGCGATCATCACCCGGGTCCTGGCTCGCTTGGTCGACAGACCTGATGACCTCCTGGGTGGCATGTGGGCGGTCGTTGCGACCATCTTCGTGTTTAGAGATTCCCGAGAAGGCAGTCTTGCGGCGGGCCAGGACCGCCTGATCGCGACCTCCGTCAGTTTTATTCTGTGTCTTGCTTATTTCTTGATTGTTCCTTTCGCCCCTGTGGGCATGGTAGTCGTTATCGGCATCGGTTCGATCGCAATGATCCTTCTCGGCCGTCGGGACGACATCGTCACCACAGGCATTACAACCGCCGTTGTTATGGTAGCCGCGGCGCTGAGCCCGCAGGAAGCCTGGCATCAACCGCTCCTGCGTCTCATCGATACCGTCGTCGGGATTGGAGTCGGCGTTTCCTGCAAGTGGGCTGCGTCGTATGCCTTCTACAAAATGGCTGGGGAGCCGGTCCGGTGATTGCCTCGTGGGGCCGGCGGCTTCAGCGAAGGTCGTCGAACGGCGCCGATGTTCGTGAGCCGACGGCGGCCTCTCTGATTAGCCTGCAATTGTTGACAGCCATTCTTAGCCTGACGGCCGGAAGCCTGGACGTCATCACTTACCTCGGGCTGGGTGGATTGTTCACTGCCCACATCACCGGCAATCTGGTCATACTGCTCGCCCGCGTCGCCGGTGGCGGCGCGACCGGGCTGGCCGCGATGCTGTCGGTTCCCGTCTTTATGTTGATGCTCGGCGTGACCAGACTCCTGGCGGGCGGACTGGAAAGAGCCGGTTACGACTCGCTCCGCCCTCTGCTCCTCCTGCAATTCTCGTTTCTTGCCGCTTTTCTCAGTCTCGCTCTCGTGGACGGTTTCAAGGTCGATGTGGCCACGGCGGCTGCTACGATCGGCGGAATGCTCGGTGTCTCGGCGATGGCAGTGCAAAATGCTCTTGTCCAGGTGTCGCTGAAGGGAGCGCCGGGCACTGCAGTGATGACCACAAACCTTGCGCGCTTTATGATGGACCTCGGCACTATTCTTCTTCGCGCCGATCGCGACACGATGGCCGGCGCGCTGGATCGCGCCAATAGGACATGGCCATCCATCCTCGGATTTACCGCCGGGTGCGTCCTGGGGGCGGTGTTTGAAGCTCGATTCAACCTGCGCTCTTTGGCGCTGCCGACCTCGCTTTCGCTCGTTGCGTTGGCAGCAGCTATGGCGAGCGACGGCGAACGGAAACAGGAACATCCGTGCCGACACATCGACGGTGGCCGACCGGAACGTGACGGAAATGCCAGTCCGCAATAATCGGATTCAAAGAGAGCCCCCAGCGGTCCTTGCAACCGACGTCACGCACTGCGCGCTGCATTGCGGCGCTAACCGTATGCTGTACCGGTGCCTTGTTCTGCTTCTCGCTGACCGGCTGACGGGAAGATGCTGTCATATATCGCGCGGGCCTGTCGAATGAGACGGGCTCGCTCGCGCTTTGGGTTTCTATTTCGCCTCCGGTCGCTGAGGCCCCGTAGCTTCAGGAAGGGTGACGGCTTGAGCTCTCGACCGCTCCTTTTCCTGAGGTAAGTTCTTGCAAAAGATCGAATACACCAACTGATGGTTAGAGGTTTGGCCTATCGGCAGACAAACCGGTTCAACGTTTTGCGTCGGCGGAATCGAAGGCGGCGTCTGTGCAAACGATGGCGAGACGATCAGTACACTTATTGCGACCTTCCACATATTCGCCCATCCTAGATGGTCGCGAGTGCCTCAGCGATATTCGGCATTAGGGTCGACCTTGCCTTTGAAGACGAAGTAGACCAGGAGCGTGTAGACGATAGTAATCGGTAGTACGAAAACGCCGGCGCCCCAGAAAAGGAACGCGACACTCTCGGACGGTGCTACCGCCTGCTGGATCGTGATCGAGAATGGAACCATGTAGGGATAGAACGACACCGCGAGCGTTCCGAACGCCGCGGCAAAGATCGCAAGTCCACTGAGGAACGGTACCAGCGGGTATTTTTTTCGGATCGCGAACGAGAAGACCGCGCAAGCCATAAGACCCGCCACCGGAAATGCCGCCAGTTCCGGCTTCTCAAGCCAGCGATGCATCACCCGCAAGTCGAGCGCGAGCGCCAGCGCGAACGCCACGGCAAGGAAAAGCAAGACAGCCATCATCAACTTAGGTAGCTGTCGGAATGCGAACGACTGCACGTCCTCAGCTGTCCTGTAGGTCAGCCAGCCGGCGCCGAGAAGACAATAACCGAGGCAAAGGCCAAGCCCGCAAAGGAGCGCAAACGGCGAGGCCCATCCAAAGGGTCCGCCGACATATCGGCCGTCCTGGATCGCAAGCCCTACGACGAGGGCGCCCACCGCGCTACCCTGGATGAAAGCAGCGACGAACGATCCGCCAGCAAAGCCGACGTCCCAGAACCAGCGAAAACGGACGCTCTTGTAGCGAAACTCAAACGCGAGGCCCCGAAATATCAAGGCGGACAGCATGACTATCAGCGGCAGGTATAGTGCCGAGAGCAGTGTCGCGTACACCAGCGGGAAAATGCCAAATAGAATTGATGCGGCGATGACGAGCCAGGTCTCGTTACCGTCCCAAACCGGTGAGATCGCGGCCAGCATGTGACGGCGCGCGGTCTCGTTCGGCGCAAACGGAAACAGCATGCCGACGCCAAGATCAAAGCCATCCAGCGTCACATAAAGCAGGATCGAAAGGCCAAGCGCATAGGTCCAGAAGCTGATCATTCGCCCATCTCCAGTATCGGCGCCCCTGCCTGCACACCGGGGCTGCGCCCCGTTATTGAAAGCGGCCGCTTCGGATTAGTTGCCGCATCGTCAAACGACGGCAATTGAACAGGACCGCGCTGCAAAAGCCGATAGATGTAGACGGCCCCTGCCAGGAAAATCAGCAAGTAAATCACGAAAAAAATCACAAGTGACACCGCGACCTGCGGCGTGGTCAGAAACGGCGTTACTGCGTCGACAGTCCGAATCTGTCCATAGATGGTCCAAGGCTGCCGACCGACCTCGGCGGTAAACCATCCGGTCAGCGTTGCAATAAAGCCCAGCGGAAACGAGCTAAAGGTGACCCACAAAAACCAGCGCTTTCGTTCGAGTCCCCCGCTCGTCATGAAGAACGTGCCGAACCAAGCCAGTCCGAGCATCAGGAGGCCGCACCCGACCATGATGCGGAACGCAAAGAACGGGATCAGCACCGGAGGACGGTCAGCAGCAGGAAAGCTCGTCAACCCGACCTCTTTGCTGTGGAGGCTCAAGGAGCCAATCAAGCTGCCGAGATAAGGGATACTCAGCGCATAACGATTGCGTTCGTTCGCTTGATCCGGCCAAGCAATCAGCACTTCCGATGCCGGCTGCTCATCGTGCCAACGCGCTTCGATGGCAGCGAACTTGGCCGGCTGCTTGTCATGGGTGTAGTCGCCGACCAGATGGCCAAAGACCAACTGGATCGGCACCAGGATGGCAGCGATCCCAAGCCCCATGCGAAGCATGACTCGCGCGTCGGATTTGAAGATGCCGCGCAGCAGATGCCACGCCCCCGTCGCCGCAACGCAGAATGCGGAGGTGAGATAGGCCGCCAAAATCATATGCGGGAAGCGAACCCAGGCAACAGGACTGAGGATAATAGCGGACCAATCAGTGGGTACGAAAACGCCGTCCTGTCCCAACGTGAAGCCTACCGGCCACTGCATCCAGCTATTGCTGACCATAATCCAGAACGCGGAGAGGCTCGTCCCCGCGGCGACCATGAAGCAGGACATCAGATAGAACCAGCTCGGAACTCTTTTCCGGCCAAACATCAGCACCCCGAAGAATGCTGCCTCAAGCGCAAATGCCGTAAAGCTTTCATACCCAAGCAATGGTCCCTGGATGGATCCTGCTCGACGCGACAGCTCGCTCCAGTTGGTGCCGAACTGGAATGCCATGACGATTCCGGTAACGACGCCGATGCCGAAGGCGACGCCAAAAATGCCGAGCCAGAAATCGAACAAGCGTCGGTAAACAGGGCGGAGCGTTATGAGCCACAATGCCTCCAGGAGGGTGAGCCACGCCGCAAGGCCGATCGTGAACGCGGGGAAAATGATGTGAAAGGCCAGGGTAAACGCGAATTGGATACGTGAGAGTAGCAAGGCGGATACGTCCATGGCTCAGCTCCGGCTGGAAGAGGAAATCAAATCGGGACGAGGCGGGTCGAAGCCGTCAGCGGCTTCGGCCCGACCCAGATCGCTCCTCAGCGCAACAAGTTAGTCCGCGCCACATCGATCAATTCGGTGCCGCGCCCGCTGATCACAGCTCGCATGGCCCAGAGGCCGAAGCCCTTCACCTGCTCCAGATTAATGCTGGGAGGCATCGCCAACTCCTGAGTATTAGTCACCACGTCGAGCAGCGCCGGCCCGTCATGTGCGAGAATGTCCTTGATCGCGTCTTCCAGTTCGCCGGGGTCCTCAACGCGACGGGCATGAACGCCAATGGCCCGCGCCATCGCCGCGAAATCCGGATTGGTTAGCGAAGTTCCCATCTCGACAAAGCCGCTGGCCTTCATTTCCAATGCGACAAATCCCAACACATGATTGTCGAACACAACGATTTTCACTGGCAGCTTTTGCTGTACCAGCGTCAAGAAATCGCCCATCAGCATCGAAAATCCGCCGTCCCCCGACAGGCTGATGACTTGCCGTCGGGGCAAAGCGGCTTGCGCGCCGATCGCCTGCGGCATCGCGTTGGCCATCGAACCATGCGCGAGCGAGCCTATCATCCGGCGGCGCCCGTTCATCTTCAGATAGCGTGCCGCCCAAACAGTCGGTGTTCCCACATCGAAGGTAAAGACCGCGTCGTCCGAGGCGTGCTTGTCGATCAGTTTGGCGACATATTGTGGGTGGATTGGCTTGCGCCCGGGCTTTCCCGTCGCGAGCTCGTCGAGGCCGGCGCGCGCCTTGCGATAATTGGCAAGCCCGTCGTCCAGATGGGACCGATCGGTCTTGATATTCAGCTTTGGCAACAGCGCAGCAATGGTCGCCCCGACATCGCCGACCAGCCCCTGGTCCAGCCTTGTTCGTCGACCGAGATTCTCTGGACGCAGGTCGATCTGCGCGATCTTCGAGTTGGTCGGATAAAATTGCCGATACGGAAAATCCGTACCGAGCATCAGCAACGTGTCGCAATCCAGCATGGCGTGGTAGCCGGAGCTAAAGCCGATCAACCCGGTCATGCCGACGTCAAACGGATTATCGTATTCGACGTACTCCTTGCCGCCCAAGGCATGCACGATCGGCGACTTGAGGGTTTCGGCCAATTTTAGTAACATCTCGTGTGCTCCGGCACAGCCTCGCCCGCACAGTAGCGTCGTCCGCTTGCTTTCATTGAGCAGTCGGGCCAACGCCTCAAGTTCGCGCTCTTCCGGGACGACGACGGGCTGACGGACGGCAATCGCCGTCCCAGCGGAAATTGGCGCCGACAACGATTGCAGCGCCACGTCCCCAGGAATCACGACGACCGCCACGCCTCGGCGGCCTACCGCCGCCCGGATAGCTGATTCTATTACGGAGGGAAGCTGTTCTGGATGGGAGACGAGCTCGCAGTAGTGGCTGCACTCGCGAAACAACGACTCAGGATGCGTTTCCTGAAAATAGCCGCGGCCGATTTCCGCACTCGGAATATGCGCGGCAATCGCCAGCACCGGCACACGCGAGCGATGACAATCGAAAAGCCCATTGATTAAATGTAGATTGCCGGGACCACAGCTGCCGGCACATACGGCGAGTTCGCCCGTCAAATGCGCCTCCGCGCCGGCAGCGAAAGCTGCGGCTTCCTCATGCCGGGTATGAATCCAGTCGATATCGCCACGCTGGCGCAGCGATTCCGTGATTCCATTGAGACTATCGCCGACAACTCCATAGATCCGGCGAACGCCAACCGAGTGGAGCATCTCTGTGATAACGTCTGCAACTTTCATTGTCCTGTCTTCGGCGTGGAGCATTTGCGTGACAACGTTCATGGTCTTGTTCTCCGGAAGTTAGGGACCGTTCGGTCTTTAGCGGACGATTAGTTGCCGTTCCCAGCGTGCCAAACTCCACCTTACCTAGCGACCGGGTGCTGAGTACTCTTGGACGAAAGCAACATTCGTTGCTGCATC
>Ga0210400_10006101_pt1 | contig 10166 bp, 8 predicted proteins | sample IncBWH26MmetaG_FD_155456 | JGI IMG/M metagenome (GOLD analysis project Ga0210400, IMG submission 155456) | Forest soil microbial communities from Barre Woods Harvard Forest LTER site, Petersham, Massachusetts, United States - Inc-BW-H-26-M | ecosystem: Environmental > Terrestrial > Soil >... | reverse complement strand
CCGAGACCACCTGGCAGAAGAATCATCCGCGGCGCACGCAGGTGAATCATCGCCTGCACAACCAGAACCGTCGGATTCACAACGACGTCAAGAACGGCACCATGACCCGGGGTCAGGCGGCCGCCGCGCACAAGGAAGATCACCAGGTGCGCCAGGAAGAGCGTGACATGGCCAGCCAGAACGGTGGCCACATCACCAAGCCCGAACAGCGGGTTTTGAACAAGCAGGAAAACGGCATCAGCAGCCAAATCCCGCCCAAGTAATCACGCCGGAATAGGCCACTCGCCCCGACAGGTCGATGCCTCGGGGCGGGTGGCCGATGACATCGGAAATCGATCTATTTGAAGCGCGCGGCGGTCTGGGCGACGCGTTGGCCGAGCAGGCGGGCCGTCTCCAGGTCTCCCGAGCGAGGCGCTTCCTCCGGCGAGGCGTCCACCGGCGAGACTGCCAGGGCGCCGGCAAACCCCGCCGTCCAATTCACATCGGCTGGACCATGCGCCTTGGTATTGGCGGGCGGCAGTCCGGTGCCGACCCAGATCTGGCCATGCTGCTGCGAGAGGGTCCACAGGTACTGAATGGTTGAGAACTTGTCGCCGTTGACGGAGGCGGAGTTGGTAAAGCCTGCTGCGACCTTGTCCTTCCAGGCCAGCGTGAACCAGGGTTTGGATGAGCCATCGGCGAACTTCTTGAACTGCCATGCCGGGCCGCCCATGTAGGTCGGGCTGCCATAAATGATCGCATCCGCACGGCTGATCGCCTCCCAGCTTTCCGCTGGCAGCTCGCCGTTGGCATCGATTCGATACAGCGCTGCCGTGGTACCGGGGTGCGATGCAGCACCCTGATGAATCGCCTCGGCCTGCTTGGCGGTGTGGCCATAGCCGCTGTAGTAGACAATCGCGATTATCGTCATACGGAATGCTCCTAGTTCAGTTTACGGTTCGGATCGTAGTCCTTGCGCACCGTCCCCATGTGCTGCGCCACCGCGAACTGCTCCGGATAGAACTGCGTAAAGGTCCACTCCACGGCGCCATGCTGACTGTGGCAGGCATAGCAGGGTGCCGAATGCGGCAACGGCTGCGCGCTTTCCTTTGTACCATCAGGCCCTAAGTCGAAAAAGGCAAAGCCGCCGTCCGGATAGCGGGCGCTGTCCTTCTGCTCCGCCGCCAGTCCGATCAAGGTCCCCTGGAAGGCGCCATTGACGTCGGCTGTCGCATGTCCGACCCCTTGCCGGACCTCCAGGAAGAAGGTCGTACCATCCGGCCACTTTCCGGTCTGCATGAAGCGCCGATAGCCCTCACGGGTAACGAAGACATTCGTGAAGGGTGAGGGTCCTCCGGCCTTCTTGGCCGCTGCGGCCGCCGGCCCATAGGCCATGCCATAGCCGCTCGAGAGGAACACCAGTTCCCGCAGGTCGCGCGGCCGCTTCAGCGCACTTTCGGCGGCACCGCCGGCAGCGCCCGTCGGTGGCTCGGCAACGACAGCTGTCGTCATCAGAATCGCCATGGCCACTGCAGCCGCCCTGATGCCCGAAAATCTGCGGTTCATGACTGCATCCCCCCGAATGGATTGCGCTGCCGGAGGATAGAATGAATTCCGCGGCTAGGGAATGCGCCTGACTGGAGCAGACATGAGAATTCTGGTGGTGGGGGCCGGCGCGATCGGCGGCTACTTCGGCGGCATGCTGCTGCAGGCTCGAAGGGACGTCACCTTTCTGGTGCGCGAGAGGCGCGCGGCGCAGCTGCGGCAAGCCGGCTTGTGCATCCGCGGCAGGACCGAGAACGTGCATATCCCGGATCCGCCGACCTTGCTCGCCGCAGAATTGCAAACCCCCTTTGACCTCGTGCTGCTCAGCTGCAAGTCATACGATCTGCAGCAGGTGATCGAGGATATCCGCCCCGCGATCGGCGCCGCCTGCAAGGTCCTGCCGCTGCTCAATGGCCTGCGCCATCTTGAGGTACTCGAGGCGGCCTTCGGTGCCGAGGCGGTCCTGGGCGGAAGATGCTTTATCTCCACGGCGCTGGACGATGCGGGCCGCATTCTGCATCTGGATGAGAACCGCACGGTGTCCTTCGGCGACCGGCGCGGGGCTCGCTCGGCAGCGTTGGAACCCCTCCTGGCAGGGCTCAGTGGCGCAGGATTCGAGGTGCAATTGAGCCAGTCCATCCTTCAGGAGATGTGGGACAAATGGGTTTTCATCGCGGCCGCGGCGGGCATCACCTGCCTGATGCGCGCGCCGATCGGGGACATCCTGCGGGCCGGCGGCCCCGCCCTGCCGCTGGGCCTGCTGGACGAATGCCTGCAAATTGCCGCGGCGGCCGGCAGACCCATGGGCGAGGCGACGCAGGAGCAGGCGCGCCGCTTCCTGACGACTCCGGACTCCCCCTTTACGGCATCCATGCTGCGCGACATCGAGGCCGGCCGGCGTACCGAAGTCGAACACATCCTCGGCGACCTGATCGCGCGCCGGCCCGCGGGCATGATGGGTCCCCACCTCGACATCGCTTATGTGCAGGTCAAAGCGTACGAGCTGCGGCGCGCCCGATCAGGGTCGTGAATCCGCAGCGACTGCGGGCGGGAGGCTAGAAATTGGCCATCGTCGGGTCCGGCCCGATGCGGCCATCCGGCGAATCCAGGCCGGCAATGGCCGCCAGATCGGCCGGCTCCAGTTTGAAATCGAATACGTCGATGTTTTCGGCGATCCGGCGTGGGCTCACCGATTTGGGAATCGCGATCTGCCCGCGGTCCAGGTGCCAGCGGATGATGACCTGCGCCGGCGTGCGCCCAAGGCGGGCCGCAATGGCGGCAATGACCGGGTCGGTGAGGACCTTGCCCTGCCCCAGCGGGCTCCAGGCCTCGGTGGCAATCCCCAATGCGTCATGGGTCGCGATCAGCGCGCGCTGCTGAAAATAGGGGTGCAACTCGACCTGATTCAGCACCGGGGTGATGCCGGTCTCCCCGACGATGCGTTGCAGCTGCTCGGCATTGAAATTGGAAACGCCGATAGAACGCACCCGACCGTCCGCCTGTAAATGTGCCAGCGCCCGCCAGGTGTCCACATACAGGTCCCGCCGTGGCGAGGGCCAATGAATGAGATACAGATCCAGATAGTCCAGGCCCAGGCGCTGCACGCTGTGATCAAACGCCTTGAGCGCCGCATCAAAGCCCTGGTCGACGTTCCACAGCTTGGTGGTGACGAAGACATCCTCGCGCGCCAGTTCCGAGGCCCGCAGACCCTCGCCCACGCCCACTTCATTCACGTAGATCGCGGCGGTGTCGATGTGCCGATAGCCTGCGGCGAGGGCGGTCTGGACGACGGATGCGGTCGCGTCCGGCGGCGTCTGGAAAACGCCGAGCCCGACCTGAGGAATGGAATTTCCGTCGCTCAGGACGACGTGCGGCGATGAAGTTCCGCGGCGCAGGGCGAATTGCGGTTGACTGGTCATGCGTCAGAGTCTAACGGCATTGCATATTGCAGGTAGGCGCAGGGCGCGGATTTGCGGGCCTGGTCACGAACCGCAGTTGCCGTGGCCCCAGGGTAACTGGCGACTCGATCACAGTGCCGCCGCATTAAAATGAGACCTCGTTCCGTTGTCATGCAGGCTGCCACGCTATTTTGAGGCGCTCCCAAGACCCGTCCGCATGGCGACGCGAATGCGGCCGTGGAGCCCATGCGAATCGGATTATTCGTCTCCGCCTCCTACGCCTATGCAAGCTACCTATAACCTCTGGCTCGTCGCACTGTCGATCGTCGTGGCGATCGTCGTCTCATATACGGCGCTCACCCTCGCAGGTCGAGTCGCACAATCCGAGCAATCCGGCGGCAGAGGCTGGCTGCTCGGCGGGGCCGTCGCGATGGGCATCGGCATCTGGTCCATGCATTTCATCGGGATGCTCGCCTTTTCGGTTCAAATCCCGCTTCGCTACAACATCCTGACGACGCTGGTATCGCTCCTCATTGCCATCCTGACGTCCGGTTTTGCGCTGGCGATCGCCAGCCGCCGCAACCTGGGTCTGCAGCGCCTCGCCGCGAGTTCATTGGTGATGGGGGCCGGAATCTCCGCCATGCACTACACCGGCATGGCCGCGATTCAGATCATGCCGACGATCAGCTACGACCCGCTGCTGGTCGCTGCCTCGATCGCAATCGCGGTCACGGCGTCCTTTGCCGCACTGTGGCTCGCCTTCAGGCTGCGCAGCGGGCAGTCCTGGCTGATGATCCTCAGCCGCGGCATCGCCGCGGTCGTGATGGGATTTGCCATAACCGGCATGCACTACACCGCCATGGCCGCCTCCATGCTGGCGCCGGGCTCATTCTGCTGGGGTGGCGCCGCACTGGATAACAGTTGGCTGGCGTGGACCATCGGTCTGATCGCCCTGGCGCTGCTCGCAATCACGCTGATCGCTGCGATCTACGATGCCCACCTCGAATCACGCACGCGACAGGATGCGCTGCGTCTTGCTCGACTCAACGCGGACTTGCAGCATGGCAAGAATCTGCTGACGCTGGCCACGCAGGCCGCCGGAATCGCCTGCTGGGAGTACGACGTTGCGACGCGCTCCACCTTGTGGACCGAGAATGAAATCGAAGCCCTAAGGGCGGCGGGCATCGACTTGCGCGCGCGGCCCGACGAACTGATGGGGATGATCCACGTGGACGATGCCGCCGCGGCGCTCGCGGCGATTCGCAATGTGATGCCCCAGCCCCACCCGGTGTGCGCCTTGCGGGTCCGCATCCTGATGGGCGCGGGCCACACGGTGCACCTGCAGGCCCACGCACGACTGTCCTTCGACGAGCATGGACAGCTCGCGCGTGTCCTGGGGGTCGCCTGGGACGTCACGGATCAGGTCCGGCAGGAGGAGCGTCAGCTGCAGCTGCAACTGCAATTGCGGGATGCCTCGCATCAGGCCGGAATGGCCGAGGTCGCCACCGGCGTCCTGCACAATGTCGGAAATGTACTGAACAGTCTCGGAGTCTCCGCCACGCTGGTGCTCTCCCGGCTGCGCGACTCGCGGGTCGGCAACGTGCAGCGCGTCGCGAGGCTCCTCAGCGAGCAAAAGGATCGCCTGGGAGCCTTCCTGGACGCCGACCCACGTGGACGTGAGGTGCCAGGCTACCTGACGCAGCTGGGTGAGCACCTGAACGCCGAAAGCGCGGTGCTCCAGGCCGAAACACAAGCGATCGTCACCCACGTCGAGCACATCGGCAGAATCGTCGTCGCGCAGCAAAGTTATGCCCGCCGCAGCGGAATGACCGAAGAGATTGATGTCGCGGAACTTCTGGACAATGCGCTTGCGCTCAGCTTCACGGGCAGCATCGATATCGAGGTGAAGCGCGACTATCAAGCTGCGCCGCGGCTCACTCTCGATCGGCACAAGCTGATTCAGATCGTCGGCAACCTGCTGAGCAACGCGCGTCACGCGTTACGCGAGCAGACCCAGGGGCGGCGCATTCTCACCGTGCGCATTCGCACGCCGGCCGCAGATTCGCTCACCATCGACGTCGAGGATTCCGGAATCGGGATCGAGACCGACGTGTTGAGGCGCCTCTTCGAATTCGGATTCACCACCAAGAAGGATGGGCATGGATTCGGGCTTCATGTCAGCGGAATTCTGGCCAAGGATCTGGGTGGTGAGCTCAGCGGCCACAGCGACGGCCAAGGCCGCGGTGCACGTTTTAGCCTGCGGCTGCCCCGGGCTGCCGCCGATGAGCAATCGACGAGGAAGCGCGCATGAACGCCGTTATCGGCCGGGTAGACTACTTGAGCCCCATCCGGATTCTTGTCACCGATGACAATGCCGCGATTCACGAGGATTTCCGCAAAATCCTCGCCGCCGAGGCGACCGCCGAGACCGATCTTTGTGTCGCGGAAAGCCTGCTGTTCGGTGATGCGCCGGAGCCCCCCGCGCCGCGCACCGCCTACGCACTCGACTTCGCGTTGCAGGGTCAGCAGGCCGTGAACAGCGTGGAACTTGCGCGCGCAGACGGCCAGCCATATGCCCTCGCATTCGTTGATATGCGCATGCCCCCGGGCTGGGACGGTCTGGAAACCATAGAGCGGCTCTGGGCGAAGGATCCGGATGTGCAGGTCGTGATCTGCTCGGCCCACTCGGACTACGACTGGATGGATGTGGTCGAGCGGCTCGGTCACTCCGACAAGCTGCTGATTCTGAAGAAGCCGTTTGAGCCCATTGAAGTGCTTCAGTGCGCCAGCGCCCTTTCGCGCAAGTGGCAGCACGAACGGGCGTTGCGGGCACACGTGGAGTCCCTCGAGCAGGTTATCGCGACCCGCACCGAACATCTGGAGGCCGCCAACAGGCAGCTTCGCCATCTCGCGACGCACGATGCACTGACTGGCCTGCCGAATCGCGTGCTCCTGGACGATCGCCTCGCGCAGGCGAGCGCGCACGCCGCGCGCGATCGTCAGTCATTTGCCGTTCTCATGGTGGATCTGGACCGGTTCAAGGTCATCAACGACTCGCTGGGGCATCGTTCCGGTGATACGGTGCTGCACGAAGTCGGACGGCGATTGAATAGCCTGGTACCCAGCACCGACACGGTAGCCCGAGTGGGAGGCGATGAATTCGTACTGATCGTCGGTCCGACCGCAACCCGTGCCGACGCCGAGATTATCGCAAAGCGCGCGAACGAAGTTCTGAGCGCGCCGATTCGCTTGGGCGGCGTCGATTTACATGTCTCAGCCAGCATCGGGATTGCCTCTTACCCCGCCGACGGTTCCTCTGCGGAGGTCCTGCTCGTGCACGCCGATGCCGCGATGTACTGCGCCAAGCAGCGCGGCCGCAACAACTACCTGTGCTTCGACTCGACCATGGATGCCCTGACGCTGGAGCACGTCAGTCTTGAGAGTGAACTGCATGAAGCAGTGAAGTTGCAGCAGTTCGAGCTCTACTATCAACCGAAAGCCGACACCGCAACCGGCGACGTGCGCAGCGCCGAAGCGCTGATCCGCTGGAATCACCCGAAACGGGGATTGATTCAACCCGTGCAGTTCATCCCTTTGGCCGAGAAGTGCGGCTTGATCCATGACATAGGCGCCTGGGTCCTGCGCGAGGCATGTCGCCAGTGCGCGGCCTGGCAGCGCGCGGGCGTCCCGTCCTTGCGCATTGCCGTCAATGTCGCGGCGCTGCAATTCCGGCGCGGTGACTTGCTTGAACAGGTCCGCGGCGCGTTGGACCAGGCGCAGCTGGAGCCGCAGTTCCTGGAAATCGAGCTGACTGAGAGCGTGGTCATGAGCGACCCGGAGGAATCGGCTGCCATTCTCGAACAACTCAGCCGCATGGGCGTGCTCGTCTCGGTCGACGACTTCGGGACCGGTTACTCGAGCATGAGCTATCTGCAGCGCTTCCCCATCGACAAGCTGAAAATCGATCAAGGCTTCATCAAGGAACTGATGACCAGGCCCGATGACGCGGCGATCGTCAAGGCGATCATTTCCCTGGCGCACGGTCTGCGGCTCAAAGTGGTCGCCGAAGGTGTCGAAACCTGCGAGCAACTGACGCTGCTGCAATCCCTCGGCTGCGACCAGTACCAGGGCTTTCTCTTCAGCCCGCCGTTACCGGCCGCCGAATTCGCGCAGCTCGTGCGCACTTGGCAGAAACCCGAGGATGCGCAGTCCAGCGAGGAAGCCGCGCGCACCCACAGCAAGCTGGCCGTTCAACGCTGAACCGACTGCACGATGCCGCCGCGCGGCGCGCGCCCGGCGCGTCCTCAAGTTTCTGGCATTTACCCCGCCGCAATAGCCGATAATGCGGCGGCAGTGACAGCGATAACCACCAGTTTTCTCGACGGCGGCGGCGAGATGGGCGCATTGATGCGCGCCCAGGATTGGCGCTGCACCTGCCTTGGTTTGCCCGAGACCTGGCCGCAACCCCTGCGTACCGCCCTGCGGCTGCTGCTCAACAGCGGTCATGCCATGTACATCTGGTGGGGGCCGGACCTTTGCTGTTTCTATAACGATGCCTATCGCCCTTCGATCGGTACCGACCGGCACCCGGGTTCACTGGGCCGCCCGGGACGCGAAGTCTGGGCGGAGGTCTGGCCGATCATCGGTCCGCAGATCGACCAGGTCATGTCGGGTCGTGGTGCGACCTGGAACGCGAATCACCTGGTCCCGATTACCCGTCATGGCCACGTCGAGGAGGTGTACTGGACCTACAGTTACAACCCCATCGATGATGAAACGGCGCACACCGGCGTTGGCGGAGTCCTGGTGATCTGCACCGAGACCACCGAGCAGGTGCGGGCCGATCGGCGCAAGGACGAGTTCCTGGCCACCCTGGCCCATGAACTGCGCAATCCCCTGGCTCCGGTGCGCCATGCCGCCAAGGTGCTGCGAGCGCCCGGCGCCGATACCAAGACGCGAGAACTGGCGACGACCATTATCGAGCGGCAGATCCAGACCATGGCGAGTCTGCTCGAGGACCTGCTCGATGTCGCCAAGATCACCCGGGGTCAGATTACGCTGCACCGGCAGCGCACCTCGGTGGCCTCGATTCTGGAGACGAGCCTGGAGGTTGCGCGACCACTCCTCGATACGCGCAGCCATCAATTGACGGTGTCGCTGCCGCCGGAACCGATCGAGGTGAACGTCGATCCCCTGCGCCTGTCGCAGGTCTTTTCCAATCTGCTGACCAACGCCGCGAAATATACCGCGCCCGGCGGCCACATCGAGGTGATCGCCCGCCCGGAGGGGTCCGGTGTCTATATCGCAGTCAAGGATTCCGGGGCGGGCCTTGAACCGGAGTCCATAGCGCGTATCTTCGAAATTTTCTCGCAGGTAAAAAGTACTTTGGATCGTGCACAGGGCGGGCTCGGCATCGGGCTCGCACTGGTCAAGGGCCTGGTCGAACTGCATGGTGGCTGGGTCAGCGCCGTGAGCGCCGGTTTGGGCCAGGGCAGTGAATTCGGGGTATGGCTACCCTCATACATGACAGATGCCGCGGCTCCGCAAAAGGAACGGCAAGGGACTGCAGCAATGCCAATCAAGAGTCGTCGTATCCTGGTTGTCGATGATAACGAGGATGCCGCGCAGACCCTGGGGATGGTGCTTGAAATGTCGGGCCATGAGGTGCATGTCGCGCATGACGGCGAGCAGGCCGTAATCAAGGCGCGGGAGCTCGCGCCGGACATCGCTTTGCTCGACATAGGGCTGCCAAAACTCAATGGCTACGGCGTAGCCCAGGCCATCCGGGCCGAACCGTGGGGCAAAACCATGGTGTTGATTGCCCTCACCGGCTGGGGGCAGGACGAGGACAAGCGGCGCGCAGTCGCGGCCGGATTCAATTTCCACCTCACCAAGCCCGTGGACCCGGACCAGGTGGACGCGTTGATAGCGCAGAGCTAATCGGCGCTGCTGCCGGGCAAGACAGCGACATCACCGGCTAAACCGCAGGTATCAGATGACCATTCATTGCTTGACAATATACATTGCTATGCCATATATCTTGCATCGTAATGGCAGATCAAATCGGCAACTGGGAAGCACAGATCCGCAAGGGGTGGTTGGAAGTGGCCATTCTCGCGACGCTCTGGCGCGGGCGACTCTACGGACTGGAGATCATTCGCGAACTTGAGACGACCTCCGACCTGGTCGTGGCGGAGGGGACGATTTACCCGGTTCTGGCCAGACTGCGCAACGACGGACTCGTCGATTCCGAATGGGTGGAAGGTAGTTCCGGCCACCCTCGCAAGTACTACAAGCTCACGGCTGCGGGTCGCAAACGCACGCTGCTGCTGGCAAAGCACTCGGACGCATTTCTCGAAAAGATGATGGCGCTCATCAGGCCATTGCTCGCGGAGGCCAAATGACAAGCTCGATTGATCCCGCGCTGCAAGAGCGGATCGACGCTTATCTGATGCGGCTACGCCGGGCGCTGGTTGACGTGCCGCCCGAAGAGATTTCGGAAATCGTGCGCGAGCTCCAAGGCCACATACTTGAACGCGCCGAGGCAACGGATCCGCTGAACGAGGCCGCGCTCACCCGCATTCTGGACGCACTCGGCAATCCGGAGGACATCGGTTCCCTCTATCATTCCCGGGCGATGGTGGCGCGCGCGCGGGCCAGTACCTCGCCCTTGCTGATTCTGATGACAACCCTGCGCTGGGCGGGGAAAAGCCTTGGCGGCCTGGCAGCATTTTCCTTCGGGCT
>Ga0210400_10006100_pt1 | contig 10166 bp, 9 predicted proteins | sample IncBWH26MmetaG_FD_155456 | JGI IMG/M metagenome (GOLD analysis project Ga0210400, IMG submission 155456) | Forest soil microbial communities from Barre Woods Harvard Forest LTER site, Petersham, Massachusetts, United States - Inc-BW-H-26-M | ecosystem: Environmental > Terrestrial > Soil >... | reverse complement strand
AACAATCGCTACAGAGGTGGCGTGACGACTTACCTTGAGGTCATCACCGCACAAACTACGGCGCTGGCCAATGAGCGCACCGCAGTCCAGATTTCGGGGCGCCGCATGGTTGACAATGTATTACTGATCAAGGCTTTGGGCGGCGGTTGGGATGCAGCCAGTTTGTCGACGGTGAAGATGGAGTCGCGCACTCCGGTTCCGTCTGGGCAGTAACCCGCGCGAGATCACGCCTTAGATTTCTTCAATTGACCTGTTTTTTTCTTCTTCATGCTGCGGTGTTTGAGCTGCTTCGCACGCCTGGTCAGCTCTTCTTCTGAGTACATGCTTCCCCGGCAATTGTGCGCACCACAGAAACAGGGCGACGGGTCATCCAGATCGCCGTCGTATAGGTTGTAGTCGTAGGTAAGCTCTTCGCCGGCGTCAATATCGCGGGCTGCAATAATCCACACGCGGCCTTTGATTTCATCCGCCTCGCAATTGGGATCGCAGGAGTGATTAATGAACGCCGCCACGCCCTCACCATCGATGACATGTTTGCCATCGGTAAGCCCGAACAGATAGGTTCGGGGATGCTCGTCATAAAGCGCGTCCGCTTGTTTGATCGTAATGCGCGGCCCTGTGTACTCCACGACCAACGTGCCCTTCTTGATCGGAGCGGTTGTGTGGCAGCCCTCGGAGTCAATCTTTGAATCGCCGATGACCAGGTGCTCTGGACCCGTATGTTTTCTTCTCGTGTCACGGTCGAACTTGCGCGGCTGCGGTTGAGGCATGGATATCAGTATGGAGAGACTCGTAACGTGGGATCCGGCAGTGTTTTACGCCCCCACCAGTTCGCGTTCCGTGCTTGGCTCGTATTCGACGATATATCCTGCCACGGCACTCGCGGCTACGGTTAGCGGGCTGGCCAGATACATTTGCCCTGGTCCGCTGCGTCCGGGGAAGTTGCGGTTCTGCGCGCTGATGACCACCTGCTCTGGCCGCGTCGTCACGCCCGGGCCGGCATTGATGCAGGCACCGCAACTTGGCTCGATCACATGCGCTCCGGCTTTCTGGAAAACATCAAGATAGCCTTTGCGTATGCAGTAGTCGCGCGTCTCTTGCGATCCGAACTGGATGTAGAACTTGACTGAGTCCGCCACGCGTTTACCGTGTTTCAACGCATCGGCCAGCACGAGAGCGTACATGTCCATGTCTTCATTTTTTCCAGCAGTGCAGGTTCCGCCGTAAGCGAGTTCCACGGGCACCGGTGTGTTCAGTTCGCGAATGTACTTGCCATTTCCGGGATCCCCGGGGGTGGCCACCATCGGCGTAATCTCGGCGGCATCGAGTTCGATCACTTGCGCGTACTGGGCATTGGGGTCGCTGTAAAGACCTTCGATCATGGCTGCGGCCTTCTTGCGGTCCATACCGCGGCGTTCCACGAGGAAATCCACCGCCTTGCGGTCCGGTGCCACGATCCCGGTGAAGCCGCCGATCTCCGCGGCCATGTTGGTCATGGTAGCGCGCTCGTCGACGCTAAGTTCCTCGATGGCGTCGCCCGCATATTCCATGACCTTGGCCAGCGCTTTGCCGCTGCGGACATAGTCCAGGCTGAGAATCTTGAGAATGAAATCCTTCGCCGTGACGTTTGCGTGCTTCTTGCCGCGAATCACGATCTTCACTGACTCCGGCACCTTCACCCGAACATCTTTCGTGATCCACGAGTTAAAGACGTCCGTAGTGCCAATGCCGAAGGCCACGCATCCGATTGCGCCAACATGGGGTGTGTGCGAGTCCGAGCCGATATTCAATTGTCCCGGAAGGGCGTAGCTTTCGAGCACAATGGAATGGCAGATGCCTTCTGAACCCTTGCGGTCTTTCAACTCGCCGTGCAGCCTGATTCCTTGTTTCGCCGCGAAGTCCTGCTGCTTCATCTTGAGCTGCGTGGCCAGATCGAGCAGCCCCAACTTCTTTTTTTCTTCTGAGATCACTTCATCGAGAAACGTGAGGTGGTCGCGGAAAAAGAGGATGCTCGTAGCATCATTCACCTTGGCGTCCTTGCCCACGTAGCGCTCAAAGAAGATGGAGGCCATCGGGGTAACATATTCGTGGCTGAAACGCAGATCGGCGCGGGCGAATCCGGTGTCGCCGGGTTTCACCGCCGGGACGCCCACTTCGCCGTTCTCGTTAATCATGTGCCGCGCGAAGATTTTTTCCGCCAACGTCATCGGCCGTTTTTCCGTTTTGATCGGAGGCAGAAAGACCTTCTTTTGCATGCGCGCCACGTTGAAAGGAAATAGCCCACCGTACTCGATCACCTGGCGCGTAATTTCGTCTTCGCCAGAGGTGAATTCGTTCAGCGGAATCTCTTCTCCCGCCCTAATCTGGTCGATGAGCGAGAAGTTGGTCGAGGTAAGCAGGCCGAGGTTCTGGCAGTTTTGTTTGTAGATACGCTCGATGTTTTCCGCGATGACGACGCGAATGCCAGCGCACATTTCTGCGTAGGGAGACTGCTCACGGCTCGACCCCTTACCCCTGCGCTTGCCGCTGACGGCGCAGACGAAGCCGCCCTTTTTCACGTCAGAACGTCCGATGGGGAACCCGCTGCCGCACTTGAGACCGAGGTATGGGATTTCGCCGAGGGTCTCGTCGAAATAAAAGCAGTAATGGGCTGGAGTGATCTCGTCGGTGGAAATGTCGTCGCGCAGCTTGGGATTGTTGGCAGGGTTCTTTGTATCCCACGGCAGGTCTTTTCCGGCAAGCTGCCGCTTGATGAGTTCAGGATCCTCAGTAAGGAAGAGAACGCGGCCTTGGAGCCGAACTTTGTCTGGCCGTTTTTCGATTTTGCGTTCCAGCAGCGAATTGATCACGATTTACGGCCTAGGCAGAAAATAAAAACCAACACCACTCTCAATTGTAACCTTTCCGAGCAGAGGCCGAATCTCACTACACTCGCTCGCGCCTACACTCAGTGATGCCCGTGGGCTCGATCGTATTTCTCCCCCGCCGGGATCGCGACCGCCAGGCGATTCTCTTTTGGAGCCAGGGGACAGGTGGCAAAGGGCGTCACCGCGCAGGGCGGATTGTAGGCACGGTTGAAGTCAATTATCACTGTTCCATTCACGACCGGGTCGGTCTCGAGGAAGCGGCCTCCCGGGTAGGTATCGGTCTTGCTCGTTAAGTCATTGAAGACGAAGGACACGCCTTTCGAGGCATCGCCGCCTAACGCAGTAAGTCGTACTTCCTGACCGTTGATCTTAAATAAGACGGTCCCAGCCACGGGCGTCGGTGTGGTGTCCCCTAAAACATTGGGGACATCCACTGTTTTCTTTCCATCCGAAGGTACCCAGGTTGCCGTCACGCGATATGACAGGTCGAGCGGGAAGAAAATCGGGCCGCGATAATTCTTGGCCTGGTCGCTATCGACGTCCTTCAGACGGATGCCAATACGCTGCCCCCGGACAATGGCCTTAATGCGCAGGCTTCCCAGCTCCACGACGGTCGGATTGTCCGAAGTATCGGGTTGCAGCTTGGCCGTGGTCACCGGCTTACCCTCGACCGTGGCGTGCGCATCGGGTGAGAATTTCGCGGTAACATCCGACCCCTGAAGGTCGAAAACGCCAGCGCGTGCAGGTCCCTTGGGAAAAACGATGGCATTGCCGGCATCGGTACCGAAGCTGTTCTCTCCGGGCTTGAGCCAGAATAAGCCCGCCAGGGACAGCCAATTGGTCTTGAGATCGTCTACCAGTTCGGCTTTCCACTTATCGAACGACTGGAGGTATGCGGCGTCGGGTGCCGGGGGCACTGGGGTTCGATCGGCGGCGCCTGCAAGCATGGGAACTGCCAACGCCAACACAAGCATAAACATCTGTATTTGCTTCATAGTCACAGGTTACCTCGCTCATCTTGCCGCTCAACTACCTCACAACAAAATACAGGATTTGCTGTATTCACAATTTTGCGGCGTTCCTAGAAATATAACCCTAATTCATCTTAGTGAGGTCGGGGATGGACGCTCGGGTGCACAAATCTTCAATCTGCAGAAACTGGAAAGAAGTCTATAAGGCCGCACTGTTCGAGGATGACAGCAGCAAATTCCACAGCGCATTGCTGATGCCGAAAGGGCGCTGGCGGCACGGGCACTCGAATTGTACGGTGCCAGCGACGATCAGGTTCGCGAGCAACAAGCCATGGAAAATGCCCGGTATTTCTTGCGAGTGTTAGGAAGTACGGCAGGGATACTAAGCGCGCCAAGTTATTCCCGCCCAAAGGAAACCGTCCATTCGGCGGCAATGTAGGTTCCTCGGGAAACGCGAATAATGAATTGCTTCCTTGGACGTCCTACCGCCAGAAAAGCAATTAAAAGGCCCTCTTCGCCTGGGCGATAGAAGGCCCTGCAAGTCGGTTCTCGGTTGCCCTAGACTCTTCCCATCAATACCAAAATAAGCAAAATCACGACCACCAGCCCAAGGCCGCCGCTTGGGTAGTATCCCCAGCCTGAGCTGTACGGCCACGTGGGTAACGCGCCAACCAAGAGTAAGACCAAGACGATCAGAAGAATAGTTGACATGAACTGGCTCCGTTAGTTTAAGATTCACCGGGCACGCGAAGCCGGTGCGTTCGGATTCCCCGCGTCAAACTGGACTGATCGCGTCGCGCCGGGAGTTCCAGCCGGATCCCTTTCAGGCGGCCGTCACCGAGTTCAAGCTATAACATTCGTGCGCACGGCTCGTATCCGGTTAACCGAGTACCATACCGGGTTTCATGCTGTACGAAATTCTTGGCCGGCTGGTGAAGAGGGATACAGCAAGGCCGCAGCCCGAAGGGAGGAAGTTGTCAGCGGCCGGCTAAACGTCAAATACGCGGTATGCCGCTGACGGTTGCTGTGCCTGAAGCAGAGTGATGGCGACGTTATGGACCGGAATGCCACCGGTGGTGCGGCCGTTCAATTTGCCGTTATGTGCGTGTCCGTGCACCACCAGATCGGCGCCATGCCGGTCGATTACCTCCGCCAGTCGCGAAGTTCCAAGGAAGGGAGAAATCTCCGGTGCTTCGCCCTCGATTGTCGCCGCGATTGGCGCGTAATGCAGCACGACAACGCGTTTCGCGGTGCGCAACTGCGACATGGCACGCTCCAGTTTCAGTGCTTCGTCGATCGAAGCCCTTACAAAAGTCTTGATCTCAGGTTCGCCAAACGCAGTTAAAACGCCGCGCCCAAAGCCTCCGACAAAGCCTTTGGTCCCGGCAAAGCCGACTCCATCACGTTCATAGGCGCTCCCATCCAGCACCTTGATTCCTTCGGCTGTGATCATGTGCATCAATTCGGCTTGTTGCTCGCTTTCGTAATCGTGGTTTCCGAGTACAACCACAATAGGAACTCGCAGGCGGACCATGGTATTAAGCAGCGGTTCCATTTCCGCGGGCCGGCCGTAATTAGTTAGATCTCCTGCGACGATGAGGAGGTCAGCGTCATCGCGCACCTTGTCAAGCTGATTGCGTAACACGGTCGCGTTTGGGGGAGCGAAGTGCAAATCAGCGGTTGCTGCTATCCGCATATTCGTTGATTCCTCAAACTAGCCGCACCGGCGTTCGGGGATACTTTCCATCTGAGCCAGCCGGCGGGACCGATATTCTTGCAGGACATCGTCAAGTCCCCAGTCCTTGACATCAATCGCGAACATGTTTTCGTCGATCAAGCTGCCGCGAAATTTGCCCTGCCCGTCCGGTTGTAACACTAGCGTGATATATCGCCCCAGAAGGTCCTGCCACAAAACTGCGGGGACGTAGCGAGTTTTCGCCGGATAGACATAGCGGAACAGGACAAGCGCCCAAAGCAGCATCTCCCAATGCTCACCCACGAGGTGAAGGATGCGGCCCCAATCCAAATTTCCCCTGGTCCCGTAAATGATGTGGGCAATATCCGCTCCATCAAACCTCTCACGCCGCGTAACAAAGAGCTTGGACACGAGCAATTCCTCGGGAGCCAGCACCCGGCTCTGGATGTCAAGCACTGTTGCTGGCTGCGCATGCCGAATCCAGGACTGATCCACGCTGAACGCGGCGTTACTCATACCCGTGATGAGATCGACGAAAAAGTTACCGCGGTGTACTTTGGCCAGCCACACCGGATCACAGACTTCACACTTGAATCCGTGGCTCTGCAAGTACGTGAGGGCGTCAGACCAACTCTCGGCGGTCAGGAAGAGGTCCAGGTCTTTCGTAGTACGGCATATGCCAGTGTGCTGGAGCAATGCGAAAGCCCCAGCGACCGCGTAAGGAATTCGTTGGGTTTCCAGCGCCACCAATACTTCGCGAGCCAGCGCCTCTTGCTTCTCCGGAAGTTCCGTAGGAGCAGAGGAAGTTACGGGAAGACTCTCGGGCATGTTCTCGCCTTGTCCGGCCACCTTGTGATCTGCCTTTCTGCGCATCGTCTGCGCGACTTTACAGAAAAAGATCGATCAGCCAATCAGTGAACCAGAAGATGCGTCCTGCTTGAGATGCAGGGAACATGAATAACGGCCAGACCCAACCAGGACCTGGCCGTAATGCCGAGCTACGAATTCGTTCCTATCGTGCGGACGCGGTGTTGGACGGCGTCCGAAGTTCACCCTGCTCCCGCGCTTGACCGGAATATTTTCTTACCGCCGCCAAGAAAGGTTCGGCTGTCGAAGGCGCGGGAACCTTGCCGATCAAAATGTCCTCAAACGGGATCGCTTTGCCAAAGAGCAGAGCAGTTTCGTCTTTATCCTGCTTGACCACGGCGCCACTTAAGTCAATGCCGGCAAAAATACCGCGAGCGCGGGAATAGGTCAGAACCTCGGCACGCATGGATGCGTCAGTATCAGCGGCAGCGGATCGGCCAACCGGTCCGGCCGCAGCCGAGGCGTCTGCCCCAAGTTTGAACTTGCTGTTGAGAAGGTGCTGCATTCCTTGATCGTTAGTGACGACCATCACCAGATCAACCGCCTGCCCACCCAATTGCAGACCCCAACTACCGCCCGTAATGGTGATTGGCGCTGGGGCGCTCCATCCCTTGGCTGTTCTGCAAGTAACTACGCCCTTGCCATGCTCGCCGCCGAATCCGACCGCAATCTTGACGACTGATGGCACCACGGCTATGCACTTCGATCGCTCCATGACCTTGTCTGGAATCGCCTTGTCAGGAGTTCCCATGATTTCATTGAGAACCTCAGCCGATTTGGTGATGCGCTTGTTTATGTCGAGCTGCTCCTTATCACTGTCAGCCGCCCAGCTCATGCCAGCCAAAATCAAGACCGCGCTGCCGAGCGTCAAGAGGTATTTCGCCACTGTGTTATTTCCCAATCTCATCTCGAACCTCTTCCGGGCCCAATTCGGGCACCTAGGATTTCTTTCTGTAAGACTCTATGGCCGCGCCTAGATTCCGCACTATCAGGTGCGTGCGGTAGATTAGACGAACTCTTGCCTTAGGAACGAGCACCGATCTTATGACACGGGTCCCGCCAATTGGGCTACGCTCTGAACGGGCTCCAGTCTCATGCCCTCGGCGAGCGCCAAGTCCCAGCTCTCGAAAAGCGGTCTCGCCGATCGCGCCGCGGGCCGCTCGTCTTGAACCGGTGCAGGCCGGACTTCCGGGGTCTGCGCCAGTAGTTCGCGAATTCTTAGTTTGGCTTTGTGGAGTTGGGACTTCGAGTTTCCCACCGAGCAACCGAGCAACTCTGCGATTTCCTGATGCTCGTACCCCTCGACCTCGTGCAATAGGAAGATGGTCCTGTAGCCGTGGGGCAGGTCTTTAATTGCGGAGGCCAACGCCACCCGATCGACGCAACCTGCCAGCCGGCAGTCTTTAGTTCCGTACTCCCGCCGGATCTTGGCCCCGTCGCTATTGCTGTAGGGCTCATCCAGAGAAACCTGGCACAGAGACTTCTTGCGAAAGTGCATTAGTACTGTGTTGACCGCAATGCGGTGCAGCCAGGTCGAAAACGCTGAATCTCCGCGAAATGTGGCAATCTTGCGGAACACCTGCAAGAATGCGTCTTGCGTGAGATCCTCCGCTTCCGCGGCATTGTTGGTCATGCGCAAACATACCGAGTAAATACGTGCCTTGTGCGCGTGAAATAGGGTGGCAAATGCATCCGAATCGCCTTGCTGCGCGCGCCTCACCACCTCGGAATCCACAGGAACCGTAGCAGAATCGCTGTTCACCAGAGTCTCCTTTCAACTCCTAATTCCAGTTCATGCTTGACGAAACCAAAACTGAAATTCGTCGCATTCACACTGGGAGAGTAGAGTCGAAACTGAGAACGGTCTATCCAGTGAGGCCTGTAGGCGTTTCTGGTTGTTGCTGTACGCGTAGTGTGTACTTTGAAGCGGGCACGGAAAGGTAGGGACTTTCTTCCTGCTTCATTTTCTTCCTGCTCTGATTTCACTTTCTCCCTTTTATTGCCGCAGCCGATGGTTGCTCACCGGTGCGATACAGAAAATCCTTGAGAGCAGTACAGAGTCGGTGGGATTGTCCGCGCTCATACGTCAACCTATTCTTGCCGCATGGAATGTTTCCTCAATGTGCCCACCTCTCGAGCAGGAGTTGGCCCAACAATGCTGGCTCCTGCTTCTCGCCTTCGCTGCGACTTCGGACGACCGCCCGAACTGTAGGCGCACCGTCCGGGGCCATCCAACAACATCGCAGGACAACGATCCGCGTCGACGGGGTGATGAAGAAGGTTTAAAAGGCGTCGCGCATCCTAGTCGTGATTCCACTCGCACCAATCCCCGGCGAATTCGCTGGGGGATTTTTTATCGAGAACTTCCCGCAACTTCGGCCGACGCTGAGAACCTAAATGGCTGATCTACCGGTAGTTTCCACCAATAGGCGAACCGACCACATTGCCTACAGTAAATACCCTAGAGCGAACGCGGTACCGTTCGTGTTAATAAATTGTCAAGGCCGAAGTTCCACGTTTTCTTGCATTAAGTTAGATTCGATGTCGCCGAGAAGTGCGGCCTGGTTGAGGTACTGGTTACGGGCGCCGCGCAGGCCTGATCCAGTGGACGTATGGGAAGCAGATCGAGACCAGATTGTACAAAACATATCCCCCGCCGTTCCTTTTAAGAAGAGATGATCATGAAGAAAAGTGACCGTAGTGCAGCCACTGCGACCTTGGATAACGCACCCAAGGCGAACGCAAAAAACAACGGACATTCGAATCTGAAAGCCGAACCCGCGTCCGCGGATTTGAACGCGATACTCGCGAGCCTGCAAACCATGCGCGACGGAGATTTTTCCGTACGGTTACCAGGTTCATGGACGGGCCTCGCCGGCAAAATCGCAGATACGTTCAACGAAATTGTTGCGGCCAATCAGCAAATGGCGCAGGAGTTGAAGCGGGTAGGACAGGTCGTCGGCAAAGAAGGCCGGACCCGCGAGCGCACACGATTTCACGAATCAAGAGGTGCGTGGGGCGAGATGGAAGTCTCCGTCAACACCCTGGTGGAAGATCTGCTCCGGCCAACCACGGAAGTGACCCGCGCCATCGCGGCCGTCGCGCAGGGCAATCTGACACAGACTGTGCGATTGGACGTGGATGGACGACCGCTCGAAGGCGAGTTCCTGCGCTCCGCAAACATCGTCAACACCATGATTCAGCAATTGGGCGTGTTTACCGCTGAGGTTACGCGCGTGGCTCGTGAAGTGGGCACGGACGGTAAGTTGGGCGGACAGGCGCTGGTACCCGGGGTGGCCGGTACGTGGAAGGATCTTACTGACTCGGTCAACTCGATGGCCAGTAACCTGACCGGCCAGGTGCGCAACATCGCTGAGGTCGCGACCGCTGTAGCCAGCGGCGATCTCTCCCGCAAGATCACCGTGGACGTGCGCGGCGAAATTCTTCAACTTAAAGAAGCCATCAACACGATGGTGGATCAGCTCCGGTCATTCGCATCGGAAGTGACGCGCGTAGCCCGCGAAGTCGGCACCGACGGCAAACTCGGCGGCCAGGCGGTGGTGCCCGGTGTGGCTGGAACCTGGAAGGATCTTACCGACTCCGTGAACGCGATGGCTGGAAACCTCACGGCCCAGGTGCGAAACATTGCGGAAGTAACCACCGCCGTCGCCCGCGGCGACTTGTCGCGCAAAATCACGGTCGACGTGAAGGGCGAGATTCTCGAACTCAAGGACACTATCAACACCATGGTGGATCAGCTCAACG
>Ga0210400_10006099_pt1 | contig 10167 bp, 8 predicted proteins | sample IncBWH26MmetaG_FD_155456 | JGI IMG/M metagenome (GOLD analysis project Ga0210400, IMG submission 155456) | Forest soil microbial communities from Barre Woods Harvard Forest LTER site, Petersham, Massachusetts, United States - Inc-BW-H-26-M | ecosystem: Environmental > Terrestrial > Soil >... | reverse complement strand
GCTGGACATCGTCTTCAGCGTTCAGTCTGATCTTCCCGTCAAAGTCGATAGCAACGTAAAGATCATGAGCATGAGTCCACTGGGAGACAACCATCTCGAGATTCTCCCCGGCAGCTCGCAAGCGCCAAGAGCAGTGAGCGGAACGCTGCTTCCCTCGCAAAAGTACGTCGACTTCAATGCCCTGACGGCACAGATTAATGATTTGGGGCCTCAAGCACAGGAACTGCTTCGCAACCTGAATGATCGAGCATCGGAGGTGAAAGAGACAATCGCGCGTGTGAACGATTTGCTCAGCCCGCAGAACCGCGCGAACCTTGCCGCCACACTCGCAAATACACGTGGCCTGATTGAAGAAAATCGTCCCCAAGTAAAGACAGCTCTTCGTAACGTAAATGCCCTCACGGAGAAAATGCAACCGCTCCTCGAAGATTTTCGCAAGACCTCCGAGGAAGCAAACCAGACGCTGGATCACATCGATGCCATGGTCGGCGAAAACCGGGCGGACGTGCGCCAGGCTGTACTCGAGCTTCGGCGCACTCTTACACACATGACCGACGCGACCGCTAGGCTTGACCGGACCTTGGACGTCAACTCCGAGAATATCGATGAAGTACTCGATAACATGCGGCATATTACCGAGAACCTTAAGGAATTCACCGCAACCATTAAGACTCGCCCCTACACCTTAATCCGCGCGACCAATCCTCGCGATCACAAACCAGGAGGACAACAATGAAGCACAAGATTATTTTCTCGGCGCTGCTGCTATCTCTGGGAATAGTAAGTGGCTGCGGCGCCGCCCGGCCGAGCAAGTTCTATCAACTAACCGTTCCGCGCGACAGCACAGCTGGAGCAGATCCGGCTCCCTATCCCGTCACTTTGCTGCTCGGGCCTATAGGAACTTCGAACCTGTATCGGGACGACCACATCGTCTACACGTCGACTGGTCAGGCCATGGGCACATATGAATATGAGCGATGGGCCGAGCCACCATCCGAGATGATTACCGACGCCCTGCTCCGAGAGCTTCGAGCGTCAGGTCGCTATCTGCAGACTTATTCCTTGCGAAGTAACGTTCGAGGGGACTACCTGCTCCGTGGACACTTGTACGACTTCCGGGAGATTGACGGAAAGGTGTTGACGGCCCGTGTAGCTTTCGATTTCGAGTTGCATGACTCCAAGACAGGGGCCATTGTCTGGACCCGCTACTATTCGCACGATGAACCCGTGGACGGAAAAGACGTGGCGGCGGTCGTCGCTGCTATAAACCGCAATGTCCAGAACGGCTTAGGTGAAGTTCTGGGAGGCCTGGAGGAGTATTTCTCAAGGCAGACGGCAGTCGGTTCGGCTGCGGCACATTGACACAAAGTCCGTGACGCCCCAGAGTTGGCAAGCCGGTTGCACCACTACTGTCTGCTGCGGCGGAAAAGTTGTGCAAAGTTGCGCCATGCAGCTCGTTGCTCGACACCCTGAAGAGAAGGGACACCGTGAAGAAAATCATATTTGCCGCGCTCGTATTAATTGCAGTGTGCGTGCCGGAAAGTCCGAGGGTGGTCGCTCAAGATCCGGCCTCGGAACCGACCGCCACGGCCGACAGCACTGCCAACGTGACCACAGATCAAGAGTTGGCGCTGCTGCGGAAAGATATTCGCTCGATCAAAAAGCAACTCATCGCTGGTGATCTGACCCTCACAGACAGCGAAGCTCCTACTGAATGTGACGAGGAGTTAATCAGGAGTTGACTGGCTCATGCCTCTTCGCCAGACTTTCCTCCAACAAACAAATGATCGTCACGACCGAATACGCTGACATTTCTGTGCCGGGCTCCCCGATGCGAACCTTCGTTGCAAGGCCCAAAGCCGAAGGCCGATATCCCGGCATCTGGTGCTTTTCCGACATTTTTCAACTCACTCCGCCCATGCTACGCACTTGCGTACGGCTGGCCGGGTATGGATTTGTTGCCGCTGCCCCGGAAATTTATCGGCGCATCGAACCGCCCGGAACGGTGATCCCATTTGATGACGGCGGACGCACGCGCGGCCAGCAAGACGCCGCGAAGACTCCGGTCGCGGATTTCGATGCCGATTGTCGCCTTGGTTTGGACTGGCTTTCCAAACATCCCAAGGTCGCGTCCGGGAAAATCGGCGCGGTGGGTTTCTGCATCGGCGGCCACCTCGCCTTCCGTGCTGCATTCCAGCCCGATGTCCGCGCAACGGTCTGCTACTACGGGACAGGCATCCATGACGGCAAGCTCGGTCAGGACGCAGATGCCGGATCGTTGGCCCGCGCAAAAGAAATTCGCGGTGAACTCCTGATGATCTTCGGAACAAAGGACCCGCACGTTCCGGATGCAGGACGCGAAACGATTGATCGGGCGCTGCGACGCTCCGGTGCGCGTTATACGACGCTCCTGTATCCAACCGAGCACGCTTTCACACGCGATGAAGGACCCCGTTTCGATCCGGAAGCGACCGACCTGGCGTTCGCGGAGATGATTCGTCTATTCCGTAATGTTTTTCGCGATTGACGAGACCTGTCCCAGAGTCGCTCGCTTCTTCGGTCAAGGGACCGCTTCCACGAAGAGACTCCTATTGATTGACCGACAAGTTCATCGCGCCGCGCTCCACAGATAATTTGCGCCGCCGGATTTGCTTCAAGACATGTTCCGCGATCGTCCAGAATCAGGATTCCATCGAGCGCATTATCGAAGACCGATTTAAACTCACGTTCAGCGGCTTCCAGCGCGTTTGTGGTATTTCGGTGTTCCCTGCTGTCCAGCATGAGGAAACGAATGTCGAGCGCATCGCTGCTACATCTCTCGCGTCGAAAACGGCCATACGGTCCCCTCCGTCGAAACACTCGAAAAGCTAGCCGGGCGTTGGAAGTCCGGCTTTACCAGCTTTTCTACGGTGGAGAAGAGCCCCCACAACTCCCGGATCTTCCCAAGCAGAAGCCCACCGACGCGTGGGGCAGCGCCGGGAAGGATGCTCGCTTTCTCAGTAAGCTCTGCCGCCTGTTGAGCGATTCTGCTTCCCAGATCTCATCTGGCCCTGAAAGGCGGGGATTTCGCCTCCTCGAACCGAGAAAAATCTGGAGCAGGAACTGTCGAAATAGATTCCGACCAAATTTGTTCGCGGCACTCACGTCCATGCATACTCGCCGGCGGTTCCAGTTTTCTCGGCTTCGTATAGTATGATTTTTTGATATCTTTGAAATCCGAAACGAGGATGCCTGCCGATGGAGATCCGCCACAACTGGACGCGCGACGAAATCCGTCGCATCTATCATCTTCCACTCCCCGAGCTGATTTTTCGGGCGCAGCTCGCGCATCGCGCATTCCACAAGCCCGACGAAGTCCAGCTTTGCCGACTGCTGTCGATCAAAACGGGTGGCTGTCCCGAGGATTGCGCCTACTGTTCGCAGAGCGCGCATTACAAGACCCGCGTCCCGCGCGAGGAGTTGCTGAATCCAGTCGCGGTTCGCGAAGCGGCCAGGCGCGCGAAAGAGGAAGGCGCGACACGCTTCTGCATGGGCGCCGCCTGGCGTCAGGTCCCGGACGGAGAGAATTTCGATCGCGTGCTCGACATGGTGCGCGCCGTCGCCGCGCTCGATATGGAAGTCTGTTGTACGCTCGGCATGCTCACCGAATCGCAGGCCCGGCGACTGAAGGCCGCCGGCCTCACCGCGTACAACCACAATCTCGACACCTCGCCCGAATTCTACGGCAATGTCATTACCACACGCGGCTACGAAGACCGCCTGCAGACCATCGCGCACGTCCGCGGCGCAGGCATCACGGTCTGCTGCGGTGGGATTCTCGGCATGGGGGAAACCGACGAAGACCGGGTCGGCCTCCTGCACGAGCTTTCCCGCCTCAATCCTCATCCGGAAAGCGTGCCGATCAACATGCTCGTGCCGAACGAGGGAACTCCGCTCGCAAGTGCAGAGGAACTCGACCCGCTGGTCATGGTCCGCGCCATCGCAACCGCGCGGATTCTGATGCCCGCCTCGCGCGTACGGCTCGCCGCCGGACGGCGCCAGATGTCGCCTGAAGCGGTCACGCTCTGCTTCCTCGCTGGGGCAAATTCCATCTTCACCGGCGAGAAGCTCCTAACCACCCCAAACCCTGCGGCGAGCGCCGACGAGCGACTCCTCGAAAATATCGGCATGAAGGCAATGCAGGGTGCCTGACGCGCCCCGCAGTACCCTAGGATGGCGCATCACGCGCGAACTTGATTCCCTCCGTGAGCGGGCGCAGTTTCGTGCCCTCGAGATAGTTGACCGCACCGCGGGGATCAATCTCTGCTCGAACGACTACCTCGGGCTTTCCGGCGATGCACATCTCAAGCGTTCGGTGCTCGAAGCGGTAGCGAACACCGAGACGGTCGCATCCACGGGCTCGCGGCTGCTTTCCGGCAATTCGCGTCAATGGGAAGGTATCGAATCGGAATTCGCGGCGTTTGCCGGCACCGAAACAGCGCTCTATTTCGGCTCGGGTTACGCCGCCAACGTCGGTCTGCTAAGTTCCCTGCTAAAGCCCGGCGACACCGTTTTTTCCGACGCGCTCAACCACGCGAGCTTGATTGACGGCATCCGCCTCTCCGGCGCGGCGAAAATTGTCTATCCGCATGCCGACCTCGAATTTCTCGAACGCGCACTCCACGATCACCGAGACAGCTCGGGCGCCCGCGTCATCGTGACCGAGAGCGTCTTCAGCATGGAGGGCGATATCGTGTCCATCCCCGCCCTGCTCCAGTTGGCGCAGAGGTACGGCGCAGAACTGGTGATCGACGAAGCGCACGCAACCGGAGTTTGCGGCCCACAAGGACGAGGAATCGCTGCCGAACTTGGCCTCGAGCGGCAAATGCTCGCCATCGTGCACACTTGCGGTAAGGCACTGGCCAGCGCGGGCGCATTTGTGTGCGGTGGCGGCGCTCTGAAAGACTATCTGATCAACCGCGCGAGAACCTTTATCTTCAGCACGGCGATGCCGCCTTATCTCGCCGGCCAGATTCACGCCGCTCTGTCCCTGGCACGCGCCGCGGAGAACGAGCGAGCCCATCTTCGTCATATCGCTTCGGCGTTGCGCCACGGACTCGCTGCCGCCGGCCTCAATTCCGGCGCCAGCGCCACGCACATCGTTCCAGTTATCCTTGGCAGCAACGAAATCGCGCTGCACGTTGCGCGCGAGCTACACCGCAGCGGATTCGCGGTGAAAGCCATCCGCCCGCCGACCGTCCCTCCCGGCACTGCGCGCCTGCGCGTCTCCCTCACCAGCAGGATCACGCTGGACGACATTCACCGTTTTGTCGCCGCAGCCCGCGAATCTCTGGCGCAATCCGCTTCCGCAAGCGTCGTGAATGTCTAGCCGATTTTTTGTCACGGGAACGGACACGGGCGTCGGCAAGACCGTGGTCTCGGCACTGCTCTGCGCCGCGCTCGATGCGATCTACTGGAAGCCGATCCAGACCGGCACCCGCGAAGGAACGGACCGCAACGCTGTGATGCGGCTCGCGCAACTGTCCCCCTTGCGGACGGCACCGGAGGTTTATCGCTTCGCTTCGCCCGTGTCTCCGCACCTTGCCGCGCGTCGCGCCGGAGTCCGCATCGACCTGCGCAGGATCAAGATGCCCCATCTCTCACTGCGCGAGAATCTGATCGCGGAGGGGGCGGGTGGAGCGCTTGTTCCGATCAACGGCACACAACTGATGACCGGCCTGATGCGTCATCTCGGGCTGCCCGTTCTGCTCGTTACGCGCACCACGCTCGGCACGATCAATCACACGCTGCTCTCGCTCACCGCCCTGCGCGCCGCATCTGTGGACATTCACGGCGTCATCATGGTTGGTAAGCCGAATCGGGAAAATCGCAAAGCCATCGAACACTACGGAAGCGTCGCGGTCGTCGGCGTAGTTCCGCAACTGAAACATCTCCACCGCCGCGCGCTTCTCGAAGTCTTTCGCAGGAATTTCGATCCGAAGGTATTTCGCACATGAACCCTGGCCTACAAGTCTGGCACCCGTTCACGCAAGAGGCGCTCGATCCGCCGCCGATCCGCATTACAAAGGCGGAAGGCGTCTACCTTTACACCGATGACGGCCGCCGCCTGATCGATGGTATCTCCTCCTGGTGGGTCAACCTCCACGGGCACGGGCACCCAGCCATCGTCTCAGCCATCGCCGCTCAGGCTGCCCAGATCGATCATGTCTTGCTCGCCGGCTTCACGCACGACGCCGTCGAAGAGCTGCGCGAATGCCTGCGCAAGATTCTGCCCGCCACCCTCTCACACATCTTTTTCTCCGACGATGGCTCAACCGCCGTCGAGGTCGCGCTGAAGATGGCCGTGCAGTATTGGCAGAATCTCGGCCGCCCAGCGAAGAAAACATTCGTCGCGCTCGACCACGCCTATCACGGCGACACGGTCGGTGCGATGTCCGTGGGCGCGACGTCCGCGTTTACCGATCCATTTCGCGGTCTGCTGTTTCCGGTGCACCGCGTGCACTCCGCTTACTGCTACCGCTGCCCGGTCGGCAAAACTCGCGCATCGTGCTCAATCGACTGCGTCGATAAACTGCAGCGGCTGCTCGAAGAAAAGCATGGCGAGATTGCCGCCGTGATCGTCGAACCGCTGCTGCAGGGCGCGGGCGGTATGATCGTCCATCCCGTCGAATTCCTGCAGCGAGTGCGGCGGCTTTGCGCCGAGCACAGCGTGTTGCTGGTTGCGGACGAAGTTCTCACCGGTTTCGGCCGGTGCGGCAAAATGTTCGCCTGCGAGCTTGCCGGCGTGGTCCCCGATCTGATGTGCCTTTCAAAGGGACTCACCGGCGGCACGCTCCCGATGGGCGCGACGATCTGCACCGCGGAGATTCACGAGGCATTCGTAAGCACGGACCGCGCTCGCACCTTCTACCACGGCCATTCCTACACGGGAAATCCAATCGCCGCGGCGGCCGCCGTCGCGAGCTGCCGGATTTTCGAACGCGAGCCCGTCTTTGACCGCATCCGCCAGATCGCCGAGATTCACAGCGCCCGGCTTGCCGCCATCAAAGATCATCCAGCCGTCGGCGATGTCCGATCGATCGGCACGATGGCCGCAATCGAGCTCCGCGCGGACGACCCAGGCTATGCATCCAAGTTGCGGCCTATGCTCTACAAATTCTTCATCGATGCGGGCGTGCTCCTGCGGCCACTAGGAAACGTGGTTTATATTCTGCCGCCGTACGCGATTTCATCCGCCGAACTGAACTTCATTCACGACCGAATCGTCGAATCGCTCGCGCTCTGTTAGCCCGTTCTGTCGCCTCGGTGCGAGCGGGGCGGCAGGGGGCATGGATGACAACCAGCCACGGGCTCGATTCTTCCGGATTAGCGACTGATAGCGCGGCGCCCTATGCTCAAGTGGATTGGTTTTCGCCAAAGCGCGCGTTATCAGGGACCTGACTGACAAGGGACAAAGAGAATCGGGGCCGATTTACGATTGCGGCACACTCGGACCGATGGCCTATTGCCGAAGAATCTTCTTAACGACAACCTTGGACGACTAAACATTCAGCTGGGGCGGGGGAATCTGCATTGTCAAACTTCCTTTACGAGGCTTCTTCCACAAATGGGTTATCCATGACCCAGAGCGCCATCCAGCTAGAACAAGTTTGCAAGAGCTACGGCGACGCTAAAGTCGTACATGCCCTCCGTGATGTCGATCTCAGCGTCGCGCAGGGCGAACGAGTGGCCGTCATGGGTCCTTCCGGCTCTGGCAAATCCTCTTTGCTTAACTTGATCTGCGGTTTGGATGATCCTACTAGCGGCACGGTTAGGGTCGCGGGCATAACAATTTCGGAGCTTAACGACGATCAACGTACCCGCATGCGCCGGGAGAAAATCGGAATGATTTTTCAGACGTTCAATCTTCTACCTACTTTGAGCGCCGTCGAAAACGCCGCTCTTCCGCTTCGTCTGAAGGGCATGCGCCGCAAAGAGGCGGAACATCACGCCGCCGCCATGCTCGAACGCGTAGGGCTAAGAACTCGAATCAAGCATCGCCCCGATGAAATGTCCGGCGGCGAACGTCAGCGCGTTGCCATAGCTCGCGCCCTTATCTTTTCTCCGCCTGTTCTCCTCGGCGACGAGCCAACCGGCAATCTTGATTCCGCCACGGGCGAAGAAATCCTCGCGCTCCTCGACGATCTTCACAAGGAATTCAACAGCACGCTGTTTCTCGTAACGCACAACGACCTTGTCGCCAGGTTCTGCGATCGCGTCGTCACCCTTCGCGACGGACGTATCTTGAAAGAACGGCAGCCCGACCCTGTTCTCGCCGGATACCGCTAATGTTTCCGGCGCTCTGGCACATTAGTCTGCAGCAATGGTGGAATCATCGTCTCCGCCTTTTTTTGACCACGATGGGCATTGCGCTAGGGGTTGCGGTATTCTTCGCCATCCGCAGTGCCAACATCACCTTGCTCGACTCTCTCCGCCTCACCGTCGAAAAGGTTGCCGGCAAAGCCACGCTGCAAATTACCGCGGGCGAAACGGGTTTTCCGGAAGAAATCCTCGAAATGGTCCGCTCTGCTCCCGGGGTAAGAGTAGCTGAGCCGATTATCGAGGTCATCGTGAGCACAGCATTCGCCGAAGAAGGAAAACTACTCATTCTCGGCGTCGATACCGCTGGCGATCAGGAGCTGCGCGATTACCAGTTCGATAAAACGCAAACCCAAGTCGCCGACCCGCTCGTCTTTCTTGCGCGGCCTAATTCGATCCTGCTTTCCCGAGCGTTTGCCGATCGTCACTCGCTGAAGATCGGCGATACGCTGCCCCTGTACACGTCGATCGGTCGCAAGGACTTCGTGGTTCAAGGAATCTTCAAGCCGGTTGGAATCGGCGAGGTTTTTGGCGGGAACATCGCCATAATGGACGTTTATTCGGCGCAGGCCGTCTTCGATCGCAGCCACAATTTTGACCGCGTCGATCTGATGAATTCTTCAGATGTTCCGGTAACAACTGTCCAGCAAAACCTGCGCGCCAAATTACCCGCTGGACTGGCAATCGTGCCTCCCGAATCGCGTGGCCAGGATCTCGAAAGCGCCGTCACTGCCATGCGTGTTGGCCTGTCCATAACCAGCTTCACTGCGCTTCTGGTAGGCATTTACATCATCTTCAACTCGTTTACCATCGCCGTAAATCAGCGCTGGAAGGAAATCGGCATTCTCCGCGCCGTGGGTGTCGAGCGCCGGAACATCAATTGGATGTTTCTCTGCGAAGCGTTCCTAATGGGTGTGATTGGATCTGCGATTGGAATTGCCGCCGGGTATTATCTCGCGGCGATTGGCGTAAAAGTGATGGCGAATATGGCTTCGTCCGTTTACGGCTTTATGTCCACCTCGACGCCGGCCGTCTTTCACATCCAGGACGCCATCATCTGCTTCCTACTCGGCGTAGCCACATCCCTCTTTGGTGCGTGGTTCCCAGCGCGTGCGGCGTCGCAGCTCGTTCCCACTTTAGCGCTGCACAATGTCGAAGCGCGCAAGAGGGAAGCTGTGCTCGGATGGGGCCGTGTCGCTGTAGGTCTTGTTCTTACCTTATCAAGCCTCGCGCTAATGATCTGGACGCCCGCTATCGTGGGCGCCACGTTCCAATTCTTCTATGTCATCCTGATGCTTTTGGGACTGACGGCCCTGTTGCCGAAGCTCATCGAGATGATTTCGTACGTGCTTCGCCCTTTCATGGACTGGATGGGTGGGGCGGAGGGTAGCCTCGCCGTAGATGCCATGATCCAGTGCCCCCGGCGTAGCTCCGCCACGGTTGGTGCGCTCATGGTCGGGCTCATGTTCGTTTTCTCGACGGCAGGCTATATTCAAAGTTACCGCCACATGGTTGACCGCTGGATGAAGCAATCCCTAAACGCCGATATCTTCGTCGCCACATCCACCACCATGCGATCCACCACCTATCATTTCAACGAACAGCTCGGCCACCAGATCGCCGACGTTTCCGGCGTTAAACGGCTTGAAAACGTTCGCTTCACCACTGTCCCGTATGATGGGGACAGTGCCGCCCTGATAGCCATCGAGATGGACGGCTTCATGGCTCGCGCCATCGACGCCGTGGAAGGGGAGAGCGAGAAAACCCTCGTCGACGCGCTTCCGAAGGGCGAAGGCGTGCTCGTTTCTC
>Ga0210400_10006098_pt1 | contig 10168 bp, 11 predicted proteins | sample IncBWH26MmetaG_FD_155456 | JGI IMG/M metagenome (GOLD analysis project Ga0210400, IMG submission 155456) | Forest soil microbial communities from Barre Woods Harvard Forest LTER site, Petersham, Massachusetts, United States - Inc-BW-H-26-M | ecosystem: Environmental > Terrestrial > Soil >... | reverse complement strand
TCCTGCTCCGGGGTGGGATGGTCTACTCGCAAATAGAAGCTTCTTCTCCGCAACAGCCCAGGCGTTGCGTGCTGCTGATCGACGAACTTGACAAGGTTGACCAGGCATTTGAGGCCATGCTGCTCGAGTTGCTCAGCGTTTGGCAGATGAGCATTCCAAAGTTTGGTGACGACAAGATTTCTTGAGTCCAAGCCCTGGCGGGAGGCACCAAGGAGAAGATTCGCGATGCGATAAGCAGCGTATTCAATCACGCGATACGTTGGTAGTTCACGGACAGGAATCCCATTACTGGCCCGATCACGGGTTCTGGGGTCCGCGTCTCGGCCAAGCGTGAACGAACTCCCGATATCTTGGAAGTGGAAGAGATGCGGCTGCTTTTGGGGGCACTCGGGAGTTCGAGAGAGAGCAATGGTATTCCTGGACATGGCTCTCGGTCTTCGTCGTGGCGAGTTGGCTGGCCTTAAGTGGGAAGACGTCCATTTTGAGAAGCTCTACCTCAATGTAACCCGATCTGTTTTGACCAGCAGATTGGCAACACAAAAACTGAGGTTTCAAGAAAGCCTGTCCCGATAGACGACTACCTGGCTAAAGACCTGCTTGCTGGCGTGAGCAAACACCATATCGGAATCCGTCCGACTGGGTGTTTGCCACTGACAGCCTGCGGGCTGGCGCAAACCGGGGCAAACAGCCTCTCTGGCTGAGCACCATTATGCGTTACTACATCCAACCCAAAACCCTGGAACTGGGAATCACGAAGAGGGTCTCCTGGCACACATTCCGTCATACCTTTTCTACTCTGTTGAAGGCCAACGGTGAGGACGTGAAAGTGGTCCAGGAACTATTGCGACACGCTTCCGCAAAGATGACTCTAGACACCTACTCTCAAGCACTTACCCCGGCCAAGCGGGCAGCGCAGAGCAAAGTGGTGAGCATGATTCGCCCAAAATCAACTTGTACCGTCGATGTACCGCGAGTTTTTGATCGAATCGGTGTAAGTCGCTGAAAAGATTTGGCGTCCCCGACGGGATTTGAACCCGTGTTACCGCCGTGAAAGTACTCGCCCTTCACGGCTTTACAAGAACTTAGAGGGCGCAGGTGGTGCTGTAAATCCCTCGAAAAACCGGCAAGATTCGCGTTCCGTTACATGATCGTTACATGACGAAAAATGCACTCGTTTTGTAGCAAATCATGCAGCCGTAGGCGGTTCTGGCCGCGGCCGAAGCCGTACGTGATATCGCCGCTATTCGGCGGATTCACGCGATGATGCCATGTGCACATTGAAGTATTTCCGCATCCGCAGATGCCGCTCAAGAGCAGGCTCGCACATCTAACCCGACTCCTAGCGGGAGCAAAGTTTGGTAGTGTCGTCAGCCGGACGTGCAATTTCTATTCGCCGGCTCACCCACCGTAACCGGCCCTGCGGCTATGACAACATGTTGCGCACGTATGCCTGCGAGGCCCCGGGTTACGCCGGGGCAAGTTCCTCTCTCAAACACCGACTTTGATCACTGTACAGGTGCGGTCTCCCGTAGCCGCACTACCGGGTGCACAACTGACAAAACTGGATATTACGAGTCTCGGCAACACTTAGCTGACATCAAAGGTCTGAATAACGGGGAAAACGGGTAAAGCTACATTGAATGTAGCACCGCCAGCTGGGTTATTCTCTGCCCAGAGCCGACCGCCGTGGGCCTCGACGATGGAACGCGACACGGCCAGACCGATCCCCATTCCATTTGTCTTCGTCGCAACAAAAGCATCAAAGATTCTTTCCTGATCGGCGACTCCTGGTCCATTGTCTATCACCTGAATGAGCATCTGATTTGGGTCCGTAGCGGCGAACTCGAACAGATCCGCTTTCTGCTCGGGCACGCTTCCGTCCAGACGACGGAGCGGTACATCGGAAGCAAGACTACACTTGCCGCGCGTTGCTTTTTCTTGCACTTAAGCCCTCGTTGCTGCCGACTCTTCATTTCTTGCAACGTATCCCGATCTTGCTCCCGGTTTTCCCGCGCGGAGAGCGTCATCGATATCATTGAAGCGCTGTGCACGGAAGATCAGGAGGTAAAAAGAACTGGCTAAGAAGTATGTCCGGCGGTGGCAGTTGCAATTCAACCGTAGCTTCACTACGCCGACAGCGTCTCCACTTCCTAGCTCATACTCCATCAAATTCATGGCCAGCAGACAGAAACGTGCGATCTTGCCAGTGCCCTGAATGGGCGAAGCCAATTGTGATGGCAGCATTGGAACAGTCTGCAGCAGCCTGAAATTGCTCTCCCATTGAATGCGTGCCGTCAATGTGATCGACCACCCACTTTAGCTCAATACTCGGAACTGAATCTGGGATCCTTGCAGTTGTTTCCTTCAGAGAATTCGCTCGGCGCACGTTCTAGCTTCCAGATTTTGCCTCCTGCTCGTCTCGGGGAGGCGGCAAAATGGTCGTTTCGCTCTTTAAAATACCTATCGATGGCTCGCATCGCCTCCCCTAGTGAGGAATAGTCACTGTTGTGGATAATTGCCCTGGCCATTCCACTGAACACCGATTCAATCACATTCAAGAACTGTGAACCTGCGGGTAAGGGCGCTGTCTTCACCAACGGACGCCCTTCTTTCTCGGCGCTCCGGTTGATGGCTTCAACGTGCGCTAAGAGTTTTTTTGACATATGCCAAGAAGCCGCATCCCAGGACAGATAGATCGTACGGCAATCCCGATATTGGCAGCACAACAGGTCGGTTAGTTTGATGATCTCATCAGTATTCTTCTTCCAGGAATAGAAATGGGTCACCTGATTACGGGACAATTCCAGTGCGGCTGTAATAATCATCCACCCCTTGGACTTTTGCCATTGTTGAACGACGTATTTCTCTCCCGGAGCGACGCGCTTACGTCCCCCCTTGGTCTTAACAGCAAATGGTCCGTACTCATCGATCGAGAAAAAAGCCTCGTCTTCCTTCAACTCGTGCAGGGTCATCTTGATATCGTTGAGCTTGGCCCGGTAATTCGGGTCCCTACTGGTGAGAACCACCTTGGCCTTGCGCCACCGAAAGCCTGCGGCCTTTATCAGCTTGCGTATGCGCTCTTGTGACATCTGATGCCCTGTCTGACGAAGAACCCGTTGCAGGTCATCCATTTTCCAGGATGTGCGATTTATATCGTAAGAAGACGGAGGGGAGTGAAGGAGAGAGAACACAAGCTGTTTGTCTTTCTCATCATCCCTGCGCTTCGGCTTCCTGCGACAAAAGAGTGCACTAGTTCCAGCAGTGTTATATCGGTTGAAATATCTGGTAACCGCTCGGCGGTGAATTTGTAAGCAACTAGCGATGGTTGGCGGGCGAATACCCTTGAGACACGCGAGTACCGTCATCGCCTTCTTTCGCTCGTTTAGTCGCCCACTGTTGAGGAAATGGACAAGCTCAGAAAGCTCGTTGGCTCCTGGTAACTCTTGCTCCAGGAATGGGAGCGGGTCTTCCGAGAGCAGTACCTTGATAATCCAGGGAACCGAGTGCACGCGCTCCGTCCCGACCCTCCCGTGACGTTGCAAAATGCAATGAACGGTACTCGCAGCCAATCGAATATTCTGCTGTCTCAGCTGAGATGCTATCTTTTTGGCTCCCAACCCTGAGCCATCCCTTGCCTCCAGCACCTTTTTTTCAATTGTTTCACTTGTTCTATTCGCGACGTGATGTGGGCGACGTCCCAGCTCAGAGAGATCACGGAGGTTTCCCACCTGGGCATATCGATTGGCCCATCGGTAACCCGTTGGACGTGAGATGCCAAAAGCCCGGCACAGCCCCTTGAAAGACCTGTCGTTATTCTTCGTCTGTATGACGAACTGTTCTCGTTCTTCCCTGACGTGCGGTGTTGTCCAAGGCATAGCGCCCCCCGGCTGCATTGTAAGCGGCGGTGATCATCTCCGCTGGCCGTCACCGGAGTTGCCCTCGCCTAGCGACAGGCTGGAGGCTGGCGGACCAAAGGGTTTTCTGCTTATAAGGCTCACTAAACTGCCCCTTTTGTGATCCACGCAATAGAAACAGCCGCCCAGGGAAAGATGACTCTGCATCTGTGCCGGAATGGCCTCTTCGCGCGTTCCGCCGCTCGAATGGATTCTTCCAGCCCGTTCCATGTCGACTTTGGGTTTGTCAAAGAACTTCTTAACGCCGCTCAGTGTGCCGGCTTCAGAATTTGCTCAGAAGCCGGGCCAGAGGCACATCGAGCCCCTTGGCGATGAGCTCGAGATTGAGAATCGAAATGTTTCTCTTTCCCCGTTCAACATCGGCTAAGAAGGTGCGGTCGATGCCAATCCTCTCCGCTAGTTGGACCTGCATCAACCAGCAAACCATCGCAATTTCAGCAGTTGGTAATCGGAACACAAAGCGTTCAGAGCAGAGCAAGGACTGCAACCTCCGTCGCCAAGAAGCTTTTACACTGCAACCGCCTGATCCGAACACTAGTCTTTCTTGAAAAACTCGGCACGTCGCCGATAAATGCGGCAATTGCGACAACCAAAGATCCGGCAAAGTCCGGCAAAGAACATCACTTCTAGAGCCCGAAAGACAAAATGCAGCACCAGGTTCATGAGTGACTTAATGCTAGTGTTGCGACCCTAAAGAACCCCTAAAGAAGGAGAAAAAATCGAGAGCAGACGGCTTAAGAGGAATTGGACGGGTTACCAGCCGGTCGACCGGGTAAAGACCGATGTCGCCACTCTCCAAACGGAGAATCCGGGTAAGCCCGTCCCGATTGATCTGGTTACAACTTCCGGCTCGGGGCTGGATCCACACATCACGCCAGCGGGAGCTGAGTTCCAGGTTCCTCGTATAGCTAAAGCGCGCTGGGTTTCCGAAGATGAACTACTGAAACTTGTCCAAGCGCATAAGAGGGACGGCAGCTCGGTATTCTGGGAGAGCCGCGGGTGAATGTGCTCGAGCTGAATCTGGCGTTGGATGGTAAAATCCCCACCACGAAATAAAAGCTCAGCGTCGTGAGTCCAACCAACGCGGGCCAAAACTCAAGACCAGCATCGTAGTGCAATATGGCGCGTGATACTGTTTCGAGATGAGTCCACTACCATTTCCGGGTGGGCTAGACGAAAACGCGAGGCGAAGAATGTATGAATCCGTTGATTGGCCCCGTCCGCCACGGACACAGCCCCCACGCCGCCGCCGAATCCTCCTGATTCTTGCAGGCCTCGGTATCGTAGTTTTCGCTCGCGAATAGCCTTTTCATACTATGTCGACGCGCTCTGGTTCGGGTCGCTTGGCTACGGAGCCGTATTCTGGAAGACCCAGGGCGTTCAGTGGGCGCTTTTCACGGCGTTCGCCTCGGCCACATTTCTGGTTTTGTACGGTTCGTACCTGGCTTTGAAGCGGGCGCACCGGATCGAGTTGCGGAGCAGTCAAACGATCCTTATCGGTGGTCAGCCTGTAAAGTTGCCGGTGGAGTCTGTCGTACGTTTCATCGCGCTCGGCATTTCACTCGCCATCGCCATAGGAACCGGCGCCGTCGTGATGGCGGACTGGCTGACGCTTGCGCTCTATTGGCACGCGCCGCATGCCACCGGATCTGTTATGGATCCGATCTTTGGCAAACCGCTAAACTTCTATCTGTTTACTCTCCCCGCGTGGCAGCTCTTCGCTGGCTGGTTGATGACATTAGCCGTGATCACCTGTGCGGTTGCCGTTTTTTTCATTGTCATCACCCGGGGTGCTCGCGCCCTCGCCGGACATCGCGACAACTACATCCCGTTACCCTTGCGCGGGCTCTCCATCACGTTTGCGTTTCTGTTGCTCACCGTTGCCATGCGGGTGTACCTCGGCCGGTTCCAGCAATTGCTGGATGATCACACGATCTTCGCGGGTGTGACCTATACAGACGCGCATGTCTGGATTCCAGGCATGCTCGCTGTTTGTGCTGGGCTCGTTCTCGGTGCGGTGATCGCAGCCGCGAACGGCGCGCGGGTGGGACGCGTGCGCTGGCTTGTTGCCGCGATTCTTCCGGCAACGGCGTGCTATCTCGTTATTTCAGGTATACGGATGGTACGTCAGCAGCTTTATTGTCAAACCGAATGAGCTTGTTCGCGAGCAACCCTATATTGCCCATAATATTGAGTGGACGCGGCAGGCCTACGGATTGGACCAGGTTGTGCAGCGTGAGTTTCCGGCGGAGACGACCATCGAGGCAGCCGATCCGGCAAACAACCAGCCTACGCTGCAGAACATCCGGCTCTGGGACTGGCACGCACTGCAGGATACCCTCCGTCAGATTCAGGAAATCCGTACTTACTACGATTTCCCCGACATCGACATTGATCGCTATGAAATCGACGGCACGATCCGTCAGGTGATGCTCGCCACGCGGGAGCTAAGCGTCGACAAGCTCCCGGAGAGCAGCCGCAACTGGATCAATGAGAAACTGATCTACACCCACGGCTACGGCATCACGATGAACCCGGTCAACGGCTTCACGCCGGAAGGACTCCCGACCCTCTTTCTGAGCAACATGCCCATCCAGAGCACGGTTCGCGGTCTCACCGTAACGCGCCCAGAGGTCTATTTCGGTGAGCTGACGAACACGGACGTGTACGTGAACACCCGGCAGAAGGAATTCAACTACCCGCAAGGCCAAAACAACAATCTCACGTCGTACCAGGGTAAAGGCGGCATCGTCCTCGGCGGGTTCCTGCGTCGGCTCATGATTGCGCTTGACCGCGGCGATCTCGCGAAGCTCCCATTCAGCGATGATGTTGGCAAAGATAGCCGGTTGCTGATGCGCCGCAATGTGCGCGATCGCGTTTCGGCGTTGGCGCCGTTCCTCACCTATGATTCGGATCCGTATATCGTAGTCGGTAACGACGGTCGCTTATCGTGGATCATGGATGCGTTCACGACCTCAGACAGCTATCCATATTCGAGGCATTACCGGCTGGGCGACGATCTCATCAATTACATGCGGAACAGCGTCAAGGTCGTCATCGATGCCTATGATGGTACGACGACCTTCTACGTGTTCGACACGGAAGACCCGATCGTCGCGGCATATCGCCGCACCTTTCCCAGCCTCTTCCAGGACGCAAAGGAGATGCCACCGGACCTACGGAAGCATGTGCGCTATCCCGAGTTGCTGCTCAAGCTGCAGGCGGCCGTATATGGCCTTTATCACATGACGAATTCGGAGGCGTTCTACAACCGCGAAGACCTGTGGACGGTTGCAAGCGAAGCGGCCGCCGACGTCAGTGGCGCACAAACGTCACAGCCGATGGAGCCAAACTTCGTACTGATGAAACTTCCGGGCGAAAGCGGAGTTCATAGAGATTCTGCCGTTCACACCGGCCAACCGCAATAATCTGATTGGCTGGATCGCCGGGCGAAGCGATGGCGCGCACTACGGCACGTCGGTGGTCTACGACTTCCCGAAAGCCAAGCTTGTCGACGGCCCCCTGCAGATCGAGGCGCGAATCGATCAGAACGCGCAGCTCTCAGGACAGTTGACGCTGTGGAATCAGCAAGGCTCGCACGTGCGGCGCGGCCCCCTGCTGGTGATTCCGTCCGGGCGCGCCCTATTGTATGCAGAGCCAATCTACTTGCAGGCTGAGCGGAGCCCGATGCCGGAATTGCGTCTGGTTGTGCTGGCGTTGCAAGATCGGCTTGCGTACGGACCGACTTTCGAATCGGCGATGGCGGCGCTTTTTGGCGGAGCGGTCTCCTCAATGAACGCCGCGCCTGCCTCCGCGGAGCCGGTACAACGAGCATCGGCGTCTGCTTCTCCGCAACCCGCAGCCGATCTCAACCAGCTCATCGGGGAAGCCGCCAAAGATCTTACCGACTACCAGCACCTGACCGCTGAAGGCAAGCTTGGCGAGGCTGGACAGAAGCTTGAACAGTTGAAGCTCACTCTCGACAAGTTGAACGCGCGTCAAAGATGATTTCGCTGCGGCAAACCTAAATATCCCATTCTGTCGTGGTCTTTGGATCCAGCCGGTTAATGACAATGGGTATGCCGGTTTGGAAAGCACTCCCCGGCATGGTTCCCTCAATCGGCACCAGAGCACCTTCGATAAAGACCCCCTTGCTGTCGGGATAGTCCAACGCATGCACCCGCAAGTTTTTGCCCTCAGAAGCCGGGCCAGAGGCACATCGAGCCGCTTGGCGATGAGCTCCAGATTGAGAATCGAAATGTTTCTCTTTCCCCGTTCAACATCGGCTAACAAGTGTGGTGGATGCCAATCTTCTCCGCTAGTTGGACCTGAGTCCAGCCGGCGAGCTTTCGCCGTCGGCGAATGCGGTCACCCAGTGCCATCGATCACGCCAGAAACTCTCCGCTGCCATAGGCTTTGTCGGCTGCCAGATTCTTGGGACGAAGACCCAGCTTCTCGCTTCTCTGCATCATCCTTCGCGCGGCTGCTGTCTCCTGATTAAAGAGCGCGGGCGTTGCTTCGACTTCCAGAATTACCCGACTGGAGGTGTCGATGAGATAGTTGTTCTAATAAGCCAAGCGCGCCGTTCCACCCCCCCTCGGTCGCTAAGAGTGCGCCGGGATCGGTAGTGGAAACCAGCGCCGGCTCCGCCACCGGATTCGCCTGCTCCAACTCAGCCAGATCCTGTTGCACCGTTCTCGATACCTGTGCGGCCTCCTTCAACTTGTCCCGCCGGACTCGGCTTTGCTGGCTGGCATCGGCTGCCACCATGGTTCCATTCACGGCAAGCGCCTCTATCCTTATATTTAGTGTTACTTAGTGTTCTCTTAATTGAAGGTTGTCCTAGCGTGAGGGGGTCGTACGGCCAGCGGCCGAGGCAGGGATTACGCACTATTTTCGACCTGCTTGGCAAAAAAATGGTATTTTTCGACCTAAAGGAATGGTTTACGACCTTCAGGGGTGTATATTTGTTTTCGACCATCCAGGTGGTTTATCGGCAGTTTTCGACTGAAAAGAGGAGTTTTCGACCGTGACCCCTGATAATCGTAGTAACGACCTCCTTAGAACCTTTCAGGAAAAGACCGTGCCGGCAGATACGCGGCTGGCGGGCTGGGCGGCCCTCGTCCGCACCTTCGGCGTTGCAGCCCCCGTCCATCGCCCGAGCGCGGTGTCCGGACAGCACATCAAGGGGAGCCGCCGGGAGGAGGGGGGCTGGACTATCTTCGACAAGCGGTACTGGTCGGGCGAGGCATTCGGCGACCAACTGGGATTCGCGCTGCGGCATGAAGATCTCGACCTGCTCATCCTGAAGCGGCTCTTCGAAGCCGTCCCGCAGGACACCGTCGCCCAATTCGTGCGCAGCGCCCCCACCGGGGCACCCAACCGGCGCGCCTGGTTTCTGTATGAATTTCTCACCGGACGGGTACTCGATATTCCCGACGCGGAGGGCGTCAGCGCGATCGACCTGCTGGATGCCCGCGCCTATTTCACCGGGACCAAGCGCCTGTCCCGCCGCCACAAGGTGCGCGACAACCTGCTCGGAACGCCGGCTTTCTGTCCCGTCATTCGACGGACGAAGGCGCTCGCAGATTTCTCCGCGCGCTCTCTCGGGAACAAGGCCAACGAGGTGATCGGCCGTACGGGCGCGCACGTCGTCGCGCGAGCGGCCAGCTTCCTGCTCCTGGCCGACAGCCGCGCCAGCTTCGAGATCGAAGGAGAGAGGCCGCCGCGCGGCAGGCTGGAGCGGTGGGGCCGCGCCGTGCTGCAGGCCGGGAAAAATCCGCTGACGCTCGATGAAATCTTGCGTTTGCATGGCGTGCTGATCGAGGATACGCGCTTCGTGCGCGCCGGTCTGCGGCCGGATGCCGTTTTCCTCGGCGAGCGCGACCACCAGGGCGAGCCCCTGCCCGAATTCATCGGCGCGCGCGCGGCGGATTTGCCGGACCTGATGCAGGGGATGATCGCGGCGAACGAGCGCATGCGCGAGGGGGAGATCGATTCCGTTCTGCAGGCGGCGGCGACAGCGTTCGGCTTCGTCTACGTCCATCCGTTCCAGGACGGCAACGGGCGCCTGCATCGGTGTCTGATCCATCACGTCTTGGCCGAGCGCAAATTCACGCCGCCAGGCATGGTGTTTCCTGTTTCTTCCGTCATGCTCGACCGCATCGACAGCTACCGCGACACGCTGCGCGCGCATTCGGGTCCATTGATGAACGTCATCGAATGGCGGCCGACACCGGAAAGGAATGTAGAGG
>Ga0210400_10006097_pt1 | contig 10170 bp, 6 predicted proteins | sample IncBWH26MmetaG_FD_155456 | JGI IMG/M metagenome (GOLD analysis project Ga0210400, IMG submission 155456) | Forest soil microbial communities from Barre Woods Harvard Forest LTER site, Petersham, Massachusetts, United States - Inc-BW-H-26-M | ecosystem: Environmental > Terrestrial > Soil >... | reverse complement strand
CAGCGCGCCAAGGAGCGAGAATATATTTTCGGACCCCTCGCTTCTGAAGGAGCTGCAGTGGATTGGTTTTAATCTCTTCGGGACAGCCAACAATCACGCCCTGGACTATGGCATTCCTGGTCTGCTCCACACGATCCAAACTTTGAAGCAGGGTGGCGCGGTTTACGCAGGAACCGGAGTGGACCTGGGGCACGCGCGAGCGGCAGGTTATTTGTCCACGCCGCACGGGCGGGTCGGCCTAATCGCCTGCGCCTCCACTTTTCCTCAAGACTCACCAGCTGGACAGACGCGGCCGGACATACGAGGGCGTCCCGGGTTGAATCCATTGCGATATGACACCCGCTATCGAGTGAGTGGGGCTGATTTTGAAGCGCTGAAGAAACTGAATGACGATTTGAAGATGATGGCAACACCGGGCGGGACCAGTTCGAATCCGACCTTGACGTTTGTTTTTCCGCCGTCGGGCCCGTCGGGCAACTACGGAACATACGCCACATTTGAACAGAGCGACAAGCCGGGAGTGTACACCACGCCGGATCGCGGTGATCTGGTCGGCCTGACGCATTCGATTCAGAATGCGCGGTATTTTTCGGATTATGTTGTGGCGTCGATACACGCGCATGAGGGAATACCCGGGCAAGCAGCAGGGGCGGTGGAAATTCCGGCGCAGTTTGTGGAGGCGTATGCGCATGCGGCGATTGACGCGGGAGCAGATGTGTTCGTGGGGAGTGGCCCGCACATACTGCGAGGCATCGAGATTTACAAAGGCAAAGTGATCTTTTACAGCCTCGGGAATTTCATTACTGAAAATTGGCTCGTAGACCCGGAAGCCTTCACGATGTATGACCGATATAACCTCGGCATGGACGAACTTTCCGCGGCGCCGCACAACGCTCGAAGTGATTACGGCCGAAAAGACGAACCCTCCTGGCCGCTCTACTGGCAGTCAGCGATTGCGCATGTAGTCTTTCGCGATGGACGCCCCGTAGAAGTGAAATTGACCCCGATTACGCTGGGCTTCGGGTATCGGACTTCGGACCGGGGTTGGCCGGAGGTAGCGGAAGGTTCAGAGGCAACTCAGATTCTTGAGCATCTGCAAAAGTTGAGTGAACCATACGGAACGAAAATAGCGATCAGCAACGGAGAGGGCACAATTACGCTTCCACGATAAGTATCGATCCTAACGAAATCTTCGGATTGGTGGAGCTACTCCGAAGGACCTGTGCGGGAATGCGTGCTGCCCAACGCAGGCGCTGTCGATTCCCGGATTCAGATCGCGAGCAAATTGCAAAACCGTTGGGGAAAGGACCAGATGCACGCTCGGACTATTTACGAGAAAATTTGGGACTCTCATGTAATTCATGACGAGCCTGGGCAACCCGCTCTGCTTTACGTTGATCGCCATTTTGTGCACGAAGGAACATCTCCGCAGGCGTTTACGGGCTTAAAGGCTGCCGGTCGCAAGGTACGGCGTCCGGAACTCACATTTGCTGTGATGGATCATTCCGTGCCGACGAAAAACCGTTTGCTCCCTGTCCTGGATCCGGATGCACGAGACCAACTGGCCGCACTTGCGCGGAATTGTGAGGAAACAGGTATTTCCTTATTCGACTTGAAAAGCAAGAATCAAGGCATCGTGCATATTATCGGCCCTGAGTTGGGAATCACACAGCCAGGCCAGACGATTGTATGTGGAGATAGTCATACGTCCACGCATGGCGCACTGGGAGCGCTGGCATTCGGAATCGGCACCAGCGAAATCGAGCATGTACTGGCTACTCAGTGCGTCACGCAATTCAGATCTAAAACGATGAAGATCGAAATTCAGGGCAAACGGCCACGAGGAGTAACGGCAAAAGACTTCATCCTGGCAATTATTGGAAGGATTGGCATCGCAGGTGGCACAGGCTTCGTTCTGGAATATGCGGGAGAAGCTGTGCGGGCGTTGTCAATGGCAGGCCGAATGACAATGTGCAATATGTCTATTGAAGCCGGAGCACGCGCGGGAATGATCGTGCCGGACGAAACCACGTTCGAATACCTCGAAGGCCGGCCTTTCGTTCCTCGCGGGAAGGATTTTCAACGCATGGTCGATCTGTGGAAGACCCTGGCGAGCGACGCCGACGCAATTTATGACGAAACCTTCACATTGCGCCAGGAGGACCTCGCCCCTATGGTCACTTGGGGCACGAATCCAAGTATGGTGACGCAAGTTTCAAGCCGGGTGCCGGACCCAGCTACTTTTACCGATGCGGTGGATCGTGAAGCAGCGTTGCGTGCGCTGGATTATATGGACCTGAGGCCCGGCACCCGAATTGAGGACATTTCTATCGACTGCGTGTTTATCGGTTCGTGCGTCAATGGGCGATTGGAGGATCTACGCGCGTCAGCCCGTGTGCTCGCTGGAAAACATATTGCGAAATCTATAAAGCAGGCGCTAGTTGTGCCCGGATCGCAACAGGTAAAGGCCAAAGCCGAATCCGAGGGACTTGATGTGATTTTCCGGGAATCGGGATTTGAATGGCGCGATGCGGGTTGCAGCATGTGCGTCGCCATGAATGATGATGTGCTGGCAAGCGGTGAACGTTCCGCGAGCACATCGAATCGCAATTTTGAGGGTCGGCAAGGCAAGGGGGGAAGGACTCACCTGGTTAGCCCAGTCATGGCCGCCGCCGCGGCGATCAAGGGTCACTTTGTGGACATCCGCGGGTGGAATGAAGTCGGCGAAGTGGAGTGAAAATGGAGCATTTCTCAAGACATACCGGACTCATTTTGCCAATCAATCGAGTAAATGTCGACACGGACCAAATCGTGCCGAAACAGTTTATGAAGCTGCAGACGCGCGAGGGATACGGACGCGTCTTGTTCTACGACTGGCGATACTTGCCGGGAGAGGTGCCCAATCCTGATTTCGTTCTGAATGAGCCACGTTACAACGGAGCCTCAGTATTGTTAACTCGGGCGAATTTTGGATGCGGATCAAGCCGTGAGCATGCACCTTGGGCGATCCTCAATTTCGGATTTCGAGCAATACTGGCTCCAAGCTTCGCGGAGATTTTTTACAATAATTGCTTCAAAAACGGGATTCTGCCGGTCACGCTGCCAAACGAACGGATCGAAGAACTTTTCGCACGCGCGTTGAAAACGGAAGGATACTTGGTCACTGTCGACCTCGAAGCGCAGACAGTCGAAGACCACCTGGGTTTTCAGTGCGCTTTTCCTGTTGATCCATTCCGGCGGGACTGTCTTCTGAAAGGCCTCGACGAGATCAGCCTGACGCTTGAACGGGAATCGGAAATCTCGGCCTTTGAGGACCAAAATATGCGTGTTCCAGTGTTATATGAACCAGTTGATATGAAAAATCGGCGTGTCGAATTTTAACCGCGTATTTCCGTATAATTCAGCTTCGCCTTCGAATCAAGCCCGGCTTACCAATTGGTCGCTAGAGCCATTTCGAGTAGTCTGTCTCTCCTCTCGCCAAAATAATGCGGAATTACAGTTTGGGTCCGCCGGGAAAATCTGTGTATCATAAGTACTTCCGCCTTACGCCCAGCGAACATTGCCGCGAGGGAAGGATTTAGCACAATCGATGGATTTAAGGCACATTCGTTGCTTCGTCGCAGCGTACGAGGAAGGAAGCTTCAGCAAAGCCGCAAAGCGGGAGCATTCCACTCAGTCGGGTGTCAGTATCTGCATCCAGCAGCTCGAATCCACCGTCTCTCACAAGTTGTTCGAGAGGGTGGCCGCCGGCGTCGTCCCCACTATGGCAGGCCGCCATTTGTACGCGTGCTGCACGGAGGTGCTTAAAGCCATTCAAGCAACGCAGCAGAGGATGAACGACCTGAATGGCCATTTCACTGGCACGATCAATCTCGGTTTCCCCCCGTCCATGTTTAAGCTCGCGCTGCCGAAGATGCTGCCCCAATATCTGAATGATCATCCTTTTGTTGACTTGCGGTTGGCAGAAGCCTACAGCGGGACATTGAATGAGTGGGTCATTTCCGGGGAAATTGACGCTGCCATAGTGACCAAGCCGCCTACCAATCTGGGTCTGGAAACATCGCATTTCTTCCGCGACCGGCTCATGTTGGTAACTAGAAAGGGAGGACAATCGAACGGAGGAGGATACAAGAAGGGTTTCTATGAAGCGCGCAATCTTCGCAACTTGAATTTGATCCTGCCGTCCTCACGCCATAGTATGCGTCAAATGATTGAAAGTTCCGTGCAGTTTTGGGGCGGCGCCTCTGGAAGAGTCTTGGACATTGACGGAATGCTCGGAACACTTGAACTGGTTCGAAACACGGATTGGGCAACCATCGCCGCTAAGATCGTGGTGGACGAAGAGGTTCGAGAGGGCAAGCTCGACGCACAGCCCATCGCCGATCCTGAGCTCTGGTTGGAGCTCTTTTCCGTGCAGGTGAAGGGCGCATGTCTTCCTGCCGCGTGCCGAGACTTTTTGCATCGCTTAAAGACGACCCTTGAACGAATTCCGAACGTTTAGAATTTGTTGTTGGAAATCTGGGGTGGATAGACACTTGCCTTCGCGGAGCGAAGCAAGCTTTGATTCCCTGAAACCATCACGAGGACTCTCAGTTCAATTTGACCCGCAGGAATTGAGCCCATAACAAGTCATCGCGGAAGCCGGCGATCATCCCGCATTGTCATTGTGGTCTGCTGTACCAATCTATAGTGCAGGTGTCAGCGCTGCTTTCGGTATAGGGCGCCTGGCTAGCTTCCATCGCGGATAATGCGACACGATTCGATGTCGAAGCTGACATCTCCAACGGTCAGGCGCGTCTGGTCGCGGAAGCCGGCAATGAACCGCAAAAAACGCCAAACGTCCGAGTAATTAGTTGCTAGGCCGATCGAAGCGCGAATGGCCCCGGCGCTTTTGTGTCCGCGTTCTTGCATCATACGGACAAAACTTGGCAGATTGATTTCAGTTCCTTTGGCGAAAGCGGCGCGCATATCCTCTTCGGTCAGGCCTTCCGCGATTTCTCCTGCGCCGGGATTGCAGAAGCATCCCGTGCGCAGCGAAATTCCCTCCGCGCCCGCCAGTTCCTCGACGCGCCGGTAATCCAGTAAATGTCCCTGCGGGTCATACAGATTCAGCGTCACAGTTCCGCCTCGCGCCTCGGTGTTTGCCGGCCCATAAATCCGCACCATCGCGCGTCCGTTCGTGTGCCGCAACGCGAGCAATTCCTCGAGCAGCCAACCAATGAGGCAGCGTACTCGTTCCGCGATTGTGTCGATGCCAATCGATTGCAAATGGAGGAGTCCAATTTCCACGGCGGGGATGGAAAGGTAGTTCAGCGTGCCGTCCTCGAAGGCGGCTTCATTCGGCGACAGCACGTGCGCCTGTCCCTGCACAGACGCGAAATTTACGGTTCCTCCGGCGAACCACGGGCGCTTCAGGTTGCCGAGCGCGGATCGGCGAATGAGCAATGCGCCGACCCCAGTCGGATGGCCGAACATCTTGTAAAAAGAGAGCGTCACAAAGTCCGGTTGCACCCGGGTGAGGTCGAGGCGGCTGGTTGGCACAAAAGCTGCCGCATCAAGCAGGACGCGCCATCCTTTGATTTGTGCTTTCGCGACCAAATCGAGGGGATGCTTAACGCCCGAAAAATTGGACTGCGCCGGATAAGCAAACAAATTTGCGCGCGCCGGATCGGCGTCGTTCAACAACGTCTCGAGGCGGGATACATCGAGCCGCAGCTCCGGCATCACGAGCGGAGCATAGGAGACCGTGGCTCCTTTAGCCCGCGCGAATTCCCGAATTCCATTTACGGAGTTGTGGTTGTCAAAAGTGAGCAGGCAGCGGCTGCCGCTCGTAAAAGGAAAAGATTCGCCCACGAGCTTCAACGCTGCCGAGGCGTTTTGCGTGAATACGAGGATGTACTCTTCCGGTCGGGCGTTGAAATGATTGAGAACCTGGCGCCGCGTGCGTTCCACATGCTCTGTCATCGCCACCGAAGACGGACTCCCGGAATGCGGATTGCCGAGCACACCACAGCGCAACAGCTCAAAATGCCTTTGCAATTGCGATTCCGCATACAGAGAGCCGCCGGTGTAATCCAGGTAGACCTGACCCTGATCGTCGAGCCGGCGATATTCCGTCGCGCGCAGGTCGTCCAGCAAGCTCGTCTTTTCATAGCTCGGAAAACGCGCCATGAAATCCGCGCGCGCCTCTTCGACCTGGATTTTTTCCTGAGCGCTGCTTTCCGCCATGTGGGCCATTTTATTCCTTCCTCGCAGGGTTTGCGAATGAAGGGCGCCCATATTCGGCATCCAGGAGCCTTTAGCACCCCCTAAAGCGGGAAACGCCACAAAAATCGAATTTCTCCCTGGATTCGATTGTTATATTTTCGTCATACCTTTATCTCGCCGAAGCTAAACCCTGCTGCCAAGTACGTTAGAATGAGAATAGTCGGATTATGGAACATGCCTTCCGAGGTCGCTGGTACGTCGCATCCGCCTGGCTCATCCTGCTGGGAGGATATTTCGCCGTTTGTGAATGGGTTCCGAAGGGTCCGGCTCGCACCTCCGTGGCTGACATCGTTCTGTGCCTGATGCCCCTGTTTGTAAATGCAGCCCTGCTCATCAATGCAGTCACGCCCGACTGGCGCAAAAGATCTTTTTGGATGCTGCTCGCTTTTGGCAATTCGCTTTGGCTGGCTGGACAGGCGATCTGGACGTATATCGAGATTTATCAGCGCCAGCACACACCCTATCTTTATAACGGAAAGCATTTTAGCGTAGACATTGTCTTTTATCTGCACGCTGTTCCCATGATTGCCGCCCTTGCGTTGCAGCCGCACAAGGGCTCGAACGACCGAAAGCTGCTTTACGGCTATGCCGATTTTGGGTTGATCCTCTGCTGGTGGCTCTATCTCTATATTTTTGTCGCAATTCCCTGGCAATTCATAGTGGTGGATAGCCGCCAGTACGTTCTGGCGTTCAGCGAAATTTCGCTCCTTCAAAACATCGTGTTCGTGTGCGGGGCGGCTCTTCTTTTCACGCGAGCTACCGGGTACTGGCGCAAGATTTACGTTCATCTTGCAGCGGCCCGGGCCATGTACGTGATTCGTTTGCTCGTAATTCAGTGGGTAGCCGGGCGCGGCGCATATTCCAGGGGCAGTTTGTACGACGTGCCGCTGCTCGTTTCGTTTCTTTGGCTGGCCACGACGGGAATCCTGGCGTCCCAGTCACGGGAAGCGCAAGCGAAATCCCCTTCTGATTCGACAGGCGAGCGAGCGGCCACGGACCGGCCCGTCAAAGAAACCACTTGGGCGTCGTACCTCTCCCGCGCAGCGCTGCTCTCGCTCCCCTTCATCGGATTCTGGGCCATGGAAATCAGCCAGGCGCCATTGGCGGTGCGGCAGTTCCGCATGCTGGTCACGATCGGCGCGGTCCTCCCGCTGGGTTTTCTTGCTTTTTTGCGCCATGAATTGGTGGATCGCGAGCGTCTCCGGTTACTCCGCGCCTCGCAAGAGTCGATCGATAATCTCAAACGGCTTCAAATGCAATTCGTTCAATCGGAGAAACTCGCATCCATCGGGCAACTGGTCGGCGGGGCCGCCCACGAAATCAACAATCCACTCACGGCTATTCTGGGATATTCCGAGTTGCTCGCAGACGATGCTTCGCTCGCCGACAAAACAAGAGGCATTGCGGAAAAAATTCGCGAACAAGCCCGGCGCACGAAGACGCTCGTCAACAATTTGCTCAGCTTCGCTCGTCAGGTGCCGAGCGAGCAGCGCTCCCCGCTCGATATCAACGCGATCGTCAATACTTCCGCACAATTTCGGCGCTTCGATCTTCGCGGCAAGAATATTCGCATCGAAGTCCAAACAGGTGTCGGCGTTCCCGAAGTTCGCGCGGACATGAATCAATTGCTTCAAGTATTCTCCAACATCATTAATAACGCTGTGTATGCCATGCAGGAAGTTGGCGGCGGGACTCTTACCGTGCGGACGATGTTTGAAAAAGGCAATGTCGTCATCCTTTTCTCCGACACTGGTCCCGGTCTTCGCGATCCGCGTCTCGTGTTTGACCCGTTTTATACAACCAAGCCCGTCGGCAAGGGCACCGGGTTAGGGCTGAGTATTTGTTACGGGCTCATCCAGGACCAAGGCGGACAAATCTCCTGTTACAACCGCCCGGAAGGCGGCGCAACGTTCCGCATTGATCTCCCTGCCGTTCCTGCCGCGTTTCCATTTTCTCCCCGCAGCGTCACGACGCCTCCTCGCAGTAATCCCGCAAAAATTGCTTGATCGGCATTTGGTTATGTAGCGCTCGCCTGCGGGCATCTGCTCTTACTCTGAGCTTTGATGAGAAGCCAGCCCGTCCGACTTTCGGCTATAATTCCCGGCCATGCTGCGATCCTCTCCGAGCGTTCCGCAGGCGACTCCCGCATTCGAGCCGCCCCGCTCGATTGCCATCGAAGGGCCGATTCGCGTCGGCAAATCCACGCTGGCCCGAGTCTTGGCTGACCGGCTGCACGCGCGGCGTGTGTTTGATCCCGATGACAACCCTTTCCTTGCCGACTTCTACAAAGAAAAGCCGGGATCAGCGTTTCGCGCCCAGCTTTATTTCCTGATCGAGCGCCATCGACGCGTTATGGAGGCGCAACGGGTCGGCTCGGCGCCCCTGGTCTCCGATTTCTTGTTTGAGAAGGACAAGATCTTCGCCTACATCAATCTCGATAACGAAGAGCTGAAGCTCTACGAACGTTACTTTGAAATGTTCCGGGCGGCATTGAAACCGCCCGATCTGGTGATCTATCTCCAGGCCACTCCCGAAGTCCTGCGCGAGCGCATTGCCAAGAAAAAATCTCCTGCCGAAAAACAGATCTCTCCGGCTTACCTCGAGGAGGTCGTCCGCGCCTACGAACATTTCTTTTTCCGCTATTCGTCTTCGGACCTGCTGGTCATCAATACTTCGGAAATCGATTTTGTCGAGAGGAATGCCGACCTCCAGCAACTCCTGCGCCGCCTGCAGGAACCGGTTACAGGCACGCAATACTTCCTCCCGCTCGGCCCCACCGAATAAGCGGATTTTGGATAAGTTGACGTAACTCGCGCCTTCAGGCGTGCGCCATAAACCAAACTGCCTCCACACACCCCCAAAAGGGTTAACCCTCGCAGCGCTCTTTCCAGCCGGACCGGCCCATGTAACGGAATCCCCGTATAGCTGGTAAGGAATTTTACAAAAATAAGTCTTGACTCTCCGCCCCCTTGGAATAAGAATCCGCCCCATACGCAGAGTGGTGGGGCTCCATCTAAAGGGTGAGTTACTGTCTCAACAGTAGCTTGATGGTGACCGGGGGTGGTAAACGGTGCAAGGATCCGCGATAACCGGGAAACATGAGCGGTGCATTTCACGATCCGTTATGGGTCGTGTTGCGCAACGCCATCTGGAGCATTCCACTTTTATTCTGAATATGTATACGGCGAAGGCGCAGCCACGGCCGCTGCTGTAAACATGCGGTGTCGGAATTCATGGAGCCGCAAACCGGAAGAGCCTTAGCTTCTTTTGGTTTTTCCGTTGTTTCAGCGTTTGGAACCTACCCAGGGTGGGGTATACGGGGCCAGATTCAGAAGCGACTCTTTGGGCATTTTTTGGACAGGAGGTCCAGAAATGAATTCAGTACTTTCAGGATGTAAAAGCGGTTGGGATGCGCGGACCAAGGGTGCCGTGCAGTTGCTGGGTGTGATATTCGCAGTGCTACTACTCTGCCTTCCTGCCTTTTCTCAAGGCAGTTTCGGCCGCATTCTTGGAACTGTCACCGATCAAAGCGGCGGCGTCGTTTCAGGCGCTGCTGTCACCGTGATCGATACGGAGAGGGGCATCACTCGAAACCTCACTACGGATGATGCGGGCGCGTACAACGCTCCCAATTTGACTGCCGGCAACTATACGGTTCGTGTGGAAGCCAAAGGTTTCAAAAGGATTGAGCGCCAGGGCATCACGATCGAGGTCGGCCGCGAGGTTCGTGTTGACCTGACCGTTCAGCCCGGCGAGCAGAACCAGACCGTTACCGTCACCGAAGCCGTGCCGCTCGTCGAGACAACCAACGCCACCCAGGGTGGCACTCTCGAAAATGCGGATATTATCGACCTGCCTTTGAATGGCCGCGATTACCAGAACTTGCTGGGTTTGCGCCCGGGC
>Ga0210400_10006096_pt1 | contig 10170 bp, 7 predicted proteins | sample IncBWH26MmetaG_FD_155456 | JGI IMG/M metagenome (GOLD analysis project Ga0210400, IMG submission 155456) | Forest soil microbial communities from Barre Woods Harvard Forest LTER site, Petersham, Massachusetts, United States - Inc-BW-H-26-M | ecosystem: Environmental > Terrestrial > Soil >... | reverse complement strand
CTGCCCGACCATTCCGCCGAGGCCTTCCACCAGACGATCACGGACGTTCGCGCCATGATGGCCCGCGTCCCTCGCGATTCCTTCCCCGTGAAGAAGGTGTGGCTGCAAGTGGCGCAGGCGTGGGAAGAGGACTTCTGGACGCTCATCACGCCGGCAAAACTCGACTTTCTTCGTCTCCACGTTGCGCCACTTCTCCGATTCGCCGCCGATGTCGATGTGGCCGCCGAAACCTTCACCCACAAGGTGGAGCGGCTGAAACTTCAAACCTTTCAGGCCACGCCCTCGCCTCAGTTGCTCCAGTCGATTGCGGAAGATGTAAGCATGCTGCCCGACATCGCAGCGCGCGTCCATTCCTCGCCCAGCGCCGCACTTGCTCTCTCCGCTGACCTCGCGACCGCCACGCCCGCCCAACTCACGCAAATCATCCGCGACCTCGCGCCGCAAATGAGGAATCGTCGGGAGCGCACCAGTGCCTTCTTGAAGATCGACCTGCCTGACTTCATCGCGACCCACGGCTACATTTCGGTCGGCGAAGGCGGGCAACAGGTCCTCATTGAAGAATACAAACGCCGCGTGGATGCCCGCGTCCTCGAAATTGTGGAAAAGCACCCCGCGCTCGCCGCGCTTCGCGAGGGCCGAGAGGTCACGGACGATCAATTTGTTGACTTGGAGCGCACGCTCCACCGCGAACTCGGCCGTGACGACATTCAACTTTCCAGCCGAAATATGCGGATCGCCTACGGGTTGCGGGTGGACAACTTCCTCGCTTTCCTCCGCCACCTATTGGCCCTCGATACCCTCCCCGATTATCCTCAAGTGGTGCAGCGCGGCTTCGAGCGACACATTCAGGCCCACAACTACAATGCCGAGCAGATACGCTTTCTTCGGTCCGTTCAGGAGGTCTTTCTGGCAAAGCGCACGCTGATCGAGGCTGACCTCTACGACCCGCCGTTAACCAACTTCGGCCGTAACGCGGTCGAACGTTTCTTCACCCCACAGGAAATCGGCGACCTTCTACACCTCACGCAATCGCTCGCGGCATAAACCATGCTCACCGACACCACACTCCGCTCTGCCGTGGAAGCTCTCTGGGACAAGCTCTGGTCAGGCGGCCTGGCCAATCCTCTCGACGCCATCGAGCAACTGTCCTTCTTGCTCTTCCTCAAACGCCTCGATGAGCGCGAGCAGGACGCCGAGCGTGCCGCCAAGCTCCGCGGCAAGAAGTTCACGCCCATTTTTCCAAAACCCGACCTCCGCTGGTCGTACTGGACGCAACTTCCCGCCGACACGGCGCTCAAGCACGTCAAGGAAGCCGTCTTTCCCTTCATCAAGACTCTCGGAGGCGCGGGCGGCTCCTTTGCGGCCCAGATGGAAAACGCCGAGTTCAAGATCAACAAGCCCAGCCTGCTCATCGAGGCTTGCAAGGCCATCGACGCCATGCAGATCTCGGCGCAGAATCAGGACGTGCAGGGCGACCTATACGAGTATCTGCTCAGCAAGCTCAACACTGCTGGCCAAAACGGCCAGTTCCGGACGCCGCGCCACATCATCCGCATGATGGTCAACATGCGCGATCCGCGCCCAGGCGAGCGTATCTGCGACCCAGCCGCCGGAACGTGCGGCTTTCTTGTCAACGCTTGGCAGCACCTTCTCGAAACCCACACGGACCCGCGCGACATCACCTGCGACGAGGAGGGTTACCCCCACGGCCTGACGGGCAGCAAACTCACCAAGGAAGAATACGAGTTCAGTCAAACCAAGGCCCTGACCGGCTTCGACTCTGACTCGGGCATGACCATGCTCCGTATCGGCAGCATGAACCTCATGCTCCACGGCATCGCCGCTCCGAACTTCCGCTACACCGATACTCTTTCCAAGGCGTTCAGCGAAGAGCGGGCCTACGACGTGGTCCTCGCAAACCCACCCTTCAAGGGCGCAATCGACGCGGCGGATGTGAACCCTACGCTGCCGGTCAAGTGCAAGAAGACCGAGATCCTCTTTCTGCACCTCTTTCTGCGCTTGCTCGAAAACGGCGGCCGCGCGGCCGTCATCGTACCTGACGGCGTGCTGTTTGGCTCCTCCAACGCTCACGTCGATATTCGTAAGAAGCTCATCGAGGAAAATCGTCTCGATGGCGTCGTTTCGATGCCCTCGGGCGTTTTCCGACCCTACGCGGGTGTTTCCACCGCCGTGCTCCTGTTCACCAAGGGCGGCACGACGGAGAAAATCTGGTTCTACGACATGGAGCACGACGGGTATTCATTGGACGACAAGCGCCAGAGGGTCGACGAGAACGACATCCCCGACGCGCTGGACTGTTGGGATCACCGGCGAGATGCAAAGTTCCAGCAGAAGCGCGCCCAGCGCCTGACCGACCTGCAAAAGCAAATTGCCCCGCTCAAATCCGACCGCCTCGAACACGACGCCATTATCCACCGCCTCAAATTTGAGGAGGTGGTCTCCAAGACCGCTGACAAGGCACGCGCCGCGCGCGAAAAAGCCGAGGCTGAGCTGGCCGAACTCCAATCCCGCATCACGCCGCTGCAAAAGGAGATCAACCAGCTCACCCGCCAGTTCTGGGTCACCAAGGATCAGGTGAAGGCCAACAAATACGAACTCTCCGCAAGCCGCTATCGGCAGGTCGAGCAAGACAAAGAGTTTTACGAGCAGCCGCGCGTAACGCTGGACCGGCTGGCGCAGCTGGAGTCAGTTGCGGCAGGCGAAGTTGCAGTGCTGAAGGAAAGGCTAGTTAAGCCGTGAATATTCCTATAGTCCACGTCGGCGAGCTTGCGCTAAATGACTCCGGGGCATTCAAGATTGGCCCCTTTGGAAGCTCTTTGAAGAAGACGGAGCTTGTAGAAAGCGGCATTCCTGTTGCCGGCATAGAGAATGTCCTGCCCAACAAGTTCGTCAAGGGATTCCGTCGCTTCATAACCGCGCGAAAATTCGAGGAGCTTTCCGACTACGAGATTTTGCCAGATGACGTGCTTGTGACCACAATGGGCACAATCGGGAGGGCTGCCTCTGCACCCCCTGACCTCGGACGTGTCATCTTCGACTCACACCTTTTCAGGATGCGCGTCGATACGAGCCGCGTATTTCCACCCTACCTCTGCTACGCACTCAATAGTGACTTGGTTGCCTCACAGCTCGCCCGAATGGCCAGGGGGGCGATCATGGAAGGGCTGAACACGACAATTCTTCGGGAGTGTTCAATCCCGTTGCCAGAGATTTCCGAGCAGCAGCGGATCGCAGGGCGATTGGAGCAGGCGGCCCAGCTAGTTCGCACCCGCGTTTACGCCATCGAACTTACCGACCGTTTCCTTCCCGCCGCCTTCCTCGAACTGTTTGGTGACCCGAAGCAAAACCCCAACGAGTGGCCGGAACAGACCTTCTCAGATGTCTGCTCGAAGTTCTCAGACGGACCGTTCGGTTCGAACTTGAAGTCTTCGGACTATCGCTCATCCGGTGTCCGCGTCGTGCGCCTCCAAAATATCGGTGTCGGCGAGTTTCTAGACGACGACAAGGCGTTCGTCGCAAAGGAACATTTTGCCGCCCTGCAAAAGCACACGTGCGTCCCGGGCGATGTCTTGGTTGGCACTATGGGTGATCCGAACCTGCGCGCGTGCATTCAGCCGACTCATATTCCGATTGCTTTGAACAAGGCCGATTGCATTCAGGCTCGTCCTGACCCAAAGCACTTGAATGCGCTCTACCTTCGGTGTCTGCTCAACATCCCAAGCACATTGCATTTGGTACCGGGCATGGTCCACGGCCAAACTAGAGCGCGAGTCAGTATGGGTGAACTTGCCCGTCTCCCCATCCCCGTACCCCCGATCCAGCTACAGCAAGAGTTCGCGGCCCTGGTGGAGCGAGTAGAGCGCCTACGTGCGGTGCAGCGCGAGGCATTGCGTCAGGCCGACCACCTTTTTCAGACGCTATTGCACCGCGCGTTTTCCGAAACCGACTCATCGAAAACAGCCAAGATCGAAGTAGTTGCATGATGCAAGAGGTCACGTAGATGCCCGATCCTTTCACGATACGTATTTTCGTTCCAGATGGAGATCCAGAAGGCGTTCGTTTGATCGACCGCATGAATTGGACAGGATTAGGCATCGCTTTTCCGCGCTCTAGATGGATGGAAGTCCGACAGCGTTCCGAGTTCAGTCGAGCAGGTGTTTACATTCTCGTTGGTTATCAAGAAGACGACCTCCCCACGATCTACATCGGGCAAGCCGACGGCGTGCGAAATCGTATTGAAAACCACTACCAGAACAAAGATTTTTGGGACTGGGGAATTATCTTTGTCTCAAATAGTGGCGGCCTTAATCGCGCCCATGTCACTTGGTTGGAGTACGCCTTGGTGAACCGCGCAACCGCAACAGGCCGTTGTCGGCTGGACAACGGCAATGCCCCTCAGGAACCCGGTCTCACCGAGGCCGAAAAAGCGGACACTCAGGCATTCTTAAAAGAGATTTTCCAGATTCTTCCCCTCGTCGGACTTCGTGCTTTTGAGTTTCCGAAGGCAGTCGCGACCCCCAAGACTTCGACCGTTACGCTGCCGCCTCAGAAGCAACCCTCTCAGGAGCCTGACACCGTTATTGTTCCCGCGCAGAAAGAGGGTTTCGAAACAGTCTTTCTCGGACAAGACTGCTGGTATGCGATTCGCATATCGGGAGGCATGTTAGACAAGATCAAGTGGATTGCGGCCTACCAAACGCAGCCAATCTCAGCCATTACCCACTATGCGCCCGTTGACCGCATCGAGCCCTACGGCGAAGGCGGCAAGTACAAGCTGATTTTTTCGATGAAGGCGAAACCGATAGGGCCGATTCCTTTCGCGGATGCTCCGCAGGGCGCTATGCAGGGTCCACGCTACACAACATTTGCTAAATTGACGGTGGCGAAGAAGCTCACGGACCTCACTGGAAAGACATGAGTTTCCGGCTTGGTCATCAGCCAAAGCACTTCGCGCTAGAATCGAACCGGACGAGAGCGTAAAACGAGTGAGAGAAAGCCGTCGGGCATTGAAAAAGTTGATCGAAGCTGCTGCAAAGCAGGAGCGTCATGCGCTTGTGCAGCAGAATCCCTTCTTTCCCGACCTGCTGAATCAACCCGATGTGGTTTCCGTGCCGGAGCTCGGCCGCCTCGTAGCCATATATCTGCACGCACCAACACAGCCCGTCAGTTGGCGTACTGTCTTGCCCGCGATTGAGGATTTGTTCGAGTTGAAAACATCCGTACATCAAGCCTCGGTCGCTATCGTAGTACAAGATTTCACACACGGTGTCAGTCAGACCAGTACAAATTCGCTTGAATTGTTAGGGGAAATGTTCGATCTGCTTTTGCCGGTAAATGACGACTTGGACCACGAACGTCTCACCTCCGGGTTACGCCGTGCGATTCGCCAATTGCCCCCTAAGGACAGATTCTTCGGCTTATGGGCTGCGGAGAAAGAGCGGATTTCAAAGCAACTCGTCTGGTTCTCCGAAGAGCGTTATCGCAGTTTCGTCGAGGAAGGACCGCCATCGGTGCGCAAACGGGAAGAACTCATTTCGAGCATGGCTAATGATGCTACCGACCAGGGACTACACCCGCTTCGGGAAGCCCTCGTTCGGACCCCGAAAGAAGCGATCGGTGGACTCCCAGAGCGGAGTCGTTTTTCGTTCGACCTCACCTTCTGGGACAGACAGGACCGACAAGTGCTGATTGATGCCATCTCCTTTGGAAGGTATGGGCCGCGTCCGCATTTGCGGTACTTAATGACGAAAGCGCGCTTCACGAGTTATGAGCCTGTTAGCGACGAACCGGGTGAGCCGTTCCGACTCATTCAGCGTCATGGGCCGTTACGGCGCGTGTTGCTCGTCGATGGAAGCTTGGCAGGCCCGAAGCACGACCCCTATAGGTACGTGCGCGCCCTTGTGTCCGTAGGTTGGGAGATTGAGAGAGCCGATAGAGAAGTTCTTTCGAGACTCGTCAATGCTAACGTTCAAGAAGGAAATTGAGGCGATCCTTGCTCAGCTAATGGGCAGTCCTTGGGCTGCGCATCCTGAGGTCCAAGATGTCATTGCGGAATACCAACACTTCCTGGGTGCGGCGAAGACGCCCACCCAAACTCGGCGAGTGAGCTTACAAATCTTCCACGCAAGCCGCGCCATCGATAGCTTTCTCGCGCATGTGGCGGGAAACGAGGCAGCAAAGCCGGGCAAGGCGCCGCCGCCCGCATACTGGACGCTCGGCAAGTCGTTAGAGTACATCCGGACAAATTCGATCGGCGGGTCACAATTCACGCCGCCAACTGGCACGGATTTGGGGAACTTGAAGGATGACCGCAACTCATACCTGCACCGGGCCAACAACTTTCCCACGGACGGACTTATTCGTCGTTTTCTCGCAAGAACAACGAATGGAATTAAGGAGGCCTCGACCTTTCCGACGTAGGCCGGATTCCCGAAGAGTCGCTCGGCTCTACATTCAACGGGCGGCGTGCTAAAGACGCGAAAGGTCTCGCTGAATGCGGGCGAGAATAGTGTCGAACGGAATTTGTCCGCGATAATAAAGTGGAGCCGTCTTTGAATACTCTGCTTCGAATTGCTTCCGAACGTTCTCGTCCTCGATCGTGAAGGCTCCACTTTTTGCTACGTCGTGATCCAAAGACTTGAAGCGCTTCTTCTTGTGCTCCAAGTATTCTTGCGTCCCGATGAATTTCTGGACGGCTTCGATGTCGAGAAGTTGATGAATGTCGTAGTAGTGCCTGAGGAAATTCGTTGGGACTTTCCCCGTCAGTTTGAACTGGCCATATTTTCGAACCACAGCCTGGACCTTTTCCACGAAGGTGTATTCGGGGTTGTAGCAGGGGATGTCGAGCGCTCGGTTGTCGGCGTGCTGAAGCTTCTTGGCCTCTGCGAACTGGACGATCCAGGACGAAATCGTAACAGAGCGGTTCGGAGCCGTCTGATCAAAGCCAACTTCCAGAAGAATTCCATCCTTGAGGCCAGCGATTGAACCAAAATCGGTTTCGTAGCTTAACCTGAGGCCGGCGTTCCTCAGCGTTTCGTCATCGTAGGTTGTATCCCTCTCGACGGTCGTAATCCCTGGGATCTTGATCTTGTCCCGCAGCTTTTCATAAAAGACTCGTCGGGACTCAATGTGCGTGGGCCTCTCGTGATTTGGATTGGTATCGACCTGAAGTCCGTCGAAGGGTTCGATGCGAATGTCGATGTCTTCAGAGAATCGCTCAATGATCCCAAAGCCCTTGGAAAGCGAAGTGCCGCCCTTGAGCTCAAACGTTAAACCAAGCTTTTTGAGCCCAAAGACGGTGTGCATAATCCAGTAGTCTTTTTCCACCAGAGCTGGATCATTGATCTTCTCGGTGTCGGCAACAGTCGCGACAAGTACCTTGAAATCACTTCGCTCATGCAGAAAAGAGTCAGGCATCTTGCAACATCTCCTGAAACTTTTTCTGTGTGGAGTATTTGCCGTAGAGAGAAACCGCGCGTGAAAGCTTTTTCGGGTCCATCTCTTTGGCTTTTTCGCGAACGCGAGAAAGAACGGCGTCCTGATCCTCCGCAAGGTCGCCTAGTTCATTAACAAGATCAACCAGCAGAAACTCGGGAGAGAGTTGCCTTGGAACATTCATGCGACGTTCGAAGGTGACCATTCGATTGCCGAGCGGAAATGTCCCGTGACGTTTCTGATTGTAGACAACCCGTTTGTTGTAGAGCTGCGTTGTCCCAAGTCCCAACTGGTTGTAGGCATTCGGAGAGGTCACGACAAAACGGTCTGTCTTCAAGAACGCTTTCACCACCTCGTGCTCGTCCGCGGGAGCCTCTCCAAATTCAAACTTACGAGGGCTATAGTACAAGCCGGTACGGAGCTTCTGGAGGGTCCCGTCGACAGTGAGTTCTTTGAGGTGTCGATCAAGACTGTGGGACCAAGGCAGAAGGTCTTCTCTGCGGTACACACGTCCAGGGCGGAGATGTCGCCTCAATTGCTCAAGTGTGCTTGCCCGCATTTTCACTGATCCTCCACGTTACTTTACTCTTCATGATCTCTAAGTGTCAAGTATTTTACTAACGTTTCATGCATCATACAAGCATAACCACCTCTGCGTCTGTAACTTGAGAGACACTACCATACGCAGATAAACGGACTTCTTCCGGCTCTTCCAAGAGTCGGCATTTTCACAGCCCTAGCCCAATTCCTTGGGCGATGGATGAGGGTTGATTGATTTCCAGAGCGGATGTCTTCGAGACATCGGCTGCTAATCGGGGCCCAAGTTTTGCCAGGTCGTCGGTGAAGAGCGTGGCCTCGTGGCTGGCGCGGGAGATGGAAACATAGCCGAAGCGGGAGTTGAGCAGGTCCGGGTGGACCCTAGTGTCAGCGTGAACGAGAACGCGTTCGGCGGTGAGCCCCTGAGAGCTGTGACTAGTGACCGCATAGCCGTGGTCGAAATGACGATGCTCGATGGCGTTGAATTCGATCTGGCGGTTGTTGTCGAGGCGTGCAGAAAACCGACCATCGGGATGGATGGCCTCGATGGTCGCGAGGTCGCGATTGGCGACGCCAAGCGATTTGTCTGGGGCTGTGAACTGGACGCGGTCGCCTACGGAGAACTCACGTTCGATTTCCTGATAGACGCTAACGCCGGCGAGTCGGCGGGGATCATAGGTGGCAAGTTCCTGGTTCGCTTTCTCGACCATGAGCTGGTTTACGCCTGGGTCGATTGCGACAACCGACGCATAGGCTCCAGCCCCGATTCCGATGGCTTTGCTGCCGCGTGTGTAGCGAATTACGTCGTTGACCTCGTAGTGACTTGCCCAGGAGCGTTCGGCACCAGTCATGTCCTGCCGCTGAACAAAGATACGGAAAGTATGATCCTCCGGGGCTAGGGTTCCATTGAGCTTCAACTCCTGGCGAACCGCGACGTTCAGATCACGGCGGGAAGCATTGTCTGGTGAGACGATGAGAGTGTTCTCGGGCGATTCGACGTAGCTCCTGGCAATGGCGCGGATACGCTCTTCCGCGTTAGAAATTTCCTTCACACGGCCCTGCTGTTGGAGTGCGTCGAGCGCGGCAGAAACTTGGCCTGTGGCCAGCAGTTCGACGGCGGATTTCAGAGCCGGGTCCTGCTGTCGAACGATCTCATCGAGTCGCGCCGTCCGCATTCCCGCTTCCTGTAGTTGCTCGAAGGGGCGGCCCGCCTCAACGCCCTGATGCTGGCGGATATCCCCTATAAGAACCACGCGGTCGTGGGGAGCAAGCCGCGTGAGGAACTCGCGCATCTGGTGGGTGCTGGCAAGGCTCGATTCATCGACAAGGTAGAAGTGCTTTCGCTCTCCTGCGTCTGGATCTGCGATGCGGGACAGGAAGCCTTGCAAGGTTCGGGCTTCAATTCCTGCCTCATTCAGTTGTCGGGCGGCGCGGGAGGTCGGGGCGAAGCCCTCAACCTGATAGCCCCGGCTCTCCGCGGCGTTGCGGATGACTGTGAGCGTGGTGGTCTTGCCTGAGCCAGCGAAGCCTTGGATTCCTTGAATGCGGTCTGGCGAGCTGAGCACGTCCTCGACCACGGTCTTTTGTGTCGGGCTGAGATGCGGGTGCTGGTCGGCAATGGCGATGGCCTGCGGACGTGGAAGAACCGGCTCAATATGGTTTTGTCCCTCACGGACTCTGCGGAGAATTTCATGTTCCGCCTCGATAGTTTTCGCGGTGGTGAACTGACGGCTCGGAAGGTTCCGAGCACGCTCGACGATTTGAAATTCCCCGGAAACCAAGCGGGTTTCAAGATTGGAGCGAACCTGGGCATGGGTGATCTCGCCCATGCCTCGACGGAGCCCGTCCCGGATCAGCGCACGTTCATCTACTACCGCCTCGCGCTCGAAGTTCTTGTCGCGGGAAAAGGTGAGTGATTCTCGAACACGGTCCAATGACTTAACGGGCTTCTCCTGATGCTGCGACCGTACCCGCGCTGCGCGTACAACGGCATCCGCTTGGTGTCCGAAGTCTGCCGCCAGCCTCCGGTGAGCGGCCATCACCTCTCCCGGCGAATGAATTTCCTTGCGGTCACGCGTGGAGTGCGCAGCGATCTCGGCAGCTTCCTTCCCCGAGCGGCCCGTGCGTTCGAGGTATTCACGAATTTGCTGGCTTCGGGGGCGGGACGCATCGAGATAT
>Ga0210400_10006095_pt1 | contig 10170 bp, 8 predicted proteins | sample IncBWH26MmetaG_FD_155456 | JGI IMG/M metagenome (GOLD analysis project Ga0210400, IMG submission 155456) | Forest soil microbial communities from Barre Woods Harvard Forest LTER site, Petersham, Massachusetts, United States - Inc-BW-H-26-M | ecosystem: Environmental > Terrestrial > Soil >... | reverse complement strand
ATAAAAGTGGCCACGGTAATGGGCAAGCCGACGCGCTGGGAGATTTCGGCCACCGGACGGATATCGTTTTCGTGTGTCCGAGCGGCGCAGTTGGCCTGGATCTTCATCTTGGCATCCGCAATTTCGCGGGCCAGGCGCTCAACGTCAGCCACCGCGCGCGGACCGGCTCCAGGAAGGCCAAGGTCAGCCATGTTGATGCCCAAATCTTCCATTAAGTGGAGGATCTTGATCTTCTCGTCAATGGAAGGGTCTTTGACGGAGGGCGATTGCAGTCCGTCGCGCAAAGACTCATCATTCAGAAGAACCTGGCCGGCGGGCATAAAATTAGTGCCAGGAACTGAGTTCCAGTCGTAAACGAGATGGGAATGCTTTAAGGGCACAATCGGTTCTCTAGCAAGATTTTACCGCCATTGAATCCCCGGCGTGTAAACATTTTATGGTTTTGGGCATAGTGAATTAAGGAGTTTTGCGGACTTCGATAAGCTAAATATACGGGAATTGTCTTTTTTGTATTAGGTTGGAGTTTCAAGACCGTTTTGGGTTGTGTTGGCTGGCGGTTGCTTATAATTCCTTCAATGAACTTTTCAGAGCTGCTGCAAGAACTGGGGGGGCCAAGCGGCGGCGATCCACAAATCTTCGGCATTGACTATGATTCCCGCCGCATACGGCCGGGCTGGTTGTTTGTCGCTATGCGGGGCGAGAGCACGGACGGAAACCGTTATATCGATGCTGCCCTGAAGAATGGCGCGGCCGCGGTTGTAACTGACTCCAAAACGGAACACCCACGTCCCGGCGTGAGCTGGGCGGTGGTTCCGCACGGCCGCCAGGCCCTGGCGCAACTCAGCAGGAATTTCTATGGACGTCCGGCAGACAAACTTAAGATGACCGGAGTCACGGGCACGAACGGCAAGACCACCACAACATTTCTGATCGAATCCATTTTGAACTTCTGCGGCAAGAAGTCGGCCTTGATCGGCACCATTGAATATCACGTGGCCGGAAAGGTTCTGCCAGCGCCGCATACCACTCCGGAATCCCTGGAGCTGAATCAGATTCTTTCTGAAGCTTTCCACGCTCAGGCCACGGATGCGGTGATGGAAGTCTCTTCCCACGCATTGGAGCAAGGTCGAGTTTATGGGATTCACTATGACGTAGCCGTATTTACGAATCTGACCCGCGACCATCTTGATTACCACAAGGACATGAACAGTTACTTTGCAGCCAAGCGCTTGTTGTTTGAGGGCCATGGAGCCAAGCCTCCGCGAGTGGCAGTCATCAATGCCGACGATCAGTATGGCCGCAAGCTCTTACACGCCAGTACAAACGCCAGCGAAGAGATCGTTAACTATGGGCTCGATGCGGCCGATTTTCGCGCAGGCAATATCGACCTCCAGCCGCAGAGCACTGCTTTCCAGCTATTCGGTCCCGGGGGAACTATAGCAATCCGCTCTTCTCTGATAGGCAAAGTCAATGTCTATAATCTGCTGGCCGCATCTTCTGCTGCGTGGGCCAGAGGGTGTTCTCTCGCCCAGATAGCCGAGGCTATCAGCCGCTTTCATCAGGTGCCGGGGCGCTTTGAGCGGGTGGACTGCGGGCAGCCATTCACAGTAGTAGTGGACTATGCCCACACAGATGATGCCTTGCGCAACCTCACGTCCATTGCCTGGGATTTTGCCCGCCGGTCAGGTGCTCATGGACGGGTCATTACCGTCTTTGGTTGCGGCGGTGATCGAGACAGAGTCAAGCGTCCACTGATGGGCGAGGCTGCGGGACAAGGCAGTGATTTCGTGGTCCTTACTTCAGACAACCCCCGGAGTGAAGATCCGCTCGCAATCATTCAAGATGCTCTGCCGGGACTTCAAAAGAGCGGCGCCAGGTATTCGGTTGAGGCGGACCGGAGGCAGGCGATTGCGCTCGCGCTGGCCGAGGCAAAGCCGGGCGATATTGTACTGCTGGCCGGCAAAGGCCATGAAAAAACACAGACAACGCGCGAAGGTGTATTCCCCTTTGATGATGTTCAGGTTGCCCAGGAAACGTTAAAACAGATGGGACACCCGAACCGTGCCGGAGGCAAAGAATGAAACTGCCACTGTGGCGTATCGCGGAATACTCGGCGGCCAAAGGCGACTTTGACCAGGAGTTGGTCGTAATGGGTTATTCCATTGACTCCCGCACGGTCAACCCGGGCGATCTGTTTATTGCCCTGAAGGGCGAAAATTTTGATGGCCATGATTACACGGCGGCGGCCCTGGAAAAGGGAGCGGTTGCGGCGGTGGTGCAGACGGGGACGAAGATTGACGCAGATCCCAAACGGCTGCTCTCAGTAGACGATACCTTGCGGTCGCTGCAATCCCTGGGCGCGGCAGCCCGCCGGCTTTGGGGCAAGCCGCTCCTGGCGGTGACCGGTTCAGCGGGAAAGACCACAACCAAGGAAATTCTCGCCCATCTTTTAATGACGCGCATGCGCGTGATGAAGAGCACCGGCAACCTCAACAACCATATCGGCTTGCCCTTGCAGTTGCTCAAACTGGAGCCGGAGCACGATATAGCTGTGGTAGAGATGGGGATGAACCACGCCGGCGAGATTCGGGCGTTGGGTATTTTGGCACACCATGATCTGGCGGTAGTGACCTGCGTAGCTCCGGTGCATCTGGAATTCTTTGGCTGTCTGGGAGATATTGCACGGGCCAAGTACGAGATCATTGAAACGCTGCACTCCGGCGGAGTGGCGGTGCTGAATGCCGATGACGAATATGTTTCCCAGTTCGGCCGCGACTTCAGAGGGAAAGTCGTGACCTTTGGGATACGGAAATCGGCCGATATTTCGGCCCAGAACATCCGGCTGAATGGTGCTGAAGGCTCCAGCTTTGACCTGATCGTTGAAGGCGTGCGCGAACCCGTGAACCTGCTGCTGGTGGGGGAGCACAATATCTACAATGCGCTTGCAGCCACGGCCGCGGCCTCCCAGAAGGGGGTTTCCCCCTCCCAGATCGCCTGCGCGCTGGCTACCCTAAAGCCGGGAGAAAAGCGCGGCCAGGTCGTCGAGGTTGCCGGGGCCACGCTGATTAACGACTGCTACAATTCCAACCCAAGGGCCTTGAACGCCATGATTGATACCCTGGCAAGCATGAGCGCCCAACGTCGTATTCTGATTGCCGGGGAGATGCTGGAGCTTGGATCTTCCGCTGCGTCCCTTCATGCCGAGTGCGGCCGTCACGCTGCGGAGAAGAAGATCGACCTGGTCATAGGCGTCCGAGGTCTAGCCAAAGCGCTGGTGGAGGGAGCATCCACCTCCGGGGTGCTGGCCCGGTTTGTAGAGACGGCGGAAGAAGCGGGCGAATGGCTGGCAAAAGAACTGCGCGCGGGAGATGCAGTCCTGCTTAAGGCCTCGCGTGGCGTAAAACTGGAGCGGGCCCTGGAAATCGTGCAGAAAAGGCTGCGGGATAAAAGCTGAAGGCGACAAGCACCGGAATTTTGGTTTATAAATTGGATGTAGCAGTTCCACGAATGTAACGGTTCTAAGGTCCGGCGGTAGAGCAATTCCACAGTTGTCTGAACAGCGTCGTATATACGCATCAGATATGACAACGAGGATTAGGCCCAGCTCCAGCGGCTTGCGGTGCGAGTAACTTTCCTTCGGATCGCCAGCTCACCTCGAGGACAAGCTGTGTCTTGATCAAATCCTCGTTCAACCAACTTAAGAAGGCTCTAAATCAATTTGCGGAGGACTATTGCTCTACTGGCTTCTCTACCAACGTCTGTTCGTACATTTTCCGCCTTTTCGCATTTTTCGCTATGTAACTTTCCGCACGGCCTTTGCCAGTTTAACGGCCATGTTTATGGCCCTCATTATCGGGCCGGCCATCATCCGGCAGCTTCGCGAATTTCAAATCGGCCAATACATCCGCGAGGAAGGGCCTAAAGCCCACCAGAAAAAGGCCGGTACGCCCACCATGGGCGGAGTGCTCATCACGATTGCCATCCTGGTTCCGACAGTGCTTTGGGCCGATCTTTCCAACCGGTTCATCTGGCTCGTGATGTTTTCAACCATAGGGTTTGGCGCTATCGGTTTTGCTGACGACTACTTGAAAGTCATCCACAAGAGGAACCTGGGGTTGACCGCCCGCATGAAGCTTCTCCTCCAGTTTGCGGTGGCCGGGATCGTCGGCATTGTTCTGATGACCCTGACGGCAACCAACCAGTACTCAACCCATTTGATGGTGCCTTTCATCAAGACGTTCCGTCCGGATCTTGTAATCGAGGCCTTCCGCCACAATCCGCACCTATGGCCCCTGGCGTTTGCGCCATTCGTGCTGTTTGTGATGGTGGTACTGGTCGGTTCCACGAACGCGGTGAACCTCACAGACGGCCTGGACGGGCTGGCCATTGGCTGTACCGTGATTGCTGCGGGGGGCCTGACCGTATTGACCTATCTGAGCGGGCATGCGGCTTTTGCCGAGTATCTGGAACTGCAAAAGATGCCCCAGGTGGCGGAGTTGACCATCTTCTGCGGGGCCATGGTTGGCGCCAGCATCGGATTTCTCTGGTATAACGCCCATCCCGCCGAGATTTTCATGGGGGACGTTGGCTCGCTGGCGCTGGGCGGAGCCATTGGCACGGTGGCGGTCATCATCAAGCAAGAGTTGCTGCTACCCTTCATTGGCGGCGTCTTTGTGATTGAAGCGCTCTCGGTCATTCTTCAGGTAGGCTCCTATAAGTTGCGCAAGAAGCGTATCTTTAAGATGGCCCCTCTGCATCACCACTTTGAGCTGGTGGGCTGGTCGGAATCCAAGATCATCATCCGGTTCTGGATTGCCGCGCTGGTGTTTGCACTCTTTGCACTTACCACGCTGAAGTTACGCTAAAAGATGGCCTATTCATGGCACAATGAGGTTGACGATGGAGCTGAAGAACAAGCGGGTGCTGGTGGTGGGCCTGGGACGTTCCGGAGTTGCGGCCGCAACTTTTCTTCAGGAACAGGGCGCGCGAGTCATTGTTTCCGATACCAAAACTGAAGCCCAATTACAGAACGAAATCTCGCTCTTGCTGGATCGTGGTATCTCCATCGAGACGGGCCGCCACGGCGAACGCACCTTCCGCGACCAGGATCTGATTGTGGTCAGCCCCGGCGTCCCTTCCGACCAGCCGCAGCTCCAGCAGGCGCGCAGCCTTGGGATCCCGGTGATCGGCGAAGTTGAACTGGCTTGCCGCTTTCTCAAGGGCAAGATCATCGCTATTTCCGGCTCCAATGGAAAGACCACCACCACCACGCTGGCGGGAGAGATTCTGGCCAAGAGCGGGAAAAAGACTTTGGTGGGCGGCAATATCGGAACGCCTGTGATCTCTCTGGCAGCGCAATCCAGCGCCGATAGTTTTGATGTTTTGGAAATCTCCAGCTTCCAACTGGAAACCATTCAACAATTCAGGCCCCATATTGCCGCCATCCTGAACATCACGCCCGACCACCTGGACCGCCATCGGACGTTTCAGGCGTATGTCAATGCCAAGGCGCGAATCTTTGAGAACCAGCAGCCTGGCGATTTCGGGCTTTTGAATGCCGATGATCCCACGTGTGTGGGATTGAAGGGCAAGGTCAAGGGCGCACTTTATTGGTTCAGCCGCAAGCAGCCGGTAGAGAACGGTACATCGGTCGTCAATGACAAGATCATCTTCCGCGCGAATGGACAAGAGACAGCGGTGCTGCCCTTGAGTGACATTCATCTGAAAGGGACGCACAACCTCGAGAACGTGCTGGCAGCGGTTTGCATTGGCATGGTCTCCGGATGCGAGGCCCAGCAAGTCCGCAAAGCAGTTGCGGAGTTCCAGGGCGTGGAGCACCGGCTGGAACTGGCAGCTAATATCCACGGCGTCGCTTTCTACAATGATTCCAAGGCCACCAACGTTGATGCCACGATCAAAGCATTGGAATCGTTCCCCGGAAACATCCACATAATTCTTGGCGGCAAAGACAAAGGCAGCGACTACACCTTGCTCAACTCTCTCTTGCGGGAGCGAACCAAGCGGGCGTACCTGATCGGCGCTGCGGCGGAAAAAATCGGGGCACAGATCCAGGGCGCCACGCCAATTGTTTACTCGAACACGCTGGAGCGCGCTGTCAACCAGGCTTTTGATTCGGCCGTTTCCGGCGATGTCGTATTGCTGGCCCCGGCTTGCGCCAGCTTTGATCAGTTTGAAAACTACGAGCAGCGTGGCCGGGTTTTTAAAGATCTGGTCGCTGCGCTCGCGGTAAAAGCCAAACAGCCAGTCGCGCTGGGAGATAGACGGTAGTGGCCAAGCGGGTCGGCATTGATAAGTGGTTGTTCGGGTCGACTCTGCTGTTGGTGGTGATTGGCGTAGTGATGGTCTTTAGCGCGTCAGCGGTCATGGCGGGAGACCGCTTTGGCTCTCCCTATCATTTCCTGCTTCGCCAGTTGGGCTGGGCCGCCGCCGGACTGGGTGCGATGGCGGGAATCATGAATTTTGATTACCGGCGCTGGAAGCACCCGGCCATCGTCTTTACCCTGCTCGGTCTGACTACCTTATTGCTGGTAGCGGTGTTCTTTCTGGACCGCTCTCATAACACTCACCGCTGGGTGAGGCTGGGGGCCATGTCATTTCAGCCATCGGAGTTGGCCAAGCCTACGCTGATTCTTTTTCTTGCGTTCTTCCTGGAGAGCCGTATCAAGTCCATTGATGACTGGCGGCACACGCTTCTGCCGGCGGTGGTTCCTGCTGTCTTGTTTGCCATACTGATTGTCAGGCAACCGGACCTGGGCACAGCCGTGGTTTGCCTGGCGATCACCGGCACCATTCTCTACCTGGCAGGCATGAGGCTCAGATATTTCGGCTACGCGCTTATACCGATCCTGCCGGTCCTGTACTATCTTTTGTTTCATGTCGGCTGGCGCCGTGACCGGATGCTGGCTTTCCTTAACCCTTATGCCGATCCGCAAGGCCGTGGATTTCATGTTATCCAGTCGCTCATTGCCGTAGGAACGGGTGGGCTAACCGGCATGGGGCTCATGGAGGGGAAGCAGAAGCTCTTCTATCTGCCGGAGCCGCATACGGATTTTATTTACGCAGTAGCTGCGGAAGAGCTGGGCCTGATTGGCGCAGTCTTCATTGCCATATTGTTCTTTATCTTTGCTTATCGGGGATTCCGCGCCGCCCTGCGCACCCGCGATCCCTTCGGACGATTCCTGGCCGCCGGTATTACCACCATGATCGTGGTTCAGGCCTTCTTCAACATGAGCGTGGTGCTGGCCCTGCTCCCCACCAAGGGAATTCCGCTGCCGTTTATTTCCTATGGCGGGTCATCGCTGTTCGTGATGCTGGCCAGTGTGGGTGTATTGCTGAATATTACCCAGCAGACCGAGTGAGGAAGAATTTGATAATTGGGTAATCTGGTAACCGGGAAGTTTGACTCCCCACTTCTCCTAGTGCGTTCCACATTCGCTGCGCGCAGGCCTACGGCGCAAGGAAAAGGCCCCTTTCTTTTTGTTACCCAGGCCTTTCCGGCTTGTCCTATTCTGTTCGGCTACTTTGACAGGCTCAGGGCAGCTTTGCCTGCTCGATTGATCCCGCCTATTCACAGTCTCCACGAGTTTCGACGAAAGAAGCATCTTCCAGCGGTCAGAGCACCGGAGCCTTTTCAGAAGAAGCCGCAGCTCTACCCTTTGCCCCCGTGATATTCCAGCTATGCTGAAATGTGCTTAGGAGTTTTTCCGCGCAGCAAAACGCTGATTTCCACAGGTCGCGGTGCGGCCAACCTCTAGGTCACCGGGAGAATCAACTATCTTGATTACCGGCGGAAAAGAAAAGGTGTGAGTTCTCCTCTGTCGCTGTTGAAATTGGCCACACCCCCACTTTTAGTTGACACTTGTAACGTCTAGGCCAGCTAGTCACATCGGAAGGGCGCGTTATCTCTGGCCTTCCGAATTCGCTGTAACCCCGAAGAGAGCCATGGGATGTCTTCCGTTCTTCCGTGAATCTCAACGTCTCCCAGCGGGTGCGCATAAGCGCAACCCTCGTCTCCCATTCTCTCAGGTTCGTCTTAGGCCAGTTTTCCCAACAATTTCGAATTTCAACGTTAGAAAGAGAGGAATGAATCATGAAAGCACTCGTCTACGACGGCGCTCGCAAGGTCGCCGTGAAGAACGTTCCTGACGCAAAGATTGAGCACCCAACCGACGTGTTGGTGAGGATCACAAGCACCAACATCTGCGGCTCTGATTTGCACATGTACGAAGGCCGAACCGACATGGAAACGGGCCGGGTACTCGGGCACGAGAATCTAGGCCAAGTGAGTGAAGTGGGAAAAGCGGTCGCCAGAATAAAGGCCGGTGATTGGGTCTGCATGCCCTTCAACATCGGATGCGGCTTCTGCAAGAACTGCGAAGCCGGACTAACGGCCTTCTGCCTTACGGTCAATCCCGGGATGGCTGGGGCAGCTTATGGCTTTGCCGGCATGGGCCCGTTCAGCGGTGGACAGGCGGAGTACCTGCGCGTTCCTTATGGAGACTTCAACTGTCTGCGACTTCCGCCGGACGTACAGGAAAAAGAGACGGATTACGTGATGCTGTCTGACATCTTTCCCACCGGATGGCACTGCACGGAACTCTCCGGGTTGCGGCCCGGTGAATCCATAGTGATCTATGGAGCCGGTCCAGTCGGATTGATGGCAGCGCACTCCGCGATGATCAAAGGCGCGAGCAAAGTCATGGTTGTTGACCGTCACCCGGATCGGCTCGCGCTCGCAGAAAAGATTGGCGCTGTTCCCATTGATGACTCCCAAGGTCCACCTGTCGATCAGGTTCTTCAACACACTGGAGGCAATGGCGCTGATAGAGGCTGCGAGTGCGTCGGCTATCAATGCCACGATCCCGCAGGTCAAGAACACCCGAACATGACCATGAACGATCTTGTGAAATCGGTGCGCTTCACCGGAGGAATTGGTGTCGTAGGTATTTTCCTGCCCCAGGATCCCGGAGCTGCCGACAAGCTGGCGAAACAGGGAGAGATTGCGTTCGACATGGGCCTGTTCTGGTTCAAAGGCCAGAAGATCGGAACCGGCCAAGCCAACGTCAAGGCGTACAACCGCTACTTGCGCAACCTAATTCATACTGGCAGGGCGAAACCATCATTCATCGTTTCTCACAAGCTGCCACTGGACGAAGCGCCGAACGCGTACAAGCACTTCGACGCGCGTGACAATGGATGGACGAAGGTTGTCTTGCGCCCATCTGCGCGAGCCGCAGCTTAGGCACGGGGCAACTCGGAACGAATAGGAAGGTCGACGCGCGTGCCGATGCGAGGCGTCGACGCCTTCAATAACCAGAAAAGGAGATAGGACATGGCTGACACGGTTAAGCTGGCGCTGTGGATTCGTTTGGAAGCGAAACCCGGTAAAGAGAGGGACATAGAAAATTTTCTTCGCGGAGGTCTCTCGCTTGTTCAACAAGAGCCAGCCACGATTAGCTGGTTTGGGATTCGCCTTGGACCTTCGACGTTCGGCATCTTTGATGCTTTTCCCGACGAAGCGGGAAGGGAGGCGCACCTTTCGGGAAAGGTGGCTGCCGGACTGAAGGAGAAGGTTGATCTCTTTGCACAGCCGCCCTCGATCGAGAAAGTAGATGTGCTTGCGGCGAAGCTTTCCCAAGGCAGGGCCAAGAAAGCCGCATAGAAGGCCGGGGCGCCTGGAAAGTGAACGCGGGGTCTCAGTTGCAAAAGCGAATTGAGGCCGGCATGACGCATGCAAGCGCCATTCCCCTCAACGATGAGGCCAACAGTTTCTTCGGCGGTGAAAAGCAGTCAGGCTATGGACGCTTTGGAGGCGTATGGGCTTTAAACGAGTTCACGGCAGAGCATTGGATTGCGATTCAGGAAATGCCGAGGCAGTATCCATTTTGAGACCGAAAAAGAAGGAGGAAAACATGCCAGCTGAAAATGCCGGGTTGAGCGGCACGTTTATCGAGCAGCAGCGAAAGCGTCTTGGGGCGCTACAGAACCAACTCTCACGGGCGGCAGAAGCCGGTGAGGGCGATCGCCGGAACGAAAGCGCGGACGGGCCGCTGGACGCAGGCGACCAAGGCGCGATCATGACCCAGCGCGAGACCGATGACGCGCTGCATAAGGCGACGGAACGACGGGTGCGATCCATCGAGCGGGCAT
>Ga0210400_10006093_pt1 | contig 10171 bp, 9 predicted proteins | sample IncBWH26MmetaG_FD_155456 | JGI IMG/M metagenome (GOLD analysis project Ga0210400, IMG submission 155456) | Forest soil microbial communities from Barre Woods Harvard Forest LTER site, Petersham, Massachusetts, United States - Inc-BW-H-26-M | ecosystem: Environmental > Terrestrial > Soil >... | reverse complement strand
CGGCTGAAGGGGGATCGTGCTTCGCTTCAAGGTCAGCACGTTCGGGGCCACGGTTATTAACAACGGGCACCACCTAAGTGGCATGAAGAAAACAACTTGTCCGATTATATAAGAGCGGAAAGGAGTGGACTACATTTTCTGGAATCAATCTCCTATATTTGGTAACTCCATAGTTATCATAGCGTTAACCAGATATGGAGAATGTCATCGCAAAGCGACTCTTTAACGTGCGTAAGGGACGGGCAGGGCGGAAGAGCCCTGAAGGGAACTTTATGCGGATTCCCGGTCGAATCGAATCCGTCCTAACTTCCCAACACGGGAGCGTCCTTGGTAGGGGCCCTTTCCAACCGAGTCCGACGCAAGAAATGGAAAAATGAGAGGAGCCGGAGGCATCCCATTCGCTGAAGGAGCGAGAAGAGGCAACACCTCTTGAGGAGAATCAGCGGGAGACAACCAAGTTATCCCTTCGCCTCAGTATCGTGAAAAGTGCATTGAGAGTGCAAGACGACGCCCAACCCAACAACCCCACCGGCGAGTTCTGGTCTGTGGTGGACGGGGCGCGGATGCGCTACTTGCAGTGTGGCTCAGGACCGGCGCTGGTTCTGGTGCACGGCCTGCTTGGATACTCTTTCTCATGGCGGTTTGCCATGCCTGCGCTTTCCCCGCTGGCTTCGGTTTATGCCATCGACATGTTGGGTTCCGGTTTTTCCGACCGTCCTGTTGGTCTTGATTGCAGTTTGCGAGCCAGCGCCGGACGTCTGTTGCGATTCCTCGACACGGTTGGCATTACTTCTTGTGACTTGCTGGGCAGCTCATACGGCGGTGCGGTGGTCATGATGGCGGCAGCTTTGGCCCCGGATCGTGTTCGCCGGCTGATCCTGGCTGCGCCGGTAAATCCTTGGTCGGCGCGTGGCAATTGGCTCGCACCGATCTTGACCAACCGTATAGTCGCGCCTCTGATCGTGCAATTAGGGCTTCGGCGTGAAGTTGCCCACAGTATCGTTCTACGGCGTTTGTTTGGTGATTCCCGCCGGATTCGGCCTGGCACGCTCGAAGGGTACTCAGCGCCTTTCAGAATCCCAGGTACTCTTGAATATGCGATCCGCCTCGTCCGTTCCTGGAAGCAAGACATGGAAGAATTGGAATCGGCGCTGCCGCAGATCCGAGGCGTGCCCACGCTTCTCGTCTGGGGCCGTCTGGACGCTGCCGTAAGACCAGTATCCGCGGATAAGGTGTGCCAACAGTTTGCCGACTGCAGGTTAGTGGTGTTCGACGGCGTTGGGCACTTGCCTTACGAGGAAGTTCCCCAAGAATTCAACCAGGCCGTGATCGAGTTTATGTCCCGAACGCGGACCGGGATCTTCTGATATGCCGCCACATATCTTTGGCCTCCTCCGAGGCTACCTGGCCGAGTATGGATACTGGACGGTTGCGGCCGCACTATTGCTCGAAAACGCAGGATTGCCGGTACCCGGCGAGACCATCTTGCTGTTGGCGAGTTTCCTTGCTTATTCAGAACATAAGCTGCATCTGCCTTCCATCATTCTGGTTGGAATCTGTGCTGCAACCGTGGGCGACAATATCGGCTTCTTGATCGGATTCTATGGCGGGCGCCCGCTGCTGGAACGATATCGGAAGACGGTTCATATACAACCCGCAACCATCGCGCGGGGAGAGGACATGTTCAGGCGGCATGGCGCCGCCACCATCTTCGCCGCTCGCTTCATCGCTGGCCTGCGAGTGATTGCCGGGCCACTAGCCGGAGTGCTGCATATGCCCTGGCGCAAATTTGTCGCGGCCAATTTTCTCGGCGCCACGCTCTGGGTAACGGTCATCTCGGGCGCGGGGTACATTTTCGGCAAGCACTCGGAGAAGCTACTCAGCATCGTGAAGGACGTGAATATTGGCGTGCTCCTCGCGGCCGTGGCGATTCTGATCCTGGTGTGGTGGAAGCGAAGCAGAAAAGCCGTCCCTAAGAGTCAGAACTAGCGCCTTTCTTGCCAACCAGGCGCGATTGATGCTCCTGCGGTCGAGTGCTAACCTCACAGAAGAGATCTCCGCAAGATGCATGATGTCCAGAAACAGCAGCCAGATGTAGTCGGCATCCGAAGGCTGGGCCGAATGTTCTCCTTTGAGATTCCTCAGGTATGGGTGCGTTTCCTGCTAGCGATGGTAGGTCTCATGCTGGCCTTTGCGGCCGCGCTTTTCTCCACCGTGTCGCGGGAGTCGGGCAACGTCTGGGCCACGCTGATCCTGGCTTCGGCCGCGCTACTTTTGGCCACAATCGTGGGCTTGACCACCGTGCCCTACCTGGCCCGTCGCGTCGCCAAGGGTCGCATTCGTGAAGCCTTCGACTACGATGTGTCGCGCGTGGGAGTCATCTATGTGGTTTCCGTGGTCTTCATCGGAATCGCCGCGCTAAACACAGGCAACAACCTGTTGTACATCATCGTGGCTGCGATGCTGGCGGCGATTGTGGTATCGGGCTTGGGCTCGGCCCTGGTGTTGCGCGGTCTGGAGCTTGACGTCCGCTTGCCCGAGCACGTCTTCGCGCGCCGACCCATTGCTGGAAAAATCATCTTGCGAAATCGGCGGCGCTGGCTGCCTTCGTTTTCAGTAAGAGTGGTCCCGATCGAAAAGGCCAAGCCTGGCAAGCGGTGGCGATGGACGCCCGCCACGTTCGTCTTCCCTCCTGGACGTTCTCCAGAACAGCAATGGATCAGGTTACCGGACCGCCGCCTGCTCCGTGTTGCCGAGCAGATGGGAACGCCCAAAATTTTTCAGGGATCAGCCTATTTCCCTTATCTCCCCGCCCGCAGCGAATTCGCGGCCCAGCTCGAGTTGGGGTTTGAGCATCGCGGACGCTACCAGCAAGAGAGCTTCGGTTTGGCCACGCGCTTCCCTTTCGCGTTTCTCACTAAAACTCGACGGGTGCCGCTGAATCGCGAAATCATCGTGTATCCGGCAGTCGATCCGTCCGATGAGTTTTTTGAACTGCTTCCGCTGATCACCGGCGAGTTTGAGACGTTCGTGCGGGGGCGTGGGCACGACTTGTACCGCATTCGGGAATACATGCCCGAAGATTCGGCACGCCATGTGGACTGGAAGGCTACCGCGAAGTCAGGCTCGCTCAAAGTCCGCGAGTTCAGCCGAGAAGATGAGCGCAGGCTGCGGATCGTGTTCGACAATCCGGGCCCAGGCGCAGTTTCGAATGTGGCCTATGAGAACGCCGTTGCGTTAGCCGCTTCCCTGGGCTGGCACTTTGCCGCAGACAATACGCAAATTTCCTTCATTGCCCAGGGTTACAGCGGCGCGGATATTTACCAGTTCCTTGCCCACTTGGCGACCGTCGAACCGCAGACCTTGCCATCGATGATCGAGGGCATGCAGATCTCCTCCGACTTCAACGTCATTTTGACGGCGCAGCCGCGGGACCGAGTTCCCGCAGCCTTGTGGCCCTGTTCCCACTTGATCTTCATTGGTAGGAATGACTAAAACTTGGCACATTGCGCCGATGCAGCCAAAAGATCGAGATTCGCATCCCAACGGAGCCATTGGTCCGTGGGGAATCTCAGGGAGGGTTTATGAGTTCCAAGAATATCCCCCGCGTGACCACGCTGGCATTGCTGGTGGGGGTCACCCTGTTGGGGGTCCCAGCTCTCGCGGATGACCCACCCGTGCTGCCTCCCGGCACGAACATCAAAATTCGTATGATCGACAAGCTGAGCAGCGAAGAGAACCAGGTTGGAGACACCTTCCGAGCGACCCTGGAGGAACCTATTCAGGTGGACGGGAAGAATCTATACCCCAAGGGAGCCGACGTCATTGGACGTGTGTCCGATGTGCATGCATCGGGCCGGCTGAGTGAACCGGGAGAGCTGGATCTGGTTCTGGCTACGGTGAGCTCCGGAAGGCAGGCTACGTCCCTCAGCGTCAAACCTCTGGTAATCAAAGCAGAATCACATGCCAAGAGCAATGCCACAAAGATTGGCGGTGGAGCGGCATTAGGAGCAGTCATCGGTGCGATTGCGGGAGGTGGAAAAGGAGCGGCGATTGGCACCGCGGCTGGCGCAGCAGCAGGAACAGGCGCCGCAGCAGCCACTGGCAAGAAGGCCGTCAGAGTGGAGTCTGAAGCTCTCCTCACTTTTGTTACTACGACAGCCCCAGGCGAGGCGTCATCCGCCAGCACTCCGGGCCAGCCGGCGGGATCCGCGGCTTCGGCGCCACCCCCTTCGGCTCCCACTCCTTCGGCACCGGCCCCTGCCTCGACTCCTTCGGCACCGTCGCAGGAGGCAGCAGAACTCTTCACTCTGCGCGATCGCCGGATCATCCGAAACTGCGTCAATGCGCATCTCGACGACTTGCCGGTGGATGCGCTCAAGCGTGCCGAATCACTTGCGGGAGAGCCGGTCATCAGCGACGACGATGCCCTGTCTGCCGACGCACAGCGCCGAGCCGCTCCACTTCCCCTGGACTGTGAGCAGCAACTTCCCAAACTGCCGGCCGATTTGGAGCGCGTGATTTACCAGGGACGTGTGCTTCTCGTTGACGGAAAGAGCCACATCCTCGACGCGTTTTACTTGGATGAAAATCAGTAACTTAACGGGTCAAGTTAAGGTGTGACACAAACAAATGCCTTCGCGAAAATTGAATTTCGTCATATACTCGCGCCAACCTTGGCCGGGTTGGCTAAAAAAGACGGCTGGAGGTGCTAAATGCATGTCTGTGACCTGATCAAGAACCAGCATACCTGTCATGTCGACGCCAGTGAGACCGTATTGGACGTTGCGCGGTCCATGGTGACCCACAATATTGGAGCTGTGCCGGTGCTGCGAGACGGCGTCCTGGTGGGTATTTTTTCCGAACGCGACCTGATGAAGCGCGTGGTTGTCGAGGGTCTCGATCCCCGTACCACCCGGGTCGAGAGAGTTATGACCCTGGCGCCGCTCACCGTGAGCCCGCAAGAGGAACCGGAGGCCTGCATGCTCCTGATGCGAAACCACGGCTTTCGGCATTTGCCGGTTTGTGACGGTAAGAGCCTGGTGGGGGTCATCTCCGTCCGGGACCTGATGCTGCATGACATTAACGAGAAGGATCATGAAGTCCGGATGATGCGTGCCTATATCCAAGCGACTCCTGGAACATAAGCGTTTCGTCCCAGGTAACTATTACCCGCAGGTTACCTTGGTACATTGACCATTGAGTGGAAGCTGATAAGGTTTCTCTGAGGGAGAGGAGCGCAGTAGTGTAGCCTGCCACCCGCAATGTAAAGCAGCCGGCAGCGAAGCAGCCCGATGAACCCCAAAATCCAGCTTGCTTACAACGTGCTGTGGAGCGCCCATCCGGTGCTGCAACTTTCCGTTGGCGCGCTCATGTTCAAGCGCAAGTTGCACCGGAAGTTCCCAATCTTTTTTGCCTATATTGTTTCTCAAGTTTTGATATTTTCTGTTCTCTTCCCGATTTACAAATGGGGCAACTATCCGGAGTATTTCTATACGTATTGGATCACCTCAGGCGTGAGCCTGGTTCTGGGATTCATGATCATTCATGAGATCTTTCTGGATGTCTTTCATCCCTATCACACTTTAAAGGATCTTGGATCGGTTCTATTTCGGTGGGCGGCTCTGGTGATGTTGCTGGTGGCAGGCGTAGTCGCGGCTTCCAGTCCTATCGGCGCACAGGGACCCCTAGTCGAGGCGGTTGTAACCGTGCAGCGCTGTGTGCGCGTTATTCAGTGCGGTCTGATTTTGTTTCTGCTGGTTTTCTCCCGGTACCTCGGGGTCTCCTGGCGGCAACACAGCTTCGGCATTGCCCTAGGATTCGGCGGCTTTGCCATCGTGGAATTGACCATGTTCACCTTGAACGCGAGCAACCATGCTTCCGAAGCCGCAGTGAATCTGATCAACCTGGTGGGCTATAACCTCGCCATCGCAATTTGGTTTACTTATGCATTCCTCAAGAGCCCCGCGAGAGAGACCGCCGCCAACCTGCCGATGTCGCAACGTTGGGAACAGAGCCTCACCGACCTGCAACATCCTGTTCCCAGCGACTCGCTTATTCCGATGTTCGAAGGTATGGTAGATCGTGCCTTCTCGCGAACGAACGGACACGATCATGAGGTCGCGGTGGTCGAACCTCTGGCTTCGCACAAGAAGACACCAGAGCGCGTTCCTACGCTCACGGCCCGTCGTTTCGCTTCGAAGCCTTAGCCGATCAGGTTCATCGTAAATTAATATTGGCGCGCTAATCGATCGAAAACCGAACTAAATCGTTTTTCTACATGACTGCATCTCGCTGAGAAATTAGGGGGGAATGGCCAATCGTAGCCCCGCCTGGTCTATTTCCATCTCTAGGCATCGGCGGCTAAGCGAACTCGACCCGCAAGATGAATCTGGACTACTTGCCAGCGACCTGTATAATTCCTGCCCGTGAGGGTTTCCGCTCCCAGGGAACCTGCACGCAAGGAGAACAACCCATGAAACGTGCAGTCAGGATGTTGATCCTGATGGTAGGGTTGGCCTGCACGTACGCGGCAATTGCTCCAACATTCCTTCACGCTGATGGTGGGATAACGCCGCTACGCAAACCCGCAAGCCAACGCGGTACGAGCCGGAAGTAAATTCCGGAAGAGTCACTGAACAGTGACTGCTGTGTAGGCCGTTTACGCGGCTGATGCTTTTTCGGGCTGACTGCTACATAAGCGCAGTCAGCCCACTTTTTTGTCTTTAGGAATTCTTCGACGGTTAACCGTTGGTCGCCAGCGCAAGACGGAGTTTTTCGGCCAGTTCCTCGGGATCCGAGATCGGCTGGCAAGTAAACCCCGAGCAAACCACGGCCATCGTCATCCCGGTCTTGATCTCAGGCAGATGAGGAATAGTCTGCGCCAGCTTTGGGGGAAGATTGTTTACCACGGCTTCGTTTCCCGCCAGTTTGAGCACCGATTTGCTGAAGGCGAAGGGAGCCAGCGCCGTGGCAGCCAGCCGATCCGCCATTTCGCCGCCTCCTACGACGACGACTTGAGTATCGGGCTGCGCCAGATGCACTGCTGCGATCCCATATGTGGCGGCAAATATTCCGTATTGCCCGGCCGAGGCCGCAAGCACTTCCAGGGTTTGCTGCGCTTTGTCATGATAGTTCTGGTCGCCCGCGTAAGCGTGCAATCGCAACAGCGCGATAGCCGCGGCAGAATTACCTGCAGGCGTAGGAGAGTCCTGGAAGGGTTTGCGACGCGTGCCCAACACACCCAAAACTTTCTCATCCGCGCTCCCAGCTTTTTGGGTGTCGAAGAAGCCCCCCGAGACAGGGTCGAAGAAAAGCTCGAGCATCGTCTCAGCAATCCGGCGGGCGAAATTGAAGTAGGTCAAGTCCGCGGTGGCTTCATAAGCATTGAGACACGAGATCGTAGTAAAGGCGTAGTCGTCCAGCAACCCAGGGATGTGACGTCGCTCCGCCTTTGGATCGGAATAAGCGATGACGCGTGCCAATCCTCGCTCAGCATGCCAGCCTTCGGCCAGAATGCGATCGAGAGAACGCAACGCAAACCGCCGGGCTGTTTCGAGGTTGAGCACTTTGGCCGCTTCCAGATACGCAGAAATGCAAAGCGCGTTCCATCCCGTGTAAACAGTTTTGTCTATGTACGGAGTGGGCCGCTGTAGACGTGCCGCATACATCTTTTTCTTCGCGGTCTGAAGCAAAGATTCCACTTGCTCCACCGGCAAGTTCAGTCGCTTACCGATCTCTTCCACGGACGCCCGGATGTACAAAACGTTCTTCGCGGGATTGTGGTGCATCTCGCCGATTTCATTGATGTCGTAATGCAGGTTGGCCACGCTGGCTTCTGCCTCGCTCAGAACGGCCTGGGTTTCAGCCATGGTCCAGGTGAAGTAGTCACCGTCATCGTCCATTGAATAGTCGGCATCCTGGGAAGCGTAGAAACCGCCATGCTCGCGATCGCTAAGCCACTCATCCATCCAGCGAATGATGTCCCGGGCTACAGAAACAAAGAACTCCGAACCGGTCGCCTGATGGGCGTGCACGTAATTTTTGAGTAGTTCGGAATTGTCGTAGCACATCTTCTCAAAGTGCGGGACCACCCAGCGCTCGTCGACCGAGTAACGATGGAAACCGCCCGCGAGTTGGTCATACACACCGCCGCGAGCCATCTTCTCCAGCGTGGTGACAAAGATTTCGCGCAACTGTTGGTCGCCCGAGCGCGCATATTGATCTATCAATAAATCTAGCGCGGCGGAGTGGGGAAACTTGGGAGCGTTCCCGAAACCACCGTTTCGTGGATCAAACATCCGTACGGCTGACTTCACGATGGCATCAATTACTCCCGGTGAAAAGTCGCCACCTTGCCCGGCGAAGGATTCCGCCTGAGAGATGGCGCTCTCCACCATCTTGGCTTGCTCAGTCACATCCCCATTCTTGTCGCGATACGCCTCGGCAATGGACACGAGCACGCGCTTGAAGCTGGGTCGTCCGTACCCGTCATTGGGGGGAAAATATGTCCCGCCGTAAAACGGCTTACCATCGGGCGTGAGAAACGCAGTCAGCGGCCAGCCGCCTTGCCCACTTACAGCCTGCACCGCAACTTGATAACGGCTATCGATGTCAGGTCGCTCATCCCGATCCACTTTCACTGCAATGAACCGCTCGTTCACAATTTGCGCGACTTCGGGATCGTCATACGATTCCCGGTCCATCACATGGCACCAGTGGCACCACACCGCGCCAATGTCGAGCAGAATGGGTTTGTTTTCCCGTTGTGCAGTGGCAAAAGCTTCCTCGCCCCACTCATGCCATTGAATGGGCTGATGCATAGCGGAGCGCAGGTAGGCCGAGGAGGCCTTGGCGAGGGAGTTGAGGGTCTGGGTGGTCATGGTCTAAGTTTATACGCAACCAGTCGCGGGTAGATGGAAACCCGGTGGCATGTCCACGAAATTCATCAGGAGATGTCATTCCGAGCCATTCGCAGCTGGCAAAGCTGGCGAGTAACCGAGGAATTTGTTTTTCAAAATCAGGTCAGCGCGGAGATCGGCTGAAGTCGCGCCCTTCCCAAAACTTATATCAGCCGCCGGCTCGTCACGCTTGCAGCCGCTTGGCAATCGCGCAATATAAATCCACGGCCTCGCCGAGCTGCTTTTTCTCCACGTACTCGCTCTGGGTGTGCGCCGCGTGAATCGATCCAGGACCTACGAGAAGCGGTTGTCCCCAATTGCTGAGCCAGGGAATGTCAGTCGTGAAGGCTGCGACCATGGTGGGTAGTCCATCAAGCGTGCGTAACCTAGCCAACGGAATCTCGAGCGTGAACTCAACCTTTATCAGATCGCCTACCGCTGTAATGATCTCCCGTTTCAGTGCCTCTGAGGGCCCGACCAGCCGGTAAAGCAACTGCGCTCGCGCGAAGTCCGGAATCACGTTCGGGGCGCGTCCACCTTCGATCACGCCAATATTCAGGGTACAGGGCCCAACGCCCTCTTCCGTCGGAAGCCTGATCGCACGCAACCGGTTCAGCGCCTCCAAAAGTTTGTCGATCGCCGACTCTCCCAGTTCTGGATAAGCTGAATGTGCCATTTTCCCCTGTGCGATTATCTCGACTCTCAAGGTTCCCTTCGATGCGCTCGCGATTCGATTCTCCGTCGGCTCGCCGTTTATCAGAAACTTGCTGCCGTGTGACTGCTGGTTGGCAATCTTCGCGCCCAGACTGTCTTTTTCTTCGCCTACAAGGAAAAGCAGCCCGGCGTGGATACCGTCGTGGCGCAATCGGTCCGCCGCTGCGACCTGCGCGGCGATGATGCCTTTAGCATCGCACGCGCCCCGGCCATACACGCGATCGGCGTCCTCGCGGGAGGGAATGAAAGGCGGCACAGTATCCATGTGGGTGGAGAAAACAATCTCCGGCCGCGGTTGTTCGGGTGCGGTCGCATAAACATTGCCGCGTACGCCTTCAACCGGGAGCTTCTTGGCCTGAAAACCCAACCGGCTGAGCTCGCGTCGAAGAAAATCACCGACCGGGCCCTCATTGCCAGTGACCGACTCGATATCCACGAGTTGACGCGTGAAGGCGACAACATCCATGCGCAAGAGGATACCAGCAATGCAGACGCGGGCGTCCCCGCCCGTGCAAGCTTGCTGCTATGCTTGTCTCCATCGCGCCAATGACCACCAA
>Ga0210400_10006092_pt1 | contig 10172 bp, 8 predicted proteins | sample IncBWH26MmetaG_FD_155456 | JGI IMG/M metagenome (GOLD analysis project Ga0210400, IMG submission 155456) | Forest soil microbial communities from Barre Woods Harvard Forest LTER site, Petersham, Massachusetts, United States - Inc-BW-H-26-M | ecosystem: Environmental > Terrestrial > Soil >... | reverse complement strand
CACACGGCGTTACCGAAGGCTTCACCCCAGCCGGTGATTCCTGCGTCGGTGTCGACGCGCAGCAAGAGCATTTCCAGATTTGTGATCGGCTTGCTGCCGATCATCCGCGTGGCGCCGCCGGCCTCGTAGGGAATGCTGAGATGGATCGTTTCGATCGACGTGATTTTCACTTGACGTTAACTCCGGCCGTTCGGCGCGAAGCGCGAGCGGACTTCAATACGGGCGCGAATGAGTGACGAGACCTCGTGTTCCTCCTCCGCAATCGCCGCGCCGCAAGACCGCGTAATTGCTTCCTGGGCGCCGCCCGGACCAATCGGGACTGCGGCTCTTCTTGTTTGGCCGGCCGCGGCGGCGACGCTGCGGTCGGCCGCGCAACTTGCAATTCTGGCGGCGATGAAGTCAAATATCGAAAATCTCTGGAATTATAACCAAATGGTTATACGATCAAACTTGCGGCATCTCGATGTGGTGCGCTGTGTGATGGAGGCGGGGTCCGCTACCGAGGCGGCGCGCCTGCTGCGCGTTTCGCAGCCGGCGGTGAGTAAGACGCTTGCCCAGGTGGAGGATCGTCTGGGCTTCCGTCTGTTCACGCGCGACCGCGGCCGCCTCATCGCCACCGCCGAGGCGAGGGCGCTGCTGCCCGAAATCGAGAAGGCGTTCCTGGCGGTCGACGGCGTGCAGCGGCTCGCCAGCGACCTGCGCGACGGACGCACCGGCATGGTGACGCTCGCGGCCGCGCCGTCGCTGGCGAACAATCTGCTACCCGCTGCCATCAGTACGTTCCGCCTCGCGCGGCCTGGCGCGACGGTGATCGTGCAGGCGATCCCGAACACCGAGGTGGTCGATCTCGTCGCCGACCGGCGCGTCGATCTCGGTTTCGTGCTGATCCCGACGCGGGACTCCGCGACCGTCGCCGTCGACCTGTGCGCCGCCGATCTCGTGTGCGTCATTCCGAAAACGCACGCGCTGGCCGCGTTGAAGTCGGTGCGGCTGCGCGACCTGCACGATGTGCCGCTGATCACCTTTGCCCGCCGCTTGCCGCTCGGCGCGCTGATCGCAAGCGCGTTCGAACGTGCGCGCGTGCGGCCACAGATCGCCGTGGAGGTGACGCAATCGGCGACGGCTTTCGCGCTGGTGAAGGCGGGAGCCGGCATCGCCATCATGGACAGCTTCGCCCTGTTGGACGGGCTGCCGCCGAACCTCATCACCCGGCCGATTCAGCCTGCGGTGCGCGTTGTCGCGCGTCAGCTCAGCGCGCGGGATCGGCCGCAGTCGCTTCTCGCGAGCGCCTTTGCCAAGGACGTTGTTGCCATCATCGAGGGCTATGTCGCGCGCGGCGTTCTCAGCAAGGCCGGGACGCTGGGCAGGTAGTGGAGATGAGCGATCCGTAACCGTCACCCAGCGTTAGCCCTGTCATGCCGACCGAATGGCCCGAAAAATGTCGGCATCCGCCCAGCGGCTCAATTGCCCGCTGGGCGTCAGGTTGGAGGACACGAACGATCCGATAGGCACAGGAAAATGCTCGCCGACGTCGAGGCCTCCCGTGAGCGTGCCGCTTTTTGAGTGGCACGCGCTGCAAAAGCCTTCGGAGATCGCCTTGCCGCGCTGAATCTGTTCAGGCGTTCCTGCTACTTTCAATTCCGGCGCCGGGGCGCTACGCGCGTACACCTTGAAGAGCCCGACGATCGCGATCACGCCGGTCAAGCTGGTGGCAGTCAACAATAAAGCTGCCAGGCCAGTACTGCCCCATTTTGTAAAAGGGTTCTTTGTCCGCCGGGCGCGAAGGCCCGACCAGGCGAGCAGTACGGCGATGATTCTCAACATCGCCAAGCCAAGCAATTCAAGCATGGTACATCCCCACGGCCGTTTCGAGCAGAACAGGACTGGAAAGGATCATGCCGCGGTCACCCGCGCGCGGCACGGCAGTGCCGTGGAGGAGACCTATGGCTGGAAAACTACGAAGCGATTTCGATGCCGGCTTGTTGAGCTACGATTGCAACGTTAAGCGCCGTAGCGGTCTCGGAGGCTTACCGGCCGCCCACGCGCCGGCGGCGAACCGCCATCGTGCCGCCCTGCGGTACCGCATCTTCTTTGGGCGCCTGCGCAAGCCGACGGACGATCCCAAGAATTTCCGACCGCGTATCAATCCCGCCGAACTCGTTCGCCATCGATGACGCCCGCCAGCGATAGATCGTACTGTCGAGGACGGTTCGAATAGCTTCGCGCAACGCCCGGGGCGTCGGCTCGTTGGTCGCAAGATCGATTCCGACGCCGGACCACGCGACGCGCGCGTTCACATCCGCTTTGTCTTCAGTAAGCCCTGCGGTGACAAGAGGAATGCCAAAGCTCATCGCCTGATTGACGCTGCCGTAACCGCCGTTGGTGACGAACGCATCCACCTTAGGAAGTATCCATTCGAATGGCAGGTATTGGGCGAGCCGTGCGTTGGCTGGAATTGGACCCGGGATCGCCTCAATCGGTCGGCCGCCTGCCGTGGCGACAACGAGCAGATCAGGCTCATTTGCGAGCGCGGCAAGCGTGGGGCCGATCAGCAAGCCGAAATTGTGATTGGCCAGTGTTCCCTGCGTAACCAGCACGACCTTGCAGGAGCCGTCGAGCTCATGGGCCCAGGTCGGCAGCGGTGCCTGATCCGGAATGATGGGCGGCGTGCCGACGAAATGCACTGACGGCGGGAAGTCGCGCGGAAACTCAAAACTCGGTACCGTCAGCTGCAGATAGGCATCCGCAAGGGCAACGACGGAATCGAACAGGGTCATCGACAGCGGGCCGACGCCCAGCGCCTGCAAGGATCGGTTCAGCCGATCGGCCACCGGCCGATAGATGAGCCGGTCATGCTCGCGATAGATCGCCGCGTAGTCATCGCGCTGTTGCTGCGTGGTTGCGGGTCGTAAGCCGGCAAAATGCGGGGCGCCATCTTCACGGCGCCAGTGCAAAATCGATGTGCCGCAAAGCACGATCGGAGGCCGCTTCGACCGCGGTCCGAGCAGCATTGGCAGGACGCCGAAAATCATATCGTCGCCGATGATGACGTCTGCCGGAAATTCTTGCAGAGTCTGCTGCAAGCCCTTGTGCTGGGCTGGGACGGTGTCGACGAAAATGCGCTCCATGGCGACGCGCAACCATTGCGGCCCCGGGGGTATGGTTTTCAATTCGGGGGCCACCGAGGCGAAGTCGCGCAGATCGAAGTCCGCGCCGGCCGGAAAGGCGTAGAATGCTGCGCCGATGCCTTTGACGCGGCTGCGTAGCGCGCTGCCTGACAGAAAAGCGACCTCGTGGCGTTCGGCGATCAAACAGCTTCCGATCGCAAGCAGCGGATTGAGATGGCCCGTGGCGGGTGTCGAAGCGATGAGGATTTTCATGATGTCACTCTGGTTGGTGAAATGAGCTGCCCGTCCGGAGTCGTCCGAGGGATCAGCTCGACGAGTACAGGCTGGAGGTTCGCCGTTACGCCTTGATTTCGAAGGCGACGCGAAATGGTTACGGCTGCAATGCGAGATGGTGCGCGATGGCGCAAACTTGAGAAGAAAACGCAGGGAGCTAACGCGATCATTCCAGATATTGTCTCGCTCACCCGGACGACGCTTTGCCGAATAGTATCGGAGCGCAATTGGCGGGCCCGGCGCGAGCGCGCCCTTCCCCTGAGATTAGCGCGTTATTCTCGGCGGGGCCCACGCCTGATGCCCGCCCCGCCGTTTTCTGTTCACTGGGAGAATGATCTATCTGTTCCGACCGACGCGCCTGACCGGCCGCTCCTCGGGTTGCTCCGGCTGCGAAGGCGCAGCTCCGATTTCCAGATGGCCAAACTTGTCAGTCCTGGCCGCCATGGCTTGCAACTCGTTGCGATCGACCTTGCCCAGCGCATTGCGGGGCAATTCATCCAATATCCCGAGAGCCTCGGGGACCTTATAGGGGGCAAGCCGCGTCGCGACGTTGCGCAGGATTTGCGAAAGTACGGTGTCTTTCGTCCCCTCAGTGAGCTTTACGAAACCAAATACACGTTGACCGAGCACGGCATCGGGTATGCCCACCACTGCGGATTCCTCGACCGCGGGATGAGCCGCGACCAGCGCCTGCTCCACTTCGACGGGCGAGATATTGGTGCCGCCGCGAATGATGATGTCTTTCTTGCGGGAGACGAACCAGAGTTCGTCTTTGTCGCCGCGCCGCATCAGATCGCCGGTGTGGTACCAGCCGGCTCTCAAGCTTTCTGCTGTCGCTCGAGGATCGTTCCAATAGCAATCGAACACGTTTGCGCCGCGGATCAGGAGTTCGCCGACCGCGCCGTCCGCGACATCATTACCAGTTTCGTCGATCAGCCGAATCTGCGCGCCTTTCACGATCCGCGCGACCGGTCCGCGTTGCAGACCGAACGTCAGAGAACCGACGACTTCTGTTGCGCCCCAGACGTTATAGAGCGGTGCGCCAAACATCGAAGTGACCCGCTCCTGCAGATCGATCGGGCAGACATCCGCTCCGGTCAGGCAGACCCGCAAGGAGGCCAGATTGCGCGGCCGGGCGCGCTGGCACTCGAGCAATGCCGCATACTGGGCCGGAAAGCCGAGCAACCAGGTGCAACGATGGCGCTCGATGGTGTCCAGGACAGTGTCGGCGTCAAAATGCTCGAGCAACGTGAAGGGAGCACCGAACTGAATATAGGCGAGGAAAGTGATGAGCCCGCTCATGTGTGCCAGGGGCAAGGGCTCGATCATGACATCGTCGTCCGACAACCCCCAATTCCTGACAAGCAGGTCTGTCGATTCAGCTAGCGTTGCCGGCGTATGAACGACGAATTTGGGCTCACCGGTCGTCCCGGATGTGATGATCACCACCGCAGGTTGGTAGGCAGCGGGCGAGATCGACAAATTCTCGTTACTGGCGACGTCGAACAGTGTTTCCCACGGCTGGACACCGTTGTCTTCGAAGGTCCCGTTGACAACAAAGCGCTTGTCCGGCGCGAGAATCGAGGCATCGACCGGGGCGACAATGTCGTAGAGATCGATTTCGCCGATATAGAGCGCGGGCCTCAGCCGCTGTAGGATGGGCGCGAGTTCGCCGAATTTGAACGCCGTTCGCAATGGCGCCGCGATAGCCCCTAATTTGAAGCAGGCATAGTAGGCGATGATCATTTCCGGCCGGTTCACCATGTGAAGGACGACGCGATCTCCCGGCCCGACCCCGCGCATCGCCAGTCCGCGCGAAAGGCTTTCGGCTTCGACCGCAAGCCGTTCGTAAGTCCAGACTTCTTCCTGAAACACGAATGCCGCGCTTTTTGGCCGAGTATGCGCTTGGTGCGTCAACGCACCTGTTGGAGTCATGGTCATTGGCTGGTCTCCCGTTGCCGATATGCGCCAGCCAAATTGAACGGGCTGCGTTACCGCGCTATTTCAGCCTGGGGAAAACGGTTGCGATTGTAGGCGGGCGAACAAACAGACGGCGAAAACAAGCCGAAGTCGGCTTCTGTTGTCTTCCGCTGGCCGTTGTTCAGCCCACACCAAGACCCTCCAAACCGGCAAACGTAATGGAGAGAGGCCTTGAGAGACTGATGGCAAACCGCAGCGAACAGAGCCGCCTGGGACTGCTTTCGTGATCCGTGCCGGCCGCAAATACCGTCAGGACTACATATTCAACTCCCGCAACTCTGATCACAATCTATCACGTCGTTGAGACTTACCGGATCCGGCCGGTAGAAAGGGCCATTCTGAGCCGTTACTGTAATCGTCCACGCGGAGCACTCCAGAGCGGAGACGATAATGCTTCACAGCGACGGCGTTCTCGACACGCCACCACTGGAGTTCGAGGCGTGGAGAGCTTTGCTCCGGTCAAATTGTGGGGGCGAGGTGGAAGTCAACGCACCTAATGTCTTTGCCGGTTGGATGCGCCCCCTAAACGCGTGCGGCCTTGCGACAGCTGCGGTAAAGATCCAGTGGGGGTCCGCGGCAGCGGACCTCGGTTGCTATGCTCACCGGGTAGAGCGGACCCATAGGGACGTTCGCCTCAATGGCGCGGACCATTATCTGGTCGTAATTCAAGTCGCAGGGCAGTCGACCCTGACCCAGATCGATCAGGCCGTGAACCTCACTGTGGGCGACGTAGCGCTTGTCGATGCGGCCCGCCCGGCTACATATTTCTCTCGCCAGGGAAGCACGCAGTGGCTGAGCCTTCGGCTGCCGCGGAAGTCGGTGCAGTTCCATTTTGGGTTCGAGCCGCAGGGCGGTCTAGGCCGGCATGGAACACGTGCTGGCCGTCTGCTCTTCGAGCTCATTCGTGATTGCGATACCGAATCTGCGTTCTCACCTGCCGATTCCTACATGCAGCTGGCCGTTTACGATCTCGTCGGCGCATTGTTTGCATCGTCCGATCCCTGGCCCGTCTCCCGCTCGACGGACAAGCTGTTCGCGCGCATCCGGGGCATAATCGAGGATGGATTTTCCGATCCGGATTTCGGGCCTCTCGAGACGGCTGCCGCGGCGAAGGTCTCGTTACGTTACGTTCAGAAGCTATTTACTGAGCGCGGGACCACCTGCGAATTCATCTATTCGCTTCGCCTGGATCATGCTGCGCGTCTTTTACACCGTCGCGCATTGCTGGAATCAGGCCAGCCTCTTGGCGACGTCGCTTACGCCTGCGGCTTTCGCGACTACGCGCATTTTGCGCGAAGATTCCGTAATCGGTTTGGCTATCCGCCGGGTGCGCACGCCGGACATGGTCAACGCGCCGGTGATGGACTAGTGCGCGCTGGTCTAGGCGAAAGTGCGTCGTTGACACACGACGTTCAATTTCCGGCATCCTACATACGACTTGCGCGATAGTAGTTCGGTTCGAGCGTTGAGGCCGGAAGGAAGATGGCAAAGAGTCGGCGTTTGAAATTCAAATTAAGACAACACAGCTTGGTGAAGAAAAAAATTGAGAGATCAATTCATGCTTGCGGATGTCGGCCATATCGTTGTCGTTGATGATGATCCCTCGCTGCGGCAAATGGTGATCAGGTATTTGGAAGATCACAATATACCAACCAAGCCTGCATCCAACAGAACAGAGTTAAATCGTCACCTTACAGTGACCCTCCCCAGTCTGGTCATTCTGGATCTGCGGCTCGGTCAGGACGATGGGTTGGATCTGTTGCGGGAAATTCGTTCTCATTCGGACGTTCCGGTGATCATCACGACCGGGCACCGTCCCGACGAAATCGATCGCATTGTCGGCCTCGAACTCGGGGCGGACGACTACATCGTAAAGCCGTTCAGCCTCAGGGAATTGCTTGCGCGCGTCCGTGCCGTGCTGCGGCGACAGGAAATGGGGCGGGTCGCACGGGCCCACGATCCGGAGCGGGGCGGGTACAGGTTCGACGGCTGGCAGCTTGAACGTCGTGGCCGGAAACTCCTCGACACCAATGGGAAGCCGGTCGCACTTAGCAAAGGCGAGTACGCCTTGTTGCTCGCCTTTCTCGAAGCACCTCAGCGGCCGCTCACGCGCGAGCGTTTGCTTCAAGCCACCCGAATTCACGAGGACATTTTCGACCGAAGCATCGATGTCCAGGTTTTGCGGCTCCGACGCAAACTGGAGGTCGATCCGAGTGCGCCACGCGTGATCCAGACCGAGCGCGGCGTCGGCTATATCTTCGCGCTGCCGGTCGAACCGTTCTGAAGAGTGGCGAAAATACGATGCCACGGATTACGGTAGTAACCGTATTGTCCGTGCCGGTGACGATCCCGTAGCAGGCAGCCGTCAGAGTCTCCGTACCAATTCACGGGGAATCGCATGTTGCCGATACGCCAAACTCCTCCATTGCCTTCGTTGGTCGCCTGTCAGCCATCTCCTTCGCTGGAAGCGTCGTTTCGGTTCGCGGCGCTCTACCGGGTTTCGGCAAGGCAGTCCGCATTGGGCCGTCTGCGAAGCTTTCCGTCATCGCGCGGGATTTGGGGCTGACCATGCGATGGTTTGCCCATGTGCTCGCCAGATTGGTGATTGCGGCGACCTGCACAAGTTCGGCGGCAGCTCTCGAGGCACATAACGAGCTCGAAAAATACGCTTCTTTCTCAACCAGCTTGTGGGAGCATCTCATGTCGAATTCTTTTGAATCGGTGAACAAGGCCGTCAGACTTAACAGCGTCCCGAGCGCCGAGTTACGCTTCGACATGCGCGATAGCCGTGGTACTGCGCAGGCACGGTTGAGACGGGTTCCCCGGTCTGACGGGGCAGAGGCAAATTCGCGTCCGGCGGCTATGCCCACCACGACGCGGGAAGATGGACCCTGGTCCCCGGTGGTTGCATTTTTCATGGAAGGTTTTGCGCTGTACGGAGCTTCATACTGCGCTTCGCTGGGTCCAATCGCGACGCGTCCTATCGAGGCATGTCCTACTGAAGCTGACGCCGGCCAACCGGAAAGGCTTTCCGTGCGCGAACGGCGCGGGTCTATTGCTATCGCCTATTCCTCAATCGGTCGCGAGCCCGCGGGAGCGGCACTTGAGAACGAGGCCAATCAAGCCGGGCCTGAATCCGACGTATCGTCCGAAGATGCCGGTATTGCCAGATTTTACATATGGCCTTCCTCCACTGACGGGTCAAACCGCCGCAACTGGCTGACCAGGCCCTTGACCACCATCGCAAGCCGTTTGGCGCATTGGCGTCGCGAGCGTGAGATCAAAAGGACTGTCGCCACCTTGGTGGAATTCGATGATCGGACATTGCGAGACATCGGCATCCCCTGCCGGTCTAAGATCGAGCAGGTCGTGAGATATGGCCGAGATTGCTGACGTCGTTGGCGTTGAAATTCGCGGGTGCGGCCCTGTGCGACGCAAGGCTCCGCATTCACACGAGGTTCACAATCAGCAAATGGACCCTATATGTCGAGACCAGCGGCGGGGCCAATGCTGAGGTCGGATATGATTGCGCTAACTAGAAATTCCTGGTCATGCCGAGCAGAAGCGCTTCGCCACAGCTGACCCCGCGCGGAGGAATTGCTCGGCTCGCTCATTTTTGGCGCTGGCCGGCGGCGATTTGTGTCTTGATTCTAGGGAGCCTGCAACTTTCTCTGGCGCCATCGGAGCCGATCGAGCCGCTGGAATTAAACAGCACCGCCGCGGAAGAGCCGATCACCCCAATCCCCAAGTTCCCAGCGGCTGACCCGCTGAAAGTCAAGCTCGGAGAGCGTCTGTTCGGCGATCCCCGCCTGTCTCACGATAATTCGCGCAGTTGCTCTTCGTGTCACGATCTTGGCAGAAATGGCGCCACGAAGAGAGACCACGACGTCGGGCTCGACGGCTCAAGCCTTCCGTTCAACACGCCTAGCATATTCAATGTCGCCCTCAACTTCCGTTTCGGTTGGGAGGGAAAAATCCGTACCCTCGAGTCGGATGTCAAAGCTTCATTGGAAAACCCTCAAACCATGGGCGCCGGCATCTCCGACGTCGCGGAAAAACTCGCCGCGGATCCCAGCGTGCGCCAGGAATTCACTGCCGCCTACGGGAGTGGTCCCGACTCGGGGAACATCCTCGATGCCATTGCCAGCTTTGAACGAAGTTTGGTTACACCAGACAGCAGGTTCGATCGTTGGCTGACAGGAGATACAGCCGCGCTGTCGATGGAAGAACAGGACGGATACCGCTTGTTCAAGTCCTTGGGCTGTGTCTCCTGTCACCAGGGCGTCAACATCGGCGGCAATCTTTTCGAGCGGCATGGAATATTCCATCCATTGGCGTCGCCGAAGCCTGAAATTCTGCGCGTGCCCAGCCTGCGGAACGTCGCGACGACGGCACCTTATTTTCATGACGGTAGCACTCAGACACTCGATGATGCCGTTCGGAAAATGGGCCTCGCTCAGCTGAATTCAACGCTTACAGACCAGCAGGTGAAAGCGATTGTCGCTTATCTCCAGACTTTGACCGGAAAATACCGCAGCATGTCCCTTGGAGCCCCGCCATGAGGATGACGCAAGTCGTGATTTTCGTGTCGTTCCTTCTCCTGTTGCTCACGTGGTTACTGCTGAGCGGGTTGAACCTGAATTCGACACGCTTCGATCGCGAGCTGCAAGCACTCGACGATTTTGCCAGGCTCGAGCGCGCATTGAATCGAGAGGTGTTGACCGCGCGCGCCGGCTTGTCACGAAACTACGATGCGTTGGCCCGCCTGACAGACGAGTACGACGATTCCGT
>Ga0210400_10006090_pt1 | contig 10177 bp, 12 predicted proteins | sample IncBWH26MmetaG_FD_155456 | JGI IMG/M metagenome (GOLD analysis project Ga0210400, IMG submission 155456) | Forest soil microbial communities from Barre Woods Harvard Forest LTER site, Petersham, Massachusetts, United States - Inc-BW-H-26-M | ecosystem: Environmental > Terrestrial > Soil >... | reverse complement strand
TCGAGCGCCAGCAGACAGGGGACCAGGTCCGCCGCGGGCGAGGCGTTCACCAGGTTGCCGCCCACCGTCGCCACGTTCCGCACCTGGTGGCCGCCGATGACCTCGGCGCCCTCCACGAGGCAGCGGGGCGGACCGGCCAGCGCGGGCGTCCGCTCGATGGCGCGATGGGTGACGCGGGCGCCGAGCGAGATCCGCCGCCCGTCGACGTCGACGCGGTCGAGCCCGGGCACGCGCCCGAGCCCGATCACGTGGCCCGGCGCGACGCGCCCGCGCTGGATCTGCACGATCAGGTCGGTGCCGCCGGCGAGGAAGCTCGCCCGCTCGGCGAAGCGCGCGGCGAGATCCACCGCGTCGGCCATGCTCTCCGGCTGGTGGTACTCGAAGCGGCTCACGCGAGGAAGTCCTTCGCGTTCACGTGGGGCGGCCAGATCGAGGCGAGGCGCGCCCCCGCTTCGAGGAGCCGCGGCGCGAGCGCGTGGAGCCGCTCGACCGAGAGCCGATAGGCGGGCCCGGAGAGCGCGACCGCGCCCACCATCGCGCCGTCCCGTGTGATCGGGGCGGCGATGGCTCGCCCGCCCTCGGCCAGCTCCTCGTCGGCCAGGGCATAGCCGGCGTGGCGGATCCGCGCGAGCTCGGCGCGGAGCGCGCTCGGCGAGGTGATGGTCCGGGGCGCGACCGGTTGGAGCTGACGACCGATCACCCGCGTGAGCTCGCGGGGGGACAGCGTCGAGAGCCAGAGCTTGCCCGCCGCGGTGGCGTGGAGCGGGACCCACACGCCCACCAGGGGCAGGAGGCGGACGGTCTGCCCGCGGCCCTCCGCCTTCGCCACGAACGGCACCTGGTCTCCGTCCACCACCGCGAGCTGCACGAGCTCGTCGGTCTCGTCGGCCAGCTCCTGGAGCACCGGTAGGAAGATCCGGGGCATGCCGGCCTGGTCGGCGTGACCGAAGGCGAGCGCGAGGAGGCGCCACGTGAGGCTGAAGCGGCCGCTCGCTCCATCCTGTCGAACGTAGTGGCGGCGCTCGAGCGTGGCCAGCATCTTCGAGATGGTCCCCTTCCCACAGCCGATGGCGCGGCTCAGCTCCTTGACGCCGCAGCCGTCGGGACTGGTGGCCAGCACTTCCAGGACTTGCATGGCCCGAGCGATTCCCGCGACCTCGCGCGCCACTGAGCCGGGGCCTCCCGAGTCCAACTTTTGAAACCGCGTTTCGATTTATAGCGAGGCGACGGGGGGCAAGTCAAGCCCGCCCGACGGCGAAAACGTCACCGCCCTCCCCGGGGATCGGGAGGGCGGCTTTCAACCGCGAACAGCCGACCCTGCCTTACTTGGCGCGGAGCTGTCCCAGCGCACTCACCCAGTTTTCGAGATGGTAGGTTCGGGCAATCTTGCCGTCCTGGATGGTCTGGATGTCGATCGCCATGATCCGGAAGCTCTTGCCGGTATGCGGCACCCCAAAGAGGTCCCCGGCAGGGGTTCCGCTGACCTCACCCCGGACGATGACCCGATCCCCGGCGACCAGGACTTCCTTGATCTCGAATCTCATGTCGGGGATAGACTTGGCAAAGCCTCCGACCACCTTGATCGACGCATCACGGCCCCAGCACTCGCCGGGCAGATAACCCCAACAGGATTCATAGTCCGCAGTGAGCACTTGTTCTTGCAGTGTTTTCATATCACCTTGGACGGGTTGGTTGAACAAGCTGTACCAAGGGGCTATGGCGGCACGCGCTTGCGCCTCCGTCAGACCCTGGGCCGAGGCGGCCACGGCGCTCGTGAGCAGAGCCGTGATGATGGCGAGCGGAAAGAGCACCTTCATGGCGACCTCCTTTGGGTGCGACCGAGACGAACTGAGATTACGATCATCATCCTGATCTGGCGTTGAGGATGACGTACCTCATCCTCGCTGTCAAGGCCATGGGCGGGGGACCTACCGATGGGCCATTCCCAAGCGAACAAGACCGAAAGCCACGACCGCATCGTGAAGGTCGCCGCCACGCGCTTCCGGGAAGCCGGGGTCGACGGCGTGGGCGTCGCGGATCTCATGAAAGCCGCCGGCCTGACCCACGGGGGGTTCTATCGGCACTTCGCCTCGCGCGATGAATTGGTCGCCGAGGCGATCGAGCGGGCGCTCGGCGACGGGAGCGCCGCGGTCTCGACGATCGCGAATCGCAAGCACGCGGCCCTGCCCGCCCTCATCGACGCCTACCTCAGCGTGGCGCACCGCGATGGCCTCGCCACCAGCTGCGCCGTCACCACGCTGGCCGGCGACGTCGCCCGCTGTGGAAAGCGAGCGCGATCCGCCTACACGCGCCAGGTCACCGTCTATCTGGAGCTGCTCACCAAGCTGGTCGTGGGGGGCACTCGGAGATCGCGTCGGGTCAAAGCCATTGCCGCGCTCTCCGCGCTGGTCGGCGCCGTCTCGATCGCGCGCGCGGTGAGCGACGAGAGGCTCTCCCGCGAGATACTCGAGTCGGCCGCCGACGAGCTGAAGGCCGCCTTGAAATGATCCTGGTTTGCGGCGAAGCGCTCTACGATCTCTTCCTCGCGGACAGCGATCCACGAGGGGCGATCGCGATCGATGCGTGGCCGGGTGGTTCACCCTTCAATGTGGCGGTCGGGTTGGCCCGGCTCGGTCAAGCCGTCGGCTTCCTCTCGAGCATTTCGACCGACGTCTTCGGCGAGGGGCTGGTGGGTCTTCTGAGACGGGAGGGAGTATGGGACGGGTATGTGCGCCGCTCTCCGGCGCCTTCCACCCTCAGCATCGTCAGCGCCGGACCTCACGGTACGCCCCACTATAGCTTTCGTGGCGACGGCGCCGCCGACCGGATGATCTTGGCCGCCGACCTCCCCGCGAAGATCACCGGAGTTTCCGCCATTCACGTGGGCTCGCTCGCCACCGTCGCCCGGCCGATCGGGGAGGCCCTACACCTGCTCGTGCTTCGGGAGTCGAATAACTGCGTCGTGTCATACGATCCAAACGTCCGGCCGACGGTCGAGCCGGATCCCGACGTTTGGAGGCGAGCCGTCTCCAGTCTCGTCGCGCTGTCACACGTGATGAAACTCAGCGCGGAGGACATCGACTTCCTCTATCGGGGCGCAGACCCGAACACTCTCGCCGCCCGGTGGATTAGGGCGGGAGCGCGTCTCGTCGTCCTCACGCGCGGCGAATTCGGCGTGAGCGCCTGGACACGCGGAGTCCACGTGCAACTTCCGGCCGAGCGCGTCGCCGTCGTCGATACGGTGGGAGCGGGCGACGCGTTTCAGGCCGCCCTTCTTGCCGGCCTTGCGGAGACCCGCGCGTTGTCGCCGGAAGCGATTGCTGAGCTCGACGAACCGGCACTCTCCCGGATCCTCGAATTCGCCATTCGTGCTGCGTCGATCACCTGCTCCCGGCGCGGCGCCGACCCGCCTCGGCGCGCCGAGCTTCCGGTGCTACCCGGCGGCTAACCGGCTCGCATCTCACCAACAGGTATAGCCGCCGTCGACGACTACGACGCTGCCCGTCATGAGGCTCGCCGCGTCTGAAGCTAGGAAGAGCACCACGGCGGCAACCTCTTCGATCTCGCCGAGCCGTGCCATCGGCGTGCCGCCGATCCAGGAGTCGTACAGCGCCGGTTTCGACCTCACGAAGGCGTTCAGCACCGTGTTGATGTAGGTCGGCGCCACCGCATTCACCCGGACCCCCCGGGGGGCCCATTCCGCGGCGAGCGACTTCGTCAGCTGGTGGACCCCGGCCTTCGACGCATTGTAGTAGCTCTGCTCCTGCGGTCTGTTGACGATGAAGCCCGACATCGAACCGATGTTCACGATCGAGCCGGATTTCTGCCCCAGCATGTGCCGGCCGAACGCACGGCAGCACCAGAAGAGGCCGTTCAAGTTCACGTCGATCACGTTCAGCCAATGCTCATCCTCGACGCGTTCCGCCGGCGTCTCGCTACGCGCGATTCCGGCGCTGTTGACCAGGATGTCGATCCGACCGTGGCGCGCCACTACATCATCGGCGACCCGGTTGACTCCGGTGCTCTTCGTCACGTCCATCACGACGATCCCGGGATCGTAGCCCTTTGCGCGCAGTTCATCACGCCCGGCCTCGAGGAGGCCGGCATCCTGATCTGCGATGATGGTGGTGGCGCCGGCTTCCGCCAGGGCCTCGACGCAACCAAGACCGATGCCGCGGGCACCGCCGGTGACGAGTGCCACCCGACCGGGCACTTTGAACTTCTCAAGGTACATCGTTCCCCTCACTCCCCGGCGCCCGTGGAGTCAGGCGCAAACCAACCACGAAACCTCGTCCGCCCACCGTCATGGGCGCAGTGCCCGGCCCTGCGCGTCGAACCGGTGGATGCGGGCCGGATCAGGCGTGAGCCGAACCGGGTCGCCCTGCTTCAGGCCGAGCTCGCCGATGGCACGTGCGGTGATCCCGTTCGTCTGCGGAACGTCGATGTAGAGGAAGGTGTCGCTCCCCAGATGCTCGGCGGCGACGACGGTTCCGCGCCAGCCCTCACCATCACGGCTCGCCGCGATATGCTCCGGCCGAACCCCGATCGTGGCCGCATTCATTCCCGCGGCCAGCTCCCCCGACACGAAATTCATGCGGGGCGAGCCGATGAAACCGGCGACGAAGAGATTGTCGGGCCTCGCGTAGAGCTCGAGGGGTGAACCCACCTGCTCCACCCGCCCGCCGTTCAACACGACGATCCGCTCGGCGAGTGTCATGGCTTCGACCTGGTCGTGGGTCACGTACACCGTGGTGGTGGCGAGGCTCTTTTGCAGTCGGGCGATCTCGAGCCGCATCTGCACCCGCAGGGCCGCGTCGAGGTTCGAAAGCGGTTCGTCGAAGAGAAACGCCTTGGGCTCGCGCACGATAGCGCGTCCAATGGCAACCCGCTGCCGCTGGCCGCCGGAAAGCTCCCCCGGCTTGCGGTCGAGGTACGCCGAGAGGTTCAAGACGTTGCTCGCCGCTTCGACCTTGCGCGCGACCTCGTCGCGTGGACGCCCCGCCATCCTGAGGCCGAACCCGATGTTTTTGCGCACGGTCATGTGCGGATAGAGCGCGTAGGATTGGAACACCATCGCGAGGCCGCGTTTCGCGGGGGGCAGCTTCGCGACGTCATTGCCGTCGATGATGATGCGTCCGGCGCTGACATCCTCGAGTCCGGCGATCAGGCGAAGCAGCGTCGACTTTCCGCACCCCGACGGTCCGACGAAGACGACGAAGGTGCCATCCTCGATATCGAGATCGACGCCCGGGATGACGGTCGTACGGCCGAATGTCTTGCTGACCCCTTCGAGCCTAATGCTGCCCATTGCGATCCCTCCTCCACATCGCGCTACTTGACCGCGCCGAACGTGAGGCCGCGGACGAGCTGCCGTTGCGTCAACCAGCCCAGTACCAGGATCGGCGCAATGGCGAGCGTCGACGCGGCCGAAAGCTTCGCCCAGAACAGCCCCTCCGGACTCGAATACGAGGCGATGAATGCGGTGAGCGGCGCGGCCTTCGACGTGGTGAGATTGAGTGTCCAGAAGGCTTCGTTCCAGGCGAGGACCACGTTGAGGAGAAGCGTCGAGGCGATCCCGGGCAATGCCATCGGCGCGAGCACGAACACGATTTCACGCCCGGTCCCGATCCCGTCCATCCGCGATGCTTCCAGGATGCCCTTGGGAATCTCCTTGAAATAGGTGAAGAGCATCCACACCACGATCGGAAGGTTGGCCAGGCAAAGAAGCGCGATCAGACCCACGTGGGAGTCGAGCAGGCCGAGATCGCGGTAGATGAGATAGATGGGGACCAGCACGCCGACGGAGGGCATCATCTTGGTCGAGAGCATCCAGAGCAGAGTGCCGCGCGTTCGCTCGGTGGGGGCGAACGCCATGGACCACGCCGCGGGTACCGCGATCAGCATCGCGAGCAGCACCGAGCCAAACGAGAGCGCGACCGAATTCCACGCGTGGGCGAGATAGTCGCTGCGTTCCTGGACGAGGCGATAGTTCTCCAGGGTCCACTTGAAGAACAGGAACTTGGGCGGGGTGGAGAACGCCTCGAGCTCGGTCTTGAAGCTGGTCAGCACCGTCCACAGGATCGGGAAGAAGATCACGAAGCCGACCGTCCAGGCCACCACCGTGGTCACCGCGATCCGGACCGGGGATACTCGGCGCGCCATCGTCAGGTCTCCAGGTTCTTGCCGACCAGACGCACGAGGAAGAAGGCGACGATGTTGGCGAGCACGACCGCGACGATGCCGCCGGCCGATGCGCCGCCTACGTCGTATTGCAACAGCGCCTGCGCGTAGATCAGGAAGGCGAGGTTCGTCGTCTGGGTTCCCGGCCCGCCGCCGGTGGTGACGAATATCTCGGCGAAGACGGTGAGCAGAAAGATCGTCTGGATCAAGACCACGACCGTGATCGCGCGAGCCAGGTGCGGCAGAACGATGTGGAAGAAAAAGGACAGCGGTCGGGTGCCGTCCATGTCCGCCGCCTCCTTCTCCTCATTGTCGAGCGACTGCATGGCGGTGAGCAGGACGAGGGTCGCGAACGGCAGCCACTGCCATGCGACGATGAGGATGATCGAGAGCATCGGCACCTGGGCGAACCAATCGATCGCCCTGAAGCCGAGCGACGTCGCGATCCAGGCGAAGATCCCCGAGACCGGATGCATCAGAAGATTCTTCCACACGAGCGCGCTCACCGTCGGCATGACGAAGAACGGGGCGATCACCATGAGCCGGACGATCGAGCGGCCGACGAACATCTGGTCGAGGAGGAGCCCGATCAACACCCCGAGCACGACGGTGATCGCGAGCACGGAGCCGACCAGCACCAGGGTATTCCGCAGCGATCCGATGAAAGCCGGATCGGTCAGAAAATAGGTATAGTTCTCGGCCCCGACGAACCGTTCGAGGCCCGGATTGAGCAGGTTGTATCGCAGGGTCGAGAAATAGATCGTCATCGCGAGGGGAACGATCATCCACGCGAAGAGGAGAATGACCGAGGGCGCGACGAGGATCCGGCCCAGCACGCGCGTGTGCTGCGTCGCCATCTTCCACCTCTCTCCCTGCCTGTGACTCCAGCGCCGGGGCGCCGCCCGCCCACGCCATGCGCGTGGGCGGGTCAGAGGTGGCTACTTGTAGCCGGCGCGGGTCATCTCCCGCTGCGTCAGCGTCTGCGCGGATGCCAGCGCCGCGTCGACGGTCGCGGTGCCGGTCAAGGCCGCGGCGAACTGCTGGCCGACGGCGGTCGCGATGCCCTGGAACTCGGGGATCGCCGCGAACTGCACGCCGACGTAGGGCTTGGGCTTGACGGTGCCGTTGATCGGGTCGGCGGTGTTGATCGAGTCGAGCGTCACCTTGGCGAACGGTGCCGCCTTGAGGTATTCCGGGTTGCTGTAAAGCGACTTGCGCGTGCCGGGCGGCACGTTGGCCCAGCCCTCCTTGGAGGCGACCAGCGCGATATAGTCCTTGCCGGTGGCCCAGGCGATGAACTTCTCGGCCGCGTCGGCCTTCTTCGATCCGGCCGGCACGGCCAGCGTCCAGGCCCACAGCCAGTTCGCCCCCTTGCCCAGGCCCGCCGTCGGGGCGAGCGCGAAACCGACCTTGTCCGCGACACTGGATTCCTTGGGGTTGCTGACGAACGAGGCGGCTACGGTCGCGTCGATCCACACGCCGCACTTGCCGGCGTTGAAGAGGGCGAGGTTTTCATTGAAGCCATTCGTGCTGGCGCCCGGGGGGCCGGCGGCCTTCATGAGATCGACGTAGAACGTCAGGGTCCTCTTCCATTCAGGACCGTCGAACTCGGGCTTCCACTTCTCGTCGAACCAGCGCGCCCCGAACGAGTTCGCCATGGCCGTCAGCAGGGCCATGTTTTCGCCCCAGCCTGGCTTGCCGCGGAGGCAAATGCCATACGTCTCGGTCGATTTGTTGGTGAGCTTCTTGGCCGCATCGGCGATGAAGTCCCATGTCGGTGCGGCCGGCATCTTGAGCCCGGCCTTCTCGAACAGGTCCTTGCGGTACATGATCATCGAGCTTTCGCCGTAGAAGGGCGCCGCGTAGAGCTTGCCGTTCACGGTGAGGCCGGCGCGGATCGGCGGGATGAGATCGTCCACGTCGTAGCCGGGGCCGAGCTTCTCGAGGGGCAGGAGCCAGCCTTGCTTGGCCCAGATCGGGACCTCGTAGGTTCCGATGGTCAAGACGTCGAACTGCCCGCCTTTGGTGGCAATGTCCGTGGTCACACGCTGACGCAGGACGTTCTCCTCGAGGGTCACCCATTTCAGAGTGACGCCCGGGTTCTTGGCGGTGAAGTCGCCGGTCAGGCGCTGCATCCTGATCATGTCGGCGTTGTTGACGGTCGCAATGGTCAGGGTCGTCTGGGCCATCGCTTGGCTGGCGAAGATCAGGGAAATCCCGCCGATAGCGGCGCGAAGCGGCATTCTCATCGTATCCCTCCCCGCTGAGTCGGTGAACGCTCTTCGTTCGGGCCATATGCTCGGCGCGGCTTCGGCGATTGTCAACAGGGATTCTCGAACGTGTGGAAGCGCAGGAAGGGTCATCCCCCTCGCAGCGGACCTCTCGCACGTCGGCTCTTCACCCTCGACCGTAAACCCGTGTGCGGATTGCCGCATCGGTGCCAGACGAGACCAAGAAGCAGAACAAGACTGGTTCCGATCCCAGTCAAGGCGCCCAGGAAGATCCATTCGCCGCCAGAGGCGTAGTCGTCGGAGTCCGTCTGACCACATGCTCGTGAAGGTCGCCGCCACGCGCATCCGGGAAGCCGGGGCGATCGAGCGGGCGCTCGACGACGGGAGCGCCGCGGTCTCCACGATCGCGAACCGCAAGTACGCGGCTCGAAACCAGGATTAGTCGACGTTCAACACGGTGAACGCCTCCGCCAGCGCAAGCGCAACTCGCGCTCCCACCCTCGTCGCACTTAGCCGCCAATGCTCCGCGAGCGTCACCGGATCATTCGTCTGGCTTTCGTGCGCTAGGCGTGCCGCCAGCTTGCGCTCGAAGGTGGAGGCGATGTCGACGTAGGCCGTCGCCCGCGTGCTGGCAAACAACCACACGGCCCCGACCGCGTGTGGCGAAAGCCCCTCCGCCTCCAGTTCAGGAAAGGCCAAGCGATCGCGCGCCAACGGATACACCGCGTCCAGCGCCGCCCGGCCGACGATACGGTGATCGCGATGGCTCAGATATGGAGGGTCGGGATACTCCGGATCGAACGTAAAGAGCACCGTCGGTCGCCAACAGCGGATCCACCTGACCAACGCCTTCCGCAACGATGTCGTGTTCTCCACCGCTCCGTCGGACTCTCCTAGAAACGCCACCTCCGCGATCCCGAGTCGGTTGGCCGCGCTCCTCGTTTCTCGTTCGCGCCGTGCCCCGATGCTCTTCCTGGTGGCGTCTGGGCTGCTCGATCCGGCCTCCCCAGATGTGGCTAAGAGCAGACGGACGGTGGCGCCCGCGTCGATGGCGCGCGCAAGCGTCCCTGCGCACCACTGTTCGATGTCGTCGGGGTGCGCGGCCACCGCCACGATCGATTCTGGCCCGGGTGACTCCACAACCCGGGGGTTCTCCAGCTGAGAATCGGCCATTGTGACCTGTTCTTCTCTATCGGCACCAGCCCGTTCTGGCTGTGTGCGCTTGATGGGCGAGCTCGATAATGGGACGGATCTAACCGAGTCGTCCCCTGCGCAACGGACCTCTCGCACGTCGCCGCTTCACCCTTGACAGCAAGCCCGTGTGCGGATTGCTGAACTGGTGGCAGACGACAATAAACAGCAAAATGAGAGCTGTGCCGATCGTAGTCAACACGGCCAAGAAGATCCATTCGCCAGGAGAGGCGTAGTCGTCGGGGTCCGTCTGACCCCACGCGATTGAGGTAGGCAACCAGACGACGAGCACGATCATGCCGAGCGCTCCCAACGCTTTCGCAGCCGGGCACGCCTGGTGATGGGACGACATGACGTTCGCCTACTTCACGGAGATCGGGATCCGAATGTCGATCGTGGACAGGATGGGCTTGCCCGCCTGCATCGCGGGAAAGAACCGCCACCGCTTGAGGGTCTCGACCAGGGCCCGGTTGAGATCGGGATCACCGGTCGGCTGAGTCAGCTCGACCTGGGCGCTGCCGTCGACGGTGACCCGGAACCGCGCCACCGCGACCAGGTCCACCGTACGACGGCGG
>Ga0210400_10006087_pt1 | contig 10179 bp, 7 predicted proteins | sample IncBWH26MmetaG_FD_155456 | JGI IMG/M metagenome (GOLD analysis project Ga0210400, IMG submission 155456) | Forest soil microbial communities from Barre Woods Harvard Forest LTER site, Petersham, Massachusetts, United States - Inc-BW-H-26-M | ecosystem: Environmental > Terrestrial > Soil >... | reverse complement strand
AAAACGGCTCAATTTTAACGTCCTCGCGGATGACACGGATTGTCGAGAGAACCTTTGCTCCCGCTCAGGGTTTCGCCTGCCGGCTCCCGCTACGCTCACGCCGGCAAAACGGCTCAATTTGATTATATAGATATTACTAAGGCGGCAACCGAGAGAATTTACCCCTGAATGTTTGGCGGGAGTGGACTAACTATGGCAATGGTGGCCACTGTACTCGTGTTGAGAGTCACTGGCGTGCTCGCCCGCGAAGCCATACTGCTTGCGGCCATTCCTTCCACAGTGATCACGACCATGTTTGCAGAAGAGTACGGCATTCTCACATCCGAGCCTCGACCACGATCTTGGCGACGAGAATTCTGTCTTTCGCAACGATTCCAGTTGTCTTCCTGCTCACCCGGCACCTGTGAGGGTTAGTTGAAATGCTACATATGTCTCGCCGATCACAATTTTCTATGTACCTGCTCGCAGTCATACTTGCGGGAGGCCGCGCAACAGCACAGTCGATTCCGGCCAAAGATTTTCAAGAGTGGCCCAGCTTGCTGTGACCGGCCAGCAGGCGTGCTCATAGCCATCAAGAGCTGTCCATGCCAACGAGGCGCAGCTGCCCGGCTCGGACTTAAACGTACAACATTAATCTCCAAGATGAAGAGGCTCGGGATTTACCGAACCCAAGGACACACAGATGCGTGCCACGAGGGATCGGAGAGCGAGCCGTTGTTCAAACCGGAAGCTGACGATGGACTTTCGGGGAACAATCGTGTGCTAGGGGCATCTGTTTGAGTAAGGGGAGGCCCGTGACTCACGCGAAAACTTTCGGAGGCAACTGGGTGATTCCCCTCACGTGGCACGTTAGGGTGCAAAGAGTGCTTCCGCGAATGCAGGCACCCCCGGTCTCGGGCTTCTGCAATCTCGTAGGGAGCGACAAGGAGTGAACGGTGAATTATCTTATAAATCTGCTCGCCAAGATCGGCATTCTCAAGGATGATCTTGATTTCCATCTGATCCGTGCTTCGATGGTGATCATTTTCTTATTCTTTGGGTATCAGAAGTGGTTTCAATATGAAGCCCAGGCATTGATTCCTTACATCAGCAATGGCCCTCTGATTTTCTGGATGTATCCGGTTTTCGGCATTCGGGGAGCCACTTACTTCTTAGGGGTAGCCGAATGGCTTTTTGGTGGGCTCTTGTTCTTAGGCTTCTGGAACAAGAAATTGGGAATCGTCGGAGCCCTCGGTTCATGCTTCTCGTTTATCGCCACCTTCACCATTATCCCGTTTATGCCGGAGGGCTGGGCTGCGTCTGCCGGCGGGTTCCCCGCTATGACCGAAAGAGTGGCGTTCCTAATGAAGGATCTCGTTCTGTTCGCTGTGTCGTTCTATTTGCTGAAGCAGGACGCGGCGAGAGCGTCGCTGCCTGACAAAACATCAGCCCGGTAGTTTGATCACCAGCGAGTGAAACGGGCCATGCGATTGGCCACCCAGACTGATCAGTCCTGACTTCCTCACTTCGGCCCAAACGCTCACGTCGCAAGTCGTCCAACTGAAAGCTGGATCACGTCCTCATCTGGAACTTGCGCCCAGGCACAATTTCGAGAACATCTTGTGCGATCGCGCGCAGCAGTTCGCCAACACTCCACGCTTGTGCTATGCATCCCCCCGGGCTGTGCGGCGGATTTCCGTCAGCTACCTCCGATATGTGACCCAGACCCTCTGTGCGCAGGTGCTCTTCGAAGCCGTTTAACCAACGCCTCACTTTATCGCGAGCTTCCGGAGAATGGTTGTAAACCTTCATGTAGGCCGTGATGAACGGCCCCATGAACCACGGCCATACAGTTCCCTGATGATAGGCAGAGTCGCGACTCTCGATGCTGCCCCCATAGTGAGGCCGATAAGCCGGGTCTGATGGCGCCAGACTTCTCAGACCTAAAGGAGTCAGCAGGTGTTTCTCCGCCGCCCATACGATCTTCCTGCCGTGTTCCAGATCAACGATCGAATGAGTCAAGCTCACGGCCAGCACCTGGTTTGGGCGGATGGACGCATCGCATGTGTCGCCGTTCACCACGTCATACAAACACTGATGCTCATCATTCCAGAAAAGCTGATTAAAGGAGACACAAACACGTTTCGACAGCTGTCTCAGAAATCGCTCCGCGGGAGTGTCACCGCTGGCTTGCGCAAGCTTCTCTTGAATTCGCAGTGCGTTGTACCAGAGCGCTTGTATCTCCACAGGCTTCCCTTGTCGCGGCGTCACTACCCAGTCCCCGGCCTTCGCATCCATCCAGGTTAACTGCGTTCCTGCCGCTCCCGCATGAACGAGTCCGTCACTTTCGACACGGATTCCGTACCTTGTGCCCGCCACGTACCACTGGATGATCTCTTTCAGTTTTGGATAGAGCTCTTGAAGCACGAATTCTTTCTCGAGCGTGTATTCCAGATAAGCGCGCGTTGCTTCGAAAAACCACAAAGCTGCGTCTACTGTGTTGTACTCTGGCGCTTCGCCAGCATCGGGAAAGCGGTTTGGCAACATCCCGCGACTGATGTGCCTGGCGAACTCGCTCAAAATGGCCCGTGCCGCATCATACCTGCCCGTCACGAGAGTTATGCCCGGCAGTGCGATCATTGTGTCCCTGCCCCAGTCGCTGAACCAGTGGTATCCAGCGATGATCGACTTGCCGTTACCGCGTTTGACGATGTAGTGATCCGCCGCTGCAATCAACATGCGAGCCAGAGGATCTTCGAATGACCTGCTCGCCACTACCTTACGTCTTCGGCGCAATTCTGTGTCCCGCAGTTCGCCGGCATCTCTCGCTTCCAGGGGCGAGGTCGACGCCAAAATGCTGCGTGTCGCTCCGGGCGTCAGTTCAAGCCTCATCAGGAACGGGTTGAACAAGTCTTCGGTGAAGTCGAGGCCGCGCTCCTGCTCTCGATCGTATTCGAAAGTGCGATACCAAAAGGCCGTCTTCTCGATCGTGGCTTTCTCGTGTGCGAGGTATAGGGCTGGAGCATCATCGTAGGGCCGAAACACGACGCTGGTGTCAGACGAAGTAAAAGCATTCTGCAACGCGTCGTTTTGATGTGTAAGGCTGTGATAGTCGCGAAACGCCATTAGCGGCCGGATCTCCAGGGTGCATGCGCGATTGCCCAGCAGGGTGTACTGCACAACTGTCGTGTTTTCCCCGTGGACCATAAATACCGTCTTCTCGATCTGAATTCCATCTAACGCAAAGTGGAAGACCGGAAACGGATCGAGCCGGAAATTCGCCAAGTAATCGAAGCCGTGAGGATGCAGAACGCCCGGGTAGCGGTTTGTTGAAATCTCGAAGCGCCGGCCATCTACGACTACTGTTTCTTCCAGCTTTGAGAGCAGTACCATCCTGCCTACCGGCGGCCTGGTTGCGGCCGTCAACAGACCATGGTAGCGACGAGTGTTCATGCCCCAAATCGTGGAGGATGCAAACCCGCCGATGCCGTTAGTTTCCAGCCATTCGCGTCTCAGCGATTCCTCGGGCGTGGCAAGAACTTCGCGGCCAAACTCAATCATTTCCTGCACCGCTTATTCTCCACTCTGCTGGAGAAGCTTTGCTACCAGCCCTGTCCAGCCGGTCTGGTGACTCGCGCCTACACCCGAACCGTCGTCGCCATGGAAGAATTCGTAAAAGAGAACAAAATCGCGCCAGTGCTGATCCTCTGCATATATACAATTCGCGCCGTTGACCGGCCGCTTGCCTTCCGGAGTCTTCAGGAAAATACGGACCAGGCGGCGCGACAACTCTGCTGCAACTTCCCAAAGGGTCATTAGGACACCCGATCCCGTCGGGCATTCAATCTTGAATTCGGGGCCGTAGTAGTGGTGCAGTTTTTGCAAAGACTCGATCAGGAGGAAGTTTACCGGGAACCAAATGGGCCCGCGCCAGTTTGAATTCCCTCCGACAGAGCCTGTCGCGGACTCGCCCGGCTCGTAGGCAACGCGATATTCACATCCGTTGACCCGCAGCACATATGGATCGTCCTTGTAATGGCGCGAGAGCGCGCGGATACCGTAACGCGAGAGAAACTCAGACTCATCCAACACGAATCGGAGCACCCGCCGGAGCTGGTCGGCATTTACGATTGAGAGCTGGCGGCGGTCACCTTCTCCCTCGGTCTCCATGCACGCAACGTTCTTAACCAGGTTGCGACGGTTCCGGATAAACCACTCCATCCTGCGTTTGAATCCGGGTAGGCGGTTAATAATTTGAGGTTCCAGCGTCTCAACCGCGAACAACGGGATCAGACCGACCATAGAGCGAAGGCGCATTGGGACGTACCGATGATTTGGTGTATGCAGTATGTCGTAAAAGAAACCGTCTTCTTCGCTCCACATGCCGATCCCGTCGTGCCCATCCTCATTAATAGCGGCGGCTATGTACAGGAAGTGCTCCCAGAATTTGCTCGCCACATCTTCGTAGGCCGGGTCATCCCGTGCTAACTCGAGCGCAATCGCGAGCAGATTCAGGCAATACATAGCCATCCAGCCGGTGCCATCAGCCTGCTCGATATGTCCACCGGTAGGTAACGGCGCGCCCCGATCGAACACACCAATATTGTCAAGCCCCAGAAATCCTCCTTGAAAGACGTTGTGGCCTTCTGCGTCCTTGCGATTGACCCACCAGGTGAAGTTCAGCAGCAACTTGTGAAAGATGCGTTGCAAAAACATTCGATCGCCAACGCCGCGACGCTTCTTCTCAATTTTGTAAACGCGCCAGGCAGCCCAAGCGTGGACGGGGGGATTTACGTCTCCAAGCGCCCACTCGTATGCCGGCAGTTGCCCGTTGGGATGCATGTACCGTTCGCGCACCATGAGGATCAGCTGTTCCTTGGCAAAATCAGGATCCACCACCGCAAGTGCCACGCAATGAAATGCCAGGTCCCATGAGGCATACCAGGGATATTCCCACTTATCGGGCATGGAGATGACATCGGCGTTGTAGAGATGAGTCCATTCGTGATTGCGACCGTGCTTGCGTTGTTCCGGGGGCGGAGAACTTGCCGGGTCCCCCTGAAGCCATTCCGAGATGATGTAGTGGTAGAACTGCTTCGACCAAAGCAAACCTGCAAAGCCCTGCCGCATTACATTCTGAGCGTCCTGTGAAAGACTTGACGGAATCACGGTGCGGTAAAACTCGTGGGCTTCGCTTTCGCGTTCAGCGAATATCCCATCGAACTCAGATCCGGGAATTGCCGAGGTCGCAGGCGTGTTCGTCAGCCGAATGTTGATCGTCTTGCTCTCGCCCGCCTGAATACTCAGTTCGTACTGTGCAGAAGCCTTTGTACCGATTTGTGCCGAATTCACGGCATCTGTCTTGCCGTTGATCACGTAGTCGTTAATAGCATCCTTTGTGTGTGGCGATCCGTTATCGTATCCGAACAGCCGTCTCGTGTTCGTTTCGTTTTCTGTAAACAGCAGATTCGGACGGCCCTCAAACACCATCCACCGTTTGCCGTAGTCAGGCTCAAAGAGCTCAATCACCGACTCTCCGCCTCCACAACGCTTCAATGACGGTTTCGCATTGCCATATCCCCATGACCAGGTATTTCGAAACCAAACGGTGGGCAGAACGTGGAGAGAGGCCGCCTCGGGTCCGCGATTGTGCGCTGTGATGCGAACCAGAATGTCTTCCACATCTGCCTTGGCGTACTCCACGAAAATATCGAAATAATGACTGTCTTTGAAGATCCCCGTGTCAAGCAATTCAAACTCACGCTGACCTTTTCCGCGCCTGCGATTCTCTTCCACAAGCTGTTGATACGGGAATGCCGCCTGGGGGTACTTATACAGGTACTTCATGTAAGAGTGTGTGGGGGTGTTGTCGAGATAGAAGTAACACTCCTTCACATCTTCCCCGTGATTGCCTTCGTTTCCGGTTAAACCGAATAGCCGTTCTTTCAGAATGGGATCCTTCCCGTTCCAGAGCGCCACCGCAAAGCAGATCTTCTGGCGACTGTCGCAGATACCGGCGATCCCATCTTCGTTCCAGCGGTAAGCACACGAGCGGGCGTGATCGTGAGGCAGATATTCCCAGGCGGTTCCATATTCGCCGTAGTCCTCACGAACCGTTCCCCACGCCCTTTCACTCAGGTAGGGGCCCCAGAGCTTCCAGGGCTCTCTGCGTTCGCGCGACGCTTTGAGCCGCAATTCTTCCCTCGTCATTTCTCTTCTTTGCAAGGTTTCTCAGGCAGCGGCTTGCATTGGGACGAAACCAATCTGCTCCTTTCATGGCCTACCCAGAAGCTCGTTGGCAAACTGGACAATTCGCTCTGGGTCAAGCCGAACTTTCTCTCGAATTCTTTAATTGATATTCGGTTCTCAGCTCCAGCACGGCCGCCTCGTCCGCAATCACGAGCGCTCGTTCGCGACGCACGCGTGCCGCTGGAATGGACTGATCCCCATCAAGAAAGCGCTTTAACATCGACGCCTTCTCGCTCCCGGTGACGGTCCACAAGATTCGTCGCGAACGGTTGATTACGGGATAGGTCAGCGTCATGCGACGCCTTCCCTGGTACACCGCTGTTAGAGCTACATCGGCGTTTAGGACGTTCAGAACTGGATCTCCCGGCACCAGAGAAGCTGTGTGCCCGTCCGGACCAAGGCCGAGGTGGACGAGATCAAGCACCGGCGAAAATCCAGCAATCCTCCGGAGAGTCGCAGCATACTGCACAGCCGCGGTCTCTAAATCAGCAGCCTCAACCGGCATCTCATGCATCTGTTCCGCGGGCAGCGGCGTACGATCGAGAAGGCTTTCGCGTAGGTGGGTCACGTTTCTGTCCGGATGCCCGGCCGGCGCGACGCGTTCGTCGACCTGCACGACATGAACGGGCAACCACGGCATATTGCTAGTTGCGAGAACTCGCAACATCTGCCACGGTGTGTGGCCACCACTGACTGCCATCACAAAGCGGCCGTGCGCAGCGAGGCCCGCTCTGGCTTCTTCAGCAATGATGGCCGCGGCTCTTTGCGCGACCGCCCCGGCCGTGTTTAGAACCTCAACATTCATTTGGTGGCGTCCTTATATGCGGTCAAGGCCTCGCCCAGTGACCATATTGCAGCCCCAAGCAAAACCACATCTTTTATTAAGAATTGGCCAACCGCTCCGGAAAGAGCAGGAAAGCCACCGAGAGTCGGCTCCCACCCGGGGGTTGAAAACAAGAATGAAAGCGTAGTCAGGAACATCAGCACAGCTCCAGCACTGCCAATCGCAGATGCTTTTGGCGACCAAGGCCGGAGAACAATCAATATCGCGATGGAGATCTCAACAACTCCTAACCCTGCCGCAAACTGCCGTACTGTCCATATGCGATACATCCAACCCAACAATGGACTGTGCGCGACAAGCGGCTCAATGCCTTGCGCCTCATATCCGGTGAACTTCATCATGCCTATCCAGCCGATGATGAGCGCTAATCCGTAGCGAAGTACTCGATGCCCAAGAGCAGTGATGCTTGAAATGATTTCTTCTGTCCGAGCAATACTCCTTCCTGTTGAATACGTGTTCGTTGCTGTATGTGCCATTGTTCTACTTCTCCTGTTTCTATTTGGTTTCCCAATCGATGCCGCGGCTATGCGGCCTTGCGTGTCCTGGCGGGCGATCATCTCGGTCGACTCCCCGAGCATCTCGTCCGCGCGAACTGAATCTTTGTTTTGTTGCCGCCATGTCTCTCCGGTTCACTGCACGAACCGGGCCAATGCCGGAAGCTCCACGCGTGACCACGTCAGGCAGTCGAATCAGCAGGATGGGCCTCGCGCACGTCAGAACTAATGTCGAGCAGACGTCTCCTGTTGTTATGGAGACTCAGTGCCTATATATCGACACCGCGAACTGGGACGCTGGACGCGACTGATCTCGCAATCCGAGGTCAATGCAGACTTTAGGTAGCAGCGGCCTATCGGCATCCTCGCTCTTCGTTTGGTTATGCTCGTGCTTCTGCCATCCCGGAGCAGATGCGGTCGAACGCCTACATAATTCGGGTAGTGCTGTTGGAATACGTGCCGAATTCCGGGTGGAAATCCGCATAGGAACGAATTTGTGGAAAGCAAAACCATCAGGAATGAGACCTTACGCCCAAGAACAACCGCTTGTGGGGATGTCCCGTTGAACGCGATTGGTAGCCTGCGTCTCCACTGGCCGGAGTACCTGATGGAGGCCGGCGAACTGGCCTTATATATGTTGCTTGTTTGTGCATTTGCCACCTTGTTACAGCACTCCTCTTCCCCAGTCCGGCAATTCATTCCCAGCGCCGTCTTTCGTCGAGCCCTTATGGGATTGTCGATGGGTGTGACGGTGGTGGCGATCGTCATGACGCCGTGGGGGAAACAGTCCGGGGGTCATTTCAATCCGGCAATAACGTTCACTTTTTATCGTCTTGGAAAGGTGGCGTTCTGGGATGCGTTGTTTTATATGGTCGCGCAATTTGCGGGCGCAGCTAGCGGTGTGGGAGTGGCCGCGTACGTGCTGCGAGGTGCGCCGGAGAACGACGCTGTGCGGTACGCAGTGACAGTGCCCGGCATTTATGGCAACGCTGGGGCGTTCGCGGGCGAAGTGACGATCTCTTTTGTCCTGATGACCACCGTCCTGTTCGCATCGAATCGCGAAACACTGGCACGATACACACCCTATTTAGTCGGTGCCCTGTATGCGACGTTCATCACATTCGAAACACCACTGTCCGGGATGAGCATGAATCCCGCACGAACCTTTGGTTCAGCGTTTCACGCCGGTTACTGGCACGCGTTTTGGATCTATTTCGTTGCGCCCGCATTGGGCATGCTGGGCGCGGGAGAGGTCTTCCTGTGGGCTTGCGGGGGTGTTACTCCGTACTGCGCGAAGTTGCACCACGCCAATAACAAGCGCTGCATATTCCACCACGGATATCGAGCAGCGCGGTCCATGATTCTTATCTCCAAGAAGACATAAAAATGAAAAAGTGGAAGATCGCGATTTGCTACTGCATAGTGGAAACGCTCGGCGGGAGCTTATCGCCACACCGCCTCTCCCGTTCCGGAGAGTGCCCTGTCCAGGTAGGTTGCTGCGCTGATCAGCGCGAGGTGCGTGAACGCTTGCGGGAAATTGCCGAGGTGTTGTCCATTTGAGCCCAGTTGCTCTGAATAAAGGCCAAGATGGTTGGCGTATCCCAGGAGCTTCTCAAACAGTAGCTGCGCTCTTTCCAGTTCACCGGCGCGTGCGAGGCATTCGACGTACCAGAACGAACATGCGGTAAAGTTTCCCTCTCCACCCGGGAGGCCATCCACATGAGTACGTTCCACCTCGTAGCGACGGACAAGCGTGTCTTCAATCAATGTTTTTTCTAATGCTCTCATTGTCGAGAGCCACATCGGATCGACGGGGCTGATGAACCTCATCATAGGCATCAGCAGCACCGACGCATCCAAATCCTTGGTGCCTTTCGCTTGCACAAACGCATGCAGATCCTCATCCCAAAAGTTGCTGAAAATGTCGTTCCGAATTTCGTCTCGAGTCCGCTGCCATCTGTCGAGGGGACCCGAAAGCGAACGCTTCTGCGCGAGCCGCAAACCACGGTCGAACGCTACCCAGCACATTAAGCGGGAGTGGAGGAATTCTCTTGCCCCACCGCGAACCTCCCATATTCCCTGGTCCGGCCGCTGCCAGTTCTTTCCCAGCCACTCCAAGGTGCGCTGAACGTCCTGCCATCCGGCGTATGTAATGGGGTCGCCGTATTTATTTGCCAGGTAAATGGAATCCATCATCTCGCCGTAAATGTCGAGCTGGAGCTGCTGATAAGCCGCGTTTCCAATACGTACGGGACGTGAATTCTCGTATCCGGCAAGGTGGTCCAGAGTCAGCTCGTCGAGTTTTTGCCTGCCATCGACCCCGTACATTACTTGCAATGGTCCTCGCTCCGCGTCATCGCTCAAGCGTCCTTTCAGCCAGTTAATGAAAGCCTCTGCCTCCTCGACAAAGCCGAGCCGAATCAGCGCATAAAGTGTGAACGCAGCATCTCGCAACCAGGTGAAGCGGTAGTCCCAATTACGCACTCCCCCAATCTTTTCGGGCAGAGAAAACGTGGGCGCTGCAATCAATGAGCCGTGTTCCCGGTTGATGAGCAGCTTCAGCATCAGAGCCGAGCGGTGAACCATTTCTCGCCAACGGCCCTTGTATTTCGA
>Ga0210400_10006086_pt1 | contig 10180 bp, 8 predicted proteins | sample IncBWH26MmetaG_FD_155456 | JGI IMG/M metagenome (GOLD analysis project Ga0210400, IMG submission 155456) | Forest soil microbial communities from Barre Woods Harvard Forest LTER site, Petersham, Massachusetts, United States - Inc-BW-H-26-M | ecosystem: Environmental > Terrestrial > Soil >... | reverse complement strand
ATTCCAAAAAGAAAGTGTGAATTCTGCGGAAAGATATTTCAACCTGTCAAAAGAAGTCGCCGCTTCTGTTCTAAGTCATGTAGTGGAACAATCAACGCAAGGATTGGAGCTAAAAAGAGTAAGCTACCAGGCACAAAATATGAACGTCTCGGAGAAAGAATTAGAATTAATAATAACGAGCGTTATCGAAGTGACCCAGAATTTAGAAAGAAGGTTAAAGTTAGAGTTGCCACTAGAAAACGTCTTGGCAAAGCTGGCCCATGTGAAATGTGTGGCAATAAAAAAGCAGATTGGCACCACAAGGATTACAATAAGCCTTTTGAAGTCAGGGCACTATGTAGAAGCTGCCACATTCAGCATCATAGAGACGAACTCGGAAGTTGGGGCGTTGGTCTCAGCAAATAGAACGTTTTATACTGCGAAGGCAGATAGTGACGACCGTTTTGCCTCCAAGCATCCAACTGTGAAACCAGTCGATTTGATGCAATATCTCGTCAGACTTATCACGCCGCCAGGTGGAACCGTACTCGACCCATTCGCCGGCACCGGCACTACGGGGGAAGCAGCTTTTCGTGAACGGGTATGTTCTATCCTGATGGAACGCGAGAAGGAATACCAGAACGACATCCGCCGCCGCATGAAATTCGCCATGAAGAATCAAGACGACCGCAGGCATGAAATTGCCAAAGTGACCGGCGTGCTGGCGAAGGAAATGAAACAGTTTCATAATACTTGGTTGGGAGACGATGAATGAACCGAATTGAATTGCTGAACAAACTGAAGATAATCCAACCCGCCTTGTCGTCAGGAGAAATGGTTCCAATCCTGTCTCACTTCATATTTTATGGTTTGTCGGTTCTCGCCTACAACGACCGCATCGCCATGAGCATGCCGTGCAAGACCGACTTTACCGGCGCATTGCCCGGTTCGATGTTGTTGGGCCTGCTGGAATCCTCAGGCGTGGAAGAAGTCATGCTTGCCAAAGACGGCAGCAATGTCATTCTCAGCATGGCAAAGGCCAAGATAAAGCTGGGCATGCTTCCAATTGAAGACTTGGGAAATTTCAAGATGCCAAAGCCGAACGAAAAATCAGGCATCGGAAAGCTCAAGGAAATCGCCGCCGCCATGAAAGGCTGCATGCGTTCCGTCACCGAAGAGATTTCATCCAAAGGATATACCGGAATTACTTTGATATCGGACAGGGACAAGCTGTCCATCTACTCGACCAATGGGACTGCCATATCGTTCTCGTTTGTCGAGTTGAAATCCGGATTGACCAAACGTGTCATTGTATCTGCCGACTTCTGCAAGCAAATGTTGGCGCTCTACAAGCCGCCGGAAAAGGACGAGGAGGAAATAGCCTCGTTCGAAGTCCATGATGACTATGTATTATTCAAATCAGGCGAAACAGTGCTATGGGGCAAGCTGGTCGAAATCGAGGAACCACCGAACTTCGAATCCATCATGAAGATACATTTCACGGCCGAACATCGCAAAGCATTAATCAAGATACCGACCAATTTGAAAAACGTCTTGGACCGTGCCATCATCGTCGTCAATGACAAGAAAGCGACTGTCAGCGTCAGTGTCAAGGATGGCATTCTCACGATGCGTTCGGAATCGGCACAAGGCGTCGGAACCGATGTCATCCCGAAACTAAACCATCCTGACATGAAAGTCATTGTCAATCCAACCATGGTACGAGTCGGATGTGATGAGTTCGACCACATGCTGATTACCAGCCGTTCGTTCATCATGACTAACAAAGGCAGTGAAAGCGGATACTTAATCAGCACATCGACGGAGAAATCCAAATGAAATGGTGGCAACGTCTGTCACAAAGTCGTCTGCCTGATTTTATCGTTGGGGAAGAACCAAAACCATACCTTCGTCGTTGGTGGGTGATGCCACGAAATGCGTTGTTCAATATCTATCTGCATCAGTTTCTTCGTTCCGACGACGACCGCGCATTGCATGACCACATGTATTTCAATGTTTCATTCATTCTGGAAGGAATGTATATCGAGCATACGATTGCGCAAGGTGGAGTCAACTATCAAAAAAGCTATTACGCTGGAAACTTACGATTTCGCTTGCCTTGGACTGCCCATCGAATTGAAATCGATTCTCCTTGTTGGAGTCTGTTCATAACTGGACCACGCATCCGACAATGGGGATTTCATTGCCCAAAAGGATGGCGGCATTGGAAAGAATTCGTATCTGACCGAAACTATGGAAAGATTAGAAAAGGATGTGAAGACTGATGGGGTTTTTCGGTTTAGGAGAACAGAAAAAGGAAAAGAAACCGATCGGACCTTCGGTCGATTTTTTTCACCGTAACGAATGCAAAGTATGTCCGCTGGACAAGATACGAGGCAATCTCCACCCACATATGAAACCAACCGGAAGTCTGCATCCAAAAGTCTACATATGTGGGGAAGTCCCTGGAGAGACTGAGGACAAGATTGGAAAGCATTTTGTCGGAACTATCGGAAAAATGCTGCGCGAATGCATCCCAGACGGTTGGCTGAAAGACATTCGCTGGAACAACATCGTCCGCACAAGGCCCAGAAACAACGCTACGCCGTCCTGGGAAGCGATAGAATGCTTTCCATCTGGCACCATGGTTCAACCAATAGGACGAATCAAGACGCTATATCGACGGTGGTATAATGGAGCGCTTCTGTTGGCTAAAACCGCTAGTGGGCGCGTTCTTTCCGGAACCCCAAATCACCCGATATTTACTTCCGATGGAAAAACCGCTTTCAAGGACATTAAAGTAGGAGACAATCTTTTTTGCGCATCCAATAGTTATCTCAGGTCTGAATCCGCTAGGAGCCCAAACATAAACAACAAACCAGCCCCTATCGACCAAATATTTAGTTCGTTCTTCGAACCATCGAAGATGAAACGGATGGCTATGTCGCCTCTCGACTTCCACGGCGATGGTATTACCAATAGCAATGTCGATATTATAAATGCCGACAGCCTTTTGATGAACGATATCGAGATGTCTACATTCGAGCAAAAGCTTTCTGACTTTAATTTCACTTTTCATGATGAACTTAATATTCTCTTCACGCATTCTTGCCAATTTGATTGCATGAGAACGAGGCATTTTCCCCCGACTGAATCTATTTCTAACTTCGAAAGCGGAGTGTCTTTTACACCAAACACCAGCACGTTCCGAGGCATTCCTGAGTCTGATATGCTTGAACTTCCCAATGAATTTCCTGATTGTATGCTGACTAACTCCCTCAGTTCTACCAATCTCCTCCATACTTTCTCCAGAGACATATCTTGCGACAATATTAGTCTTAGGCTTCCAAACTTTGCGGGAAATCCGCCCCTGTTTGGCAGGCGTTCTAATTGTAACTCCAGCATCAACCAAACGTCTCCTGATTGTGCTGAAATCGCAGCCTGTCAGCTTAACGATAAAGTCAATACTTTTTCCAGAAGAATAGATTTTGACCAAGTCATATCTATAGAGCAAATCCGATTTTCTGGACATGTTTATAACCTCGAAACCGAAAGCAACAAGTACGTCGCCAACGGCATTATAGTTTCAAATTGTTGTAGACCAAGTATAATCAGAGATATTGAAATGTCAAAGCCAAAAATTGTCATGGGTTTTGGGAATATACCCCTCGACTGGGCTATCAAACGTACTGGTATAACTCTATGGACCGGCCGGAAAATACCAATCCGCGTCGGCAATCACGCATGCTGGTTCTTCCCCAGCATGCATCCATCCTTCATTGCCCACACCCAGGACGAACGCGAGAAGCAGGATTTGCACTTTGCGTTCTCGTTGCATGCCAACCAGGCCTTCGCGCAAATAGATGATTTGCCACCACCAGTCATTCATTCCAATGAAGACGCCAGAAAAGGCGTCGAAATCATCACCGGGAATTCCAGCGATGATTTCAACAAAGTCATTTCATTCATCAGGTCATTGTATGATTGCAAAGTCGTAGGCCTGGACTATGAGACGAAAGGCGTCAGGCCATATGCGAACAATGCTAGAATACTCACATTAGGACTGTCTTCCAAAGACGAAACAAAGTCGTTTCCATTCGACCATCCGCAAAGCGGATTCACCGACAAGCATAAAAAACTCATCAAGCAGGAATATGAGGATTTTCTCTACAAGGCGGAATGCCGAAAGATTTCGCACCACCTACCATTTGAAATGGAATGGACAGCTTATTTTTTCGGCAACAAGAGCCTCCGCGCCCAGCCATGGGGAGATTCGCTTTCTCAGTCCTATGTCATCGACGAACGGCCCAAGACGCATGACCTGGATTTCCTGTGTCTTCAGTACTTCGGAATTCACTTGAAGCAAATCAGCAATCTCGACAAGGAACGATTGGACCAGGAATCGTTGGAAGACGTTCTAACTTACAACGGCATAGATTCCAAGTATCACCGCCTTCTATATCTTGCACAACTCAATGAATTGAGACGGCTTGGATTGCTGGAACTATATCAGCACCAATTAAGACGCATCCCGACGATGGTTCTGACTCAGTTGAAAGGCGTGCCTGTAGACGCGGAAGCCGTCAAGAGATTGGACAGGAAATATTCCGACATTCTCAGAAGCATAGAAAAAGAGCTAGTTGGATTACCTCAGGTCCAAAAATTCAAGCGCAAATACAGCTATGATTTTCGTCCGTCTGCGCCTAAGGACATCATCAAACTTCTGGAAGACGAAAAGATACATGTCCAGAAAGCCGATGAAGAAAACCTGAAACGCCTGAATCATCCGGTCGCTACGCTAGTTCTGGAATGGCGTGGTGTCAACAAGATGCTGTCTACATATGTCACGCCATTGAAAAAGGATAGCGAGACAAGTTGTCTGCATGATGATGGAATGCTGCATCCTATCATAAGCACGACGACAACACGGACTTGGAGAACGTCTTCCAAAGACCCGAACAGTCAAAATTTTTCCAAACATGATGACAAAGAGGAACCAATAGAAGTTAAATATGGAATCAAGAAGAAGGACGTTCGCGCTCAAGTCAAACATAAGTTCAAGAAAATAGTGGCATTCGACTTCGCTGGAATTCAGGCTCGTAATGTCGCTCAGGAATCCAAAGACAAGGCTTTAGTTTCTGCCTTTTGGGATAACTATGATATCCACGCTTCTTGGGCAAAACGGGCGGCGGAATTGCATCGTCCATGGGTCATAGAAGGCATGAAATTGTTCAATTCCGACAAATCCGTATTCACCAAGTATCGTCAGATATCCAAAAATAAGTTTGTGTTTCCATCATTCTTCGGTGCTTATCCAAAGTCTATATCCGGCGGCATGGAAATCCCGGAACGAATAGCACAACGACTACAAGACGAATTCTGGGAGGAATTCCCAGACATCCACAAGTGGCAAAACAAACTAAAGGAAAGCTATTATGAGACCGGGTATGTTACAGGGTTGTCAGGATTCCGCCGTCATGCGCCGATTTCAAGCAACCAAGTGATAAATTCAAGCATACAAGCCGACGAATCGATAATCGTATGTTCAGCAATGGCTGCTTTGTCCGAGATGGAGGACGAACGCTACCAGGCGAATTTGGAAGTACATGATGATTTATCCTTCTTCTGGGATAAGGACGAAATCGACAAGAATGCGGAAGTAGTGGCAAAGGAAATGACCAGATTGAGATTCCCCTGGATGAAGATAGTTCCAGTCGTCATAGAAATGTCGATAGGAGATGACTGGTCGTCATTGAAGGAAGTTGCGAAATTCTCCTCCATTGAAATCTGGAACCATCGGAGAAATCATCTATGAATGATAACTATTGCTTTTGGGAAAGAGGAATAAACAGCCGCATATGCAAACGATGCAATGCACCTTATTCAGTGGTTGATGAAAAACGTCCAAAAGGTTGCGTAGGAACCGCATTGCGAAGTAGCGATGATTCCTGGAAGCCATCGGACTATGACAAGGAAACAATCAATCATCCTCAACATTATGGCGGCGACACGATATATGAGACTATCAAGGTGCTTCGCAACTGGATGACACCGGAACAGTTTGAAGGCTTTCTTGTCGGGAACAGCATCAAGTATCTTTCTCGCTATCGACATAAGGGCAGGATAGACGACCTTCGAAAGTCCAAATGGTATTTGGATTATCTCCTCCAGATGGAACAGGACAAATAGTCATGGGTCGTCGCCCGCATGATATACAAGGAAAACAATTTGGATTCTTAACAGTCATAAGAAAAGCTGGATTAGCATCTAAAAGCGGTGCTATGTTATGGTTATGTAAATGTGAATGTGGAAACTATAAGAAAATAACAGCGTCAGCACTTCAACATGGATTAACTAAATCATGCGGAACACCAAGGCTAGAAGCACATATATACGGAAAAGATTACAAATACTTGAATTACTATAAAAAGCATCTACATAGTGCTAGACGACGAGGCATCCCTTTTAGATTGGATTTTGAACAGTGGATTTCTATTTGGAAAGAATCAGGCCATTTAGATGAACGAGGAAGAAGTGGGTATGTAATGGCTAGATTTGGTGATACAGGTGCCTACGAGATAGGCAATGTGAGAATCATAACTACATCAGACAACACAAAGGAGTACTTCGATGATTACCGCAAAAATAATAGCCGACAGCATAAGTCCAGAAAATATAAGGCTCACGACGTTACAGCTTAAGTATCCGAAATTTATTCATAGTGAGTTCATGACTCATAGAGTATTTAGTAGAAATTCATCTTCATCACGGGCTATTCCAGTTGAAAGACTTATACAAGACATTATAGACAATCCAGTAAATCCATCTTTTTGGGGAGCTAATCAAAAAGGAATGCAAGCAGAAAACGAATTGACTGAAGACAATAAAAAAGCATCTCAATTCACTTGGGACTTAGCTCGCGAAAATGCAATAGCTGCCGCCAAACAACTAATAAAACATGGGGTACATAAGCAAATCGCTAACAGAATCATCGAACCATGGTGTCATATAAATACAGTTCTAAGTTCAACCGAATGGTCAAACTTCTTTGCCTTGCGTTGTCATCCGGCCGCACAGCCGGAAATGCGCGCCCTTGCAGATGCCATCTTCAAGGCGATGGCAGACAGCAATCCTAAACTATTGATGTATAGACAATGGCATTTGCCATATGTCCGTGATGAAGAAAAAATTGATGATATAGTTGCCATAAAACTATCCGTCGCCCGTTGTGCTCGTATTTCATATCTTACTCAGGAAGGAAAGACACCGACAATAGAAGAAGATTTGAAGCTATATGACCGTCTCGTTGGACAAGTTCCACTTCACGCGTCTCCTTGCGAGCACCAAGCCACACCAGACCATCCGACTGTCTACAAAGGAGAATGGATGAAACCTCATTTGCACGGAAATTTCAGGGGGTTCATTCAATTCAGAAAAACTTTGATTGGAGAATGTCAGTGAATAAGACCTTTCATGAGATTTGGAGACCTCAGGAATGGTCAGAAGTCATCGGACAGGAAACCGTCGTCAAATCTGTCCGCAAACTTGTGGAGGACAATCGTTCTCATGCCTATCTGTTTTCAGGCCCGAGCGGCACAGGCAAAACAACCATCGCTAGGATAGCCGCTAATGCTCTTGGTTGTAACTCAATGAACATCATTGAGATTTCAGCGGCGGTGCATACTGGCATTGATGACATGCGGAAAATACTAGATGGACTGCAATACAAAGCATTTGGTAGCTCCAACAAGAAAGCGCTTATCCTCGATGAATGCGCAAGACTTTCAAAACAAGCCTGGGATTGCCTTCTAAAGGATATCGAGGAACCTTCACCACATGTCTACTGGTTTCTCTGTACGACCGAGCCTGACAAAGTTCCGAAAACCATCAAGACACGTTGTTCATCGTTCACTTTGAAGTCGGTAGCCGACGACAACATTTTCGACTTGTTGAAAGATGTCGTCAAGCAAGAGAAACTTAAAACCAGCGAATCCATCCTGGATTTGATTGTCAAGAACTCAGGCGGTTCGCCGCGACAGGCCTTGGTCAATCTCGGTGTTTGCTATCATGTCACCGACCGCAAGGAAGCCATAGAGTTACTGAAATCTGCATCCGAAAATCCAGGTGTAATTGAACTATGCCGCTTTCTCGTTACCGGTGGTTCATGGAAGAAGGCCATGAACATCGTCAAGCGGCTGGAAGGTGAGAATCCGGAGTCAATACGTCTGATAGTTTGCAATTATCTCGCCGCCGTCATCAAGAATGCCGAATCTGACGACAAGGCAGCGCACATGCTTTCCATGCTTCAGGCTTTTAGTTCCCCCTATAATGCGTCGGAGAACTTGGCACCACTGCTTCTTTCTTTAGGTCAAGTCTTACTTGCCGAATAATGTTGGGTATGTATTTGAGACAGGAGATTTCAGATGGCCATCAAGACCAAAAGCACCGAACGCACAGTTATTGCCAAATCATTTCCAGATTTCATTGGCGAATTGGAATCTGGATTGAAGATTGACGAAAACGAATTGAACCAGGCATTGCTGGAACAACCTGAGTTATTCTGGCATGTAGCCAAGGAACTTGCGATTCAGATATCCCGCCGCGACCAGGCCAAGCAGCGATTGTCGGAAGTCGAAGCTGAATTCGACATCGACTTTCGTGAAAAAGCTCGCGCTGAAGACCGCAAGGTGACCGAAGGACAAATCAGTTCCGAGAAGCATCTTGATGGACATGTCATCGCCGCGTCCAAGGAAATGTCTCAAATCAGTGGCATCGTCGGACAGCTTACGGCATTGAAGGACGCTTATATCCAACGCAATTATGCGCTTGGGCATCTGACCGATTTGCAATTGAAGAACTACTACAGCACCGACACCGGTGTCCGCCGGCCGATGAATGACATGCGCGACCAACGCGCATCCGAGGGCAAAGAAGCCGCAAAGCAACTTTATCGGAGGGACAAATGATGAGCAAGGACAATCCGAAAGCGCCTGAAGCATCACAGACTTTGGATGATGCTTTCACGAAAGGGCGTGTCGTCATTCTGCTTGAAAAGCTGGTGGAACAGAACGAACGCATCATCAAGCTTTTGGAACAAGATGAAAATGACTGACCAGATATTTTTCATATTCATAGTCATATGGCCTGTGGTCTATCTGATGACACGCATCATTGCCTATGCCTATTTTTCCGAGAAATTGAACTATCACCGCAAGCTGCTATCCCAACTGGAGGAACGTTGAAAAATGGCAAAGTTGAAGAAGACAACGGATTCGAAACCCAAGTTCAAGTACAAGCCGCCCAAGGCGGAAGCCGTCAAAAGGCGTTCCGAGCAAACGGGCGGACGTTTCGATTCTGTTTTCAAGTCAGGATTCGATACATATAAACCCGCAGTCGGGGATAATTGCATTCGCTTTCTTCCGCCAACTTGGGATGACCCGGAGGATTATTCATTCGAGATTTGGGTTCATAGTTATTGCGGCCCAGACAATAGTACTTATCTTTGCCCACGCAAAATGGACGGTGGCGAATGCGCTATTTGCGAGGCATCACGTGAATCGAAGGAGGCAGGAGAAGATGATGAAGCAAAGAATTTGGCTGTTAAACAACAGTATGTTGCTTGGATTATCGACCGCAAAGGAGACCAGGATACGCCTTTGCTATACCAAATTTCATGGACCATCGACAAGGACTTGGCCGCGCTTCGCTTGAACAAGCATGGAGGCATTCTCGACATTGCCAACCCCGATGTCGGATACGATGTCAGCTTTAAGCGTGTCGGACAAGGACTGAAAACCCGTTATTCGGCGTGGTCCATCGACCGCGAAGAAACTCCCATCATGGACGACGAAGGAGAACAGGATAAAATCCTGGAATTCATCCAAGACAACCCCATTCCCGACGTGCTGAATCAGTTCGACAATGAATATCTCGAAAAAGTCATGTCCGGGACTTCGGCCGAGAAGGACGAAGACGACGATAATGGCGATGAGGAAGACGAAAATCCGGCACGTGGCAAGAAACGTAGTGGACGTGAGGAAGAAGGGGAGGACGAAGAAGTCGAAAGCGAACTCCGGTCCAGCCGCAAGCGTCGCCCAGAACCAGAGGATGAACCGGAAGACGTTGAGGAAGAGGAGGCAGAAGACGGCGATATTGAAGATACAGAGGAAGACGACGACAGAGACCGGAAAGCCAGTCCAGC
>Ga0210400_10006085_pt1 | contig 10181 bp, 10 predicted proteins | sample IncBWH26MmetaG_FD_155456 | JGI IMG/M metagenome (GOLD analysis project Ga0210400, IMG submission 155456) | Forest soil microbial communities from Barre Woods Harvard Forest LTER site, Petersham, Massachusetts, United States - Inc-BW-H-26-M | ecosystem: Environmental > Terrestrial > Soil >... | reverse complement strand
AGTTTGTTTTGCGCGCGGGCGTGAAGTTTTCAGATGGATCGGTTCTGACCGCGGCAGATGTGTTCGCGGCGTTGCAACCATTGCTGCCGGCCACGCAACAGATTCAGGCTTCGGGGAACAGTGTGGTCATCCAATCCAGCGCGCCGATTCCTGATCTCCTCGAGGAACTTGCTTCGGGGAGATATTTTGTTTATCGCGTGCAGCCGGATGGTACGCTCCTCGGTACCGGCCCATTTTTTGTATCGGAGGCGTCGCCGGGCCTGAATCGAGTGGATGCGGCAGCAGTCCCTGCAGAACAAGCTCCCGACACGGGGGGTAATCGCGGCGGAGGGAAGGCCTTGCATTTGTATTTTCGCGCGAACGAAGAGACCTGGTCGGGCCGGCCATTCGTGGATGCCATTGACGTGATGCTGGGCGTTCCGCCGTTGCGGCAGCTTTTCGATTTGCAGTTGGGAAAGGCCGATTTGATCGAACTATCACCGGAGCTGGTGCGGCGTGCTATGCAGGAGAATCTCCGCGTGTGGTCGTCGGCGCCGGTCACGCTTTACGGTTTGCGTTTCGACGAGACGCCATCCGCTTCCGCGGACGCAAAGCTGCGCGAGGCCGTCTCGCTCTCGCTCGACCGCCAGACCATGGCCAACGTGTTGCTGCAGAAGCAAGCCGAACCCGCCGCGGCCCTTTTGCCGCAGTGGTTATCAGGCTATGCTTTCCTCTTCACTATGGAGACGAATATCGACCGCGCGAAAGAGATCCGAGCCACGCTACCTGCAAATGTTGCCGCGGGTAAAGAGCCGCTGCGCCTCAACGTTGATGCTCCCAGTGATCTCGCCAAACTCCTCGGCGAGCGTGTCGCCGTGAATGCGCGGCAAGCTACGCTCCTTGTTCAGATTGTGAATCGCTCCGCCCCACACGTATCGACTACTGCGACTGCAACTCTGGGCGCTCCTGTTCCCGGCCTCCATCTATTTGCATGGCACTTTACCGCGCTTTCTCCACGCCTCGAACTCGAATCGTTCGTCTCCGCGCTCAACCTCGGAGATTCGTCCGAGAATGCCGTCTCCACAACGGACCCCGAACAGCTCTACGCCCGCGAGAAAAGATTGCTGGAACAACGCCGCGTGCTGCCACTGGTTGCTTTACCGGAGTACGTCGGGCTCGGCCAGAACGTCCGCGATTGGATGCCCGCCCGCTGGGGTGAATGGCATCTCGCCGATGTCTGGCTCGATCTCCCAGCGGCAAATCCGGCGCAGGCCGACACTTCAAACTCGACTGCAAGTCCAGCCCATCCACCAGCCGCCCCTGTCCCCGGAGCCAAACCATGAGCTTCCGAACAAAATTATTGCTCATCGTCCTGCTCACGATAGCGGCGTCCGTCTCCATCGTGGCTTATGGCGTGACGCATTACACGCGCGCGGCTTTCGAAGAAATGGATGCTGAGCGTACCGAAGCGCTGGTGGCCCAGTTCAACAAGGAATTCGCTCAGCGCGGCGAGGAAATCGCGCATCAAGTGGAGAATATCGCCAACGCGGAAGTCACCCTGCGCATGGCCATCGACCTCGAGCGGCCCAACGCCGACCAATCGCTTTACGTGCGTGATGCCAATGGAGCGGCGCAGGACCACGGCCTGGATTTCGTCGAGTTTGTGAATTCCGATGGAACTCTCATCTCTTCGGCGCAATATCCAGCGCGCGTTGGCTACAAAAACGACTGGCTCCCCGCTGCCACCGGTTGGAATGATTCCACGGCTTTCCTGATGCGCGAAGAGCTCCCCACCGACGTGGCGCTTTCGCTGTCCGTCGTTCGAACGCAGCCCAATGTGCCCAAACCTTTCTACATCGTTGGCGGCCGTCGCCTTGACAAAAAATTCCTGGAATCGCTCGTCCTGCCGGCGGGCATGCGCGCGCTGATTTACAGCAATCTCGAACCCGCCTTTGTCCCTGGGGCGCTGATCGCCGCGAAAGGCGATGTCGATCAGCCCGAGCGCTTTGCTCCGCTGGTGGAAGAAATTCAAAAGCAATCGCAGCCACTGGTTCGAACAATTGATTGGTCCCGGGATCCCGCCGACGCCGAGACTTTTCACGCCATTCCGCTCACCGGCCGCAATAATCAACTACTTGGCGTTTTTCTGGTAGGAAGCTCGCGTAAAGAGCTGGTTTTGCTTACCAACAAGATCGTAAAGACCGCAGCAGCCGTTGGTGCCGGAGCGCTGTTTGTCGGACTCTTGATTGCGTTTTGGATTTCCGCGCGCATCACCAAACCCGTAGAAGAGCTTGCCGAAGCCGCTCGAGAAGTCGCCGGCGGGCGTTGGGATACGCACATCGACGTGCGTGGCAGTGACGAAATCGGCCAATTGGCTGCGGCCTTCAACGACATGACGAAAACGCTTGCTTCGCAAAAAGAGCGTCTGGTGCAAACCGAGCGCGTTGCTGCGTGGCGCGAGCTGGCTCGCCGCCTCGCCCACGAACTGCGAAATCCGCTCTTCCCCATGCAAATCACCATCGAAAACCTGCAGCGGGCGCGACAGCTGGACGCCAAGCAATTCCTGGAAGTTTTCCACGAGTCCACAGCCACGCTGAAAGCCGAGCTCGCCAATCTCAATTCGATCGTCAGCCGCTTCAGCGATTTTTCAAAAATGCCCGCGCCGCAGTTTGTCCGCGTCAATGTGAATGAAGCGCTGCGCAACGCGGTGCGCCTATTCGAACCGCAATTCAATGAAGTGGGCAAGCCCACGATCACCCCGGAATTGTTCCTGACCGAGCCTCTGCCGGAAATCGACGCCGATCCCGACCTGCTGCACCGCGCGTTTCAGAATCTTGTTCTGAACGCGCTGGACGCCATGCCTGCGGGCGGAACTCTGACGCTCAAAACTATGGAACACGACGGTCAGGTGCGCATTGAAGTCGCCGATACCGGCAAAGGCCTGACGCCGGAAGAATGTTCGCGGCTCTTCACGCCCTACTACACGACGAAACTGCAAGGGACCGGTTTAGGACTGGCCATCGTGCAATCCGTGGTAAGCGATCATCACGGAACCATTTCAGTGACCAGCGATGAAGGACGCGGCACGGCATTTCGAATCGATTTGCCGCAACGCCAGGCTGGCCGTGCGGCGGCGCCACCCGAGGCGGCTGCCGAACCAAAGAAAGCGCCGTCGACTTTGGCCGCGGCCTCCGACTAGCGCTTCACAAAGGATTACGTTTGCCGCGCAAAGCTCACCTGCTCCTCGTTGACGACGACCCGAACACACTGGCATCGCTTTCCCGCGCTTTTCGCCTCGCGGGACACGAAGCCACTGTTTGCGACAATGCGGCCCGCGCCGTCGAACTTCTCCGCACGGAATCGTTCGACCTGATTCTTTCCGACGTCGTGATGCCCGGACACAGTGGGATCGAGTTGCTGGAAGATTTGAAAAAGGCTGGCTTGAAAACGCCGATCGTGCTTATCTCCGGGCAAGCCAATATTGAAATGGCGGTGAAAGCTACAAAACTCGGGGCGCTGGATTTTCTGGAAAAGCCTCTTTCGACTGACAAGCTGCTCTTAACAATCGAAAACGCCCTGCGCCTCTCTCGCCTTGAAGACGAAAACCGCGAGCTGCGCCAACGGCTGGGGAAACATGAACTGGTCGGCAGCGGTCCGGCGATGAAGAAATTAGTCGCGCAGATTGAGCGGGTGGCCGCCAGCGAAACGCGTGTCTGCATTCTCGGCGAAACTGGGACGGGCAAAGAACTCGTCGCCCGCGCCATCCACGAAAAATCGCCACGCCATGAGCAGCCCTTCATCACGCTGAACTGCGCTGCCGTCCCCGCCGAATTGATCGAATCGGAACTCTTTGGCCACGAAAAAGGCGCCTTCACCGGCGCGGCCACCAAGCACCTCGGCAAATTCGAACAAGCCGAAGGCGGAACACTTTTTCTCGATGAAATCGGCGACATGCCGGTGGCCATGCAAGCCAAATTGTTGCGCGTGCTCGAAGAGGGCGAAGTGGAACGCGTCGGCGGCGACAAGCCCATCAAAGTGAACGTGCGCGTCCTGGTCGCCACGCATCGAAACTTGGAAGAGCTGGTGAAGCTGAACGCTTTCCGCCGTGATCTCTTCCACCGCGTTTACGTTTTCCCGCTGACCTTGCCGCCGCTCCGCGAGCGCCCAGAGGATTTTGCGGATCTTGCGGCGCATTTCGCACGGCAAGTAGCCGCGCAAAACGGCTGGAAAGAAAAAACCTTCGCGCCCGACGCTATCGCGGCGCTGCGAAAATACGGCTGGCCCGGAAATGTCCGGGAATTGCGCAACGTCGTCGAACGCCTAATCTTGCTTTCCGCGGACGAGACCATCACCGCCGCCGATGTTTCTCTGATACTTCCCACTTCGGATTCGGCATCGAGCGGCTCCACTACCGGAACTACAACCGGCACACTGGCTGAACGCACCGAAGCGTTCGAAAGGGAAGTGATGCTGGCGGAAATCCGCCGCCACAATTTCCACATGACCAACGTAGCGCGCGCACTGGGCCTGGAGCGCAGCCACCTCTACAAGAAGTGCCAGCAACTGGGAATCGATCTGCAGTCCCTCCGCAAGCCGGAATAAGCAACCCATCCCGAAGAATGTCTGTAAGTGATTGAAAACAGGCTATATTTTGTGCTTGACAAAATAGCGATAAGTAATAACATATTTGCAGATTGCAATATGTGGGTTCTCGATGACTCTTGGCGACAAACTCCGCTCCCTCCGCTCCGTCGAAGGCTCCCTCCGTGGCTTGGGTCGCGCCATGACCCAGCAGGAGCTGGCCGCCGCCATGAAGCGCGAGATTGGCCGCGGCCTTAGCCAAGCCTATCTTTCGCAGATTGAAAGTGGCGCGCGGCCGCACCTGACGCACACCACTCGAGAGCTTCTGGCGCGCTTCTTCCGCGTCTACCCCGGCTTCCTGGTCGACGATCCCGAGGGTTATACGCCCGGGTTGCAATCCGAGTTGCGCGCCATCGACGCAAAAGTGGATTCCTGGCTTTATGCCGGGGCCGAGCAGTTCACGGCGGATCCGGAATTGCAGGCCGCGCTTCTCGCCATCGCTGAGTTTGAGGACTCGCGCAAGGCAGTCTTGCTCTTGGCGGAGATTCTCCGCGCGCCGGGTTTGGCGGATCGGCTCGGAGAAGTTTTGAATCCCGGCGATCGCCGGAACAATGAGACGGATGGCCGTGGCCACCCGCCTCCATCGAGTTTGGATAATTAAGCTTTAGGGTCTGCGTCTCGAAACCCAGTTCGCGCACGTCGTGCGCTCGAGGTGTCCTATGACCTGGACTGATTTCTACCTTCTCTGTTTCATCGTGGGCTTCTCGCTCAGCGTTCTCTCGTTTCTCGGTGGCGCTGCTCACATTCATCTGCCATGGCGGCTACACCTGCCTTTTCATGGCGGTCATCACGCCGGAGGAATGGCGGGCCGTGGGATGACCGGGCACGGGACAGCGCACGGGTCAGCGCATGTCCGCGGGGGCCTCTCCTGGTTCAACGCCATGACCATCATGACGTTCCTCGCCTGGTTCGGAGGCATTGGCTACATCCTCGCAACCCACTCGCGGCTGGTGGCCATGTTTGCCTTGTTCATCGCCAGCATCGCCGGACTTTTTGCCGCGAGCGTGGTCTTCAAATTCATGGCGCGCATTGTCAAAGTGAGCGACGCGCAAATGCTGGATTGGGATTACCGGATCGAAGGCACCGTGGGCACCATCAGCTCACCCATCCGCGGAGATGGCACCGGCGAAATGATTTTCGAGCAGCGCGGCGTGCGCAAAAGCGTCGGCGCGCGCAGCGAGGACGGCACGCCGCTTCCGAATGGCACCGAAGTCGCCATCACGCGCTACGAGAACGGGATCGCCTACGTGAAGAAGTGGGAAGACTTTACGAAGTAGCTTTTGCAAAGAATTTCTCGGACTGGGGATCGACTCGAACAGTCCGGAGCAGAGTGGAAAAGGGAGGTCTTTATGTTTGGTCTTTCGGTTCCCGTTATGGCCGGGCTGCTGGTCCTCGTGATTCTGTTTGCGATGGCCGGCTTCGCCACCTTGTTGCGCAAGGTGGGCCCGCACGAAGCGCTCATTGTTTACGGCATTCGCGGTCCCAGAACAGTAACCAACGGCGGCACCATTCTCATCCCGATGTTGGAGCAGTGCCGCGAACTTTCACTGGAGTTGATGTCTTTTGACGTGGCTCCGCAGCAGAGCCTCTACACCAACCAGGGAGTTGCCGTAACCGTCGAAGCGGTCGCGCAGCTCAAAGTAAAGTCCGACCCCGTCTCCATTCGAACGGCCGCCGAACAATTCCTGACCAAGCGGCCCGAGCAGCGCGAAGGCTTGATCCGCCTGGTCATGGAAGGCCATCTGCGCGGCATCATCGGCCAGCTCACCGTCGAACAAATCGTCAAAGAGCCGGAAATGGTCGGCGATCGCATGCGGTCCACCTGCGCCGCGGACATGAACAAGATGGGACTCGACGTCGTGAGCTTCACCCTTAAGGAAGTCCGCGACAAGAACGAATACATCACCAACATGGGCCGGCCCGACATCGCCCGCATCAAGCGCGACGCCGAAGTTGCCGCAGCGGAAGCCGATCGCGACATCGCCATCAAGCGCGCCGAGTCCCAGCGTGCCGCCGCCGTTGCCAAAGCACAAGCCGATCAGGAGCGCGTCGCCGCCGAAACAGCATCGCTCGCCAAGCAAGCCGAAGCCGAACGCGACCTGGACCTCAAAAAAGCCAGCTACCTCGAAATGACGAAAAAAGCCCAGGCCACCGCCGACAAGGCGTATGAAATCGAAACCAACATCATGCAGCAGCAGGTCATCACCGAATCGGTGAGAGTCCAGCAAGTCGAGCGCGAAGCTCAAGTGAAAGTACAGGACGCGGAAATCGAACGCCGCGAACGCGAGCTCATCGCCACCGTGCTGAAGCAGGCGGAAGTGGAACGCCAGCGCATCGAAACGTTGGCCAGCGCCGAGCGTCAGCGTTTGATCACCGAAGCCGAAGGCCGCGCCTCCGCCATTCGCGCGCAGGGCGAAGCCGAAGCCGAAATCATCTTCAAGAAAGGTGAAGCCGAAGCCAAGGCCATGAACGTCAAGGCGGAAGCCTTCCAGGAGTACAACCAGGCCGCCGTCCTCGACAAGTTCATCACCGGAATGCCGGAAGTCGTGCGTGCACTTGCAGAACCGCTAAGCAAAGTCGACAAGGTCACTATCGTCTCCACGGGCAACGGGGATGCCGCCGGTGCTTACAAGCTGACCGGCGATATCACCAAAATTGCCGCGCAAGTTCCTGCGCTCTTCGAAGCCCTCTCCGGCATGCAGATGTCGGAGCTGCTCAGCAAAGTGCGTTTGATCGGCGACAAAGCGCCGAAGCCCGCGCAGCCGCCAGCTGCTAAGTCATAACGATCGCTTCCGTCCTCGGTGGGCCAGCAACGGCCCACCGGGACGCCTGATGGTCTCGGGGGAACGGCAATGGACGCGAAAGAAAAGTTTCTCTTCGTTTGGATTCTCCTGGTGGTGATATTCACTTTTATCTCTCACCGTTTCTGGGATTGCATGCTTTGCGCTCTCGAAAAAGGCCTGGCATTCAGCATCCTGTCTATGCCGGGTATTGTGAAAGTTGCGGCAGTTATTTGTAGCGTGGGCTTCTTGCGCTGACGGAGTTTCCCGGAGCTGTCCAGCGCGTTCGAATTCTTTTGATGTTTCGAGTGGTCTTTATCATCTGATTTTTGAAAGGAGATTCATCATGGGACTTTTGGAAAGAGTAAGCACGTTGATTCGCGCGAATCTCAACGACATGGTCGACCGCGCGGAAGATCCGGAAAAAATGATCAAGCAGGTCATCCTGGACATGGAGAATCAGTATCTCCAGGTCAAAACCCAGGTGGCTGTTTCCATCGCCGACCAGCACATGCTGGAGAAGAAAATGCGCGAGAACGAGGACTCTGCAAAGGACTTGATGCGTAAAGCCGAGCTCGCCGTCGACAAGAGCCAGGACGACCTGGCGCGTGCCGCGCTCGACCGCTTCCAGACCGCTCAACGGCTCGCGCAGAGCTACCGCGAACAGGTCGACGACCAGAAAGCCCAGGTCGAATCGCTAAAGGGGGCGCTCGTGAAACTCGAACAGAAACTCGACGAAGCCAAGGCCAAGCGCGATCTGCTCCTCGCGCGTCACCGTCGCAGCATCGCCCTCGGCAAAGCCGCCCGCGCTCAAACCGCCATGGGTGACAATTCGAACAGCGTGACCTTCGACCGATTGAAAGACCGCGTCCATCACACCGAAGCCGTCGCCAGCGCCGAAGTCGAGCTCCTCACCGACGATGTCGGCGACCGCCTGACGCGCCTCGACCGCGACACCGAAGTAGACCGTTTGCTTGCTGAGCTAAAGACTCGCCGGGGCCTGCCGGAGAATGCAGGCTGAGTGTGAAGACAGATGTGTGTGTTGGCTAATTGCCCGGACCGGAAAGAGGGAAGGTGTGCAATTTTATGAAATCATACGCTACGTTTCGACGGCACCCGTTGGGTGAGGTGGTCGCTCGTACAAACGAGGATCGCCGCCCATGGGAAGTTGTTCCTTTTGGCAAGTTCGGTGCCGGAGTGTGGACCGGCCATCCCATTGGATTTGTCGTGGTCCTGGGAATCTTGGTCATCGGGCTCTTAGGTATCCCCGTATGGCGCTGGTTTTTTGCAGCCACGGTTCTTGTCGGCGGCCTCATTGGCTACATACTTTGGCGTCGGCACCAGCCGAGATAGCGGTTCCGTATCGCCGAACTGGGCAGCGCGGCCTTTCGTCGCAGATTGTTGTGACCTTACAATGGATCTGCGCCGCATGCGAGAATAGGCGCGTGAATCCTTGGCTTGTCGAGGCGCCTGCCGTGGTTACCGCTGCTGCAGGTCTTACCGCATATGCCGCGCTCTATCCTCGCGCGCAACTCTTCGGCAAGACGGTTTGCCGGAGCAATTCACCTCGCAAATTAGCGATCACCTTTGACGATGGGCCGAATCCGGCGATTACGCCCAAGCTACTCGATCTTCTGGACCACTACAAAGCCAAAGCCACATTTTTTCTGATTGGAAAATACGTGCGCGAATGTCCTGAGCTCGCGAAAGAAACCATCGAGCGCGGACACAGCATTGGGAATCACACCGAGCTGCACCCAAATCTTTTGTGGCTGAATCCCACACAGGTCCGCGTGGAATTGCGCCTCTGCCATGACGCCATCTCCACCGCTATAGGCGCGCCGCCGAAGTGGTTTCGCCCACCCTTTGGGGTGCGCAATCCCTGGGTCATTCCCGCGGCTCGTGAACTCGGCTACCAAACCGTCATGTGGACGCTGATTCCCGGCGACTGGCGCGAAAAACCCGCGGACTGGCTGATTCCCCGGATGCAGCCGATCGCTCACCACGCTCAGCAAAACTTGGCAAACACCGCGAGCACAAACACCCCGGGGAGTAGCTCGGGCGACATCCTCTGCCTTCACGACGGTGGTCACCGCCAGCTAAACGCCGACCGCACCCGCACGCTGGCCGCCCTCGAGCACTGGCTTCCCCGCTGGCGTGACCTGGGCCTCGAATTTGTTACAATTGACGAAGCGGTGCGCACACCCGCCCCTTAATCATGGACGAGCGTCAGTTTTATACGGAAAAAGAAGAGACCCGCAAGGTCAAGCTCATCTGCCCCAGCTGCCGCGGCGAGTTCGAAGCTCCCGTGCGCTGGAAAGTCTGCCGGAAGAAAAGGGAGCTGCCACGCGGCATCGGCGAAGAAGACAGAAAAAAATTCGCAAAGGCTTCTTCCTACATGGTCCGCCTGGACGACCTGGTGGCCTGCTACAAATGCCGTAAGCGTTTCGAACTCACGGGGCAATCCACCGTGCTCATCAACGACAATCTTGGAGACCCAAACGCCGACCCCGAAAATTTCGGTAACCGGTAGAAAGTGATCAGTTATCAGTAATCAGAGATCAGTGCGGAGGGCAGATATTTTCTCGTTTCCTCGATCCTCGTGAAGCTCGTTTCGCCGGCCACCACGACTTACCGTCCGATCTCTAACACCTGATTCCTGATCTCTGTTCACTGATCTCTGTTCTCCGATCTGTTCCGTCTCTCAAATCTCCGGATACATCTCAAAAAACGCCTCAATCGACTGGTGAAACGTCGTCTCAATCTCTTCCTTAGTGCCTT
>Ga0210400_10006084_pt1 | contig 10181 bp, 5 predicted proteins | sample IncBWH26MmetaG_FD_155456 | JGI IMG/M metagenome (GOLD analysis project Ga0210400, IMG submission 155456) | Forest soil microbial communities from Barre Woods Harvard Forest LTER site, Petersham, Massachusetts, United States - Inc-BW-H-26-M | ecosystem: Environmental > Terrestrial > Soil >... | reverse complement strand
CGCGCACATGACCTCGCCAACCGGCAGCTGGGATTTCTGGATCGACCGCGGCGGCACCTTCACCGACATCATCGGCTGGAGGCCGGACGGCAGCCTGGTGGCGCACAAGCTGCTCTCGGAAAATCCGGAGGCCTATCGGGACGCCGCCGTGCAAGGCATCCGGGAGCTACTGGCGCTGCGAAGCGGCGAGCCGATCCCGGCCGGGCGGATCGGCACGGTGAAGATGGGCACCACCGTCGCCACCAATGCGCTGCTCGAGCGCAAGGGCGAACGCACGCTTCTCCTCATCACCAAGGGATTTCGCGACGCGCTGCGGATCGGCTACCAGGCGCGGCCGAGGATTTTCGCCCGCCACATCATCAAGCCTTCGATGCTGTACGAACGCGCGATCGAGGTCGACGAACGCGTGCGCGCCGACGGCACCGTGGAGCGGGAGCCGGATCTCGATGCCCTGCGCACGCAGCTGCAGGACGTGCTGGCCGACGGGATCAAGGCGGTCGCGATCGTGTTCATGCATGCCTATCGGTATCCGGCGCACGAGCAGCGCGTGGCCGCGCTCGCGCGCGAGCTCGGCTTTCCGCAGGTCTCGGCGAGCCACGAGGTCTCAGCCCTCATCAAGCTGATCTCGCGCGGCGACACCACCGTGGTGGATGCCTACCTGTCGCCGATCCTGCGCCGTTACGTGACGCAGGTGGCGCATGCGCTGAACGCGGACGAGCCCCCTCGCCTCATGTTCATGACCTCGGCTGGCGGGTTGACGGCGGCCGAGCTGTTCGAAGGCAAGGACGCAATCCTGTCGGGGCCCGCGGGCGGGGTGGTCGGGATGGTCGAGACCGGGCGCGCGGCGGGTTTCAACCGGCTCATCGGCTTCGACATGGGGGGCACGTCCACGGACGTGTCGCATTTCGCCGGCGACTACGAGCGCACGTTCGAGACCGAGGTCGCGGGCGTGCGCATGCGCGCCCCCATGATGTTGATCCATACGGTGGCGGCCGGCGGCGGCTCGATCCTGCATTTCGACGGGTCGCGCCTGCGCGTCGGTCCCGATTCGGCCGGCGCCAATCCGGGGCCCACATGCTATCGGCGCGGCGGACCGCTCACGGTGACCGACGCCAATGTGATGCTGGGCAAGCTGATGCCGGAATTCTTCCCGAAGATTTTCGGCGGCACCCGCGACCAGCCGATCGACGCCGCGGCGGTGCGGGCGGCCTTTGCGGCGCTCGCAAATGAGATCGGCGGCGGGCGCAGCAGCGAAGAGATCGCGGACGGCTTCATCCGGATCGCGGTCGAGAACATGGCGAACGCCATCAAGAAGATTTCGGTGCAGCGCGGCTACGACGTGACCCGCTATGCGCTGAGCTCGTTCGGCGGCGCCGGCGGCCAGCACGCCTGCCTGGTGGCCGACGCGCTCGGCATGACCACGGTGCTGATTCACCCATTCTCGTCGCTGCTGTCGGCCTACGGGATGGGCCTGGCCGATATTCGGGCGACCCGGCAGCAGGCGCTGGAGGAGCCGTTCGGCGCGGGCGCGCACGCGTCGATCGGTGCGCTCGGCGAGCGGCTCGCCGCGGCGGCCCGCGACGAGGTCATCGGCCAGGGCATTGCGGCGTCCGCCGTCACGCTGCATCTGAGCGCCCATCTTCGCTACGCCGGAACCGACACCGCGCTGGCGGTCGATGCCGGGACGCCCGCAGCGCCGGCGAGCCTTGCGGAAATGAAGTCGGCCTTTGAAGCCGCCCACATGGCGCGCTTCGGATTTGTCGATCCGAGCAAGGCGCTGGTGGTGGAGGCCATATCGGTCGAGGCGGTCGGCGGCAGCGCCAAGTTCGCCGAGCCGGCTCTGCCGCCCGCCGCGCAACCGCTGCGGGCGCCCGAGCGCATGACCCGATTCTATTCCGGCGGCCGCCAGCACGAGGCCGCGATCTACACGCGCCGACAGCTCGCGCCCGGCCACACGGTTGCGGGCCCCGCCATCGTGATCGAGCCGCATCAGACCGTCGTGGTCGAGGACGGCTGGCAGGCCGAGATCACGCCCAAGGATCATCTGGTGCTGACGCGCATCGTTGCCCTCAATCGGCAAAGCCCGATCGGCACGCAGGCCGATCCGGTGATGCTCGAAATCTTCAACAATCTGGTGATGGCGATCGCCGAGCAGATGGGGGTCGCGCTGCAGAACACCGCCTATTCGGTCAACATCAAGGAGCGGCTCGACTTCTCCTGCGCGGTGTTCGAGGGATCGGGAGCGCTGGTCGCCAATGCGCCGCACATGCCGGTGCATCTCGGCTCCATGGACCGCGCGGTCGAGACCGTCATTCGCGAGAACAAAGGCCGGATCGCGCCGGGCGACGTGTATGCCATCAATGCACCCTATAACGGCGGCACCCACCTGCCCGACATCACCGTCTGCACGCCGGCGTTCGACGACGCCGGCGCCCGCATCCTGTTCTGGGTGGCGAGCCGCGGCCACCACGCCGATATCGGCGGCATCTCGCCCGGCTCGATGTCCCCCAACGCGACCACGATCGAGCAAGAGGGCGTCTATATCGACAAGTTCAAGCTGGTCGATCGCGGCCGATTTTGCGAGGCCGAGCTCTACGCGCTTCTCACCGGCGCCAAATATCCGGCCCGCAATCCGCTGCAGAACTTCAACGATCTCAAGGCGCAGATCGCCGCCAACCAAAAGGGCGCCCACGAGCTGCGCAAGATGGTGACGCAGTTCGGTCTGCCGGTGGTCGAGGCCTATATGCGGCACGTGCAGGACAATGCGGCCGAAAGCGTGCGCCGCGTCATCGACCGCCTGCACGATTGCGCGTTCGCCTATGAGATGGACCAAGGCACCTGGATCAAGGTGAAGATCAGCGTCGACAAGAAGAAGCGCGAGGCGACCGTGGATTTCACCGGCACCTCGCCGCAGCAACCGAGCAACTTCAATGCGCCCGAGCCGGTGACGCGCGCCGCCGTGCTCTATGTCTTCCGGGTCATGGTGAACGACGACATACCGATGAATGCCGGCTGCCTCGAGCCGATCCGGATCGTCATTCCGCCGGGATCGATGCTCTCGCCGCAATTTCCGGCCGCCGTGGTGGCCGGCAACGTGGAGACCTCGCAGGCGGTGACGAATTGCCTGTTCGGCGCGCTCGGCGCCATGGCGGCCGCGCAGGGCACCATGAACAATCTCAATTTCGGCAATGAAAAATATCAGTATTACGAGACCATCTGCTCAGGCTCGCCGGCGGGTCCCGGTTTTCCGGGCACCGACGCGGTGCAGACCCACATGACCAATACGCGGCTTACCGATCCGGAGGTGCTCGAATTCCGCTTTCCGGTCGTGCTCGAGGATTTCCACATTCGCGCCGGCTCCGGCGGCCGCGGGACCTGGAACGCGGGCGACGGCGTCAGCCGCACCATCAGGTTTCTGGAGCGGATGGAGTGCACGATCCTGTCGGGGCACCGGCGGGTGCGCCCGTTCGGGCTGGCCGGCGGTGAGGACGGTCAGGTCGGCGAGAATTGGGTGCGGCGCGCGGACGGAAAGCGGGAGAAGCTGCAAGCCTGCGACGCCACCACCATCGGGGCCGGCGAGGCGATCATCATCCAAACCCCGACGGCGGGGGGCTATGGCGAGTAGGGGGCCCCTCGTGGGCGCCCATGACAAGAGGACGCCCATGACAAAAGGGCGGCCACAAGGGCCGCCCCTACGCCAGGACCATTCGGGGTATGAGGGTCAGCGCGACACCGTCACCACGGTGCTCAGGTTCTTGGCGCAACGTTGGGCCTGGGCCAGCGCCGAAGCATAGTATTCGACATCGCTGATGTAGAGCGGGTTCTGGTCCGCGAGCGCCTGCGCCTTGGCGGAGAACGTCTCGAGCTGCTGGATGGTGGCGCCGTACTGCGCGAGCGTGCCGCTGCATTGCGTCTCGGCGGCTTGCACGGGCGAAGAAAAACCGATGCCGGCGCAAATCGCGAGTGTCAGCGCCGCGAAGATGCCGGTGCGATACGTGCTGCGAATTTTGGCCATTTGCGTATCCCCTGTGGCGAAACCGCCAATCCCTGCGAGGCATTTGATTATTAGACGCGGCAGCCCGGGATTCGGTTCACGTATGGTTAACTTTTTGCCGCACATTTTTGTAACGCTTTGAAATTGTTGCAATTTGTCAGTGGCCGGCGGCCCCTCCCGGGATCGCGGCCGGCCGCCGCATCACCATCGCCAGCGCTCCGAACGCAACGAACACGACCGTGAACATCAGGAAGACGTCGGCGAACGCCATCACGATGCCCTGCTGCCGGGTGAGCCCCATCAGCTGCTGCAGCGCCATCGTTTGGGCGTCGCTGCCGAAGCTCTGGAACCGCGCCGTCAGATTGGTGAGCGCCTCCTGCGCCGGCTGGCGCCCCCAGGTGACGGCTTCGTGGAGCCGCGCGAGATGCAGGTCGATGCGATGATTGAGCACCGTATTGAGGGCGGCGAGGCCGACCGCGCCGCCGAGATTGCGCGCCAGATTGAACAACCCGGAAGCATTCTTGAGCCGCTCCGGCTCCAGCGTGCCGAGCGCCAAATTGGTGATGGGCACGATCGCCATCATCATGCCGACTCCGCGGAAGATTTGCGGCCACAGCAGCTGAGCGAAATCCCAGTCCTTGGTCACAAAAGTCATCTGCCAGGAGCCCGCCGCGAAGATGAAGAACCCGCCCATCATCATGAAGCGCGGGTCGATCTTGGTCACCAGCCGGCCGACAAACGGCGCGCTCAGGAACATGGCGATGCCCGACACGAACATGGTCTCGCCGACCATCAGGGCGTTGTAGCCGCGGATCTCCTCGAGATAGACCGGGAACAGGTAGGTCAGCCCGTAAAGCCCGATGCCGAGCACGAACGAGAACATGCTGCCGAGCGCGAAGTTGCGGTTGGTATAGGCCGTGAGATCGACGATCGGGGAGCGCGCGGTGAGGACGCGGGCGAAGAAGGCCGCCGCCGAGACGGCCGCGACCACGGCCAGAAGCGAGATGGTCTGGTCATCGAACCAGTCGTATCGCTCCCCCTCCTCCAGCACATATTCGAGCGAGCCGAGGAAGGCCGCCATGAATCCAAGGCCCCACCAGTCGAAATGCTTGAACAGGGCGTAATCCGGCCGGTCGAAGTCGATGAGCCAGAAGGTAAGCGCCGTGACCGCGATGCCGGGCCCGATATTGATGAAGAACAGCCAGTGCCAGGACAGCGCATCGGTGAGATAGCCGCCGACCGTCGGACCGATCGTGGGGGCGAGCGTAGCGACCAGCCCGATCACGGGGAGAAATATCGCCTGCTTGGAGCGGGGAAAGATCGTGTAGATGGAAGCGAACACGGTCGGAATCATTCCGCCGCCGATGAAGCCCTGGATGGCGCGCCAAAAGATCATCTCGTTCATCGACGAGGTGAAGCCGCACATCAGGCTCGCGACGGTGAAACCGGCCGCCGAGGCGGCAAACATGATGCGCGTTCCAAGCACCCGGGACAGAAAGCCCGACAACGGAATGGCGACGACCTCGGCGATCAGATACGCGGTCTGCACCCAGGAAATCTCGTCGCGCGAGGCGGCGAGGCCGGCTTGAATCTCGGTCAGCGATGCCGACACGACCTGAATGTCGAGAAGCGACATGAACATCCCGAAGCTCATGGCCAGGAAGGCGATCAGGCGACGGGGATCGATCCGATCATCGTCGGCCGGCAGTCGGATTGCGTCCGCAGTTATCGTCGACATGGCCTGATCTCCGCAGCCAAATTATCAGTTGATCATCAGTCGACTTGTGCCGAAGCGGTGCGCGGCGGCGCGCTGGCAGCGCTCGCCTTGGTGTTCACGCTGACCACGACCGACATGCCGGGCCGGAGCAAGCGCTGCGTCGCGACATCGGGCGGCACGCTCACACGCACCGACAGGCGCTGCACGATCTTGGTGAAATTGCCGGTCGCATTGTCGGGCGGCAGCAGCGAGAACACCGCGCCGGAGGCGGGCGCCAGCGACGCGACGGTGCCTTCGATCGTCTGGTCGGGCAGCGCGTCGACGCTGATTGCCACTTTCTGGCCTGGCCGCAGATACGCCAGCTGGGTCTCCTTGAAGTTGGCGTCCACATAGACCTCATCGAGCGGAACCAGGCTCGCGAGCCGCTGGCCGGTCTGCACGTAGTCGCCGGTCTGGACTGCCCGGTTTCCGATCACGCCATCGACCGGGGCGCGGATAACGGTGAAGGACAGATCGCGCTCGGCCTTGGCCAAGGCGGTGCGCAACTCCTCGAGCACTTTCGCGGCTTCCTGCTGCTGCGCCTTGAAGACATCTACATTCGCCGCGGCCGCATCCACCGCCGCCTGCGCGCTTTGCACGCCGGCCGCGCCCTGGTCGCGGTTCGACTGCGCCTGCTCCAGGGTCTGGCGGCTGGCAAAATCTCGCTGGGCCAACGACTGTTGCCGGTCGAGCTCCAGCTGCGCCCGCGTCGCGCCCGCTTGCGCGGAGACGAGCTGGGCCTTGGCTTGAGCGACCGACGCCTGCTGGGCCACGATCTGACGCCCGATCCGGTCGACGGTCGCCTGCTGGGTCGCGACCTTGTCGCGCGCCGCATCCGCCGCCAGACGGTAGTCGCCATCGTCGATGGTGGCGATCACGTCGCCGGCGCGCACGCGCGAATTGTCCTCGACCGCAATTGTCGACACGTAGCCGGCGACCTTGGCGGCGAGCGTGGTGTTGTGGGCGCCCACATAGGCGTCATCGGTCGCCTCGATGAAGCGGCCGACCGTCCACCACCGGTAGCCAAATGTCCCCGCCGTCCCAACCGCCAGCAGCACGGCCGCTCCGAGCAGGGCGAGCTTGCGCGCTCGGGGCGAGCGTGAACGGGCCTGGGGCGAAGGCGGCTCAACCGCGATCCTGGCAGGCAGCCGTATCGGCGCCTTGGCCTCTTTATTGGGTTCTTCCTGATCCTGACGATCGCGTCCATCCGCAGCCTGTGGCCCCTCGGCATCCCGAACCCGCCTGGCCATTTCCTCCATAACGCCGCCCCTGCCGAGGCCACCGGTTTCCCGTTCTGCGTACATGATCCTCTCCTCCATTCGGCGTCAGGCTCGGGGGTAAAAAGGGGTTGACCGAACCGTTCGGTCACACTATTTACATTGACCGAACCGTTCAGTCAATACTAATTTGTCATGGCTGCTTTTTTTGATATGCAAAGGCAGGGAACCGCTGAGGATTGAGGAATGAGCGCGCAAGTCGAGCTTTTGGCACCCGGCAGCACCGTGGATGAGGAGAGCAGCAAGCGGCGCCAGATCATCGAGGGCGCCCGGCAGGTCTTCATGGAGCAGGGCTTCGACGCCGCCAGCATGGGCGAGATTGCCCGGGTGGCCGGGGTGTCGAAGGGCACCCTCTACGTCTACTTCAAGAGCAAGGAGGAGCTGTTCGAGGCCGTAGTCGGGCACCAATGCAGGGCCCAGGCCGAGCAAATCTTCAACCTCGACCCCGAGGATCACGATGTCGAAGGCGTCCTGACGCGGCTTGGAGTGGCCTATGTCGAGTTTCTGTGCCGGCCCGGCGCGGCGCCCCCATTCCGCACCGTCATCGCGATCGCGGAACGCATGCCCGAGCTCGGCCGCCGGTTCTACGAGACTGGGCCCGCCTTCGGGATCACGCACTTGCAGGCGTATCTGACCGCGCAGGTCGCCGCCGGCATGCTGGAGGTCGAGGACTGCGAAGTTGCCGCCGCGCAGTTCATCGACTCCTGCCTGGCGACGGTGTTCAAGCCGATCCTGTTCAATTTCGGGACCGCGCCCACGCGCGAGCGCACCGAGCATGTGGTGAAGATCGCGGTGCGGACCTTCCTCGCCGCTTACAAAGTGCGCTGAATATCGCTATTGCGGCGCCATGCCGGCGTCCTTGGCCTTGGCGGCGACCGCCTTGGCGATCGGCGTCCAGCGCACCACTTCCTGCCTGAAGAAGGCCGTGAAATCGGCGGCGTTCAAGGACTTGGTATCGATTGCTTCGCTCTCCAGGCGAGCCTGCACGTCGGGCGCGTGCAAGGCCTTCACCACTTCGGTATTGAGCCGGGCGACGATTTGCGGCGGCAGGTTCGCCGGTCCCGACAATCCAAACCAGGTCGAGGACACCAGGTCCGGGTAGCCCAGCTCCTTGAAGGTCGGAATGTCCGCAAATGCGGGCAGACGCTCTTCGGTGCCGATCCCGAGACCGCGCAGCGTCCCCGCTTTCAGCTGCCCGGCCGCCGCCGACAGCGCCAGCGAGCCGGACGTCAGATGGCCGCCGAGAACATCGTTCACGATCAGATTGGCGCCCCGATACGGCACGTAGGTCATCTGGATGCCGGTCTCGTTCTGCAACATCTCGTTGACGAGCTGGGTCTGCGAGCCGAGCGAGATCGTCGCATAGGTGAAGGCGCCCGGATGGGCCTTCGCATAGGTCACGAATTCGGCGAGGGTCTTCTGCGGCAGATCCTTGTTCACGAACATCACGGTCGGCTGGCCGCCCAGATAGGCGATGTGGGTGAAGTCCTTGAACGGATCAAACGGCAGCGGCGTGAAGGCCGGCGTGATGACCAAGCTTCCCAGGCTCGAGATCACCAGGGTGTAGCCGTCAGGCGCGGCGTGCACGACCGATTCCTGGCCGATGATGCCACCGGCGCCGGGCCGGTCCTCGACCACGAACGGTTGCCCCAAGGCGGCACCGAGCTTGTCGGCCACGATACGGGTCAGCAAGTCCGCCGTGCCGGCGCCCGAGAACGGCACCACGATCCGCACCGGCCGCGTGGGCCAAGTTTGGGCCTGGGCCGGGAGTGATGCCAGCAGGCACAGCAACGATAGGGCGGCGGCGCGCATCGGCATGTAGCGGAACATGGCGCCATATTGCCATGAGGCGACGAGGTTGGGAAACGGCCCCCGCGGCGGCCCGAAGGGCAGGCCCTAGAGGCTTTTCCCGGACGCGGTGCAGAGCGCAGCTCTGCATCGCAGAGCCGGGATCGTTCCAGGCTCCGAGCGTAGAACGATCCCAGGTCTGCAGCGCACCATCAAGAGATGTTGCGCTGCGCCCGGGAAAAGTGGAAGCGCAGCAGCTAATCCTCGCCGTCCGCGCCCGGCACGGCGTCAGGCAGATCGCGGTCGACCTTGTGACCCGAATAAGCGCTAGGGCGCGGGCGCTGCAGCGGCGCGGCGGCGCGATGCTGGTTGATCGAGCCTGTCACCGAGGGATCGATGCGCCTGGCTGCCACATGAAATCCCAAGCGCGCCGCCATCTCGTCGCCGCGGACGGGCGCGGGCTGACACGCTCGCCGCCCGTTGCGCCGGCGCATCAAGTCGACGTGAATGTGATTGTAGTGGTACACGTTGTAGCCCGGCGCCAGCACGGTGGTGAATTGATCGCAGGCGGTGGCTTGCACATCGTGCAGGAAGGCCTGCTCGTCCGGCGAGCCATGCCAGCCGTGCTCCACGTCGAATTGGCGGCCATCGGCCAGCGTGAAGGCCGCGATGTCGAGCGCGTTGCCGAAGGCATGCTCTGAAATCGTGGCATTGGGATCGCCGTTCATGCCGCGGCAGGAATAGGCGGAGATCTGCTTGATCTCGACCACCGGCTCGCCGAACCATCTCATGGCGGCCGGCTGCACGGCCTCGGTGATCCACTGGTCGAGCACCGAGACCAATGGGCACGCGAGCGTCGCCGCCGGGCTGACCGCGACCGGCCCGATCGCGCCGGTCACCGGCGCCGATGCGCCGATGACTTGTCGGCGATCATAAGGCTCCGGCGAGAAATCGTAGGGCGACCTCGGGTCGGATGCCTGCGGCGCTGCGGCGGCCCGATAGGGCTTGCGAAAGTCGTAAGGCTCGGGCGATGCCCCCGCCCGCGGGCTCGGCGGATCGAGCGACATCGGTTGATCCGACAGAAGGCGCGGCCCGCCGTTGGGTCCGGGCAGGTCATCCCGGGTCACCGCCGAGGCCGCCGGGCGCGGCTGCACGATCGGCCAACGCGGCTGCACCTGTCCGGGCGCGCCAGCGCCGGGCGCGGCAGCGCCGAGCACTCCCGGAACGGCGCCGGGCGGCCGCAGCTCGTCGTCATAGCCCATCGGCAGACTGTCGCCGAGACTTGACACTTTCAGCGGAAAGTCGGCCCCACACACGCCCGGCCCTTCGATCGGGCTGATGCGGACCTTGCCGGGACCTTCCTTGA
>Ga0210400_10006082_pt1 | contig 10183 bp, 11 predicted proteins | sample IncBWH26MmetaG_FD_155456 | JGI IMG/M metagenome (GOLD analysis project Ga0210400, IMG submission 155456) | Forest soil microbial communities from Barre Woods Harvard Forest LTER site, Petersham, Massachusetts, United States - Inc-BW-H-26-M | ecosystem: Environmental > Terrestrial > Soil >... | reverse complement strand
GGGTATTTCATCTTGCTGCGGGGTTCTGCCGCCGCTGCCCGTGATGCCACCCACGGTGCCCGGCCCGACGGGCGACTGACGCTGACCAAGAGCCGCCGGAATGTGAACAGAGGCGACCAGCAGTGCGAGGCAACAGATGACAGTCCGGCGCATTTCGCCTCCCAGGCGGCTGATTGCCGACTTGTGCAATAATCGATGCATGGGTTGCGATTTTAAGTATTTAATCCCGTGTGCGCTGGTTTTTTTATCGCAACCCGCGCCGGCCGCCAAGCACCCGAGCATGGCAGAGGTCTTGGCCGCATCAAGCCCGGCGGATTGGCGCCCGCTCGACATCAACAACACCCTGTACGTCGAGCTGCCCGCTGGACGCGTGGTCATCGAGCTGGCCCCCGCCTTCGCGCCGCTGCATGTGAATAACATCAAAACTCTGGCGCGGGCCGGCTATTTCAACGGCCTTGCGGTGATCCGCGAACAAGACAATTACGTTGCGCAGTGGGGCGATCCCGAGAATCGACATCCGTTGCCGGCCGGCATCGGCAAAGTCGCGCCGGAATTCGATTTTCCCATCCCGCAACACATGACATTTACAGCCCTGCCGGACGGCGATGTGTACGCGCCGGAAGTCGGCTTTTCAGACGGATTTCCTGTCGCGCGCTCGATGCCTTTACACCGAGCGTGGCTGGCGCATTGTTACGGCATGGTGGGCGTAGGGCGCGATTTGGCCGCTGACAGCGGCAGCGGTGCCGAGATGTATGTGGTCATCGGCCATGCGCCCAGGCATCTGGACCGCAATGTGGCGCTGGTGGGCCGGGCCGTCAAAGGCGTGGAATTGCTGTCGGGACTGCCGCGCGGCAGCTTGGAGATGGGATTTTATGCAAAATCCGAAACTCCGCTGCCCATCAAGTCCATCCGCGTAGCCGCCGACGTGCCGGCGCCGGAGCGATCCAATCTGCAGGTCATACGCACGGAAAGCGCAACATTCGACGCGCTGATCGAATCGCGCCGCAATCGACCCGAGGAGTTCTTCAAGGTCCCGGCCGGACGCATCGATCTGTGCAATGTGCCGATCGCGGTGCGCGAAGCGCCTCATGCGCGTTGATGGGACCGCTCACTCGCCCTGATGCGACGCCGCTTCGATGCCGATGCGCAAAGCCCTGGTCGCTATGCGCACTTCGATCAGGAAAGTCGACAATGCCGCCGCCAGCGACAGCATCGACAATATGAACAGGCACGCGATGAATGCCGACAGCTCCCAGCGCAGAAACGCATTGACGAACAACATCACCACGACCAGCGCAATGAACAGCGCAGAGACCGTGATGAATGCAATCGCCGCGTTGATGTAGCGGGCACGCCGCGCCAGCACGCCGAGCGCCTGGTGCAGGTCGCGGCCGTCGAGCGGCCGGTAATCGGCGCGGCACAGTTGATCTTCCATGATGCGCGCCCGATCCACGATGCGCGAAAGGCGGTTGGTCAATACATTGAGGATCACGCCGATCGCGGAGATCAAGAAAATAGGCGTGAGTGCGATCTGAATGAGGTGGGCGATATCGAAGGCTTGGCCCGCGTTGCTGGTCAGACTGAACATCGTTTACTCGCGATTCAGAACTGGAATCTGCAGCGTCAGGTTGCCGGCATCGCGAAACCGCAGCGATAGCGGAAACGCCGTGCCGGCGAGGAGCGGCCGATTGAGGCCGAGCAACATGACGTGCAAACCGCCCGGCTCGCTCACCACGGTGGCGCCCGCCGGGCACGGCACCGACGTCAACTCGCGCATCTCAAGGACGCCCAGCACATTGCGGCTTTCGTGCAGCTCGACCCTGGCAGCGATCGGACTGCTGACGGCTAGCAAAAGGTCCGCCTTGCTTCCCACGTTGTTGATCGAAAAATAAACCGCGGCCACGGTGGCGGCCGGCGGCGTGGGCCGCGACCACGCTTGGGTCACGGTGAGCTGGCCGACCCGCGCAGCGGCCGTTTGCGCCAGGGATTGCGTTATGAATTGCGGGATCAGCAGCGATACCACGCAAATGAGGACCCGGTGTCGCACGGCGCGAGTATACCGCGCTCTTAAGCGATCACCACTTGACCCAACCAAAGTACCAAGTGCCGATGATCACGAATCCGAAAGCAATTCGATACCAGGCGAACACCTTGAAGTTGTGGCCGCTCACGTAGCGTATCAATGCCCGCACCGCAAATGCCGCGCTCACGAAGGAAGCAACGGATCCGACGCCGATGACCGCAAGATCGTCGAATTGAAGGGAGTGGCGCGCCTTGAACAGTTCCAGCACGGTCGCGCCGAATATCGTGGGGATCGCCAGGAAAAACGAAAACTCGGTGGCGGCGGGGCGCGACAGACCCCGCAGTAGGCCGCCCATGATGGTCGCGCCGGAGCGCGAGGTGCCGGGAATCATGGACAACACCTGGGCAACGCCGATCCAAATCGCATCCGCCGGCTTGACGGCATCCACGCTGTCGATGCGCGCAGTGCGCTTGCGGCTCTCTATCCAGAGGATGAGGATTCCGCCGACGATGAATGCGGTCGCCACCGGCACCGGCGCGAATAGGTATTTTTTGATGGTGTTTATGAATATCACGCCGATCACGGCTGCCGGCAGGAATGCGAGCACGAGATTCAGCGTGAAACGCTGCGATTTTGCATCGCCGGGCAGTGTCGCAACCACTTTCCACAACCGCTGCCGGTACTGCCAGCACACCGCCAGGATCGCCGCAAACTGAATCACGATTTCGAACAGTTTGCCCTTCTCGTCGTTCCAATCGAGCAGGCTGCCGACGACGATCAAGTGCCCGGTACTCGACACCGGCAGAAATTCAGTGAGTCCTTCGACGACGCCGAGTATCAACGCTTTTATCGCGACTATGAGATCCATGAGCCCGCCTTGACCGATCGCCGCCGTACCGCAAAAAAAAAGCCCCGGCCGCCGTGAAGCGGTCGGGGCGTGTTACCGATTATATTACTTCGCTGCCGCGGGCGGAGTGGTGGTCGTGGATTTCTTGTGACTCTTGCTGCTCTTGCCGCTCTTGCTGCTGGCGCCGCTCTTGCTGCTCTTGCTGCTCTTGTGAGCTTTGGTGGCGTCCGCGGGGGCCGCGGTGCCGGTATCGGCGGCCATTGGCGCAGCGGACTTCGGCACATCGGCGGCCATCGAAGCGGCGGCCAGGCCGAGGGTCAACAATGCGGTGATAATCAAGGTTCCGGACTTATTCATAAACTCTCCAAACGGGTGGTGGTGTTGCGTCCCGAAGAATACGCCCGATCGGCTCCTTTACGCCGAGATGAAGATCATTTCACAAATGCCGGCGGTGACGGCATCTTAAGTCACGCCGAATCAGCGCTTGCGCGGGTTTCTCGTTCGAACATGCCACACGAGGTAGACGACGACGGCGATGTTGGTAAGCAGTATCACTGCTTTGCCGATGGTCGGTCTGAAGAACATCTCCCAGGCTTCCAACGGGATCAGCGAAGCGGTGATGATCGTGGTCAGCCATTCGGCCCACCGTTTCTGCATCCACAAACCAATCCCTTCCACCGCAAAGACTCCCGCATACGCCAGCGTCACTATCCGCAGCGCGTTGATGCGCGGCACGCTCAATCCGCTGAACCACTCCAACAGTTGCGTGACGATGCGGTGTTCCAAGCCATAGGGCCGCGCCTGGGCCCAGGACAGCAGCTTCGCCGCCAGCGACGCGTCGCGCAGCCGTAACTCGCCATAGGCCACCGCGAGCAGCAGCACCACCTTTACGATCTTGTAAAGCGCAATGGTGCGCAGCACGCCAAAGCGCGGCTCCGGCGCTTGCACGGCAGCGCTTTTCATGGACAGCTAGGCCTGACCCGCTGGCGGTTGAAAATCCAGGGTGGCATCCAGAAGCGCGGGAATGTCAAAAACCGCCCGCTCGTTGTCGATCAGCAAGGGAGCGATGCCGGCCGCGGCTACCAACGCCGCCGGAACCTGAATGCGATCGTGCTCGCGAATAACGGTCCAGGTCTCCAGGCGCTTATCCTTGAATGCGAGGTTGAGGGCACCCCAGCGCAGCAACGCCGCGCGCGCCAGTGGCGTATCGCCGCCCCAATGGCGCTGCGCCAAGGTCATCGCCGAACTTGCCGCGATCTCGCCCTGCGGCAGTCTCATCAGATCCTGGATGTACTTCACCATTTCATCCGGTGGAACATGCAGGTTCAAAAAGAGCGCCGTCTCGGTCATGGCCGCCATTTTAAGTCGGATTCTCGAGACTGAACATGGCATTCTCATCGTCGTAGGCAAATGCTTCCGCGTATCTGCCCCAGCTCACCGCCGCGCGCAGGCTCTTTTCCGCGGCCTCCTCGCTCATGAAGTCCTCCAGTTCGTCGACAAAGCGGCTTTTCCGCGCCGAATGCGACGCGCGCTCGTCCAATACACGGCGTATATGGGCCGCCAGAGGCACATAATTGAGCAAATGGCGCAAGAAAATCCGCTTGCGTTCGTCGAGCGAGGCGTGCGCAAACGCCAGCCCATCCTCGGTGAGCTTCAAGTCGCCCCCCTCCAATTCCGCGAAGCGCAGCATTTGCAAGGTTTCCGCGACCGGGAACAGCTCGTCGATTTCCATCTGTAGATTCGAGCCGATTTCGGGCAGATCGGCCTTGCCGTTGAAGGGCGGGGCCGCTACGGCTTCCATCAATCCCGCCAGCAAGTTCGAGGAGACGTGAGGCAATTCGCTGCCTATCCCCGATCCGGGAAAACGCTCGTGCCGCCCGGCGGCGGGACCCGTCGGACGCGCGGTCATTTCGACATAGATGCGCTCCACGAGCTCGCGAAAGCTCGGGTCCAGACGGTTGCGCGGCTGCGGCAGGGAGACCTTGATTTCGCTCAAGATCCTGCCGGGATTGCTGCCGAACACCAACACCCGGTCGCACATCAATACCGCCTCCTCGATGTTGTGCGTGACGAGAATAACGCCCTTGATGGGCATCCGGCCTTCGGCCCACAGATCCAGGAAGTCGGTTCGCAGCGTCTCCGCGGTCAATACGTCCAGAGCCGAGAACGGTTCATCCATCAGCAGAATGTTCGGGTGCACCACCAGCGCCCGCGCGAAGCCCACGCGCTGGCGCATGCCACCCGAGAGCTCGCGCGGATACGCGGACTCGAATCCGTCCAACCCAATCAGGTCGATCGCAGCCAGCGATCGTTTGCGGATCTCCGCCCTGGGCATCCGCTGTGCCTCCAACCCCAGCGCAACGTTCTCGAATACGGTGAGCCACGGAAACAGCGCAAAACTCTGAAACACCATGGCGATGCCCGGCGCAGGACCTGCGATCGGCTTTCCTAGATAACGAACGTCCCCGGCGCTGGGTTCGGCCAGTCCTGCAATGAGCCGCAACAATGTCGACTTGCCGGAACCGGAGCGCCCCAACAGTCCCACGATTTGACCTTCCCGCAGCTCGAGATTCATGCCCTCCAATACCAACAGTTCCGCTCCGTCCGGCTTCGGAAATGCCTTGCGCACATCGGTGCATTGCAGTAACGGACAGTCATTCATGCCAAAAATCCTGCTAGGTAAGCCGGTATTTGCGTTCGGCGTGGTAGTACAAGGGGCGCCAAAAAAGCCTGTTGATGATGACGACGAATAGGCTCATGGTGCCGATTCCCAAAACAATGCGGTGGAAATCTCCGGCCGTGGTCGCCTCCGCGATGTAAGAGCCCAATCCTCGCGCCTGGATTTGCGTATCCCCCCAGGTGGCCAATTCGGCGACAATGGCGGCATTCCAAGATCCGCCCGATGCGGTGATGGCGCCGGTCACATAAAACGGCAGAATCGCCGGCAGCGCAACCTTACGCCACCAGAGCCAACCGTTAACTCCAAAGTTGGCCGCCGCGTAGCGCATTTCCGCGGGTATGGAGGAAGCACCGGCGATGACATTGAACAAGATGTACCACTGGGTGCCTAAAATCATCAGTGGACTGAGCCAAACATCCGGATTCAGCTTCCATCTTACAATTCCGTACACCGCGATGGGAAACAATAAGTTCGCGGGAAACGCCGCCATGAACTGCGCGACGGGCTGAACGAGCTGCGCCGCGCGCGGACGCATGCCCACCCAGACGCCGATCGGCACCCAGATCACGCTGGCGAGCGCGATCAATATGAACACCCGCAACATGGTGAGCGTCGCCAGACCGCAGACCTGCAGGGCTTCGCGCAGCGGGGTGTTCTTGATGAGCACCAGGACGATGTGCCAGAGCCCGAGTACGACGGCGCCGATGATCAGCAAGACCCACAAAAGATCCAGACTGCGCTTGGGAGCCGCCGACGCGTCGCTCTCCGGCGCATCGCTGCGCTGCACGGCGCGGCTGGTCCACAGCACGCCGGCATGAAATGCGACGGTGGCCGCTTGAATCAACCGCGAACGGCGCATCATGGTCAGCGCCCAGGACTCAGGCACCCGCATCCCGGGCTCCGATTCCACGCGAAAGCGGTCCACCCACGCCACCAGGGGGCGGAACAGCAGCTGGTCATAGAGCAAAATCACGATCAGCATGGTGGCAATGGCCCAGCTGATCGCCACCAGATTTTTCTGTGCAATGGCAAGTGCGATGTACGAACCGACGCCCGGCAGCGCGACGGTGGTGTGCCCGACGCTGATCGATTCGGAGGCAACCACAAAGAACCATCCGCCCGACATCGACATCATCATGTTCCAAATGAGCGCCGGCATGCCGAAGGGAACCTCCAACTGCCAGAAGCGCATCCACGGCGATAAGCGGAACGATTCCGCGGCTTCCGAGAGTTCGGTCGGAATCGTGCGCAGGGACTGGTAAAAGCTGAACGCCATATTCCATGCCTGACTGGTGAATATGGCGAAGATGGCCGCGAATTCAGCGCCGAGAACCCGTCCCGGAGCGAGCGACATGAAGAACACGACTGTAACGGAAATGAAACCTAGAATCGGGACCGATTGAAGAATATCCAAAATGGGCACCAGCAGCCTGCCGGCCCGCTCGCTCTTCGCCGCCCAAGTGGCGTAGGTCAGGGTGAAGGCAAGCGACAGGGTGAGGGCTGCCAGCATACGGAAGGTCGTGCGCGCGGCGTACTCCGGCAGATGCTTGGGATCGAGCGAAAGCGGAGTTAACTCGAGCTGCGTCAATGGGGCGAACAGGCCGCGCGAGGTCTCGCCCAAAAACACGATCAGGCCGATGACAACGATGAACGCCAGCACGTCCCAACGGGAAGCGTAATCGCTGAGAAAGGCGTAGGGTTCGAATCGTTTCATCGGCGCATTCTCTCAGGACAGGCGACGCAGTTACTAGTAGCTTAGGCATCCAGCTGGCAGGTAGGTATGGCAAAAAGTTTTACGGCAGATCCGGCGCACATCGAAGCGATGCAACCGCGCTTCAATGTGCTGGGCGCCATCAGTTTCTCGCATTTCCTCAACGACATGATGCAATCGTTGATCATTTCGATTTATCCGCTGCTCAAGGGCGAATTTCATCTAAGCTTCGTGCAGATCGGCGCGATCACGCTGACCTACCAGGTTTGCGCGTCGCTGCTGCAGCCCATCATCGGCATTTACACCGACAAGCACCCGAAGCCATATTCACTCAGCGTGGGCATGTGCTTCACGTTGCTGGGCATGGTGACCTTGGCGTTCGCGCCGAATTACCTGAGTGTGCTGGCGGCGGCGGCCTTGATCGGCGCAGGTTCTTCGATTTTTCACCCGGAATCCTCGCGCATCGCGCGTCTGGCTTCGGGCGGCCGCCACGGTCTCGCGCAGTCGATCTTCCAAGTCGGCGGCAACGCCGGCAGCGCAATGGGGCCGTTGCTCGCGGCGTGGATCATCATTCCCCTGGGCCAAGGCAGTCTTGCTTGGTTCGCGATTGCCGCGCTCGTTGCAATCGCGGTTCTGGCCCGCGTCGGCGCCTGGTACAAGCGCCAGCACATTGACCGGCCCCGCACAGTCCCGCACCGGGCAGCCGCCGCCACTCTGCTGTCGCGGCGCAGAGTCGCCTGGTCGGTTTTCATTCTGGTGGTGTTGATCTTCTCGAAGTTTTTCTACACCGCCAGCATCTCCAGTTATTACGTGTTCTTTCTGATCGAGAGGTTTCATGTTTCGGTGCGCTCCGCCCAGATTCACTTGTTCGTGTTCCTGCTGGCGATGGCGCTCGGCACGCTGTTCGGCGGCCCCTTGGGCGACCGCATCGGCCGCAAGCGGGTGATTTGGGTGTCGATCCTTGGGACGGCGCCCTTTACCCTGATGCTGCCGTACGTTGATCTCGTGTGGGTCGGTGTCTTGACCTTCATCATCGGATTGATACTGTCGTCGGCATTCTCGGCCATCGTCGTATTCGCGCAGGAATTGCTGCCCGGCAATGTGGGAGCGGTATCGGGCCTGTTTTTCGGATTCGCCTTCGGCATCGGGGGAATCGGCGCGGCGGTGCTGGGCGGTTTCGCCGACCGGCACGGTATAGAATATGTCTATCGGATCTGCGCTTATTTGCCGCTGCTGGGTATGGTGACTGCTTTTTTGCCCGATATCGAACACAGGAAAAATTGACGCAACATCTCCTTCTGTCGTTTAGCCAGTACGGCCTGTGGGTCGTAGTCCTCAATGTATTCCTGAATCAAATCGGACTTCCGCTGCCGGCGGTTCCCACCATCGTCGTCGCCGGCGCGATAGCCGCCAGCGGACAACTGCCGCTCGCGGCGGTGTTTTCGGGAGCGGTCGCCGCTTGCTTGATTGCAGATTGCGCTTGGTACTTGGTCGGACAGCTGTACGGAATGCGCGTCCTGAAGGCATTGTGCAGAATTTCCCTGGAACCTGATTCATGCGTGAGTGAGACGCAGACTCGTTTCGAGCGCTGGGGCATCAACTCGCTGGTCATCGCGAAATTCGTTCCCGGGTTGTCCACCATAGCCCCGCCGATGGCCGGCGCACTGCGCATCGGTTGGCTGCGATTTATCTTTTTGAGCACCCTCTCCGCTGTGCTCTGGGTCGGCGCGGGATTGGCAGCCGGAATACTATTCAGAACGCAGATCGAAGGGTTCTTGCGGCACCTGAATCACATTGGCGGCATGGCTGTGGCCGGGGCGCTGATCTTGCTTGGCGCCTATGTCGCCTTCAAATGGTGGGAGCGCCGGCGTTTTTTCCGCGCGCTGCGCATGGCCCGAATCAGTGTCGCAGAGCTGTATGGACTCATTCAATCCGGAGCCGAGCCGCTGATCATCGACGTGCGCTCGCCCACGGCACGCGCCCTCGAGCCCCACTGGATCCCCGGAGCACTGCATATCTCCTTGCCTGACGTCGATGTGCACATGAGGGATTTGCCCCGCGATCGTGACATCATTCTTTACTGCACTTGTCCAAGCGAAGCCTCCGCTGCGCGCGTGGCCAAAATTCTAATGAATCACGGCTTCAAACGAGTCCGCCCCTTGCATGGGGGCCTCGATGCCTGGCGCGCCGCGGGCTATACGCTGGCCTCTGCGGCATTGCCGTCGGGTGGCTAAACGAAACGCTCGAGATGATTTACGAAAACGCCTGTATGCCGGTCTGCGCTCTGCCCAGAATCAGGGCGTGAATATCATGCGTGCCCTCGTAGGTATTCACCACTTCGAGATTCACCACATGGCGAATCACGCCGAACTCATCCGATATGCCGTTGCCGCCCAGCATGTCGCGCGCCGCGCGTGCGACATCCAAAGCCTTGCCGCAGGAATTGCGCTTCATGATGGAAGTGATCTCCACGGTCGCGGTGCCATCATCCTTCATGCGCCCGAGACGCAGACAGCCCTGCAGACCCAGAGTGATTTCAGTTTGCATGTCGACGAGTTTCTTCTGGATGAGCTGGTTGGCGGCCAGCGGCCGGCCGAATTGCTTGCGATCGAGCACATATTGCCGCGCGGTATGCCAGCAGCTTTCGGCGGCGCCGAGCGCGCCCCACGATATGCCGTAGCGCGCGGAATCCAGGCAGGTAAAAGGCCCCTTCAGCCCCGTGACGGCGGGCAGCAGATTTTCCTCAGGAACGAAGACTTCATCCATGAGAATCTGGCCGGTGGTCGAGGCCCGCAAGCCCACCTTACCGTGTAGGACCGGTGTCGATAGTCCCTTCTTGCCCTTCTCGAGGATGAAGCCGCGAATGACATCGTCGTCGGTTTTCGCCCAGACCACGAATACATCGGCAATCGGGCTGTTGGT
>Ga0210400_10006079_pt1 | contig 10185 bp, 8 predicted proteins | sample IncBWH26MmetaG_FD_155456 | JGI IMG/M metagenome (GOLD analysis project Ga0210400, IMG submission 155456) | Forest soil microbial communities from Barre Woods Harvard Forest LTER site, Petersham, Massachusetts, United States - Inc-BW-H-26-M | ecosystem: Environmental > Terrestrial > Soil >... | reverse complement strand
CCACATGCCGAGCGCGCGCCAAGGATCGATTCACCTGTTTCGTTTCAGCGGGATTGATGTGTTTCTGCACTGGTCCTGGTTTCTGATCGCAGCCATTGAAATCCAGAACCGCAAGGGAAGTTATTCCTCGGTGGCATGGAACGTCGCGGAATATCTGGCGCTGTTCCTGATAGTGATGATTCACGAGTTCGGGCACGCCCTGGCCTGCCGGCAGGTTGGAGGCAGAGCCGACCGCATCGTGCTGTGGCCTCTGGGCGGCGTGGCCTATGTCGACCCTCCACCACGGCCCGGAGCAACTCTGTGGAGCATCGCCGCCGGACCGCTAGTCAACGTCGTGCTCATTCCGATCCTGTGGGTCGCAGTCTCGGCCAGCCGATCCGCCGGCTTGATGGCAACATCGCCCGATCTCTATGTGTTACTGCATACCGTCTTCTGGATTAACGTCGGCTTGCTCGCCTTTAACATTCTTCCCATTTACCCACTCGATGGCGGCCAGATCCTTCGTGCGCTGCTCTGGTTTGTGCTGGGGCGCGGCCGCAGCTTGATGGTCGCGACAATCCTTGGATTGATCGGCGTAGCAGGATTCATCGGTCTCGCCATTTTCGAGCAATCCCTCTGGTACGGAGCAATCGCCGCCTTCATGCTGATGAATTGCTGGAGCGGCCTGCAGCATGCCCGGGCCTTGCTGCGGCTGGCCAAGCTGCCGCGACGCGACGGCTTCCTCTGCCCGACCTGCAAGACCGCGCCACCGATCGGCGACTACTGGAAGTGCGGAAAGTGTGGGCAACCCTTTGATACGTTCCAAAACCACGCCATCTGTCCCCGCTGCTCCACCCAGTTCGCCCAAACCAAATGCCTGGACTGCGGCCGACTCAATCCCATGAACGATTGGATGGTCGCCTCGGTGGTGCCCTCGAAACTCTAATCTCAGGGTTGATCTCCCCATTGAAGTCTCTCGCTCAAGCTGCCGATGAAGGCCTGAGAGACACCAAATGGCGACCCCAGTCCAAGCAGGTTCATCCCCAAAGCCCGACCCCTGTATTGCCCGGCAGCCGATCCTCACCGTCGAAGAGACTGTGATCGGGTACGAGCTGTTTTTTCGCGAGGACCACGAACAACGGCACTTTGCCGCCAACGCCGACAGCGCTACTTCCGCCACCATCGATATGTTGAATTTTGTGGGGCTCGGCGTTTTATGCGATGGCCGGCTGGCATTCATCAATTGCACCCATCAGATGCTGTTGTCGGATTACTTCGGGCTGTTGACGCCAGGCGACGTCGTGATCGAGATTCAGGCAAACGTTCCTCCGGACGAAGACGTCATCCGGGCATGCGAGCGGCTAACAAAGACGGGATATTCCATCGCTCTCGACAATTTTGTGCCAGGCGACAAACGGGAACCCCTGGTGCCCTTTGCCCGCTTTATCAAAGTTGATATCAGCGAGGTTCTGTCGGAACCGAGCGCGGCCCTGGCCCGGCGCTATGCCAGCGCGGAATGCCACATGCTGGCGCAAAAGGTGGAAAGCCGGATCCAGTTCTTGACCGCTCGCAAAGATGGTTTTACCCGCTTTCAAGGATATTTTTTTCGCCATCCGGAAAATCTCCGGGCCCGGCAGATTCCCGCAAACCAGGCTACCTACGTGCGTCTGCTGACCGCGGTCTCCAGACCCGAAGTCGATTTTACTGAGGTCGAAAACCTCATCAAGCATGAGCCCTCGCTGTGTTACCGCCTGCTGCGCTACTTGAACTCTCCTTTGTTAGGTTTGTCCTCCCCCGTGGTATCCGTTCGCAATGCCTTGAACTTGCTCGGCGAGCACGAATCCGTCCGCTGGATCCGAATGGCGACCACTCTCGTCATGGGCCAGGATAAGTCCTCTGACCTGGTTCTCTCCTCGCTGGTGCGTGCCCGCTTCTGCGAACTGATCGCTCCCAAGGTCGAGCACGGTAATTCCGATCTTTTCCTGATGGGCATGCTCTCGCTCATCGACTCCATCCTGGCCGTGCCCATCGGCGTCGTGATCGAAGAACTATGTCTCGATGCCAACATCAAGGCCCAACTGCTGGCCGCCAAGACCGGCAAGATAACTCCTCTTTCCACCATTTACGACCTCATGGTGGCGCGCGAGGCAGGCGACTGGGGGCTGGTCACTCGCCTGGGTAAGCAACTCAATTTGTCTCTCTCCTTCATTGCCGAAACCTCGAACCAGGCGATGCGCTGGGCGCATGAAATCACCAGCGCCGGACGCGTCGAGCCAAAACCCTGATCTTCTTCCCGCACCCGCTCGGAATAAATCTCTTTTATGCGTCTGATCAGCTTTTTCGATTGGCGGGCATCCCGCCCGCGCGCTATTCTTTCGTGTTCCGAGTTAGCATGTTCCAAGTCAGCGTGTTGAAACCAGCCATTTCAATTCCCTGCGTCCATGATGTGGTTTTGCCCAAATCATAAGTTTCTACGCGAAGGAGACTGAACGACATCCATGCCCACCGAACTGCGCAATTTCCTGGCACTCTCATACGACGAACTGGAAGAACTCAACCTTAAGGCGAAGGAGCAGCGCAGGAACCGCGTCGCATCTCACAAGGTCCAGGAGGATCGCCTCAAGTACCTGACCGACGAGAAGCGAATCAAGGCCGTGACCGTGCTCTTCAGCGATCTTGAAGGCCGGCTGCACATGCTCGACTACGACAAGAAGTTCCTGCTCAAAAGCTGGGACAACCTCACCTTCGACGGTTCCTCGATCCGCGGCTTCACCGCGCAGCGCGAGAGCGATCTCCGGTTAGGTATCGACTGGGGCGCGTTCTACTGGGCTCCGGCTGACGTCTTCGGCTCGGGCAAGGTGCTGGTGTTTGGCGAAGTCATCGACAAGGGCGGCACGTCCTACTCCGGCGACATTCGCGGCGTGCTCAAGGGATACGCCGACGATCTTCACAAGAAGAAGGGCTACACCCTCAACGCCGCCAACGAAATTGAGGGATTCTTATTCAAAGGCCCCGACGCCGAGCGTCACTATCACGAGACGGGAAAATTCGAATACGTCAATACCGGCGGCTATTATCATTCCCTGCCCGGCGATCCACTGCGCACCTTCATCGACACCACGGCCGAAGTCCAGCGCGCGATGGGTTTCCAGAACGAGAAGGACCATCCCGAAGTCGCGCCTTCCCAGTTTGAAATCAACTACGGATATGGCGAAGTCGTGGCCGCCGCTGACCAGATCCAACTCTACAAACTGATCTGCCGCCAGGTCGCCACCAACATGGGATTGACCGCATCCTTCCTGCCCAAGCCGGTCATCGGCGTAAACGGCAGCGGCATGCACACCAACGTTTCCATCAGCGAAAACGGCAAGAATTTATTCTGGGACGCCAAAGGCGAAGAGAAACTCAGCAAGATGGGATGGGCCTTCCTCGACCGCATCCTCACTCACGGCAACGACGTCTGCCTGCTGCTCAACGCCAGCGTGAACGCCTATCGCCGCCTCGATCCCCACTTCGAAGCGCCCAACCAGATCAAAGCTTCGCCGGTTGATCGCGGTTCGATGATCCGCATTCCGATCGGCAACGAGAAGAGCATGCGCGTCGAAGTTCGCTCCGTCGCTCCCGACGCCAATCCTTACCTCGTCATGCACTCGATCTTCAAAACCGGCCTCGATGGCGACACCGCGAAGATCAAGAACCTGCGCCAGGCCGAACGTTACCTGCCCGACAACATCTACGACGCCTTAGCGAACTTCCGCAAAGCCGAATGGACCACGACTCTTCTCGGCGAAGACGTAAAAGCCCGCTACGCCGACCTGAAACAGGCGTCCGCCGACCGCTGTCCCCGCGCCCTCGGAACTTTCATCAAAGCGCAGGAAGTCCAGTTCCACCACGAGGTCTACAACCAGTTCCTGTGGAATTTGTTCTAGACTGCCGCGCAGTTCAGCCCGCGCCCCGGCGAGAGCCGGGGCGTTTGTGCTTTAAGTAGCGCCGGCGTCCCCGCCGGCTGTCGCGGGGGCGTCTCGCCCGCGCAGCCGGAAGCACGACGGGTGTAGTTACCGCTACACGCACACCGTGAATTGCCGACCGATAGAGTGGAAATCGAGGTTACAGTTGGAAGGATTATGAGGCAATTGTCACGCAATCCGTTCAATTGGCCAGCGGTCTCCCGCAGCATGTTTAAGCTTGTCGGCCAGTTTTGCACGCAAAAAGAGTGGAATATCGAGTTCCCGCCCTAGCCCAAAGCGCACAAAGTCTACGAAAGCAAGCTGTCGTCGCGACACGGTGATTTCATCCCACGGAATTAGTAGCGGAGGATGTCTGAACTGAAACGGCAGCATTGTGGCAAGATACAGTCCTTCGGGACTGCAACCTACGGTCAGGCAGTTGCGATAGCCAGCAATCCACCGCATGCGACCACTCTGCACTTTCCACCGTTCCCCCACGAAAGCCGCCCTCAGGCGGAAGCGTTTCGCCAGTGTTGTCCAGCCGCCGACGTAGCTGATGACCGCACTCACCAGAAGCCAAAGAGCTAGAACATAGCACGGGATGATGAGCCAGAGCGCAGTATGGTGTTGGTCTAGCCAATTCTGCATGCGGGTACACCGGCGCGGCGTAGCGCAAACATTCTATCGTGCCATGCAGCTGCGCTGTCTGGGTATTGGTTGAAGAATCGTCATTACACTCTTGCGCATAAGTTTAGCGCCAGCGTTGACTCCCGACTCATTCGTCCCTAAGATGGCACTCCAGATTCAGGAACCGTGTTCTGGAGGTTGAAGTATTGCCGACCCCGACCGACCTCGCCGCTCCACGCAACCTTTTCCGGATAATCGCCACCGACGTCCACTTCTGGATCCCCTTCGCCGTCCTGGTCGGCGGCCTCTTCCTCCTGGATAGGCTCCGTTGAACTCAACCTCCGCAACCGTGCCAGCCGCACCGCCAGCGGGAAGCTCCTCGCGCCCGGCCCGCCTGCGCAGCCTGCAAGCCCTCGGCATCTTCTGCGGATTCGCCGCCGGGGCGTGGCTGGGCGGAGCCGAAGCTCCGATCAAACTGGTGAACCCCGATATTTCACCGATCACTATCTCCCTCATCATGGTGTGCGGAGTTTTCCTGGCGCGCTGGAGCGTCCCCGCTCTCATCCGCGGCACATCGCATGTTCGCAATGACGTGCGCCAAGCCCCGCACCTGGTCGTATGGGCCGTGCTCGCCGGATGCATGTGGGCCGTCGCCAACACCCTGACCATCTACGCCATCCGCAACGTGGGCCTCAGCATCGCCTTTCCGCTGTGGAACACCAACAGCCTGCTTGGCATTTTCTGGGGATTCCTGCTCTTCAACGAACTGCGCCACGCCGGATGGAAACGATGGCTCGGCGTTCTGGGGGGCGCCGTCTGCATGTTCGGAGGAGCCACGGTTCTGGCCATTGCGTCGTCGCATCAGGCAGAGCCGGGTAAGGCCACGCTCGGGATATTCGCCGCACTCGGCGCCGGCATTCTCTGGGGGACGATGTACATCCCTTACCGAAAAGCCTACCTCACCGGAATGAATCCACTCTCGTTCATTACCTTCTTCACCGTCGGAGAACTCGCCACCATGACCGTGCTGGCAATCGCCTACCGCGGAGCGACCCCGCTCTGGCACGAACTGGTGAGCGCCCGCGCAGTTCTTTTCTGGTTGATGCTTGGGGGCTTCGTCTGGGTCCTCGGAGATTTATTTCAGCAATACGCCACCAAGTACGTCGGCATCAGCCGAGGCATTCCCCTCTCCAACACCAATCAACTCTGGGGACTGCTCTGGGGCGTTCTGGTCTTTCACGAGTTGCGCGGCGGAAGCCAAACTGTCTACGCCCAAGTCGCCGGAGGATCGCTGCTCATGGCGTTGGGCGCAGTCGCAATCGCTTTGTCTTCGGCGACCGAGCGCGAGCACTCGTCGTGGCAGGACGCCGCTGACCGCGAAGGCCTACGCTACGGCGTCGAAGACGAATATGTCCGCGCCGGCATGGAGGGCCGCGAAATGGCAACCGCACCGACACCGGCTCAAGAGGCGGAAGGAAGATCATCCGGCTCCAGCCCACAGACGAGAACACTCCTGGATTGGCTGCTCATTCTCGGCACCACCGCTCTCTTCGTGTTGCTCGCCCTCATGGCGAAGCTCCCTCACATGGACATCGCGCTGGGTTGGGCAGTTGCGCTGACGGTCGCAATGCTCGCTCTGCTGGCAACCTGCGGAATCGCACTCTGGCGCACCACCCGCTTCCGCTGAGCAAAGACCGATCTGCCCGCCTCGAATCTGTTGCCGTCGCCGCGAGGTTGATTTCGTTCTAGACAACCTCGCCCAACTCGCTAGAATGGCGAAGCACAAGAAGGAGCTTCCCCATGAAACGTATCCTCACGGCACTCTGTTTGTTCGTGCTCGCGGCCGGCACAGTTCGACTCGTCGCACAGGGCGTGAATCCCTACAAGGACGGCACTCCCGGCGTAACCGGATACCGCTCAGAAGTATTAGCCGAAGTCATGATTCAGGAAGATAAGTTCATGCGCCTCGCCGACGCCATCCCCGCCGACAAGTACAACTGGCGTCCCGCCCCCGACGTGCGTTCCTTCGCCGAAGTCTTCCTGCACGTCAGCGCGGCCAACTATAACCTGTACAAACTGGTGGGCACGCCGCCGCCCGCGGGATTCGATCTGAAAGGCCTTGAGAAGTCGACCACCGACAAGGCGAAAGTCATCGCCACACTGAAAGATTCCTTCGCTCACGCCAAGACGGCCATCAAGGCCATGCCCGACGCCGACCTCGACAAGAGCCTCGACTGGTTTGGCGGCAAGAATACGCAGCGCGGCATTCTGCTTTTCATCGTTCGCCACGCCGCCGAGCATCTTGGCCAGTCGATCGCCTACGCGCGGTTCGTCGGCGTAGTGCCACCCTGGACCGAGGATATGAAGAAGCCGCAGCCGGAGAAAAAAGAGGCCCCGAAGCAATAGTGAACCGCACCGCTCTGAGACTACGTCGCCGTCGCCCCCCACGGCTTCGCCCTGGGTGTGCTAGATTCAGAAGCTTCATGGACCTCGCACCCACCATCTCTACGCAAGGCCTGACCCGCCGTTTCGGCGACCTCGTGGCCGTTGACGGCGTCGACCTGCGCGTCGCCCCCGGACAATTCTTCGGATTCCTCGGCCCCAACGGCGCTGGCAAATCCACCACCATCAAAATGCTCACCGGCCTGCTCGCGCCCAGCGCGGGACGAATCGAAATTCTCGGCATCGATCTCAACGCCCATCCCGTCGATGTGAAGCGCCAGATCGGCGTCGTCCCCGAAGGCATGGCGCTGTTTGGCCGCCTCACTGGCGCCGAGTTCCTCAGCTTCGCCGGACGCATGTACGGCCTCGATCGCACCACATCGGCCAAGCGCGCCGCCGAGTTGCTCGACTTCATGCAACTCGCCGACCAGCCGAAAAAACTCGTCACCGATTATTCTCACGGCATGCAGAAAAAACTGGCGCTGGCCGCCGCCGTGATTCATGGCCCGAAAGTTCTGTTCCTCGATGAGCCCTTCGAGGGTGTGGACGCGATCGCCGCGGGAACTTTGAAATCCATGCTGCAAGGCATGATCGCCCGCGGCGCCACAATTTTTCTCACCTCGCACGTCCTCGAAATCGTGGAGCGCCTGTGCAGCCACGTCGCCATCATTCATCAGGGACGTCTGGTAGCCCAGGGCTCGCTCGAAGAACTCCGCGCCGGAGTCGAGGCCCAAACCCCCGCCGGATCGGGCAATGACGCGCCACGCTCCGGCGAAAAGCTAACGCTCGAACAACTCTTCCTCCGCATCGTCGGCGGAGATCGCCGTCCCGAACAGGAACTGTCATGGCTGGAATGAAAACCGAAATGGCAAGAGATCGATTTCTTAAACATCACGCACTAGTTCGAGGCTCGAAAAATGTCTGTTCCCGCCCATATTGATATTTCGGCCCCATGGAAGGCCATCGAAGACTCTGGTCGCTCACAACTTTTCTCTGCTCAGTTAGAAACCGAATTGCCCGAAACGCACATCCTGCATGGACTGAAGGTCAACGCTGTCGCTGCTCGCATTGACCGGGACGACGTACTCTTCGAAGTTGCAGGAAGCGAAACGCCCTTGGCGGTCGTCCACTTGACATGGCGAAAGAAGAAGGAGACGGATCCACGCTGGCCTAGCGCCAAATTGTTCCGAAGTTGGGACCATTGGGTTGAAGAGGACATGCAGCCGGCTCATGAAGAATATGCCCACTGAACCCACCATCCACCGTCGCAGTCAGCTCACCGCCATAGCCGAACTCCGCTGGCGCATGTTCCTCAACGGCCTGCGCAGCAAGCGCGGCAAGATGGAACTGTTCTCGCGGATCATTGTGACCGCTGCCTTCGCCTTCGGCGGATTCGGCGGTTTCGCCGCGGCCACCGGACTCTCCTGGTACTTCGTCTCGCAGGGCAAGCCTGAATACCTCGCAGCCCTGTTGTGGCCCATTCTTTTTTTCTGGCAAGTCTTCCCCGTGATGGCGACCGCCTTCACCAACAATCCCAACTCCGGCGAGTTGCTGCGCTTCCCACTTAACTACAGCTCGTATTTTCTGATCCGCCTGGCCTACGGATTTTTCGATCCCGCCAGCGCCCTCGGCAGCGTTGCGCTGCTGGGAGTTCTGGCCGGCGTCACCGCCGCCCGCCCGCTGCTGTTTCCCTGGACGCTTCTGGTCCTGTTCACCTTCGGATTATTCAATCTTGTCCTGATGCAGACCATCTTCGCCTGGCTCGAGCGCTGGCTGGCGCAGCGCCGCACCCGCGAAATCATGGGCGTCCTCTTTATCCTGACGATGTTGAGCTTTCAGTTAATCGGGCCAACCATGGAGCATCTCGGCCGAGGACCGCACCCCCAGTTGAGTCAGGCCGCCCAAGTCGCGAGTCAGGTGCAGGCCGTGCTACCGCCGGGCATCGCCGCCAACGCCATTGCCCAGACTTCCCACGCACAAATTCTGACCGGCTTCGCTTCCCTGCTCGTCCTCGCAACCTTGACCGTGGCCATCGGATGCCTGCTGCACATTCGCCTGCGCGCCCAGTTTCGCGGCGAAAATCTCAGTGAAGTCGCGGCGAGGCCCATAGTTGTCCAGGCACAAGGCCTGCAAGTGGGATGGAACCTGCCCGGATTCTCGCAGCCGGTCGCAGCGGTATTCGAAAAAGAAATCCGTTATCTCGCGCGCAGCGGCCCCATGCTGCTCACCCTGGTCATGCCCATCTTCATGTTGCTGATCATTCGCCTCGGCCCGATGAATCCCATGCGGCAGCAGAACTACCTTAACCGCGCGCCCGACATGGCATTCCCCGGCGCCGCCGCCTATGCCATCCTCGTGCTCACCAACCTGGTCTTCAACAGTTTCGGTGGCGACGCCGCCGGGGTGCAGTTCTTCTATGCCTCGCCGGTAAAGTTCCGTCAGATCATGCTGGCAAAAAATCTCACCCACGCCAGCATCCTGGTCGCCAACACCGCGCTGGCCTGGATCGCCGTCTCCTACCTCTACGGCACTCCCCATTTGGCCGTTTCCATCGCAACGGTGGCTGGACTGCTTTTCGCAGCCCCCTTGAACTTCGCCGCCGGCAACCTGATTTCAATCTATTCACCGAAGAAGCGCGATTTCGCATCGTTCGGCCGACAAAACGTCTCGCAGACCACAGTTCTCGCGAGCTTCGGTGTACAAATCGTGATCGTCGCCCTGGGAGTCGCCGCATTCACCATCGCGCGCCTCTATCAGAATCTCTGGATCGCCGTGCTGATTTTTCTTGTCCTCGCCGCGATCTCAATCCCAATCTATCTGGTCGTTCTGCAACGCATAGACGGCATCGCGTTGAAGCGCAGAGAGACGCTACTGGCAGAACTGTGCCGCGCTTAGCGGGAAACATGAATCCTCTGATTGAATTTCTTAAGCAATACGAGGGAACAATATTCATCAATGAAGACGGCCTCAGGAGCGAGTTCCGTCTCCTCCCGCCGCTGTCTAAAGAGGAACTAGCGGCCATCTCGGGGAAAGTTCCCTGCCCGATTCCTCAGTATATTCGAGAGTTGCTCAGGTTCGCCAGCGGATTCGAGGGGACTTGGATGGAGCAGATCAGTTTTGCTCCGGTCCACGGCTTTTTCGGCTTCGAGAAAGTCTTCCCCCACGCGGTCGAGCTGGCCAACGACGGTGC
>Ga0210400_10006077_pt1 | contig 10190 bp, 12 predicted proteins | sample IncBWH26MmetaG_FD_155456 | JGI IMG/M metagenome (GOLD analysis project Ga0210400, IMG submission 155456) | Forest soil microbial communities from Barre Woods Harvard Forest LTER site, Petersham, Massachusetts, United States - Inc-BW-H-26-M | ecosystem: Environmental > Terrestrial > Soil >... | reverse complement strand
CGTCACGCCATACAGTATAAACGGCTCTTTTCTGAAATTGTTTCGAATTTATTCGTGCTCGGCGGCTTCGCAGAGGCTGGCATTGGCCTCTTCCGAAGGATGGCTGCGGCGGCTGGCCAGCCCCACTCCGGCCAGCACAAATGCCCCTCCGAGGATCTGCGATCCAGCCAGCGGTTCTCCCAGCAGCAGCGCGGCGAGCAGAGCTGTCAGCGGCACCTGGGCCAGCAGGGTCATGGAAGTGACCGTGGCCGGAAGGTGCCCCATCGCGTACGTCAAAGCCAGATAGCCGCCTAGTTGCGAGATCAGACCGAGTCCCAGGAGCGCCGCCCAGGATCGGCCACTCGGAACAGCCAGCGAGGTTCGCATTGCAAGGTTGATCGCGAAGAGAGAGATCGTGCTCGAAACGATCGCCAGCCGCAGAAACCCGATGGTGCTCGCGGTCGCGCGGACGCGCTCCGTCGCCAGCAGATAGACGGCGAAGCACGCTGACGCGGTCAGCGCCATGGCGTCACCCGAACCCAGCCTCATGTGCCGCAGCAAGTCTCCTCGGACGATGACCAGCGATCCTCCGATCGCCAGCGCCAGTCCCAGCCAGTACATCAGACGAGGTGGGCGTCGAAAGACCAGCCAGGTTAGGAGTCCGACGAAGATTGGGGTGTTATTGCCGAGGATGGTGGCGTTGGCCGCGGATGTCAGCAAGATAGAAGTGTTGTAAAACGCCAGGTCCAGCGCGAAGAAAAGCCCGCCTGCGGCGATAATCAGCAGGGATCTGGCATCGATGCGCTTGGCGTCCCGTTGAAAAAGCCACGTGGGCAGCAGCACAATCGCCGGAATCAGCAAACGATAAAACGCCGAAGCGGGGCCGGGCATGTCCGTCCAGCGAACAAAAATGGCTGACCAGGCGATGCAAGCCATGCCCGCCAGCAGTGCCAGGTAGGGCCACACGCCGCGCGTATTCTGAGCTTCCTTCATAAGGTTGCCGAGCGCGCCTCCCGCGCGATGTGCGCCACCGTTCAAATCGCGAAAGTATGGCACACCGTGCACGCGTAGACAGGAGCCGCATTGGCTTCTTCGCCAGAGATTGCCCAGGTTCAAGCCAAAACCGAACCCTGCTTGAAATGTCTGTTGAGCCGGCACGGCATTATATAATCGCGCTGATAGTGAGGAGAGCAGGCTCCGCATGACAGAAAAAGTAAGAGATCGCGAGCTGGGGATGCATCGGGAAATCACGCGGCGCGATTTTCTGAACGGCGTCGCCGTGGGAGTCGGAGGAACACTTGTCGGCGGTGCCATTGCAACGGATACTCTTCTGGCTGCAGGCGCCCTCGATGAATTTGCCCCGGAAAAAGCCGCTGACTACTATCCGCCCGCGAAGACAGGCATCCGCGGAAACCACGATGGCACCTTCACCTTTGCGCACCGCCTGCGCGACGGTGAAGCCGCTGATTCTTTCGGCGATGCCGTTGACACCGCGGAAAACTACGACCTTGTTATCGTTGGCGGCGGTATCAGTGGATTGGCCGCCGCTCATTTTTTCCGCCAGCGCGCCGGCAACAACGCCCGCATTCTCGTCCTCGACAATCACGACGACTTTGGCGGACATGCCAAGCGCAACGAATTTCAGGTCGGCGGCCGGACCCTTTTGAGTTTTGGCGGCACGCTGGCCATCGAGCGCCCGGCCAACTACAGCAAAGTCGCACAGAATCTCTTGGTCGATATTGGCATCGACACCAATCGCTTCTACAAAGCCTATGACCGGACACTTTATTCAAAACTCGGCACCGGCTGCTTTTTCGACAAGGAAACTTTCGGCGAGGACCGCCTAGTTTTGGGGATGAACACGCGAGGGTGGCCGGAATTTCTCGCCGAGGCTCCGCTCCCGGACAGGGTGCGAAAAGATATCGCCAGGGTTTACACCCGGAAAGTGGACTACCTTCCCGGTCTTTCGAAACAGGAGAAACTCGCCAAGCTCGGCAAAATCAGCTATGCTGATTTCCTCACCCAGGTTTGCAAGATCACTCCGGATGCGCTGCCATTTTTCCAAAAATTCACGCACGATCTTTTTTGCGTCGGCATCGAAGCCGTGGCCGCGCTGTCCTGTTTCAACTCGGGCGACGACTACGGCTCTTTCACCTATCCCGGTTTCGACGGACTGGGAATTGCGGAAGGCGAGAAAGAAGAGCCCTACATTTTCCATTTTCCCGACGGCAACGCCTCCGTCGCGCGGCTTCTGGTGCGCTCCCTGATTCCCGCTGCCGTCCCGGGCCGCACCATGGACGATGTGGTTACTGCGCGTGCCGACTACGCCAAGCTGGACGATGCCGCTTCTCCAACGCGAATTCGGCTGAACAGCACTGTGATTCACGTCCAGCACGCGGGCTCAAGGGAATCCGCCAAAGAGGTTGAAGCCACCTACATGCGCGGCGGAAAACTTCACAAGGTCACCGCCAAGAACTGCATCCTGGCTTGTTACAACGGCATGATCCCGTATCTTTGCCCGGAGCTGCCGGACAAACAAAAAGAGGCGCTCGCCTACCTGGTGAAAAAGCCGCTGGTGTACACGCACGTGGCGATCAACAATTGGAAGCCCTTCGAAAAACTCGGAATCCACCACATCGTCGCGCCCGGCAGCTATTACAGCTACGTCGCCCTCGATTTTCCCGTCAGCCTCGGCGAATATCATTTTCCCAGCAAGCCCGAAGAGCCGATGGTCCTATTCATGCTTCGCACCCCGTGCCAGCCGGGACTCCCCGCGCGCGACCAGAATCGCACCGGCCGCGCCGAGCTGCTCCAGACTTCGTTTTCGCAATTCGAACGCAAGACCCGCGATCAATTGGCAAGAACCCTCGGCGGAGCGGGCTTCGATGCCGCTCGCGATATCGCCGGCATCACTGTCAATCGCTGGGCCCACGGCTACGCGTTCGAATCCAACCCTTATTCACTTTTCGATCCGCAATGGAAAGAAGGCGAGCAGCCCTGGGTCGTCGGGCGCAAGCCCTTCGGCAGAGTCTCCATCGCCAATTCCGACGCGGGCGCCAGCGCCGAAACTGACGTGGCCATCGACCAAGCTTTTCGCGCGGTCGGCGAGATCCTGCGCGCCTAACAGAACGTAACCCATGTCCATCGTGTAAGCTTGCGGTCGGTTGCTATGGCTACAGCAACGGAGGTTCCATGGCGAAAAATCCAAACGCGTTGGTTGTTGTTTTATGGGCCGGGTTTGCGTGCGGCGTTCTGGACATCACTGCCGCGCTGGTTGTCTACGGCTTCTTCGGCGCGAAGCCCATGCGTTTGCTGCAAGGAATCGCGAGTGGCTTGCTCGGGCCCAGTGCATTCGACGGCGGACTCGCGACGGCGCTGCTCGGCCTTCTTTGTCACTTCGTCATCGCCTTTGGAGCGGCCGCCGTCTTCTTTTTTGCGAGCCGCTCCTTTGGCTTCTTGATCGAGCGTGCAGTCGTTTCCGGAGCTCTCTACGGAGTGGCCGTCTATTTCTTCATGAATTTAGTTGTCGTGCCGCTTTCCGCTGCTGCCAAACGCCCGTTTTCCCTTCGCATGATGATTGTCGGCGTGATCATCCACATCTTCTGCGTCGGGCTCCCCATTTCTCTCACCGTGCGCCGATTCTCGAGATGACCGAAGCTCGCCGCCCGGCGCCGTGTTGCCTGGACCCTAGCAAGGGGATATTTACCGCGAAATGTGCTACTGTCGAGCAGTAGACTCCCGAAGTAGGATTGCCTGACCTCTCTGAAGGGCGCGCTTTGAGGCCTTCCCTCCACGGGCTCAGCCAATTTGGGTCAACGTCCCGTAGTGTCCTGGAAGCGGCAGACCGCCGAGATCCTGCACTCGTGGTGCTTCGAAGAGTACAGGGAGAACCAAGATGAAGAGTTTGTTTGTCGGTAACATGAGCTTCCAGACCACGGAAAGCGAACTGCGCGAGCTGTTTGCACCCTTCGGCCAAGTCACCCGCGTGCACATGGCTATGGATCGCGAAACCGGCCGTGCGCGCGGTTTTGCGTTCGTGGAAATGCCCAACGACGCGGAAGCGGCGCAGGCCATGACCGGGCTGGATGGAAAAGAATTTGGCGGGCGCAATTTGAAAGTGAACGAAGCCCGGCCCAAGGGCGAAGGCGGCCCCCCGCGCGGCCCGAAGAGTTTTGGCGGCCCAAGCGGCGGCCGAGGCCCCGGTGGCGGCGGAGGACGTGGCAAGGGCGGCGGCGGGCGCGACCGTTTTTCGAACGAGGATTACCGCGAATCCGCGCGGCAGCCCCGCGAACCGCGCTGGTAGTTTTTCTTTTTTAGTGCACGGCTATACGGTCCCGGCCTTGCCGGAATAACACCTTGGTGTGAAGGAGAGTTTATGCCGACGACATTCCAGAAACGGCAGAAAGAAATGAAGCGCATCGAAAAGCGCAAAATGAAGGAGGAAAAGCGCGCGCAAAAGAAAATCGACAAGGATGCCACGAAGGACGTGCCCTTCGATCCCGCTACCGACCCGACCATCGATTGGAATCACTCCAACGAAATAAATTCGTAGCAATAGTTTCGCCAGCCATACGCCAGAAGCTTCACAAAATCTCCATCACTCTTCAGAGTTGCAGAGATATTTCTGCAATGGGGTCCTTTGCGATAGCAATCCAGTCAAGCTCCGGTATAATTCTCTGCGGGTCATCCAAGCCTAACTTCTATGGAGCTCTTCGCCAATCAAGGCGAGAGGGAATGCATGCATTCAGATCGCCGCAGATTATTTGCGCTCGTTGTGTTTGGTGCAGCAACGGCTTTGCTGATTGTTGCTTCGGCAGCCGCGCACGCGGTGCTGCTGGAATCCACTCCCGCGGTGAACAGCACGGTGGCCGGTCCCGACATTTCCATCAAGCTTCGTTTCAACGTGCGCATTGATGCAGGGCGCTCGCGTTTGACGCTCGTTCCTCCGGCTGGCGCCGTTCAGCCGCTCGAAATTGGCAAACAGATTTCCGCGGATACTCTGTCCGCGGGCGCCAGCGGATTGCCTGCTGGAGAATACCGGCTGCGCTGGCAAGTGCTGGCTTCCGACGGGCACATCACGCGCGGCGAAATTCCGTTCACCGTCATGCGATCCTGATCTTCCTGCATGGCTCGCCTACTGCAAATCTTCGGCTTCCTCTCCGTGTTGTTTCGCGGCGCGACGCTGACGTTTCAATCGCTGGCCGCCGGCGGAATTGTTTTCTTGAATTTTGTTTTGCGCGGCGATAATCAGGAATCGGACGGCATCCGGCGAGCGTGCCTTCGCTGGATCCGCCGCTCCGCGCTGGCGCTCGCGGCGATGCAACTTTCCTACGTTCTCGCAAATTCGTTCATCCTTATGCAATCAGCGGACATGACTATCGTGGACGTGAGTGGCGCGAATTTTTTCATCGCCGGGGTTATCGGTATTTTCGCCGCGATTACGATCGTGATTCTGTCCGGCGTTCGGCGCGCCCACGGCTATGCAGATCTGCTTTTCCCCGCCGCCGCAATCATCGCTTCTTCCGTGATGACCAGCCACGCGATGGCGCGGCTGGAATTTCGCGCGCCGCTAGTCGCTGTCACTGCGTTGCATCAAGCGGCGACGGCGGCGTGGCTCGGCGGCCTACCGTATCTTTTGATTGCCATCCGGCGCACGGAAAGCCCGGAACTCGCCCGGCAAATCAGCGCGAGATTTTCACAGCTCGCGCTCATCAGCGTTTGCGTGCTTGCTTCCGCAGGCTTGGTGCTTGGCTTTGCCTACGTCGGTTCGTTCAAAGCCGTTTATGGAACTTCCTACGGCGCGATGGTGGCGGCAAAAGTAATCATGTTCGGACTGCTGTTGTTCCTCGGCGCGCTCAATTACCAGCTTGTGCGCAGCGGCCCCGCGAGCAGCATTCTCGCCAGCCTGAAGCGTTTCGGCGAAGCAGAAATTGGAATCGGCATTACCGTGATTCTCACGGCCGCGTCGCTGACTTCACTTCCTCCCGCTGCCGACCTTACGCACGATCGCGTTTCCGCGACGGAGATTTTCGCGCGCATGGCGCTGCGCCCGCCGCGGCTCGGCAGTCCCACGATGCAGGAGCTTCCCGAGGATATTTACGCCGCGCAGAGCAAAGCGATCGATGCTGGCGCTCTCTCGAGCGCATCTTTCGTTCCGGGGCAGGCGGGCACGCGGCCGAATACTTCCGCGGAAAAAGAGTGGTCGGAGTACAACCACCATTGGGCTGGAATCGTGGTTTTGGTGATTGGATTTTTCGCGTTGCTCGCGCAAGCCGGGCATGTTGCCTGGGCGCGGCATTGGCCGTTGGCGTTTTTTGGCCTGGCGGCATTTCTTTTTCTGCGCAGTGATCCGGAAGTGTGGCCGCTCGGGCCAAACGGTTTCTGGGTGACGTTTGCGGACCCGGAAGTTCTGCTGCATCGCATTTTCGTTTTGCTGGTGATTGGACTCGCGGTTTTTGAGTGGCGTGTGCAAACCGGTCGCGTCGCTTCCGCGAACGTGCGTCTCGTTTTTCCGGTGCTTGTGGCCGTTTCCGGCGCGCTGCTGCTGACGCATTCGCACGCGCTCGGGAACATCAAGGAAGAGGTGCTCGCGGAGTTGAGTCACATTCCGCTGGCGATCCTGGCGGTGGCGGCGGGCTGGTCGCGCTGGCTGGAGCTGCGGTTGCCGGCGGAGAATCGCACGCGCAGCACGATGGCGTGGGTTTGGCCTGCGTGCATCATGCTGATCGGCGCCATTCTGCTGAACTATCACGAAATGTAATTGGAAGCGGTTTTTTTGGCTGAAACTTACGTCGCAAGGCCTACTTGACATTTGATGAGGGGCGAAAGAAACTACGCGCATGCGGGAACTCCTGGAGCGGTTGTTCCAAGTAGACTTTTTGAAGGGCCTGGCAGTCACCTTTCGGGCGCAAAATCCCAAAAACATCGTTACCGAGCAGTATCCGCTGGAGCGGCCAATGGTGGCCGAGCGGTATCGGGGCGCGCCGCGGCTGAACAACAATCCGGAGACGGGTGAGACACTGTGCATCGGGTGCAATCTGTGCGCGCTGGCGTGCCCGGAGAACTTGATTGTGGTGGGCTGGGAGCGCGACGACGCCACGCGGCGCAAGGTGCTGACGACATTCACCTATGACACTTCGCGATGCATGTTCTGCGGGCTGTGCGAAGATGCCTGCCCGACGGATGCGCTGGAACTGACGCAGGATTTCGAGATGGCGTACTTCACGCGTGAGGGCGCGATCTGGGACCGCCACCGGCTCGAACAGGGGCCGACTCCGGCGCGGTATACCCGATGACGATTCGTTCCAAATCCCTGAAAACAAAGGTATAATCCGCACATGGCAACCGAGCCGCAAGTTATAAAAGCCCCTGGAATGGTGCCAGACGAGCAGAAGTTTGAACCGCGTTCGAAGGGCATTTCCACCGCGCGCAAGAAGAAACCCAAAGAGCTTGCCGTCATCACCGAATGCTGCACGGGATGCGCGGGATCGCCGGCCTGTGTTGAGTACTGCCCGGTGGAAGACTGCATGTTCTGGGTGCCGGACCAGGATAGTCCACCGTTTGGACGCATCCAGATCGATCCGATTTTGTGTATCGGCTGCAAGAAATGCTTGAGCAAGGGCCCGGACGGCTGCTTCCTGGATGGCTGCCCGTGGGACGCCATCGTGATGGTGGATACGGTCGAGGTCGAAAAAGAAGTCGGCCCGATGGCGTACTGAGAAGTTCTCCCCGAATTCCGTCGATCAAAATCGAAACTCGCGCCGTGAATACCGCCTGCGAAGAAAACTCGCGCTTTAGCGGCGGACGCTGACGACGGCGGGATCGGCTTCGTAGCCTTCGTCCTGGACGGTCTTTTGCGCGGCGCTGCCAAGGGCTTTTTCGTCGGCATCCTTGGGGAGATTGCAGTAGCGGCGAATGACTTCCTCTCCATTCACGATACGAACCAGCCACTTGGATTTGCCGGCGTCCCAGGAAACTTCCACTTGATCCGCATGCATAGGCGCCTCCTTTCGTGCTTGTGCAGCAATCACTCCGTGATGATGCGATCAGCCCACTCCACCAAGCTCACAAAGATTGTTGGGTTCCCGAACTTCGCGCCCCATTGATTTAGATCCGCCTCCGTGACCCCACGGGCCCGGCTGCAAGCTCCTCAAGCAAAGACGGGAATGTGTTTGGCGAAAACCTTCTCGAATGTTTCGCTGAGAGGCGGCCAACCCACGGGGACGACAGCGTTGGCAGTGGCTTTTCGCATCAGCGAGGTAGCTTCGCCGAGGAGAAAAATCTGAACCTGGTGGCCGGCTTCCGCAAGGGCGAGTCCATGCAAGAAGGGAAACGCGGCTTTGGTGGGGTCATCGGAGCCCCAGGCGCTTTTCATCATGACTTTGAGAGATTTCTTCGGCTCTTCGGTCTTCATGCCCAAGGAAAAAAGAGGAAATCCCAAGAGCTGAGCTAAAAATTGGCGACGGGCCATATTCTTCTCCTAATCTGAGGGTTCCGGGGGATTGGCGGAAAGTGTATTCCTTTTTTCCTTGCGCTGTCCACTTCGCGGCTGCGAAGGTCGTATTGTTCGAGCTAGATTGCGCGGTCACAGAACGGCTGCTTGAGGCTGTTGGAGGAGTTCGGGGGCGAGCGTGAACTTGCTGTGCACGGCGAAGCCGATCCCTTCCATGTTGAAATCCGCCGAATCCGTCCCCGAGCCGAGGAGGGGAGCGCGGTTGAGGGTGCGCGGAAAGAAAAAATGGACGGAGGAATTTGCGCCTGCCCCGGTGAATTCGACTTCGAGGGGCGTGACCGTGCCGGTTCGGGTCTTGAGGGTGGCGCGCAAGTCGGGTTTTCCGGCGGAGGTGACCGTGAAGGGTTCGAACCCTGTAAAGCCCGGCTGTTCGAGCTTGACGGTGATCACGTAGCGATCAGCGGGAACGCGCGGGGCCTGCGCCTGAAATGCGATGAGGCTGCGTTCGCCAAGCTCTTCGAGTCGCGCGAAGGCCTGGGTGACCGGGGTGACCGATTCCCAGCGGACAAGGAAGGCGGTGGAGGGCGAAAGTCTGGGTGCGGCATTGGGCTGGCGCGAGGATTCAACCGGGGGTTCCATTTTTCCTTTTTGGAGACAGTTTCCGTTGGCATCGACGGCATCGGGATCGCAGTGCTTCCTGCCGGTGGGAATGCTGTAGCTGGCCTGGTTTTCCGGGCGGAGGAAAACTACAACCGCCACTTTCGCCCAAGGGGAGTGGCGTACGAGCTTCAGAGCTTGATCATGCGACCACTGAGCGGGAGGTTTCTGCTTCCAGAAATCGTCGGCGCGGACGACTGCCGAGAGGCCGAGAAACAGAATCGCCACGGAGAGAATCGCTCGAAAGCTCAGGTTCAGCGGTGCGGGGCGATGCCCCCGTGCGCGGCGAGCGCGGGGAAATTCGGGAATCGCCGTTGTGCGGGAAACTTTCATGCTTCCTTGAACTCGATTGGTTTGACTGTAACAGTTTTCCTCTGACTCCAAAAGCATTTCCGGGGGCGATTTGGTTGCTGGCGGGTCTGAAGCCCCGCCGCTACATGAGGTTCCAAGAATTCAGGGAGAACGGTTTAACAGCAATTGACGGAATTTTCGCGGGATCTTAATCCAGCCTGCACGAAGCCGTGTGATTTTGGCCGCTTCACAGGAGGGACATTTGAACATGAAAATCTTTTCAGCCGCGGTTGTAGCGGGACTAGTAGTTGCAGGAAGTGCTGTTGGTTTGTTGGCGAACGGCGACGGGGAACATGGGCGATCCGGCCGCTTTGAATTCAGAGAGGATAGCCTGGTATTGAGCCGAAGCGTATATGAAGGGACGGCTTCGACGGTGACCATTGGCCAGACGCTGCCGCCGGGATGCGTGGCGAAAACGGTAGCGGTGCCGCTGATTGCGGGCGGGACAACCAATGTAAAGGTAAAGTGCGCCACGGCCAGCGACAACGGGGAGTATCCCAATCTCGCGGACACGCACAACGTGTGGAACAACAACACGGCCGACGGCAGTTTTGGCGTGACTTCGCCGATTTTCCTGGACAACATCACAACGCGGGGCGAATTGCTGGGGACGCTGGCGATTCCCACGGATGAATTGGTGACCAGCTTCAGTTCCAAGTCGGAACTGGCGGTGAACCGCTCGACGGACGGAAGATCGATCACGTTTGTGGGCTACCACGGCGGCCCGGGATTCGTGACGGGGCCGAACCAG
>Ga0210400_10006076_pt1 | contig 10191 bp, 7 predicted proteins | sample IncBWH26MmetaG_FD_155456 | JGI IMG/M metagenome (GOLD analysis project Ga0210400, IMG submission 155456) | Forest soil microbial communities from Barre Woods Harvard Forest LTER site, Petersham, Massachusetts, United States - Inc-BW-H-26-M | ecosystem: Environmental > Terrestrial > Soil >... | reverse complement strand
CAACGTAGGTCTTCTCGCCCGCAGGGCTCTCCACGCCAAGAATCAGCATGTGTTCGGCCATCCAGCCTTCGTCACGCGCTATATTGGAGGCAATCCGCAGGCCGAAGCACTTCTTCCCGAGCAAGGCATTTCCGCCGTAACCTGATCCGTAGGACCAAATTTCACGAGTCTCTGGAAAATGGACAATGTACTTTTCTTTGTTGCAGGGCCAGGGTACATCCTTTTCGCCGGGGGCCAGCGGAGCTCCCACGGAGTGCATGCAAGGCACAACGCGAGGTTTGCCAGTGTCAATCTCGCGGAAGACCGGCAACCCCACCCGCGCCATGATGCGGGTGTTCACAACGACGTACGGCGAATCCGTCAGCTGGACACCAATCTGCGACATGGGCGATCCAATGGGCCCCATGCTGAACGGCAGTACGTACATCGTGCGTCCCTGCATCGCTCCGTTGAAAAGCGTTTTCAGCTTCTTGCGCATTTCAAGCGGATTGACCCAGTTATTTGTGGGGCCGGCATCGTCTTTCGAGAGCGAACATAGAAACGTGCGGTCTTCCACCCGGGCCACGTCGGACGGATCAGATCGTGCGTAGTAGCAACCCGGCCAGAGGTTCTCGTTTAGTTTCAGGAAGGTTCCGGATTGGACCAACCTCGCGCACAGTTCTTCGTATTCTTGTTGCGAACCGTCCACCCAGTGGATGCGGGCTGGTTTTGCGAGTTCAGCCATCTTTTCCACCCATCGCAGAAGATGTTCATTTCGACTGAGTGGAGTTTCCGACTTGAATAGACTCATGCTTGCAAAAATCCCTTCACCTTCGGTGCGCGCAAATCGACCTCATTTCTATTTGCTGAGTGTGGGAACAGTATCTGCATCTGCCGCAGGCATGCGGAATCGCTTTTCCTCTAACGGTTGCCAAACGCGACTCCCTTGTTTTCGGGTCCTAGCGCGAAGACGAACGAACCCAGCAACAAGACCACCGCGCCCATCGTCCCCATGGCTTGTGCATACGTCAGGTGTTCGCCCAGGACGGCCTCGAAATACGTGATCGTCGAAGCGCATAGTACGCCGATCTGGTACGCAAACCCCGGAAAAAATCCACGCAAGTTGCCTGGTGTGAGTTCGTTCATATGCGCGGGTATCACGCCAGCCGTTCCTTGCACAAAAAATTGCATGAGGAAACCGCCGGCCACAATGAGGGCGATGTTCGGGGCAGCAATCCACAGGGGCACAACGGCGAGCCCGCCGAGCGCGGCGGTGACCATGGCCCTCTTACGCCCCACCTTATCGGAAAAGAAGCCGATGGCAAGCCCGCCAAGCAGCGCTCCAAACATCGAAACGATTGTGATATCTGCAGTCATCTGCGCAGAATACTTGCGACCCTGCCGAAGAAAGGTGGGATACATATCCTGCGTCCCGTGGGCCATAAAGGCCACCATCGCCATCAGCAGCACAAAATATAAGAAACGGCGCCAGTGCCGCAGCGCCGAATATGCGTAGGTTTTCCAGTCCGTGCGGTTCTCGCGCCACACGGGAGACTCTTTTACTTTGGAGAATATGAACAAAGACAGGAGCGCCGGAACACCTCCGAGATAAAACAGGGAGCGCCAACCGTAGTGGGGATAAACGGTGCGAAAAGCGATCGCTGCTAGCAAATTGCCAAGCGTGTATCCCTCCTGAAGGAGTCCGGAAAGAAGACCACGCCATTTCGCCGAGACCGACTCGAGAACCAGCGAGGCTCCCACGCCCCATTGACCGCCCAGTGCAACGCCGAAAAGCATTCGCAATATCAAAAAGGTCCCATAATTATGTGCCAGTCCTGATAAGACGGAAATGATGGCGTAAAGAAGTACGTTTAGCATCAGTGGCAGGCGCCTGCCCACTCGGTCGGCCATCACTCCGAAGATGACAGCGCCAAGTGGCCTCATAGCAAGCGCCAGAGTAATCGTGAGAGCGATTTCCGGGCGGCTCTTGCCGAAGCTCTTCGCTACATCTCCAATGACAAACGTAAGAACGAAGAAATCGAAGGCATCGAAAGTCCATCCGAGAAACCCCGCGATCACCGCATATCGTTGGTGGCCGCGTTCGATCGCCCCCGCTTTGTTACTGTCTTGCGGATGTGGCTCGGCACTTGTATTTTGTGGCGGGCGATCTTGATTGGCTACGATGGCTGTCATACGACGGGAGGACCATGAAAGGTGTGCGCTGTTTCCGGTTCAAATGTGGGAGGCGGAACAGTTGGCGGGAGTTCCTGGTCCGGCTTCATCCAGAACGCGAGGATCGACCCGAACAGCAGCAGGCCAATGCTACCCAAAAATGGCAGGTTCCAATTCCCTGTCTTGTCGATGACATAGCCGAAAATCAGCGGGGAAATAATGGCGGCCAGCGGAGAACCGATATTCATGATGCCGCTGGCGGAACCGGAATAGCGCGGTGCGATATCCATCGGGATGGCCCACATTGGTCCGATGGTGAACTCGGAAAAGAAAAAGGCGGCACTCAAGAAGATCGCTACCCACGTAAGATCGCGTACGAAGAGTATGGGCACCATCGCGGCCAGGGAACAAAGGAAGCCGCCGACCACTAAATTGCGGCGAGCTTTATTTCGATTGCCAGTCCTGACGAGGACGCGATCGCTAACCAAGCCACCCAAGGTGTCGCCCACCACACCGGCCAGGAAGACTCCTGCTGAAAACAGCGACGAACTCTTTAAGTCCAGATTGTAATTATGAAAAAAGTACGACGGAATCCACGCCAAATATAACCAGAGCGTCCAACCATAGCAAAAATAAACGCCGGTGACCGGAAGCATTCGGCGCGTCAAGGCCAGCCATGGCACCGCGGCCTTGTTCGTGTCGGGTCGCGTGCTGTTATTTGGGAGCAATTCGAGGTCTTCCGAAGTGACTCCGCGGTGATTCCTGGGATCGTCCTGGAAGTAGAAGCCCCAGGCTACCGCCCAAGCTAGGCTGACGATTCCGAGCACAATAAACGATCCGCGCCAGGTCGTGAGTGCAATCAGCCAAGCCACCAGCGGCGGCGTCAGCGCCGTGCCAAGCCGCGAACTTGAATGCGTGATTCCTTGCGCAAACGCTCGCTTTCGTTCCGGTATCCAGTCACACATCGCGCGGGTTGCGATAGGAAAGGTGGCAGCCTCTCCCAACCCGAGCATGACACGCGCAAGAAGGATCGCTGTGAGGCCGCTGACTAGACCGGTGCACAGCGTGGCAGTCCCCCAGATAATCGCAGCGACGGTCAGCATCCTCCGCGCACCGAACCGGTCACTCAGCCATCCGCCGAAAATCGTGAATATGACGTAAGGATAAGCGAAGGCAGAAAACACCAGCCCGACTTGCGTGTTGCTGAGGTGAAGGTCTTTTTGAAACACAGAAGCGGCGGTACTCACGTTCACCCGGTCGATGTACGTGATGCCGTACATCAAACAAATAAGGATGAGGACAATGGTCGTCGCCGAAAGACCTCTTGGGCGTACGCTGACTTCCGCCGATTCAACAGCCACTAGTCATCTCCGATCACTTCACCCGACCAAACCGCTGGACTGGTCGGACTTTGCATCGCCTGCTAGGGATGCAGGCTCGGCTTTTTTATCTGGGAAGTCAGGCTACTGATTGCTGCGGTTACGCCGCCGCTCTGGTGAGGCACGCCGGCAAGCCTAAGGCCCATTTCGATTCCGCCCAGCGTTCCAAGCAGCATCAGATCATTGAAACTGCCAAGGTGGCCGATTCGAAATACTTTCTTGGCGAGTTTTGAGAGCCCCGCGCCAAGAGACATGTCGAAATTTTCGAGGATGATCCCACGCAGCTGATCGGCATCGTGACCTTTCGGCACAATGACCGCTGTCAGCGAACTTGAGTACTCACGAGCGCTCTCGCAAACGATTTCCAACCCCCATGCGCGCACGGCAGCGCGCGTTGCTTCCGCGTGGCGATTGTGCCGCGTGAATACGTTGGGCAGCCCTTCTTCGTCGAGCATCAGAAGGGCTTCTCGCAAACCGAAAAGGAGATTGGTGGCCGGCGTAAAAGGGAAAAAACCGTTCTGGTTAGCCTGTAACATCTCTTGCCAATCCCAATAGGAGCGCGGCAATTTGGCGCTTTTGTTCGCGGAAAGAGCTTTTTTGGACACCGCGTTGAAGCTGAGGCCTGGCGGAAGCATCAAACCTTTTTGCGAACCCGCAACCGTGACATCCACTTCCCACTCGTCATGGCGATAATCGATGGACGCCAACGAAGAAATCGTGTCCACGAACAAAAGCGCCGGATGATGCGCCCGATTCATGGCCTGGCGTATTTCGGGGACACGGCTCGTCACGCCGGTGGATGTCTCGTTGTGGACCACCATTACTGCCTTGAAGGTGTGGCCAGCATCCGCATGCAGGCGCGCCTCCACTTCTGCTGGATCGGCGCCGGTGCGCCAAGTTCCAGGCACGTACTCAACTTCGACACCGAACTTCTTGGCAAGCTGGCACCACAGACTGGAAAAATGCCCGGTCTCGAACAGCAGCACGCGATCGCCTGCAGATAGGGTGTTGACGATAGCTGCTTCCCAGGCCCCCGTCCCCGAAGCCGGATAAATAAACACCGGGCCGGTGGTTTGAAAGACCTTCTTTACCCCCTCAAGAACCTCTTTGCCCAGCTTTGCAAATTCCGGACCCCGATGATCAATGACCTGACGATCGATCGCCCGCAGAATTCGCTCGGGAACGTTCGTCGGTCCGGGAATTTGGAGGAAATGACGACCGGAATGCATCATCGTGATACCACCTGCATGAACCAACGCTCAGGCCGAAGGGCGGCCAGCGTAAGCGCTGTCATTTCGTCCCGCTCGTGCGTCTGATAATTGAGTTCTGCCACAGCCCGACCTTTCTCTTCCCCGTTTCGTCCGGGGGCCGTGAGATTTCTAACGCTTCTGTGATGGCTCTGCGTCAAGAGATTTCAGTTGATCGTACGCAGGCAACGTAAGGAACTCGACAAAGTTTTCGCTTCGAATCAAATCGAGGAGTAATGCGGCAGCCCTTTGATATTGGCCCGCAATAAACGGTATGTTCCCAACCGCCACACGCAGTCGGTCAAGTTCTTCTTCCAAGGTTTTGGCGCAGAGGTCGTAATCAATTAGCCGGCCGTCATTCAAATGCGTCTTGTGGTGCACCCATTGCCACAACTGAGAGCGGCTGATCTCCGCGGTGGCGGCATCCTCCATCAGATTGAAAAGCGGAACACATCCTATGCCGCGCAGCCAAGACTCTAAGTATCCGACGCTTACCGCAATATTCTGCCTAAGCCCCGCTGGTGTTACCTCGCCTTTGGGCACGGTGAGTAAGTCCGCGGCCGTAACCTGCAGTTCCTCAAGCTTGCGTTTGATTTGATTGGGCTCGAGCATATGCTGATCGAAGACCTCTTTCGCGAGCGGCACCAGGCCCGGATGAGCAACCCAAGTACCGTCATGCCCGTCGGTAGCCTCACGCTCCTTATCAGCCCGCACTTGATCCATCGCGGTTTTGCTCGCCACCGGGTCGTTCTTTATCGGAATGAACGCAGCCATTCCGCCGATCGCATGCACTTCGCGTCGATGGCAGGTCTTGATCAATAACTTGCTGTACGAGCGCATGAAGTGCGTCTTCATGGTCACCTGACCGCGGTCGGGCATGACGAAGGATGGGTCGTTCGCAAATTTCTTAATGGCGCTGAAAATGTAATCCCACCGGCCGCAATTCAGTCCGGCAGAGTGCTCGCGCAGTTCGTAGAGGATTTCATCCATTTGAAATGCCGCGAGTATCGTCTCGATGAGAACAGTGGCTTTGATGGTTCCCCGTTTGAGTCCCAGGGTCTCCTCCGCGTGAACGAATACGTCGTTCCACAGACGCGCCTCGAGATGACTCTCCAACTTAGGAAGATAGAAGTAAGGGCCGCTACCGCGGGCGATCTGTTCCTTCGCGTTGTGCCAAATGAAAAGTCCGAAGTCGAATAGCGAGCCTGATATTGGATGACCGTCGACATGAACGTGCCTCTCGGGCAGGTGCCACCCGCGCGGGCGCACTAGCAATACGGCGGTATCTTGGTTCAGCTTGTAGAGCTTGCCTGTCTGCTTGTCTTCATAGGATATCGTGCGACGGATGGCGTCCCGCAGATTGATTTGACCTTGAACCAGGTTGCTCCACGTAGGCGTGTTTGCGTCCTCAAAGTCCGCCATGAACACCTTCGCACCGGAATTGAGGGCGTTTATGACCATCTTGCGTTCCACCGGACCTGTGATTTCCACTCGCCTGTCCAACAAGTCGGATGGCAACGGAGCTACCGTCCAGTCCGCATTGCGGACCTCGGCCGTCTCCGGCAAAAAGTCCGGACGTTCGCCGGCGTTGAGCCGTTCCTGATATTTCGCCCGAGCTGCCAACAATTCCAGGCGTCTCGGACCAAATCGTCGCTCCAGATCGGCGACGAACTTTAAAGCGTCCGGTGTCAATATTTCGCTAAACGCTTGGTCGTTCGCGCCCAAAATCTCGACACCCGGCACAGCATCGGTTTGCGTATTCTTCATATATCGTGGCAGTTAAGCGGATAGTGACACCATCCGTCTAGCACGAAACAAATGTCCCTGGGATGTTCCTAAGCTCGGCCGTGAGTTCGCTGTTTCGGTGCGCAACCCGCAAATTATGCAGAAAAATCGGCCCTAAACTTGAATCTTGCGAGTTTGCTGATTATGGGTAAGGGCGGCTGGACGGTATCAAGCGGCGCTGTTCATGAGAAACATAAAAAAACAGGACTATAATCCGCGACGAAACGTTGCAACAAAACGCGTATGGGGGAACAGGTGAGACAGTCTATTGCGGTCTTGTCGATTTTAATCGCACTCTGCGCAGTGAGCGCCGAATGCCAGGTACCTGGGCCATTGAAGCTGGTTCAAACAATTCCGTTGCCCGGGCTTAAGGATGGTGATTTCGACCACTTCGCGGTGGACGTTCCCGGCCAGCGACTGTTTCTGGCGGCCGAGGAAAACTCCGCGGTCGAGGTGATAGATCTGCGCACCAACAAAGTTTTGCGCACCTTGCGTGGCCCCAAGGCACCTCATTCCTTTGCCTATAACGCCGATGTCAAAAAGCTGTACGTCGTTGATGACGGCGGACCGAATCAAGTAGAGATCTACGACGGAACGACCTTCAAGCTGTTGGACACCATTCCGATGAAGGCTCATGCCGATGCAAGCGTGTATGACGCGGAGAATCATTTGTTTTATGTCGGCAACGGCGGGAAAGACGACCATGAGGATTTCTGTCTGATCAGCGTCATTGACACCGCCGAGGGGAAAAAAGTCGCGGACATCAAAGTGGATGGGGACCGCGTGGAAGCGATGGCCATCGAAAAATCAGGACCTCGCCTGTTTGTGAATATGTATGCAAGGGCCGCCGTTGGCGTAATCGATCGGACAAAACGAGAGGTTGTGGCAACTTGGTCGATCGCTCAAGAAGGCCGCAATAATGGGCCTCTGGCCTTTGACGAAGCTGACCATCGCTTGTTTATCCTGGCTCGCGATCCCGGCAAGGTCGTAGTTATGGATTCGGAATCCGGCAAAATAGTGGGAAGCGTAGCTTGCGTGGGAAATTACGACGATGCCATTTACGATGCAGAGTACAGACGCATTTACATGGTGGGCGTTCCCTTCCTGAAAGTAATCCAAAAAAATGAGGAGGGCGACCGCTATGACAACCTGGGCCAGGTGCCCACCGCTTTTCACGCAGAAACAGGGATTCTACTGCCCAAATCGAATTTGTTTTACATGGTTGTTAGCCACCATGGGGAGACGGACGCCGTAGTGCAGGTCTACAAGGTGGTGCCGTAAATGGGCGCCAATCGCCCCGAGTTGCACTTTCCCGCATGGATCATCACGGTCGTTACTGTCTCGCTTCTTGCGGCTGGCGCTGGACTGTTTGCCCAGCAGGCAACGCCACACCTCAATCCCGCGGTCGAAAAGCTTGCGCACGATCAACCCATCATCGGCACCCAGACAGACGACATGTCCCTGCAAAACTGCCATTCGCTCGCGCGCCTGGACCTCGACTACGCGTATGTCGACATGGAGCATGGACCCTTAAACCTGGATGCGCTGTCCTTTTGCATAGCGGCAATGGTGGATAAAGGGGCAGCGCTCAAGAAGGGCAATGCGCAGCCTAAGGTCGCGTTGTTTGCGCGATTCCCTCCGTACGGACGAGACCTTGACAGCAACGACTGGTTCGTCAAACAAGCCCTGGATATGGGTCTGATGGGCATCATCTTTAACGGCGTGGACAACAAGGAGCAAATGACACGCCTTGTCCGGTACATGCGCTATCCACAGCAAAAAACCTCCGCATACCAAGAACCGCCAGGGCTACGTGGCTACTCTCCGGGAAACGCAGTCTTCGCATGGGGGATTTCGGCAGCTGAGTATGAACAGCACGCTGATCTCTGGCCGCTCAATCCGGAAGGCGATCTCCTCGCAATTCCTATGATCGAGACGGCGGAAGGCTTGAAAAATGTCGATGAGATCGCGTCCGTGCCGGGTGTGGGCGCCATCTTCGTTGGTGCGGGGGGCGATCTGCACCAATACCTCGGCGTACCGCGAGACTCGCCTGTGGTGGAAGAAGCCCGACAGAGGATTTTGGCGGCATGCAAGGCTCACAAGGTTCCTTGCGGTATCACGGCGTTGACGAAGGCCGACGTGGAAAAGCGTCTGAAGGAAGGATGGAAGATGATTAGAACCGGCCGAGGAGAGTGACCACCCTCACTTCTTCGGACTGGGAATGGGGAGCTGCGGGACGTGACCGCGCTTGTATACCAGAATCGTGCGCCTGAATTCCATCACGACTGTGCCGTCCTGTTTGAACCCGGTGGTCTTGATCTCCACCAATCCCATATGAGGTCTTGATTTTGATTCGCGGCAACTCAAAACGTCCGTCTGTGCGTAGATTGTGTCGCCCTCAAATACCGGCGCGGGCATTCGCACCTCATCCCAGCCCAGATTGACGGCGTATCGGGAGACATCTGCCACAGACAATCCGGTAATCAAGGCCAGCGTCAGCGTTGAGTTCACCAAAGGTTTACCAAACTCGGTTTGGGCGGCGTAGTGGGCGTCAAAGTGGATCGGATTGGTGTTCACCGTAAGTAGAGTGAACCACGTGTTATCGGTCGACGTAATCGTGCGACCAAGCGAGTGCCGAATTATCGTCCCCACTTCAAAATCCTCAAAGCACCTTCCACTTCCCTTCTGTGAGTCAGCCATTTGTTTTTCCCGCCGCTAATTGATGCTTCTCAAGAACCACCTTGGCCATACGCAGGCTGGCTGCGTCGATCATCTTTCCATTGAGACTCGCGGCGCCCTCTTTCCGCCCAACAGCTTGCTCGTATGCCCGCACGATTTCATTGGCGTGAGCAACTTCCTCGGCCGCAGGGCTAAAGAGCCCGTTTGCAGCCGTGACCTGGTTTGGATGAATGCAGTGTTTTCCATCAAAGCCCATCGCCCGTGCAACCTGGCAACTCCGTTCAAAACCTGTAAGGTCCTTATGACCGGCGAAGGGGCCGTCCATGCAGCGCAAACCATTTGCTCGTGCTGCCGCCACAATGGCATGCATCACTGCGTGCCACCGATGCCCTGCGTACATTTCGTCGTAGCGATCAAATTCACCTATGCTCGCGGAAGGCATCTGCAGCGAGGCTGCGTAGTCGCCTGGTCCGAATGCCAGGGCCTCCAGGCGCGTCGAAGACCGGGCGATTTCGCCGATCGCCAGAAATCCGCTCGCCGTTTCAATTTGAGCCTCGAGCCCAATTTTTCGAGTCAAGCTGCGATTCGATTCAATCTGCGTGAGCAGCGTGTCGACAAACACAATGTCGTCGCGCGAATTGACCTTGGGAATCATGATTACATCAATGTTTCCGCCGGCCGCCTCCACGATCTCGATCAAATCGCGATACGCAAATGGGCCATCCAGACTATTCATCCGAAACATTCGCGAGCGCCCGCAAAAATCGAGCTCCTTGAATGCTCGAATCACATTCGCCCGGCTGTTCACTTTTTCTTCTACGCTCACCGAATCTTCAAGGTCCAAACACACTGCATCGGCCGCGCTCGCCGCGGCTTTTTCAATCATCGAGTATCGCGAGGCGGGAACAAACAACATGCTGCGCTCAAGGCGTATCGGCATCCCCTGCGCT
>Ga0210400_10006075_pt1 | contig 10192 bp, 12 predicted proteins | sample IncBWH26MmetaG_FD_155456 | JGI IMG/M metagenome (GOLD analysis project Ga0210400, IMG submission 155456) | Forest soil microbial communities from Barre Woods Harvard Forest LTER site, Petersham, Massachusetts, United States - Inc-BW-H-26-M | ecosystem: Environmental > Terrestrial > Soil >... | reverse complement strand
CCGCAACTCGAACCGGGTTTTCTTACCGAGACGACCCGCGTCATCGAGACTCCACAGCCAGATATGAGTATCGAGCAGAAGTCTCAATCGCGCAGTACCTCCCAGTCGCTTTCGTCGCTGGCCGGGGACACGATGTCTCCCAGAATTTCCATCCGGCCCTTCATCGAACCGATCCAATCTCGGTTATTGGTCGGCGCCGGAGGCGAAACCTCCGCGATGGGACGTCCGCGACGAGTCACCCGGATGGACTGCTTGGTTTTCTGCACTTCATCGAGGATTGCCAAGCATTTGGCTTTGAACTCGGAGATGGCGATTTCTTTCATGTGACTATTTAATTAGATCATAGTCCAATAACATGGTCAACTGAAACTTGAAACAATTAGTTTTTGCAATTGTTCGGTTTTGCTCAGACCGCTCACAGGTCCCGATTGTAATTTACTCGTATAGAGAGACGGGAAAAGACGTTTCCGTCCCGCGTCGTCCGTCTCCAGTGGCGCAGCCTTAAAATTGGCGCGCCACCTTCTTCCCTTAGTTCGCAACCTGCTAGCGGGGCATGAGGCTCCCGGGCAGATGATTCTTGGAATGGTTAGGAAAAAACATGAACTCCCGCAGCCTTCGTCGCTTCACTCTCTCGTTCTTACCGCTCCCATTGCTACTGGTAAGCGCCTTTGCCAAGTCCGACAACTCCGTCACTCTGGGAACCGCCGGCAGCTATTCGGTACTGGCTGGCTCAACCGTGACCAATACCGGATCCAGCGTCCTTAGCGGAAACCTTGGGGTGAGCGCCGGTTGCGCAGTCACCGGATTTCCTCCCGGCAGCGTCGGCGGAACCATCAACGCCTGCAACGCATCCTCCAGCAAGGCCCAACGCGATCTCACCGCAGCGTACAACCAGGCCATGGGCCTGACCCGCACCGCCACCCTGACCGGTAAGAACTTGGGCGGGATGACGCTCACGCCCGGCGTGTATTTTTTCGCAAGCTCCGCTCAACTCACGGGGACGCTGACCCTCAACAACTTGGGCAACCCCAATGCCGTCTTCGTTTTTCAGATCGGTAGCACGCTCACGACAGCGAGCAACTCCTCGGTCATTTTCAGCAGTAGCCTGACCGACTCGAACGTATATTGGCAGGTTGGCAGCTCCGCCACGCTGGGCACAACCACGTCGTTTCAGGGAAATATTCTCGCGCTCACCAGCATCACTCTGAATAACGGAGCCAGCATCGGCTGCGGTAGCGCGCTGGCCATCAATGGAGCCGTGACGCTGAACAATAACGTCATCGGAGGCGGTTGCAGCGGCAGCACGTCGACTGTGCCAGAACCCGGTACCCTGGGCTTGCTGGGAACCGGACTCGCAATTCTGGCCGGCGCGGCACGCCGTAAACTGCGTGTCTAGCGTCGATCTTCACGGCAACCCGAACGCATGCACCGCATTGCCCGCCGCGATCGCGACATATTCTTTCCCATCCACGGCAAACGCCATGGGCGCGCGGCGTAGACCGCGCCACCCATCTGAAAATGCCAGATCGGCTTGCCCGACTCCGCATCGATCATAGTCGAAATCGATAGTCAATTCTGCCAGGTTCAGTGACGCCGGAGACATAGTCAAAGTCCCCCAACCCTGCTCGCAAGAACGCGAGCAGGGTGGGACACCCGTACCGGTTTTATAATTGCCAATGGCGATGGTTTGAGGAGGGATTGTGGGGGCCTGGGGAACGGGAAGTTTTGAGAATGACGATGCTGCAGATTGGTTGGCTGGTCTGGATGCGATTACGCCCGAGGAGTTGACGCGGATATTGGCGCATGCGGCGGATGATCCGGAGTATCTGGAAGGGCCGGCGGCGAGCGTCGCGGTCGCGGCGGCGGAAGTGGTGGCGGCGCTCCATGGGAGTGGGACTGATGGAACGCAGGCCAAGATTCGGGATTGGGTGGGGAAACATCCGCAGGCGTTTACGGCGGAGCTTCAGGCTGTGGCGATTCGGGCGGTGGAGCGGGTGCGGAAGAATTCGGAGTTGAAGGATTTGTGGATGGAAGCCGACGGGCTGAATGATTGGATTGCGGGGCTGCGGGAGTTGCAGGGGAGGTTGGCGGGGTAGGGGCGGGTACGCAGTGAGTGAAGTGGTGGTTACACCGGCGCGCCTCCAAGGCAAACGATGCAACCGGAGAGTGAATGGCCACTCATTGCTGAAATCCCATGAAGTGAGACGCTCCAGCGATGCAGTAAAACATCGCTTGATGCTCCTCTGCAACCTTCCTGCCGTTCTCTTCGAGAAACAGAATCCCAATAATTTGATTCTTCCTTTGTTTCTTACCGTAAACCTTGGTCTCTTTGGGTTCATAAAACAGCGTAACGACGGCACCCATTTGTACCTTCGATAACGGCATCGGCTGGGTCTTATTTTTGGTCGCTGGCATATTGCATGGACCCGCGGCGTAGGCTTCGAACGTGTCCGTCTTGCTTCCGTGAACGTAGTTCAATGTGATGGTGTCATCGGTAGTCTGCACTACCCTTCCCGTGAATGTCGCCCCATTGTAGCCAGCCGGATAGTAGCCATTCGGGGCGGTCCCTTTTTGAGCCGCCCCTGTTCCGCTTAATACCAGCATGAGAAGCCCACAAGAAACGAGCCCGCGCAGATGGTCGTTAGGCAACATGTGGCCTCGAAGGCGGGGGATGTACATAAAACGCTCCTCAATACATCAGGCATTATAGCTCCCCTGTTGCGTTGCGCCAGCTGGGGAGCTAACCGTTGAAACATCCCCATCACTCATCGACGAACTCATCCGACTAACTTTGAAAGTGATTCCGAATCGCCCTGATCCACTCCGATAACTTGGGGATGTGAACTCTGCGTCGAATCGGCGGCGCATTGGCAGCACTCTGCAGCAAGCGGACAATCTCGGCGGCTGGAACGCGGGTCGCGACCGAGTCCACCGAAGCGTAACGGACTACCTGGTTGGGATCAATCACGAAGACGGCGGGTTTGGCGATGCCGCCTCTTTCTCGCGCGTTGTAGATGTCCCAGTCCTTGACCACGCGTCGTTCCGTGTCGCACAAAATCGGAAACGGCAATGAGAGCTGAGTTCGCAAGGCCTCCGATGCTTCGCACGAATCCACCGAAACAGCAACCAGGCTCGCGCCCGCCGACCTGATTTCCGCATAGTGTTCGCGATAATCCGCCAACTGGCGGAGGCAAAACGGTCACCAATTCCCGCGATAGAAAAGCAGCACCAGGCGCCCCTGCTGGGAGACCAACTCGGACAACCGCCTGGGCACGCGTGTCGAGTCCAGCAACTCGAAGTCCTTCACAATTTCCTCAGCGACAGGAACTTTTGCCATGGCACCATTCTAGTCGTGTATTTATGGCGAGGCATTGCGGAGATAGGGTTTTGTCAAAGCGCAACCGTTGAAATATCTCGATAGCGCGCACCCTATGCCGGTTTTATAATTGCGCAATAGCGATTGTTTTAGGCGAACAGAGGACGTACCACCATCCGGCTCGAAGCCAGCATCAAATCTCCAAGTTGATTCGGTCGGGCTCGAAGGAACGAGTCCCAAAGAAGGCCATGCGTCAAAGTTTTGTGCCCATTTCAAGAGCAAGCTGTAACAATCGAAGACTTCCAACGTCTTTAGTATTATGCGCACGGTTTTAGACATCTTCGTGCAAATCTTCCGCAATCTGTGGGCGCATAAGCTGCGCTCGTTCCTGACCATGTTCGGTATCGCGTGGGGAGTGGGGTCGCTGCTTCTGCTGGTCGGAGTCGGGGAGGGTTTCGCTCGGGCAACAAGCGTGAATTGGCCGAGTTCGGGAGGGACATTATGTTCATCTTCCCGGGGCGCGCGCCAGCGGTAAAGGGCAGTATGAACTCCGCGAAGCCGTATCTGCTGACCTACGAAGACTACGCTGATATTCGCCGGGACGCTCCCCATGTGGGCAACGCCTGCCCTTTGATTTCACGGAGCGATCTGCACCAGGTGAGCGAATTCGCCACGGCAGGGGTGGAAATTCTTGGCGCGGAACCGCAGCTCAACGAGATCAGTTATCTTCCGCTCGCGGAAGGCCGCTGGCTCAATGAAATGGACGAAGCGCAGAGCCGCAATGTGATCGTACTGGGCAATGAGCTGAAGAAAAATCTGTTTCCCGGGAGGCCGTCGCTGGGAGCGTTCGTCCTGATCAATGGGTTGAGGTTCGAAGTGATCGGCAGCATGCCGCACCTTGGCCGCGGCGACAACACCTGGCTGAACATGCGCGGCTACATCCCTTTTCCGGTAATGGCAACGAACTTCCCGCTCAAGGGAGAGAACCATCAGAAGTCGATTTCTTTTGTGGAATATCAGCCGCGAGTGACGGCGGAACATGCTCTGGCGCAGGACGACGTGCACAAAATCGTTGCCCGGAATCACGGGTTCGATGCCAGCGACCAAAACGCGTTTGATGGGTGGGATTCGATTCAGGAATCGAAAATGGTGGGAACAATTTTTGACGTCATGAACATGTTTCTGGGAGCGGTGGGAATGGTGACGCTGGCTTTGGGCGCCATCGGAGTGATCAACATCATGCTGGTGGCAGTGAGCGAACGGACGCATGAGATCGGATTGCGGAAAGCCCTGGGCGCGACCAACCGCAGCATTCTGTTTCATTTTTTTCTGGAGGGACTGCTCCTCACGCTGGGCAGTGGCGTGATTGGGATGGGAATTGCGGCGGGCTTGATGGGAATGATGGGAACGGTACAGGGACCGGGCGGATTCGATCCGCCAAAATTGGTGCCGATGTCGGCCTTGCTGGCGATCGGCAGCCTGACTGTGGCGGGAATAGTGGCGGGGCTTTATCCCGCGCGCAAAGCGGCGATGCTGCAACCGGTGGAAGCGCTCCGGCAAGAGGGATATTAGAACGGCACTCGTTAGTCGACGCAGAGAGGAAACATGTTCCAGGATTTGTTCCAGGAAGCCTACGGGGCGATGCGCCACAACCGGCGGCGCACTGCGCTCACCATGCTGGGTATGGCCTGGGGCATTGCAACGGTGGTCATGCTGCTCGCGTATGGCGATGGCTTTGGGCAGGCCTGCGCCAACATCTTTGCGAATTTCGGGACCAAGTTGGTGATCGTGGTTCCGGGACGCACCTCGATGCAAGCAGGCGGGAAGAAGGCTGGAATGCTGGTGCGATTCACGCAGGATGACGTGGAGACGCTCACCAGCAACCTTCCGCAGATTACCCAGATCACTCCCGAGGTGAGCAAGCAGGCCAGCATTCAGTTCGATACCCGGATCTTCACGTGGGCGGTGACGGGTAATTTTCCGAATGTGTTTGACGTACGCGCTCTCAAACTGGACCAGGGCCGCTTCTATAACCCGGAGGACGAGATCCAGCGTGCGCGGGTGGCAGTGATCGGCTCGGAAGCGAAGGAAAAACTTTTTTCGGGACGCAACGCGCTGGGCGAACACATACGGGTCGAGGGCCTCAGCTTCGAAGTGATCGGTGTGCTGAGTGCGAAGATGCAGGAAGGGAATGACGATATCAATCGCGTGGTCTATGTCCCGTTCAGCACCATGAGCGATCTGAAGAATACGCACTACCTGGACACGATCTGGTTCACCTACCAGACGCCGGAGTACGAGAGTCTGGAGCAATCGGTGCGCACCATCCTGGCGGCGGAACACAAGTTCAGCCAAACGGACCACCAGGCGGTGGAAGTATTCAACCTGATGACCCAGGTGCATCAGTTCGAAATCATCACACTGGGGCTGAAAGTCCTGATGGGATTTATCGGCACGCTTACGCTGGGGATTGGCGGCGTTGGCCTGATGAATATCATGCTGGTTTCGGTGACGCAGCGCACGCGCGAGATTGGGGTGCAGAAAGCCCTGGGCGCACCCCGACGCTACATTCTGCTGCAGTTCCTCGCCGAGGCGCTGACCATTACCTTCATCGGCGGTGTGCTGGGAGTGGTACTGGCGTACGCGGTCGCGCTCTCCGTCGGCAGACTTACGTTGTACAGCGCGTTTGCCAAGAACGGAGAGGCTGGGGACATCCGGCTGATCATCTCTCCGGGAACGCTGATCGCGTCCACGCTGATTCTTGGCGCGGTGGGGCTGATCAGTGGCATGATCCCGGCATTCCGCGCCTCGCGCTTGAATCCGATTGAGGCGTTGCGGCACGAATAACGCCTGCGGCGGGCTATTTTTCGGTAGTCCCGAGCGGGACTTGGCTTGGTCAGCCATCGGGATTTGACTTCGGGATGCTCAGCCGTTAGATTTCTTGGCGACGGGTGATTCCGTTTTTGTTCGTGCTCTTTGGGAATGTCGTTTGGAACGCGCGTCTTTGCCGCTCGGTGAAGACAGGGAAGCGGGTGAAAATCCCGCGCTGCCGCGCAACTGTAAGCGAGGAAACTGCTTTCGGCCACTGGAAGGAATTCCGGGAAGGGCGAGGGCGTTACGGGTGGGATTATTTCCCATCCTTACTCGCGAAGCCAGGAGACCGGCGCGATCCGTCTACTTCAACCTCTTTCGCGACCTAAGGAGGAATGTATGCGTGTAATCGCTGGCCTGTTTCTGGTGGTTTTCTCTTTCTCTGTGGCTGCTTCGGCGGCCGATCTCAAAATAAAAGTGGTTGATCCGGAAGTTGCGGCAGTGGCCGGGGCGGAGGTGTCGCTGTTGCTTGAAGGGAAAGTGGTGGCGACGCAGAGCACGTCGGCGGAAGGGACTGCGATTCTTCATCCTCTGGGCGCGGGACAGTACGAGGTGCGCGTGCTGGCTCCGGGATTTGCCGTGGAGACGGTGAAGGTTTCGTCGCAGACCGAAATCACGGTGAATCTGCGGCTGGCCACGGCTTCGGAAACGGTCGTGGTGAGCGCGACACGCACTCCGGTGCTGGCAGAAGCAGCGGGCGCGGACGTGGAGACGCTGAGCGGCGCGCAACTGACCACCATGCAGCCGATCGCGGCCAACGATGCGGTGCGGTTTCTGCCGGGGGCGGTCGTGAACACGGCGGGGCAGCGCGGCGGATTGTCGTCACTGTTCGTGCGGGGCGGAGAGTCGAATTACAACAAGGTGATTGTCGATGGAGTGACGGTGAATGAGCCCGGCGGAACATTCGACTTTGGGACTTTGTCCCTGGCCCAGGGCGACCGCATGGAATTCGTTCGCGGGGCGCAGAGCACGCTGTATGGATCGGATGCGATGACCAGCGTGGTGCAGATGTGGACTCGCGCGGGCAGCACGCTGACTCCGGAATTGCGCATCGGGGCGGACGGCGGAAATCTGGGGACGGCAAGCGGCCACGCTTCGCTGGCGGGTGCTCGCGGGCGTTTTGATTACAACGCGTTCGGGGATCAGTTCAATACCAACGGAGCTGGCATCAACGACGCTTACTCGGATTCGCTGGAAGGAGCGAACGTGGGCGTGGCGCTGAGCGATTCGATTTCGCTGCGGGCGCGATTTCGTCATGCCAACAGTCATACCGGGCTGCCGGGAGAGTGGAACTTTAACGGGTACGATCCACTGGTTCCGGCGAATGGGCCGACGGCGCCGCTGGTTCCGCTGCAGCCGGATCCGAGTGACTCGTCGCAGTTGAATAATTTACTGGGCAGCGTGGAATTGACCGTGAACCGGCCCAGTGGATGGCAGCATCGTTTTACCGGATTTGATTACTTGTACCGGTACAACGAGTTGAATCCGAATGGCGATGCGGCGCGCGTCGATCCGTTTGGCGATCCGATTGATTTTGCCGCGCATGAAGTCGACCATATCAATCGCGGAGGATTCGAATATCAGGGAGATTATTCGGAGAGCGCGCGGGCGCACACTACGTTTGGGTACCGGGTGGAGAATGAGAACGGGTTTGTGGGGGATGTGAATTTTCCTCCACAAACGCACGGGCAGCGGCTGAATAACGATGCCTACGTGCAGCAGCAGGTGACGCTGGGCCGGTTGTCGGTGATTGCTGGCGGACGGTTCGTGCACGACAGCGCGTTTGGAAGTACCGGACTACCCCGGGTTGCGCTCACGTTGGAGGCTCTGCGAGGCGGGGAAATTTTCTCGGGGACGCGGCTGCGATTTTCGTATGCCACCGGATTTAAAGAACCGCGGCTGGAAGAGACATTTGCCGGGCCACCGTTCACGCAGCCGAATCCGGGGCTGAAGCCGGAGCGGTCGCGGTCGTTTGAAGCGGGACTCCTGCAGGATTTCTATCGCGGCAGGGTTTCGTTCAACGCTACTTACTTCAACAATCTCTTCCATGACCAGATTAATTTTGTGACGGTCAATCCGGTGACGTTTGTGGGCGAGTATGTGAATGTGAACCAGGCGTTTGCGCAGGGCGCGGAGATTGTGGTGCAGGCGAAGCTGCGTCCGCGGGTGCTGTTGAATACGGCCTATACCTACACTTCGTCGGAATATCTCGATAATCCTGCGTCGTTTGACGCGGTGTTCAATCCGGGGCAACCGTTGCTGCGGCGGCCGAAGCATTCGGCGACGACACTGCTGTCTTATCTGGGTTCGCGGTGGGGTGCGAACTTGGGTGGGAGTTTTGTGGGGCGGCGGAGTGATTCGGACTTTGACAACTTTGGCATTGATCACGCCGCGGGATATGTACGGGCGGATCTAGGCGGATGGTATGCAGTGCATCGGCGCGTAACGTTGTATGTGAATGTGGAGAACGCGCTGGACCGGCGGTATAACGAGGTGGTGGGGTATCCGGCGCTGCCGATTAATTTTCGGGCGGGGATGCGGTTTCGGATTGGCGGGGAGTAGGTGTGCCGTCCCTGACGGGACTCTGTTCTTTTTTCTCGACTCTTACTCAGCGCTGGAAGCGCTGGGCTACTATCGGTCGCCCCTCCGCGGCTTTGTTCGGCTGCACGTGGCTACGCACCAGCATGACTCGTCCGGAAATTTTTTCTTCGTGGCCTAGCTGACTTTCTGCGGGGCGAGCGGGATGGGCATGGAGGCGGCGATTTTTGCGCCGAAATACTTTGTGCGGGCGAGCAGAAGTTTTTCGATGTCGACTTCTTTCAGAGGCTGCTGGCGGCCGAGCAGGTGCGTGACCAGGGCGATCTGGGCGAAGTGCTCGACGGTTTCCATCTTCATGTAGGCGTGCTCGAGAGTGTCGCCGTAGGTGACAACCCCGTGGTTCGACATGAGGATCGCGTCATAGAGGGGGACATAGGGCTCGAGAGTTTTGGCCAGTTCCGAGGTGCCGGGGGTGCCGTAGCGGGCGAGCGGAATGCAGCCCAGGCCCATCACGACTTCGCAGACCAAGGGCTCGGTCAGCGGGATGCCGGCGGCGGCAAAACCGGTCGCGGTGGGCGGATGGGCGTGGCAGATGGCCTGAATATCCGGGCGCATGCGATAGATGAGCAGGTGCATGCCGATTTCGCTGGTCACGTTGCGGCGGCCGGCGACGTGCTGGCCGTCGAGGTCGACGATGACCATGTCGGGCGCCTTCATGGCGCCTTTGCTGACGCAGGTAGGGGTAACGAGGATCCGGTTGCCAGGGAGTCGGACGGATAGATTGCCATCCATGGCAGCGACGTAACCGTGTTCGTGGAGCATGCGTCCGTAGCGGACGATTTCTTCCCTATGTTTGCGTTCGGTCGGCATCGCTACCCTTGGGGGGAGATGGATAAAAAGCAGGCCGCAACTGGGCACTCGCATAGTATCAGCAGGCAGGGAGCGGAAACAATCCTAATTTCGACAAAAATGAGTGAGTTGGGCGGGGAGTTTGAGGTCTCGCCGGGGCGAAACAGTTTGCTGAAGAAACTCTCTTTCAGCCCAGTTTTGAAAGGACGCGGCTTCAGGCCGCGCCGCAAGCGCCCCCGCGAAAATAACCAGGGCTGAAGCCGGGAGAGCGGGATTGTGTGGCCCGGCTGTAATCTATTCATCGTGCTGGTCTCGGATTTCCATTACGAACTTCCCGAAGAGTTGATCGCGCAGGCGGCGTTGGCGGATCGCGCTGGGTCTCGGCTGCTGCATGTGAAGCCGGGGGCGGGGTTGAGTGATCGGAAATTTCGCGAGTTTCCGGAACTGCTGCGGCCGGACGATTTGGTAGTGTTCAACAACACGCGGGTTTTTCCGGCGCGGTTGTATGGGCGACGGGGCGAAGGACGCCACTTCTCAGGAGAAGATCAAAATCCCCACCCTGTCCCTGCAAGAAACGCAGGGACAAGGGTGGGACACCTGGCCGCGACCCTTCCGGGG
>Ga0210400_10006074_pt1 | contig 10194 bp, 10 predicted proteins | sample IncBWH26MmetaG_FD_155456 | JGI IMG/M metagenome (GOLD analysis project Ga0210400, IMG submission 155456) | Forest soil microbial communities from Barre Woods Harvard Forest LTER site, Petersham, Massachusetts, United States - Inc-BW-H-26-M | ecosystem: Environmental > Terrestrial > Soil >... | reverse complement strand
GTTGGCTGTGGATAAGTGCCGGCCAGGCATCATAGCCCGCCGCCTTCAAAAGCGACGCTAGTAGAGTGTGCTTGTCCTTGCAATCTCCATAGCCATTTCCGAGAACATCATCCGCAGCGTGCGGTTGATAGCGGCCAATCCCGAAGTCGAAACCAATGTAGTGGAAACGCAGCGAGACGAAGCTGTAGAGCGCCTGGATCTTCTCGTCGTCGGTCTTCAGACCCTTGGTCAATTCGGCGGCCTTCGCCTGAACCGCAGGAGTTACCTCAAGCGCGTCCTTCTGCAGGGTTCCGTACCAGCGGCCAACATCCTCCCAGGTCGCAAACGTCGTCACTTGCACGGAAGGATTCGGCGGAATTCGCCTTGGGATTTCGTTCGGATCCTTCTGCTTAACTTCCAGGTTTGAGTGCGCCCAGCGGTAGAGGCGTCGTGGACCTTCATCCTTGGTCTCAGGTTTGAATTCGGGACTGACTACTTTGACGTACTTGTCGCCGGGAACGTTGATCTCCAGCTTCTCGTCTCTGATGATCGCTTCTTTGGAAAAGGAGTGCTCGTACCAAAAATGTCCGGAAACTTGCGGCTTCACTACGTGAAAACGAACCAGATACTCCAGTACGTCACCCACGCCCAAACCCTTGACCGCGACGTGTTTCTCATGAATGTCGCTGTACAGCGGGGCGGCCCGGGTAACGTCGGCAGGCATGTCCTGAACGTTGTAGTCCGGCGTCTTGACCACAGTCCCGTCCGGCTTCCTGACCCGAACGTAGTCAACGTCCACGACTTCATTCGCGCTGGTATAGGTGAAGTTCAGGACAGCGAACGCCTTTACCCCGGCTTCGGCGAGCACTTTTATCTCGGCTGCAACCTCGCGGGTTCCGCTGCCGTCGGCTTCCTCGGTGATCCGAGTCTGGAGTTTATCGAGGACGTACGCTTCATTCGAGTAGTCCGCGGCAGGTGCCACTGGCTTCGCCGTCACTTGGGCAAGACTCGGAATAACCACCCACGCAAATAACCCGAGAGTGAGAGCGATTCTTGATCGCATCGGCGTCAGCTTTGCACGAATGAAAAAAATCGAACTTTCCTACTTTTTCCCTCCCACCGCGGCCCTGCACTTCCCGTACAGCTCGAGCAACTGCGCGGCGTATTCCTCGGGCTTCGACGCCGAACCTGTACCCTGAAATCCCACGCCGGATGATGTAGTCCGCCCATACCCAGTTGTCATGGCTACAAATTTCATCAAGTCGAGCGCGATGTCCTCATCGCGGCGCGCGCTCGCATGCAACGTTGGTCCTTCTTCCATAAGTCCTTCTCCTGATCCGGAAATATAAGGAATCTCCTCTTCGAATTCTTCGTCTTCCATGATCCTGAAGGGTTTCACAAAATGCACTCCGGCAAAGATGATAGCAGCCCAGTGCGCGCGGCGTCCCATATCGTTCAATCGCCGCTTGGCAATTGAAAATCCACGCGTGCGGTACGCCGAAGCCGCACCATCAGCCATACTGAGGCGGCGAACAGAAATGGAGAAGAATAGAACCCCGGCGCCGGACGCGGAAATGTGACCGAAGCCACCGTCTGCCCCAGAATCGAGAACAGCGTATGCCCCAGGCCGTTTAAGAACATGATGACGGCATAGACCCACGCCAGCGGCCGCAATCCGCTCATGCCTCGGGCAGCAACCGGAGTCAGGCAGAACAGCAGTCCGCAAACCACGATCAGCCCTACCAGCCATTCCCTGAACTCAAACGTGGGCATCGGAAACCAGCCCCAGCGCCCGCGCAAAGCGGTCACGGTCGGGTTGTAGACGGCGAGGAAACCGGTCGAGGCTTCGTCCAGGATGTGCAGCGCGAAGGCCACGCACAGAGCAAACCACGCCGTGCCAAAGCCCGACGCCGAAAGTGCCGGACCTTGTTTCGAGGGATAGCGTTTCAAGAGATAGCCCGTCGCGCCATTCTCAATCGTCGCCCAACAATTAGCAACAAGATTGAGCCCCGCGAACTAACGCGCCACTTCGCTCATCAGGGCCAGCAGGTTCTCTTCCGAGTCGCGGAAAAACGTCATCCACAAATCGTGCGCCGGCATTCTGGCGATCAGGTGTGGCTCGTCCTCAAAGCGCACTCCACTCTCTTTCAGCTTCCCGTAGGCAACCTGAATGTCGGGCACGGCAAAATATAGAATTGAACTGGGATGGTCGAACTCCGGCTTCTCCGCCCGGTCCAACATCAACCGGACTCCGCCGCAGTCGAAAAATGCCAGTCCGCCCGGCGCCCTGAAAAGCAGCTTCAGCCCCAGGACGTCCTGGTAGAAAGCTGCCGCGCGGTTGACATCTTTTGCATTGATGGCGATCTGCCCGATGCGGGTGATTCCGAGTCCGGTTGCAAGCACTTCCATGACTTGACCTCCTGGATTAGATTAGTTAGCATAGCTAACTATATTCGATGAAAAAAGTCAAGCGCGAAAATATCGCATCCCGCCCCGAAACCGTCGCGGCCGCGGACCGCCTTCATTCCGCCGCCATCCATCTGCTGCGCCGTGTGCGCCAGCAGGACACGGCTTCCGGCGTAGGTCCGGCGCAACTCTCCGCCCTCTCGGTACTGGTCTTTGCCGGTCCGAAGACGCTCGGCGATCTCGCCGCCGCCGAACAGGTCAAGCCGCCCACCATGAGCCGTGTGGTGGCCGGACTCGAGCGCAGCCGCCTCATTGAAATTACTCGCGATCCGCACGATGCCCGGCGCAGGCAGATTTGCGCTACCGCTAAAGGCGCCCGCCTTCTGCAGCAAGGGCGCCAGCGCCGCATCGAGTATCTCGCCGCCCATCTAGGAAGCCTGACCCAGCTAGAGCTGACCCAACTCGGAACCGCCGCTGAGATTCTGGAAAAGATTTTGCACAACTGGCGCTGAATCGTTGCAAACGGTGTGCCCGGCCTCGTTGCGGCAAAATGTGTGCCCCAGGGTCGCGACCGATCGAAGAGTCCCGCCGGAAACGGGACAAGACGGTCATCGCGCGCAAGTACAGTCTGACCGTCGTATGATCTGTTGAGGAGTCTCATTCTACTTTGCGTTTAAGCCGCCGCGAATTTGTTGAGTCTGCTGTGGCCGCCGGAATTGCAGCGGCATTGCCGGCCGGTCTGTTCTCGGCTTGCAGCGTGTCGTCCAATGCGCGCGCCAATCCCGCGTTGCAGCCTAAGGTCCAGTTTGACGCTTCGTCCCGGATTGAATTTCCCAAGAATTTTTTCTGGGGCACGTCCACTGCCGCATACCAGATCGAAGGCGCATGGAGAGCAGACGGAAAAGGCGAATCGATCTGGGACCGCTTCGCCCACACTTCCGGCAAAATCAAGAATGGCGACTCCGCCGACGTGGCGTGTGATTGCTATCATCGCTGGCGCGAAGACATCGCGCTCATGCGGGCGATGAACTTGAACAGCTACCGCTTTTCGGTTTCCTGGCCGCGCGTTCAGCCCTCTGGCTCCGGTCCTGCGAATTCCAAAGGCGTCGATTATTACAGCCGCCTCGTCGATGCCTTGCTGGAAGCCAGGATTCGGCCGTTTGTCACGCTCTACCACTGGGACTTACCGCAAGTTTTGGAAGATGCCGGAGGCTGGCCCAACCGCGATACGGCTTCGCGCTTTGCCGACTACGTAGAACTGATGGCGCGCTCGTTGGGCGACCGCGTCTCCGATTGGATGCTTTTCAACGAGCCCTTGGCCTTCACCTACCAGGGTTATCTCGATGGCACACACGCTCCCGGACGCAACAGCGTGCTTGACTTCCTGCGCGCGTCGCATACGGTGAACCTGGCCCAGGGGGCGGGCTTTCGCGCCCTTAAAGCTCTTCAATCCTCTGCACGAGTGGGCAGCGCGTTCAGTATGTCTGCGTGTGAGCCGGCCACCACCTCCGAACAAGACAAACGGGCAGCAGAGCGCGCCCACGCCATCACCAATTTGTGGTTTCTGGAACCGGCACTGAAGGGACGGTATCCAGAGGCACTGGCCTTTCTTCCGGAGGCCGCCATGGGAATTAAATCAGATGACGTCGACAAAATGCGGGCGCCGCTGGATTTCATCGGTATCAATCTTTATTACCGGACCATCGCCTCCGCGCCCCGCGCGACGGAGCGACTGGCGCACCTCCAGGAGTGGCTGCTTCCGGTGAAGATGGCGCCCGGCGGGCAAGGTCCGAAAACGGACAATCGATGGGAGGTCTGGCCGCAAGCGCTGTATGACATGGTCACGCGCATCAGCCGCGATTTCAACCGGCCGCAACTCGAGATCACCGAGAGCGGGTGTGCCTACAATGACGGCCCCGGCGCCGATGGGGTGATTCACGATGCGCGCCGCATTGAATACCACCGGCAATATCTGCAAGCGCTGGCGCATGCCATCGCCGACGGCGCCGACGTCCGCGGCTATCATGCGTGGAGTCTCCTCGATAATTTTGAGTGGGCGGAAGGCTTCAGCCAGCGCTTCGGACTGGCCTACGTGGACTTCAAGACGCAACAACGCACGATCAAGGATTCAGGACGATGGTACGCGAAGGTGGCCGCGGAGAATCGTCTAGTGTAGGACCGGGTCAAATACTCGGTCCCACACGCAGCTATTTCTGCTGCATTACCAGTTCGCCGTTTTCAACTTTTAGGTCTCCAACATTTTCTGGAAGTTTCATCCGGTCGCGCTGTTCGGCGAGTTTCTTTTGCAGCGCGGGATTCACCAGCGAAACCGGCACGTTCAAATCGCCTACTTTAAATTCCGTCGGCTCGAATGTTGCGTATCCATCTTTCGACGAGAGATGGCCCGAAACCGTGACCCAGACGTCTTTGCCGGCGATCTCCGTCAGAAATTGGCCGTGCACGGTGTCGCCCTCGAAGCTCACTTGCTGATCTTTAATGCTGGGCGCACCACCGCCGAGATTGGAGTCCGGAGATAGCTCTCCAGCTCCCGCGGCTCCTGCTCCGGCGGCTCCCACAGCCTGAGCCAGCGCCGCGCCCACTTCATCGGAGGTGAGGTGAACCTCCGCTTTGGGCTGAGGAGGAGCAACCGTCTGCTGAACCTGCGATAGCGACGTTTGATAACTTGCGTTCTGAGTGGGCATGGCTGGCTGCACGGCTTGTTCGAACTGTTCCATCTTTTGCCCGAACGACTGAGCGCTGGCGGCGATGGCCGCCGGACTCTTCGGCTGCGCCACAGAAGCCGGCTTTTTCAAGACCAGGACGATGGCCACGACCGAGGCCACGAGCGTTGCAATGCTGATGATGCGGTCGAGTTTGATTTTCATGACGGCTCTTAAACGGTCGGCCAGAGAGGACAGGCCCGGCATTATGGTACGAGGAACTTCGGCAAAGAATCAGATTACTTCGGTGCACTTGTAGGACCGGGTCTCTGACCCGGTCATGCGGCCGATAGGCCGCCGGTTCTCTCGTGCATGCTCATATTCTCAGGTCCAACAAATTTCACAGTCGTATATTCATTCCAGCTTCTTGGTGAGCAACTCATTCACTAACTGCGGATTGGCTTGACCTTTTGAGGCTTTCATTACCTGGCCGACGAAGAATCCGAGCATGGTTTTTTTGCCGGTGCGGTATTGCTCGAGTTGCTTGGGGTTTGCGGCCAGGATTTCGTCGATGATCTTTTCCAGCGCGGAAGTGTCTGTCGATTGCTGAGGGCGGCCTTCTTCCTCGTAGACTTCGGGGAAATCTTTATTGCGCTCGAAGCTGAGGTCGTATAAATCCTTGAGCATCTTGCCGGAGATTGCGCCGCATTCGACCAAATCGGCTGACACTGCGACGCCTTTCATCGAAATCGGAGATTGCTCGATCTCCGCGCCCCTGGCCTTGAGACGGCCCATGAGTTCGCTCTGGACCAGGTTCGCTACCCGCTTGGGATTCTTCGCGGCCTTCGCGGCGGATTCGAACTGGTCGGCTAGCGACTTGGAAACTGTCAGCACCTGCGCGTCGTATTCGGTGATGGCGTACTCTTTCACAAACCGCGCGCGGCGGGCTTCCGGCAGCTCGGGCAGAGTCTTTGTGATTTCGGCCTTCCACTTTTCATCGACCACGAGCGGCAGCAGGTCGGGCTCGGGAAAGTAGCGATAATCGTGGGCCTGCTCTTTCGAGCGCATGCTATAGGTCTTGCCTTCGTGCGAGTTGTAGAGGCGGGTTTCCTGCACGATCTTGCCGCCGGATTCGACCACTTCTATTTGGCGCGCGATCTCGTAGACCAGGGCTTCGCGGATGAAGCGGAATGAGTTCACGTTTTTTATTTCGGCTTTCGTGCCTAGCTCTGTCTGCCCGCGCCGGCGCACGCTGACGTTGGCGTCGCAGCGCAGCGAACCTTCTTCCATGTTGCAGTCGCTGACGCCGGTGTAGAGGATGATTTCTTTCAGGCGCGTCAGATATTCGTAAGCCTCGTCGGGCGTGGCGATGTCGGGCTCGCTGACGATCTCGATCAGAGGGACGCCGGTGCGGTTGAGGTCAATGGCAGTCTTCTCGTCGGAGTCGGGAAAACCTTCGTGCAGGCTCTTGCCGGCATCTTCTTCCAGATGCACGCGGGTGATTCCGATTTTCTTCTTGTCGCTTCCGACTTCGATGAATCCGCGTTCGGCCAGCGGCTTGTCGTATTGCGAAATCTGGTAGCCCTTGGGCAGGTCGGGATAGAAATAATTCTTGCGGGCGAAGATGGAAGTTTCGTTGATGCGGCAATTCAGCGCCATCGCGGCCATCGTGGCAAACTCAACTGCTTTGCGGTTCAGAACTGGCAACGCTCCGGGCATCCCGAGGCATACGGGACAGACATTTGTGTTGGGTGGAGCGCCGAAGCGCGTGGAGCAGGAGCAGAAAATCTTCGACGCCGTCAGAAGCTGGACGTGGACTTCGAGGCCGATGACTGGCTCGTAGGCGGTACGGGAAGCGACTGAGGGGTCGGCTGTGGTCGGCATATCGCGTTGATTATACGGTGGTTGTCGGTGGGGCGGATAGCAGTGGTCGGACCGAGATCCGGATCAATTTTTTCTGCGGATCTAGCCTGTAAATCTATGAAAGCAGGGAGGTTACTCTTGAGGATCTCTGCTTGAGTCCTCCCAAATCAATGAAAACAAATGACTTGCTTGCAAAATATTACATGCAAAGGACTTAGGTAGTCATGCTATCGGCGAAGGGCCGCGAAATAGATACCCGGACCGTAAATTATTGCATTTACGGCGGTTATCTTGTTGCTATTCTTATTTCAAAGACCAAATGCTTAGAGAGATAGGATTACAGAGTTTGGGATCAGAGTCAAGGAAATTCGCAGGGAGGGTCTTTGACAGACCCGCACAGCAGTCTTAGACTGCCGCTTTATGCCTAATCTTCTTCAAGCGAGAGAACTGTGTAATGAATTCATTCGGGAGATGGCTGACAATCGAAGGGGAAAGGATGATGCTGGAGTCGCGCGCGAGATTCTGACCGATCTCAGCAGCTATGGCCGAGTGATGCCAGCCCACGAGAGTAAGTTGAGCCGGTGGTGCCACACCGGCAAATTGTTCAAACGTGGCATGCCAATAGCGCAGAAAATTAGCATGGCCCTTTATGACCGCATTATTCCCAGACAGGATTAGACGAATAACTTAGGCTTGCCGGCTCCACGCTCCCTCTGGGCAGGATGACCCGACCTGCAACATGGGTGATTCCGCTCGGACGTATTGCACGCTCGTGGAGGTCCGGCTGAGACACTATGTCGAGCGATGACGTGCCAATTCCTGGGAATAAATTTGACAACGAGTTGATCGAGCTCTCGGGTCAGATTGCAAAGTCTGGCCTGGACCGGATCTTTATGCATCTGAGGGATCCTCGGGAGGTCTTGCGCGCCGCCAATACGCCTGTGATGGCCAAAGCGACAGTCATCCTTGCCTCGGCTGCGCTCGAGTCAAACCGTGCTCATTTGACCTTGCGTGCTCAGGCGTTCGCTGCGGCGCGACCTCACGTTTACAAACGTGAGCAAGTTGAATACCTGTCTGGGAGGAAAACAATTGTCACGGATCGTGGCGTCCTGAAAGATGTAGCTCTTCGACAAACCCTAGAAGAACGCCTGCAGGTTGTTCCGGACCTGCTAGCTCGAGCTATCGATCGCAGATATGCACTGCCTAGGAACTCGACTGCAATTCGCAAACTCCGGCGCACGATAGAACTGCGCGACAGCATCATCCATCCGCGTTGGGATAAATATCTACCGAGCGTTTCCGCAACGGAAGCGGCCCACGCAATAGACGCAGTAGAGCTGTATCTCCAATCCGTCCGGCAACAGCTCCATCCCTATTTGATCGGCTACATCAGATCCCTTCTCACGATCCGAGGATCCGACAAGCACGACATGGCAATTGGGCACCGCACTGAAAAGAGGCGAGTGTCGAAGTCAAACTTTACCACCATGACGAGCGTCGGCATCGCTGAAGTCATGGTCCAAGAGTGGATGGACATGGTGACGATCTGCGGCTTCGCTTTCGAAAGCGGGTGTGAAGGCGATTCGGCAGGAAGTCTATTAACGAGGGTCGCGCTCGTCCTACTCTTTGCTGGGCTGGACTCGCAGCTGTCCATTGTTGCTCAATGGCGGCTCCACGACCAAGGGCTAACCTTTCATGAAGCAGAGCGCAATTTTCTAGAGGAGAACGTCGTTGGGATTGGCGAGGACGGGGAGATTGAGATCGAGGAGGACCGCCGAAGCTTCAAAGAGCGAATAGCCCTAGCGCCGACAATTCTAGCCAGGCGGGTGGAGGGTCGAGAGATCATCATCGATCTCGGGAGCAAATGGGGTGAGCAATTGCAGAAATCGTATCTTCTTCGCAACGCAGTCGTGCACGCACCCCCCCATAAACCCTTAGAGCGCGTCAGTCTACTGGAGCTCCGAGCTGCTGCTGCTGCCGTTCGTTCCTACTTCCTAGAACTCACGGCGAAAGCCCCTGAGACGTTCAAGGCACAGATTGAACTACTGCCCAGCTTCCAAATCCCCGACGAAGTGGGGATCGAGGCCATAATCAACGCTGAAAGGGTCCGCTGGAGCAATCTGAATTCCCACTTGGGTTCGAGCCTTTCGACCTAAATCAAAATCAAGGTCAAAGGCGACGGACAGGAGTGTCCGTCCCACACGGGCAGTGCCCTCCTGCACGTGCAGAGGTCATCCCACTCGGGCGTTGGTTGCTACTTTCCTAACTGAATCTCGAAGTACATCAGCTCGGTGCCTTTGGCGTCGTTGACGCCGGTTATGTCGATGTGTGCGCCGGCCAGGGGAGCGGAGATTTCTTCGATGTCGAAGAATAGGAATCCGGATTGGGTAGTGTGGGGCTCGACGGCTTTGGCGGCGAATTGGGAGGACTCGATTTCGTCGCGATCTTTTTGGCTGATAGTGCCTTTCACTTTTTTCTGCGGGATGGGAACGGGGATGGGGTGCGTGTTGGCGTGGGGATTGCCGAGGCGGCGGAAGATGTCTTCGGGAGCGGTGGGCGTGAGTTTGGCGCGGCCCGCTGTGATTAGTTTCACCTCCATGTTGGCTATGGAGATGGGCTGGTTGCCGTCGTTGGTTACTATGAAAAAGATGGGCAGGAATCCGTGCTCCTGGAAGTTGACGTTGAATATCTTGGCTTTGTCGGGAGTGTCGTAGGGGTCGGCGGCGATGGCGACTTTGTCGTCGGTGTGGTCGTCGTGGGCGGGATAGGTCTTGGCGGGCTGCGCTGCTGGCTTGACGAAGTCTTTGGCGGCTAGAAACATTGAAGACGATGTCAAGGCGCAGGCGGCTACGAAAATATGGAGAAGCTTCCTTCTCAGTGCGTACTGCATGGATTCGATTATAGAGTGTGTGCTGGTCCTTCCGGTCGTGCTTTGCTGGAGACTCCAAAATCCTTAACCACGGGCGACACGGGGTATCACAGGGTAGAGCTTTGTTTTGAGTTTAGAATGGCTGGACTTGATCACTTCTCTTTACAGCTTTCTCTACAGCGCGGCGCTGGGCTTGGGGATGTTGGCTAGCCTGCCTTACTGGGTATTCCAGATGGTGCGGCATGGCAAGTACCGCAAGGGGTTGGGAGAGAGGCTGGGGCGAGTGCCGGAGCGGATTCTATTGCCGCAGGAGCGAGAGCGGGCGATCTGGGTTCACGCCGTTTCTGTGGGAGAAGTGCTCGCCGTTGGCGGACTGGTTGAGGAACTTCGCCGCCGTTTTCCGCAGCATCGGATTTT
>Ga0210400_10006073_pt1 | contig 10194 bp, 9 predicted proteins | sample IncBWH26MmetaG_FD_155456 | JGI IMG/M metagenome (GOLD analysis project Ga0210400, IMG submission 155456) | Forest soil microbial communities from Barre Woods Harvard Forest LTER site, Petersham, Massachusetts, United States - Inc-BW-H-26-M | ecosystem: Environmental > Terrestrial > Soil >... | reverse complement strand
CGATGGCAAGTGGAAAGCTGCCATCGGTGGGGAGTCGCTTGATGCCGGAGAAGGAAGTGTGTTTCGCAATGCCCGGCTTTCTTGCATCGCCGGGCCCTGCCCTTTTACCAGGATAGACTACGACGGCTTTTCGCAGGGAGGACGCCATATTAAAGTGACCGTCCGCAATTGGTCTGATACCACAACATTCTTGCTGCAAGCGGAAGTGTATCGTCCCCAGATCAATAACATCGTCCGCACAGCTTACCCCGTCATACTTGGCACGTCGCTGAATTTTACTTTGCCGCCGTCCGCGGACGGGCCCAGCATCCAAGCTGAAGTAAACGGCGAGAACATTATATTTCCACTAGGGCCTAAACCCTTTTTGAGCTGGGCGTCATGCAATGTCAGTATTGACAAGAATCAAATGAAGTTTTATCGATGCGATCTCAAGAGCGATTACCGTTTTCGAGAATCTAAATGAAGCTGAATATGTTCCACGGACCGAGGTGCTTTCGCATATTCCTCTCAATGCTCGCTCAGGGGAGCCTGGTCTTGTCGAACATTCCAATCGTTCCGGTGGTCCATCAGCCAACGGCTCCGATTCCTCACGTTGCGAGCACCTCCGATTCTCTGAGCGATATCCTGCAGTACATTTCCACCGGCTGGGATACTTTGACCCGCACGATGAATCGTTGCGAGAGCCTGGAGGACAAAAAGACAGACAGGGAACCGGTGCTATATCTTCCCGCCGAAATGGCAATCCCAGCCTCAGTTGCTGAATTGCAAGATCACTGCCGGATACGAGTGGAGCATCTTCCGGCAAGAATCACGGCCCCGGGTGAAGTTGACTTGAGCAAGATCCCCACCGAAGGCCTCTTGTATCTCGAGAACCCGTACGTTGTGCCGGGGGGCCAATTCAATGAGATGTACGGGTGGGACAGCTACTTTATCATTCGAGGCTTGCTTCGCGATCACCGCATGGACTTGGCAAAAGGAATGGTTGAGAATTTTTTCTTCGAGATCGATCACTATGGCGGAATCCTCAATGCCAATCGAACTTACTACTTGACCCGCTCTCAACCACCTTTCCTCAGTTCCATGGTTCTGGCGGTTTATGAGGCCGAAAAGGCCGAGGGCAAGCAAAATCTTCCGTGGTTAGCGCAGGCCTACCAATTTGCGGTCCGCGATTACGAGCAGTGGAATCAGCAACCTCATCTGGCGGGCGACACGAGCCTCTCGCGTTATTTCGATCATGGGCAAGGCCCGGTCCCGGAAATTATGGGCGATCCCAGCCACTATTACCGCGGCGTTGCTTACTTTTTCTTGGCGCATGGCGGCTCGAACGAGTCCTATCTGGTCCGCACTTCGGAGGAGCGCTCGGCCGCCACTGTTCTGGGCCCGCGTTTTCCTGTCTTCATCTGCGACCCCGAACCGGGTGGTACGGTGAATCCAAACTGCGCCCCAGCAGGTCAGATCGCCTTGACTGCCGATTTTTATAAGGGTGACCGAAGCATGCGCGAATCTGGTTTCGATGTTACGTTTCGCTTCGGACCTTTCGGCGCTGACACCCATCACTATGCTCCAGTGTGTCTGAACAGCCTGCTCTACAAGACAGAAAAAGATTTGGAGCGGATGAGCGATCTCCTCGGCCATCCGGAGCAGGCCCGGAACTGGAAAGCAAAAGCCGCAGGAAGACAACAGCGAATGGTGAAATACCTTTGGGATGGGAATCGAGGCCTGTTCTTTGACTACAACTTCGTTACCCATAAGCGATCGACGTACGAGTATGCCACGACGTTCTACCCTCTTTGGGCCGGGCTTGCCTCGAGAGCGCAGGCTCAGGCCATCGTAAAAAATCTCAATTTGTTTGAGCAGCCTGGAGGACTGGCCATGAGCCGAACCGAGAGCCAGGCACAATGGGATTTCCCTTATGGGTGGGCTCCGGTGCACCTCCTAGCTGTAGAAGGATTGCGCGCCTATGGATTCGGTGCCGAAGCCGATCGAATCGCGGGCGAGTTTCTTTCAACCATCCTCGACAATTTCAAACGCGAACACAATATTCGGGAAAAATACAATGTCGTGACGCGATCTTCAGAGACAAACATCTTGGCCGGATATGCGCAAAACGTGACTGGATTTGGGTGGACCAACGCGGTGTTTCTGGAGCTATTGCACGAATCACCTGGGTCGTTTGCGCTTTCAAGCAGAAACTAGAAAACGGAATGCGCTTAGCGCAAGGTATGAAGAAATCTGAATCGATATGAACTGAAACGTTATTCAGCATCCGAGGCCCGACTCGACCCAGCCAGACCCTATCCGGGGAGGGGAAGTTATGAGTACGCCAGCAAAATCGCAGAACAGCCCTAGTTCTCCGAAACCAAGCGGCCGCCTCTTTGTCTACGTCGCCGCGGTTTTCGCGGCTCTGGGAGGCCTGCTCTTCGGGTATGACACCGGCGTGATTTCTGGTGCCGAGCTTTTTTTTCGAAAGGACTTTACGCTGTCGACGTTCGCCTTGGAAGTGATCGTCAGCGGCGTGCTGGCAGGAGCGGCGGTTGGAGCCCTTGGAGGCGGGCGCCTCGCAGATTTATTTGGCCGGCGGAAGTTGTTGATCACAACGGCAATCATCTTCGCGGCGGGAGCTATCCTGTGTGCAGCCGCCCAATCACCAGAGATGCTCGTAGTCGGACGGATTATTGTCGGTCTCGGAATCGGGTTGTCCTCCAGCACAGTTCCCGTTTACATCTCAGAGGTCGCGCCTGCGGAAGCGCGCGGCTGGCAAGTATCTCTATTCCAACTTGCGATCACCGTTGGCATCCTGCTCGCCTATCTTGTGGACTACGCGTTTGCGCAGATTCAAGGTTGGCGTTGGATGTTCGGGTTGGCCGTGGTCCCTGCCGCAATCTTTGGTTCTGGAATGCTTTTCTTGCCGGAAAGCCCGCGCTGGCTGGTTCGTCGCGGGCGTCGGGAGGTCGCTCGAGCAATGCTTGCGCGTATTCGAGGTACGCAGGATGTAAATGAGGAGCTATTGGAAATTGAGCGGAGCCTGGCGCAGGCCGAGGAGAGTGGCCGCCTCTCGGACCTGCTTGCCCCGTCGCTGCGGCGCTCATTGGTCATTGGCATCGGCTTGGCGATCTTTCAACAAATCACGGGCATAAACACCGTCATTTACTACGCGCCAGTCATTGTCCAGTCCGCGGGAATTCCGTCCGCCTCTGGTGCGATCCTTGCAACCGCGGGAATCGGTCTTGTGAACGTACTGATGACGATTGTTTCCATGCGTTTGATCGATCGCAAAGGCCGCAAACCCTTGCTGCTGACCGGCATTGCCGGGATGGTTGTCACCCTGGGATTCTTGGGACTTGTGTTTCGAATGTCCAGTCACACGGGCGTCGTCGCGTGGCTTGCTGTGATCAGTATGATGGCTTATGTTGCGTCGTTCGCCATCAGCCTGGGTCCCATTTTCTGGTTACTGATATCCGAAATTTATCCGTTGAAAATCCGGAATTCAGCCCAGGGGCTTGCCGCGACATTCAATTGGGGGTCGAACCTTTTGGTCACGTTGACGTTCTTAACGCTCGTGGAAAAACTGGGGCCAAGCTGGACATTTTGGCTGTATGGGCTGTCCGCCGTCGGGGCCTGGATTTTTTCCTATTATTTCGTACCTGAGACAAAAGGCCGCACGCTCGAAGAGATTGAAAACTTTTGGCGGACGAGTGCCTCATCGAGACGAAGCAAAACTGTAGCACAATCTACCTCACGTCTTTCGTGAGCGCATTCGCGCACGAAAGTTGCAATGCTTAAGGAACCGGCGCGACCCGAGCGACTGGAGTCGCCGAGTGATAAGTTTTAGCTTGCCACCTCATTTTGCCACGCCGGAACTTCTTCCGGGAATCACGCTTCCGGTGAGGTCGCGCTGAACTCCCGACTACCCGCTCCGAGGCGAAACGAAAAATCCCTCCGAATTGGTCAGCGTCTCGATCGCCTTCTCTAGCACGTCGAAGGATTCAGATTTTAGTACATATCCCTGTGCTCCTGAATCCTGTGCGATCTCCTGTAATGAGGGCATTTCATGAAATGTCAGGATAAGAATGCGTGTCGAAGGTGAGAGCGTGCGGATCCTGCGCGTGGCTTCGATACCGTTTAAGTTTGGCATGCTCAGATCCATGAGGACAATATCGGGGTGTAGTTCTGTGGTTCTCACTACTGCTTCTAATCCGTCCGCCGCCTCTCCACATACCTCCCAATTCGGATTGAGTTCCAGAAAGGCGCGAAGCATATGGCGAAAGGGGAGATGATCGTCAGCTAGCAGAATGCGGGGGTGTGGGGGCACTTTGTCCATTGCTTTAATCGAACACCCAAGTGGCTCAGCTTGGCGTACTGTCTCGGGCCAAACAATTAAGAGCTTTCCAAATCTAGAAAAACAGAGCCGCGAAAGGAAAGAAATACATTACTTCCCTCAGTTTTGATCGCCCTGGCCCGTAGGGCCCCTTAGTGCGGCACGGGTCCGGCCAGATTCAGATCAAACCGAGTGGCATTGACTTCTTTTTCCCGAGTTTGGCCAAGGCGCGACGAGGTCGATGACTGCAGGTTGGTCCCGTGAGGATCAGGAGCTAGGCTCGATGTAACACCACCACTTCCTCAAGCTTCGATGATTTGGTTTCGAACCGCGTACCGCACAAGTTCGCTGACGGAGTGAATTTCCAGTTTACGCATGATGTTGGCACGATGCGTTTCGGCGGTCTTGACGCTGATACCGAGAACTGATGCAACCTCCTTGCTGCTCCTGCCCTCCGAAAGCAATTGCACGACTTCACGTTCCCGGGCAGTCAACCGGCTGCCGGGCAGTTCTTCCCAATCAAGTGCAGAGCCCGAATGATTGAAACTCGTCAACATTACCTCTGTTGCTCTGGAGGTGAAAAACGGCCTGTGATTCGCTAGCTTTTCCAGCGCGGTAATAAGATCGCGGTCGGAGTCGGACTTCATAATATATCCGTGAACTCCAGCCGTTAGAATTTCTCGAATTAACTGGTCCGAATAGTGGACGGATAGGATCAGAATTTCAGTATTGGGCGAGGCTTTGCGTATGCTTCTGGCGGCCTCCACACCATTCAGTTCCGGCATGGAGATATCGAGGATCACCACATCGGGCTTTGTCCGCTCCGCTTTTTCGATAGCTTCACGGCCCGTGTGCGCCTCGTCACAGACTTGCCAGCCGGGGTGCGATTCAACAAGAGCCTTGAGTCCTCTGCGCATCAAGTCATGATCATCTGCGATCAAGATTCGTAAATTCTTGGTCATGTCCTCACACCTTTTTTGTTCGAGAAGTGAAATATTCGAGTAAATCACTCAGTCTTGCGATTCCCTTCGGTCAGGGTGAGCGGCAACGAACCTTCACGTTTGCTAGAGAGCATTGCGCGGAGTTATCTTAGGGCCCGCTGTAATCGGGTCCTCACACCTGAGTGCGACAATCCGCACGCCTCGGCTGCCTCCGACGTCCCTTTTTCTTCCAATCCGAGTATGCATACGGCCGATCTGCCCTTCACCTCAAGTTGGCCAATCGCTTCCCAAAGGAGCGCGCTTCGCTCGGCCTGCGCACACAAATCCTCCGGATCAGAGCCACTGTTCTGACCTTGGATCCCAATGAGAAAACTCTCCCGATCGATATCGACCTACCCCCTGCGTCCTCCGTACCGTCATCAACGCCTCGTTGATCGCAATTCGGGTCAGCCAGGTCGAAAATTTCGCATTACCCTGGTAGCCTTCAATGTGGAGAAACGCTTTCAGCACGCTCTCCTGACAGGCGTCCTCCGCATCTTCATGATTTCTCGTGATCTTCACAGCGGCCGCATAGATTCTTCGTAAATGAGGTTCGATCAGCGCAGTAAGACCCTGGCAGTCACCGGACTTAGCTTTGGAGACGAGTCGCAGCGAATCCAAATGCAGCGAATGTTCTACTGAGCGCTTGTTTCCACGGTTGTTCCTCAAGTCGACGGACACCATGCACTCCGGCTTCAGTGTTTCGGGTTATGAGGTACTCCGCTTAGTCAACGCAAGCGCCCGGTTACGATCGAGCGCGCTCCCCCTTAGCGCGCAAGGAATCTATCAAGATTAATGGAAAACAATCCATTGGTTCAATCCTGTAATTCCAATCAGGACAATCCTGTATCAGGCCGCTTCAGGCGGATTTGCCGGGGGCGGGCTCGGCGCTACATCCTGGCTGTTTCCTTTGCAAGGAGCGCCGGTTTTGGCAGGAACAAATAAAAGCGCTGATGGCACGAATGGCATCGGAAGGGATAAATTTTCATCATGAGCAGAACAACTTTTTCCACGATCGTTTGATCGTCAGGCCTAGAAACTTGCGGACTCCTACAGGCTGGGCATGCAGAACCAATATCTGAATGTAGCTTCGGCATAATCGTTCTCCGGTCTCTGGCCGAACCGCAGTTTTTCCTGTGCCGGATCCTTCGGGACTAGAACCGATAGGGCTTTTGAACTTTGCACCAGCAGAAGCGGGTAACCTATCAATGAAATACTGTACTTCGGGGGCAAAAACACCTTAGAAAGACGCCTCAGCGCTCGAGAATCAGGCGCCGGAGGCCAATCGCTATCCAAAGTATTGCGGTGTATTGTGTATTGCGGTGTATCGTCCGAAGGTTGCTCGATACTCATTCACCTGATTGAAAATACGGAATAACCCGGATAGGTTTTCTGTCACAGATGCGGCTCAATACAAGAAAGAGGCCCGAAATGCCAGAAAGAAACGCGATAGAGCGTGCGCAACATGATGCGGAACAGGGCAAATCACCTCTACCCAGGCAGGCGGATTCGTGCGGGGGAGATTCATCGTCGGTACTCCGCTTCGTCTGCTGCGTGAGAGACGCGGTGGCTCGTCAAGAAAACGCGCATCGCGTGGCCATTTCCCCCACGGGAGTGACTGCACACGGTGGACCGAGCGGGCCTTTGCAGTTTGACCGACTTGGAAGCCGCCCTGGCCACCCGATGCGCTGGCTGTATATGGAGAAAAAAACAGTTTCTGCGGACAAAATTACAAGTTCCGGTACGCTTCGCGAAGAAATCTATACGTTGCTTATTTAACTGAGCCGCGGCCACTTAACAGTTTGAGCCTCATCTGGCAGAGATCTTGCTTCGTAGAGTTTGGGGGGACGAGGCAAACCAATGACTGGAAACAATATTGCGGTTTTTGCGAGACATCGAAGCTCGTTTGGCAAGCCCGCAGGAGGCCATTATGAATGTCCCAACTGCTGTCAGCGCCATGCTTCAAACTATTGCCGCAGTCCTGATCTTCGTTGCTAGCTATTTAGCCCTTGTGCTTTGCACAATTGCGTGTCTTGCTATAGCGGAGCTGATTTGCGAACACACTAGCGTGGTTAGGCAATACGGGGCGAACCCTGTTCCCGCAGGCCCCCATGGCTTGTCTGAGATCCACCGCGAGGCACATGGGTCACGACTCACATTCCGACGGCAAATTCTCAAGAGGATTTCGTGAGTCAAGTAAGGACGGGTCACTTGCTGCAAACGCAAGAAAATCTGGATGTATAGCCAGGCATGGGAGGTTCCGGGTATGGGATTTAGGAGCACGTCGCACGAGGATCGACCGAATCTGAGGAGGCACTCGCTATGAAGCGCTTGCTATTTGCAATGGCAGGGATATTGTTGCTGGCTTCGCTCTCGTCCGCAAAAAATTCGGCGGACAAAACAAAGGACCCAAAGGACCGCCTTAACAATGCCGGACAGGTGATGCAGGAAATTCTAAACATTCCTGATGATATTCCTCAGGATCTGTTGGACAAGGCGCGGTGTGTAATCGTGATGCCATCCGTTCTCAAAGCAGCTTTTATTGTGGGCGGCAGCTATGGCCGGGGAACGATGGTTTGCAGAACCGGTAAATCCTTCACAGGTCCGTGGGGAGCGCCCGCGATGTACGCGCTCGAAGGCGGTAGCGTAGGCTTCCAAATCGGTGGAGAGGCAACCGACTTCGTTTTTCTGGTGATCAATGATCGAGGCGTAGAGAGCCTGTTGCATAGCAAAGTCAAGCTCGGCGCCGATGCCTCAGCCGCTGCCGGACCGAAGGGACGCACGGCCTCGGCGGATACGGACGCGTACATGCGCTCAGAGATCCTAACCTATTCTCGGGCGCGCGGCGCATTTGCCGGGGTGTCGCTGGAAGGATCAACGCTACGACCTGATAATGACGGAAATCGGGAACTTTACGGTAAGTCAGCCGATGCGGCTACCATAATCACCGAAAATAAAATGCAAGCTCCGCCAGAAGCACATACGTTGCTTACGACATTGCAAAAGGCAACCCCCCAACTGAAGCCATAACCAACCACACGGGAGGCAGGAAATCCGTTCACCTGCCTCCTGTGTGTGAATTTCAATGACCGCGCTGTGATAGTCCAAAATTCTTCGTGGAGACACGCCATTGGCTGCTGGGCAGCTCAAATTGTCCCGGAAGCGCTCCCGGACATCCATCATTGGTATGTTGATTTTCTTCTTATTGCTGCCGGGTGCGGTCCCGTCGGAAGCCTATTCAGTCTTAACCCACGAAGCCATCATCGATTCTGCGTGGGACGATGCGATCCGCCCGTCGCTCCTGAAACGGTTTCCTAATGCAACTCCCGAAGATTTGAAAGCTGCGCACGCCTTTGCCTACGGTGGATGCACCATCCAGGACTTAGGCTACTATCCCTTTGGCAGCAAGTTTTTCAGCGACATGGTTCATTACGTTCGGACTGGGGATTTTATCGTAGCGTTGCTTCGCGATTCCCGCGATATCGATGAATATGCCTTCGCACTCGGCGCCCTGGCACACTATGCCGCGGATAATAACGGCCACCGAATTGCCGTGAACCGAGCAGTACCCATTCTTTATCCCCAACTCCGGCGCAAGTATGGCGACCACGTGACCTATGACGAAGATCGGTCGTCACACCTGAAAACTGAGTTTGGCTTCGACGTGCTTCAGATTGCCAAGGGGCATTACGCACCCGACGCGTACCATGACTATATCGGGTTTGAGGTTTCGCGCGAGTTGCTCGAAAGAGCTTTCGAGGAAACTTACTCATTGGAATTGAAATCCGTCTTTGCCGACTACGATCTTGCGATTGGGTCTTACCGGCGTGGTGTCAGCAGGGTAATTCCCGAAATGACAAAAGTGGCTTGGCATCTGAAAAAGGACGAGATTCAAAAAGATACCCCGGGCGTCACCCGCCAGAAATTTCTCTATCACCTCTCACGCGCCAGTTATGAACGGCAGTGGGACTCGAAGTACAGGAGTCCCGGATTTGGCGCGAGGTTCCTGGCTTTCTTGACGAGATTAATCCCGAAGGTTGGGCCGTTTCGGGCGCTCTCTTTCCGCACGCCCACGCCGGAAACAGAAAAACTGTTCATGACCAGCTTCAACGAAACAATTCAGGAATACGAACATTCGGTCCGCGAGGAAAGGGAAACCAGGCACGTAAATCTCGTTAACGACAATTTCGATACCGGCACGGTTACCGGACCGGGCCAGTACAGGCTTGCCGATAAGACATACGCCGATTTGTTGGACCGGCTGGCCGAGCATCACTTCGATCATATTTCGCCGGAGCTTCGAAGCGTGCTACTCGCTTACTACGGCAACTTGGAGGAGCCGTTCGCCACGAAGACGGACAAGAAAAAATGGGCCAAGACTGTTCAAGAGGTCGACGAGTTGAAGGCTTTCACGCCAACAACGGCGGACTAGGAAAATCCAGCCTCGCGATTCCATACGGGATACTCCCCTAGAAAATTACTGTGCACAGCTGATAGGAAGGTCTGGAGACATTTTCATATGCTGCCAGACATGAAAGCTTGTTCTCCAAACACCTTCAATGTGCCACTTCCCATCACCCTTCCCCATGGGGGCTGTTCGGAGTCACCCACGGTTGTGCGAATAGCCCCTCCTTTCCTTCCTGCTTGCGCCATCGTTTGTTGACGGATCTCCTAGTACTTCCTTCCTGGTACTTTGGAACAGCTGTACCAATACGGTACATGCAGCCAGTTGCCAATGACCGAACTTGGTCTTAGTTCTTCCATAGGGTCGTACGGAAATGGCTGTTGGGTTGAGCCACGTTGTTGAGGTATTAGGGCTCGCCGGAGTGATCGTATACAGGTTCATCCGGATCTACTGCCGCATCAATCGAGTGTTCGAGAGTTTGAAGCCAACTC
>Ga0210400_10006072_pt1 | contig 10195 bp, 7 predicted proteins | sample IncBWH26MmetaG_FD_155456 | JGI IMG/M metagenome (GOLD analysis project Ga0210400, IMG submission 155456) | Forest soil microbial communities from Barre Woods Harvard Forest LTER site, Petersham, Massachusetts, United States - Inc-BW-H-26-M | ecosystem: Environmental > Terrestrial > Soil >... | reverse complement strand
AACCGGTGTGAACCGGTCGAACAGGCTCCGTCTGTCCTCTTGCAGCGTCAGGCGATAGTCGGCAAGGAGGTGGTCGACCAGATCGTCCTGTTCGCCGTCATCGATGGCCACCCGCAGCGGCGGGTCCTCGGTAATTCGCGGACGCCCATGGGTCATGGCCGCGAGCTTGGCGAAGGCGCCGCGGCTCGTGCGCTTCTTCTTTTGCTTCTCGATGTGGACCGAGATCTGGCCGCGATCGGCCGGCTCGTAGTAGCCGATCAGGTTGTCGACATGAATGCCGTCGTACCAGATGTCGAGCTCGGGCATGTGCGCGTACCGACGTATGCGTTGCTGGTAGGCCTCAACCGCGGCGGCGACTGCATCATCGGCTCTCTTCTGCTTCAGCCCGTTCTCGCGCGCCAGAACGACCAGGCTGGCTGCGAGACGCTTGACGTCCCATTCGAACGGACCGGGCAGGGTCTCGTCGAAGTCGCGGAGATCGAACATAAGGTTTCGCTCCGGAGTGGCCCAGAGCCCGAAGTTGAGGACATGGGCGTCCCCGCAGAGCTGCACGATGAGGCCACTGTCGGGTTTGGATGCGAGATCGGCGGCCATCACCGCCGCTGCCCCCCGGTAGTAGTTCCAGGGCGAAGCGGCCATGCGCTGGTGGCGGATGGGAACGAGCTCGGGAACCCGGATCTCGTTCTGGGCCAGGATCGTCTGCAGGGCGTTGTGCCCCCGCTCGTCCTCCTGCCACTGCCCGAGGGCGACCCGTCGAGCCCGGTCACGGGCGGCCTTTCCGGAGGCCCTTCGCTCACCGCTCGTCGCCGACAGGTCGTGCAACATGGCCGACGGCGGCGGCGCTTTCTGTGTGCCCAACCCGGTCATGGTGCCCTCCCCCTCGAACGTCGGGCAGTGTGCGTCCCGGAGCTCGATCATGAGCCTGCCCGGACGAACCGTACCCCAAGAGTTCCCAGGCCAGCGACGTGAACGTCAGCTGGCGCCCTCGCCGCCCGGCCCGACGGGTTGGGCACGTCCAGATGGGTGGAGCTGGAGCCCACCTGCTAATTTGCCTGCTCTGAACTGGGCAGCCTGCCGATCGGCTCGCGCCAAGGGGGTGGGCAGTGGCAGACATGGAGCCGAGCGCGACAGAGCTGAGCGACGCGAAGCCGAGCGACGCGAAGGCCACGGACAAGCGCCCATGGGCCGTTGGAGCCGCCGCCCTCGTGCTCTTCCTCGTCGTCGCCGTGCTCATCGCCCTGAGCATCCCTCGCGGCGGTTCGACCACCCAGCGGTCCAACTTCGCGGTGGCGTCATCGGCGACCGGTGGCCAGAAGGCGGCCGTCGAGATGCTGTTGACGGTGGACTCGTTGGCCGCGGCAGGAGGCGGTATCCAGGCACGGTTGCTTGCGGTCTCGGGCGACTCGATCCCCGCGGAGGGGGCGACGGTGTTCAACTCGATTGGTTCGATACCGACCCTCGTCGTTCGCCCGAAACAGATCGACCAGGAGCGAACGGCGTTCCTGGCCTTCCAGCAAGGTGCCGTCTCTGACTACCCGTTCGATTCCTATCGGGTGACCATCGAGCTGGTGGCGCTGGCCGGGACCGACACCAGCCTGGCCGATGCCACCAAGCGCACCGTCCTGCCGATCAGGATCCAAGGTTCAAGTGTCGCCGCCGGCACCATCGTGACCGCCACATCCAAGAGGGAGCCCAACGGTTCCCTGACCGTAAACCTGACCGTCCGGCGCTCACTGGTGAGTCGTGGGTGGACCCTGGCCATGATGGCGATCTACTGGGCCCTGGCCATCCTGGCCGCCTGCATCACCTACATGGTCGTGCGCCGACGGCGGCCCATGGAGACGCGGCTGCTGGCCTGGCTGAGCGCCATGGTCTTCGCCCTCGTCGCCCTGCGGACGGCAGCACCGGGGGCACCCCCGGTCGGGACCTTCCTCGACTACTACGCCATGTTCGAATCGGTCGGCATCGTGGCTGCCTCCCTGGTCGTCCTCATGATCTTCTATCTGGTCGACAACCCGTCAAAGAGTCAGACCAGGTAAGCGGCCTCGATCGGCGGCAGGCGCACGGCCCTCCCCCTGCCTGCGGCGTTTCGCATATGGCCCGTCACCAAGTCCGGCGATTTTCCAACCGTGTGACGGGGCAATTTCGCGAGCATTCTGCTCAAATCGAGGTGCGTGACGGCAGGGACGGCAGGTACCGATGTCTGAGGATCACGATCCGCGGCAGGGGCATCGTCGGCACCTTTGACTCAGGTGGCGACGCGCTTTGAGTGCTCATGTCCGTGAGTTTCTAGGGGGCGTGCGCCTCCACGAGCGGTTCCCGACTGCCGGGTTGCTTGGCATAGCCGACGGTGATCATCTGCGCACCCGTGTCGATGACTTGGCCCAGGACGCGGTCGGCGGTACCCGGACTTGGTGCGTCGACCCGCTGCCAGGATCGGCCGGCAGTGGTGGCGATCAGAGTCTGCTGAACGCCGCCGGGTTGGAGGTCGTAGGTGCCGTTCGGGTCGAAGGTCGTGCCCGTGATCCACAGGCTTCCGCGGTTGTCGGCCGTGATGCCATTGATGTTGCTGAACGGGCCACCGACGCCCGTCAGCTGTCCATAGTGGGCCGCCTGCCCATCGATCACCCCGACCAGCGGGAACGCCTGCATGATGGCGCCATCGGTCTGCCCGGCCGCCACGACATGAGGACCGTCGATTGAAACCGCGTCAAGTACCCCGGTGGGAACCAATGGCCCGGTCCCGTGGACCACGCGCCAGCCCCTGCCGTCGAAGTGCTCGACGAGCGGGGCGTCGCCCGTACTGCCGACGGATTGGCCGACGGCCCACACATCGTTGGCCGAACGAACGGTGACGGCGTAAAGCGAATTGCCGGCGTCGCCCGGGTTGGCCGCGGGTACGACCGTCCAGCGTTGGCCGTCGAAGTGCTCGACCAGGGTGCTGAAGCTACCGGAGTCGTCGCTTCCAGCCACGCTGTTCCCGGGCGCCTGCTGGGTGCCCACAGCCCACACGTCGCTCGGCGACGAGCCACTGACGCCGAAGAGCAGCGCCCGACTGGCATCGACGGCTGGAGCCGGCACGATCTGCCACGAGGACCCATCCCAATGCTGGAGGAGGGCCTGAGGGAGGTAGTTGCTGCCCAGGGCGGTGCCGACAGCCCACGCCTGGCCACTCAGGTCGGCCACCCCAAAGAGGGTGTTGAAGTTGGGTCCAGTGTTGGGCGTTGGGGTGTAGGTCCACTTTGTGCCGTCGAAGTGGCCGGCCAAGCTGATGGTGGCGTCCTGGTTGCTGTTCGCCACGTCGGGAATGTAGTTGCCAACGGCCCACACGTCGTTGGGGCTGGCCGACGAGATCGCGCCGTAGCTGTTGTCGTTGGCGCCGACCATCGGGGCAGTCCCTACAGTCCAGCCGCCGCTGCCACCGGTAGCTGCAGTGGAGGTCACGGGCTCCTGGCCGGGGCCCGGCGTAGGAGTCGGGGTGGGATAGTTCGGCGGCTGGATCACGTCGGTCGGCTCGGCGGTCGAGCCAGTCGGCTGGAAGAGAGGCGTCATGGGCTTCACCTCGCTGGTGTCACAGGTGTTGGCCAGACAGCCCAAGCCGAAGTTCTGCTGGATGGTGGACAGGAGCGAGTAGTGGTTGTAGGGCGTGTTGTCCTGGACGCCCCGAGGGCCGTGGCTGGTCACGACGACGGTCGCGACCTGCCCGCCCCCGGGGTTGGCACCGCAGCAGCCAGAGCTGTTGTCGCCTTCGTCCCACGTGACGACGACGGCGTTGTTGCCCTGGGACCAGAACGGAGCGCTGGTGACCTCGTTGACAACCTGGCCCACGTACTGGTCGCCGGTGGCCACCAGTCGCTGGTCCTGCGGATCGGCATTGGTCAGATTGCCGCCATCGGGACTGCCGGAGTCGAGGCAGTACGGGGGGTCGCCATGCTGGTCGTGGCACTCGTCCGGAACGAGCAACCCGAAGGCCGGAACGTTTCCGGACTTGAGATCACCGTCGAGCTGGGTGGCGGGAACCTGGCGGGACCAATCGGCCGCGTTCCACGACGTTGTGAAGTTGGGCACCGGGTTGTGTTTGGACACGTAGAGCGGATCTTTGTCCGGCGTGCCGTTGCAGAAATCCGGGTAGCAGATTCCCTGGTAGCCCGGGTGAGGCGCGCCTTGTAGGTATGCGTTCCAGCTGATGCCAGCCTGGTCCAGCTGGCTGACCAGGCTGGGCTGGTTGACCCGGTTGACGTAATAGGGGTTGTCGCTGGCCACTCCGTACGTGGAGCCACCGAGGAAGGCGACATAGTTGGGCTCACTCGGGTGGGAGATGCCGTAGTAGTTCGTTGCCAGGCCGTAGTTCTTGGCCAGAGCGTTGATATTGGGGGCGGCCGGATTACCAATGATGTCGGAGAACCCGTGGTTCTCCATCATAATGACCATGATGTGGTCATAGTGGTTGGTTGGCGCGGCCACTGCTCCTGGTTGCACGACGGGCACCAGCACACCGACGGCCAAGCCGACGATGAGGAATACGGTGCGCGCCAACGTGCGGACGGACTTGGTCATGTCATCCTCGCTCTCTCGCCAGCGGAACAGTGCGAATGGTAAAGACCGGAAATGAACTGACCTTGGAGAACAAATGAACTGACCTTGGAGAAGGGGTGAATTTCAAGCGAACGGGTTGGGACAGACCCGCGTCGGCACCGGTGGAGAACGCAAACGGTGGTCGCGTGAAAGCGTGGCATGGCCGAGTCGCTTCCCGGCCACCTCCGGCTCTCCAGCCGCATGGCCGAATCGATCGACGGTCGATCGCCATCGCCGAGTGGACCACCAAGGGGCTCACGATCCGAGCCGAAGCCGAGATGAACTACTACGAGACCGGCACCAAGGTTTCCGACGTCGAGCTTGAGGCCGTGCCACTCACCGTTGCCCGCGGAAGGATCTTCCGCGTTCGGGATAGCTCCGGGGGGAGGGCTCGAACCTCCAACATCCGGCTCCAAAGGCCGACGTTCTGCCGATTGAACTACCCCGGAAAAGCACGCCGACGGCACTGCTGGTGCCCGCGTCAGGACCATAGGCTAGGCGAACGGCCCGCCGGTCCGATTCCTCCGACCCGGCCGGCTGCCACGGCACGATGGTCCCACCCCGGTAGGCTCCGCCAGCGATGCAACGTACTCCCTTGCAGGTCACCGAGCAGATCTCGACGCTCCGATGAAGATCCTCGTGGTCGACGACGACCCATCGGTCAGCGGTGCCCTCAACCGCGCCTTGCGGCTCGAGGGATACGAGGTGGCGGTGGCCGGCGACGGTCCCGAGGCCCTGGAGGAGATCGCCATCCGGCCACCCGACGCGGTAGTCCTGGACATCCAGCTGCCCACGATGGACGGGCTCGAGGTGTGCCGACGGATCCGGGCCGCCGGTGACGACACCCCGGTGCTGATGCTCACTGCCCGCGACGCCATCAACGACCGGGTGCACGGGCTCGACGCCGGGGCCGACGACTACCTGGTGAAACCGTTTGCTCTGGCCGAGCTGCTGGCCCGCCTCCGTGCCCTGCTCCGGCGTCGTCATGATGACTCCGGTGAGATCCTTCGCTTTGCCGATCTTTCCCTCGACCCGGGGAGCAGGGAGGCCCGCCGCGGCGACCGGGAGTTCACCCTCACCCGCATCGAGTTCGACCTCCTCGAGCTCCTCTTGCGGCATCCCCGACAGGTCCTCACCCGGGAGGTCATCCTCGACCGGGTCTGGGGCTACTCCTTCGACTCGGGGACCAACTCGCTGGCCGTCTATGTCGGCTACCTGCGCAGGAAGACAGAAGAGGGCGGCGAACCCCGGCTGATCCACACGGCTCGGGGCGTCGGCTACGTCCTTCGCGAGCAGTGACCTTTCGGGCCCGTCTGGTCATGGCGGCCACCACCGCGGTGGTCATCGCCGTGGTGCTCGCCGCGGTCTCCGCCTACGTCGTGTCGAACAACTCGCTGATCGGCTCGCTCGACGACACGCTGACCCAGCAGGCCCAGGCCGTGGCCGTAACGGCAACGCAGGCGAACAACTCGAATTCGGTCATCACCAACCAATGCACCGGTAATCCAGGGCAGTGCATCCAGGTGGTGCCACCCAACGGAGACACCGGAACTGGGCGGGTCGTCGTGCCGATCACCCCCGCCGTGCTGGCCGTGGCGTCCGGCAACAGCAAGGGTTACTTCACCGACGTGACCGTTCGCGGCGTCGATGCTCGCGCCATCGTTTACCCCATCACCAGCCCCATCCGCTATTACCAGTCGGACGGCAATTGGGTAGCGGTCGATCGGGCCGCGTTGCAACTGACCGCTCCCCTGACCGGCGTCAACAAGGAGCTCCGCAGCCTGGCCCTCGATCTGTGGATCATCGCGGCAGTGGGCGTCACCCTCGCCGTCCTCTTGGGTTTGCTGGTGGGCCGCACCGCATTGGTGCCACTCAACAGCCTGACCGAGGCGGTGGAAGAGCTGGCCGAGTCGACGGACGTCTCCCAACGCCTGGATGCGGGTGGACCCGACGAGCTCGGTCGACTACGCCGGGCCTTCAATCGGCTCCTGGCCGCACTGGACTCGTCCCGCGATGCCCAGCGCCAACTGGTACTCGACGCTTCTCACGAGCTGCGCACCCCGCTCACCAGCCTCAAGACCAACATGGAAGTAGCCCGTCGCCTCGACGAGCTGGCCCCCGAGGAACGCGAGGTCCTGATCGGGGACGTCCTGACCCAGCTGGACGAGCTGACCAGTCTGGTCGGCGACCTGTCCGAGCTGGCTCGGGGCGAGGTCCCCGCCCTGACCTCGGGCATCGTCAGCTTGGACAGCGTGGTGGCCGACGCCGTGTCGGTGGCCACCACCCACGGTCGGAGCCGCAACGTGACCTTCGCCCTCACCATCCAGCCCAGCCTGGTGTCGGGGTCGAGGAACCGCCTCGAACGGGCCATCGGCAATTTGTTGGACAATGCCCTGAAGTGGAGCCCAGATGGCGGCGTGGTCGAGGTGTCCTGCGTCGCCGGGACGGTCGTCGTGCGCGATCACGGCCCGGGCGTCAGCGATGACGACCTCGTCCATATCTTCGACCGCTTCTACCGTGCCCCGGCCGCTCGAGGGCGTCCGGGCTCCGGACTGGGCCTGGCCATCGTGGCCCAAGTGGCCCGGGAAGAGGGCGGTTCGGTCATAGCCGGACACGCCCCCGGCGGTGGAGCGATATTCCGGTTCTCCCTGCCCGAGCTCCAGGTCACCGACGTCCCGCTCGACGCCGACTGAGCACCCCCACATGGCGCTGAAGCCCTGTTGGCGGCTAGTCTGCCGCTCGACATGGGATCGTTGATTAAAAAGCGCCGTAAGCGCATGCGTAAGAAGAAGCACAAGAAGATGTTGAAGGCCACACGCTGGCAGCGACGGGCCGCCGGCAAGTAAGGCCGTGGTCAGGGGATCGTTCCCTGGTCATCCTCGGGTGTCGTCTGTAGGGCTGTAGTCCGCTCGGACTGTTCTGACCGCTACCAAGGCTCCCTTTGCCGCGCCCACGGTCAGAAACGGCTGACCTTCGAGGCCCAAGGCGGCCGGAGTCCCCTCGAGGAACCAGGTGGAGCCGCTCCCGGCCAGCAGGGGTTGCCCTCCACTGACCTCGGCAAACCGGTCGCGCCAGGCAGCCAGCCGGGGCTCGACGACCAGGGCCGCCGCTTCCAGGTCGTTCGTACCCGCTCGGCCCTCCCCGGCTCGTTCGGACGGCGCCAACTCGTCCCAGGCGCGATAGGCGGCTGCCGTATTGACTCCGAACGGCGGAAGGAGCAACACGAAGTGGCGCTCCTGGTAGGGCAGGGGCACCACCGACTCGCCGATCCCCCGCACCCGGGCCCGGCCCCCCACCAGGCAGAAGGGCACATCGGCGCCCAACCGGGCGGCCACGGCCAGGTCGCCACAGCCGGACCACCGGAGCACGGCGGCGGCGTTGGAGGAGCCTCCCCCCAGTCCGGCCCCGGGCGGGATCCGCTTGATCAACCGGACCCGCGACTCTCGACTGACGGCGCTCAGCGCCCTGGCCACCAGGTTATCGGGGCCGGTGGGGACCTCCCCCATTCCGGCTGCGGCGGGAAGCTCGGCGTGAACGGTGAGGCCCGTGCCCGGCTCGATGACCAGGCTGTCGTGAAGGTCGAGCGCCACCATCTCGGCATCGAGCTCGTGATACCCATCGGGGCGGACGCCGGTGACCCGCAAGGACAGGGTGAGCTTGGCCGGCGCCGGCACCTCGACCGCGTTCGCTCCCGGCGACGTCGCTCCTCGATCGGCTCCGGTCACGGTGCGCTCACTCCCGCCAATCTTCCCCACTCCTCGAGGCTCAGCTCCTCGGCCCGGGCCGTCGGGGCGATGCCGGCCTCGTCGAAGGCCCCGGGATCGACCAGGTCGGCGAGGGAGCGGCGCAGCATCTTACGGCGATGGGCAAAGCCCCCCCGCACTACGGCGAACAGCCGCTCGTAGGACGGGTCCTCCGGCGTCCAGGGCGCATCCGGTCGTCGGGCCAGGCGGACCAGCACCGACTCGACCCGGGGTCTGGGCACGAACACCGAGGGGGGAACCCGACCGACCACGCTGGCCCGGGCCCAGTAGGCGATCTTCACCGATACGGCCCCATAGGCCTCGTCCCCTGCTCCGGCGGCCAGGCGCTCGCCCACCTCCCGCTGCACCATGACCAGGAGCGAGCCGACCTGGGGCGCCTCTTCCAGCACCCGGATGACCAGCGGCGTGGCCACGTTGTAGGGGAGGTTGGCCACCAGGGCCCAGGGCTCGGGCCCCTCGCCGAGCAGCTCGGGCCAGTCGAGCCGAAGGGCGTCGGCCTCGACCACGCGGACGCCGTGGGGCTCAACCTGGTCGCGCAGCACCGGGACCACATGGCGGTCGATCTCGACCGCCGTCACCTCGGCGCCCGCCTCGGCCAGGGCCAGGGTGAGCGAGCCCAGCCCCGCCCCGATCTCGACGACCGGTTGCCCGGGGTGCACCTCGGCCAACCTGACGATCCGACGCACGGTGTTGGCATCGGCCACGAAGTTCTGCCCCAGGGCCCGGCTGGGATGGAGGTCGTTGTCGGCCAGGAGCTGTCGGATGTCCGCCGGACCGTGGGTCACGGGACCATCAAATGTTGAACAGGGCCCGCGCGCAACGGGTCGATGATTCGGCCACGACCTCAGCCGACAGGCCCTTGGCCAGCGCCACCGCCGCGCCGACCACGGGAACCCGGGCCGGCTCGTTGACCGAGCCCCGATGGGGAACCGGGGCCAGGAACGGCGAATCGGTCTCCACCAGCAGTCGCTCCAGCGGGCACAGCTCGGCCGCCTCCCGAACCTCGCCGGCGGTCTTGAACGTCACGATCCCGCTGAAGGAGAGGGATGCCCCGATGTCCAGGCACCGTCGGGCCTCGGTGGGGCCGCCGGTGAAGCAGTGGAAGACCGTCCGTTCCGGGACACCGGCCGAGGCCAACACGTCGAACGTGTCGTCCCAGGCCTCCCGGGTGTGGATGACCAGCGCCAGGCCGTGGCGGTGGGCCAGCTCGATCTGGGCGGCGAAGGCGTCCCGCTGCACGTCCCTGGGCGAGTGGTCGTAGTGGTAGTCGAGGCCGCACTCCCCCACGGCCACCACCACCGATTGTCCCTGGGCGTCGGCGTGCAGTGCGCCATCGAGCACGGCCGCGGCCGCATCGACCCCGTCGGAGGCGTCGTGGGGGTGCAGCCCCACCGTGGCCCAGGCCTCGATGCCCTCGGCCCGAGCCACCGAGCCCCGATCGCCGAAGCTGCGTGCCAGCGCCACCGCCTCTTTCGAGGAGGTGGCGCCGGTTCCCACACAGACCAACCGGGTCACGCCGGCCTCCGAGGCCCGGGCCAGCGCCCCGTTCAGGGCGGTGGCATGCATGCCGGTAGGGCCGCGATTGCTCTCCGGTGACCCACCTCCCGAATCGGCCTCCAGGAACTCGTCTTGGAGGTGACAGTGGGAATCGAACCACTCGAGGACGGCGTCGCTCACGGCGCCCCGATCATGCCTTCCGCCGCGGGAACAGCGGCTCGCCCTTCTCCACCCGGAGCCCTCCGGGATACCGGCCCCAGGATGCGTCCTCGGGAAGCCGGCCCTCCGCAGGGCTGCCGCTCAGACCGATCCGACGCCAGATCTCGTCGGCCGCGGTGGGCATGGCCGGGGCGATGCGA
>Ga0210400_10006070_pt1 | contig 10196 bp, 8 predicted proteins | sample IncBWH26MmetaG_FD_155456 | JGI IMG/M metagenome (GOLD analysis project Ga0210400, IMG submission 155456) | Forest soil microbial communities from Barre Woods Harvard Forest LTER site, Petersham, Massachusetts, United States - Inc-BW-H-26-M | ecosystem: Environmental > Terrestrial > Soil >... | reverse complement strand
TCGGGCTGCCCGGGACACACCGAAAGTGGGGTTGCGAATTCGACCCGCACCACCGCCACGACTGTAGACAACTGATTTCGGAATCGGTGATACTGAACAAACAAGAACTTCTACACGTGGAAGAGTAGGTTTTACGGAAGCTGATGGCGGCTGCTCACGAGAGTTCGGTATGGCAGGATTCCAACCTTGAGAACAATGCTGTCGCCTTCTTTTTCCAACAGCGATCAAGTCAGAACTTCCCGGATGCATAAGGTTCATCTTGCGGCGGTAATTTTTTTGCTGGGACGCCGCGCGTCGTTGCCGTTTTAAATTTTTGGAGGTTTATCGCATGAATGCTATACGAGCCTTGGCGGCGACCATACTACTGTCACTGGTTTGCGTTTCCAATTCGTCGGCGCAGAACAATAATGCCGTGAATCCGGCGGCAAATTCTTCTCTGGCGCCACCGTATCTCCTGGTCCTCGTGCACCAGGAGGTCCTGTACGGAAAGGGAGCCGCGCGCCAGAGGTTAGAGACGGCTACGGCACGCATCTGTAATCGCATAGATGTACCCAATTCCTGGATTGATTTGCAATCCCTCACGGGGCCGCGTCAAGTGCTCTTCTTCGACCCATTCGACTCCTTCGAGCAGATTGAGCAGTCCTTCAGTGATTGGAGCAAGGTTTATGCTACCCATCCTGAACTTGCGCGGATGCAGGAAGAGATCGACGCGACATTGAAAAGCGAGAACACGACCATAGCAGTGCGACGCGACGATCTGGGTTACCGTGTGGACCACATCGATCTCTCGGTAACGCGTTTCATGCGCGTCGTTGAAGTGCGCCTCTTACCCGGGCACGAAGAAGATTTTGTGGAAGCAGCCAGAATCCTGGGCGATGCGTACGAGAAGGTCGGCGAGGACACGCCGTGGGTGGTGTATGAGGCGAATTTCGGCACGGACTCGCCTGTTTTCTTCACGTTCATGCCCATGCCCGATCTTACGCAAAATGACGACCTTCTTTCACGGTGGGAAGACCTGCGGAAAGCGGAGGGCGAAGAAGGCGCGCGGCGCCTGCAACAGATAGCCCGCGAAGGCTATATCAGCACAAAGAGCAACCTCTATGCGATCAGCGCCGAGATGTCTCACGTGTCCAAAGATATTGCGGCAAGCGACGCTGGTTCTTGGACACCGAAGCAAGTAGTAGCCGCGAAGCCTTCCGCGGTGAAGGGAAAAGCTGTCTCAGAGGGAGACCCAGGCGCCACCAGGCCTGCCGCAGTCAAAACGTCGGGAAAGACGCGGAATCAATAAGCTGTATTGAAGCTCTTCAGTTTACTGCGCTTTGATGATCGCACGGCAATGGCATCCGCACCGGTCCGCGCCCCTAAGGCATTTGGAACTTAGGAACCCGTCTCAACCGGAGACATGTAGCGCACAGGCTCCGCAAGATTAGGGAGATCAGTCCGGCTGGGCGTGGTCGTCTTGGAATTCTGGTTCAGCGAGTGAGTGTGGAGAGAATCCGTTTTCTGCGCGCGCTGAGCTGACTTCTTGCGACTGAAGTCCCGGATAATTCGAGCGACGTAATCGCGGGTCTCCCGATAGGGAGGAACGCCTTGGTATTGCTCCACGCGCACCGGACCTGCATTGTATGCCGCCAATGCCATGCGAAGGTCGTTGTGATAGCGCGCCAGGAGCTGTCCCAAATAGCGCGTTCCACCTTCTACGTTAGTGGCAGGGTCGAACGCGTCCTGGACACCCAATTGAGCAGCTGCTTGCGGCATGAGTTGCATCAAGCCCTGCGCACCCTTGGGAGAGACCGCGTTCGGATTGAATCCACTCTCGGCACGAATCACGCTTAGGATCAGGTCCGGGTCGATGTTGTTATGGGTGCTGGCGGCGCTGACCACTGAGTCGAGCGTAGGTGCAGGAGCCGGTGGTTCCTGGGCAGGCGCCACGGGTGTAACGATTTCTTCGTAACCCAAGATCTCGGTGGTGGGTACCTCTACGTAGTTGTCAGGAGCCACGGCCAGGAATAGACGGGTCACGTCGCCTCGAACCTCGTGACGTTCGTGCCGTATGGTAAAGCCGTTTCGCAGTGTCGCCATTTCAGCTGCGGATGCCGACAGGCAAGGCAATGCGAGTATTGCCGCTGCGATCCCGATTTTGGAGCCGAGGTTCATTCCAAAGAGTTGTTTTTCCTAATCAGAGCAAAGCTCAAATTGCGAAAGCCGGGGACACAGAACCCGTTTAACCCAACAAAGACATAGTGTGAGCGCAAAAAAAATAACTGTCCTTGCGCAGGGACAAAGTAAGTCCCCAAATTCAGGCACTCCTATCGAGATAAGGCCTGCATTATATTGGCCACTACTATTGATGGCAGCCCTTACTAGTGTCAAATTGACCGTCTGGGCTCCATGGAAAAACCGTTCACCAGTTTGGGAAATGTCACAGCAAGACGTTTAGAATGTGGCTGTTCTCGCAATTTGAGCCGCGATGCCGTTGGCTTATACGTTAACAGCTGATAGGAATGAGCTCTTAACTTTGTTCTAGGACAAATACAATAGCCGATTGAGGCGGTATATTATAACGCCGAATGTTTTGGAAGAAAGCGGCTAGGTAAAGTGGACTTATGGCTGATTACTTGCTTTTGTGGGTGTGGCTTGATCGGTCGACCCAAGTGCATCCGATAGACGCAAATTTACAAATTCCGCGGGAGCGGCAACAATCATGAGGCTTCTGCGAATTACGTTGGCTTGGACCCTGATGATCGCGATCAGTGCGCCAGCCTATTCAGACCAAGCAGGTTCTGCGTATGACCGCGGTGCTCGCGCCGAGGCACAAGCCCAGTATGATACCGCTTTTGAAGGATTTAGTGAGGCACATCGGCTAAAACCCAAGGATGTGAAGTACTTGGTTGCTTACCTCCGTGTGCGAGGAATTGCTGCAGAGGAACACGTTCGAAAGGGTCAAGTGCTCCGGGACGGCATGAAATTGCAGGAAGCACTTGAGGAATTTCGACGCGCAGCTGAGATTGACGCCACGAATTACGCAGCGCAGCAGGAGTTTCAACGCACCGAAGAGATGATCAAGAAGCAAGCCCAGCAGGCAGAAGGCGCGGCGGCTGCGAAGACGGTGTCTCCGTTGGCAAAAATGGTAGCCGATACCGAAGGTCCTGTCGACCTGGAGCCCTTCTCGGACACGCCGCTTACGCTGCGAATGACTACTACTTCCGACAATGTCTATAAGACGATCGGCAAGTTGGCTGGAATCAACGTGCTGTTTGATCTGGATTATAAGCCGCAACGCATCAATATCGAGTTGGACGAAGTCCCGTTGCGCGAGGCGCTGCGCATGGTCGCACTGCAATCGAAGACCTTCTGGCGGCCAATATCGACCAAGGCAATCTTTGTGGCGTCTGAAAGCAGGCGCAAAGAGTATGAAGACAACGTGATGATGACCTTTTACGTTCACAATGCCTCGACACCAGCCGAGTTACAAGAGGTGGTCGGGACGCTTAAAGGGATTCTCGACATCAATCGGGTCCAGGTGAACCCCACACACAGCTCGATCACACTGAGAGGGACCCCAGACCAGATGGTACTGGCGCAGAAACTGATTAGCGATCTTGACAAGCCAAAAGCTGAAGTGGTGATCGATATCGCCGTATTGGAAGTAAGCCGCCACCGGCTGCGTACGCTCGGTACTACTGTCCCAACGTCAACCTCCGTCGCGTTACAAGCCGCGACAGCAGCGACGGCGGGTACGGTTAGCCTCGGTTCGTTAAATGGGGGCAGTTTCAACGTAGCGGTTCCCGGCGGTTCGTTCTCCTTCCTTATGTCTGACGACAATACCAAGGTTCTCCAGAACCCGAGAATTCGGGTCCTCGACAACGGCAAGGCTACCTTGAAGATCGGCGACCGGGTACCGATCGCGACAGGTTCATTCGCTTCAGTGGGCGGTGGCAGTGGAGGAGGGCTAAGCCCGCTGGTCAATACGCAGTTTCAATATCTCGACGTCGGAGTAAATATCGACATCACTCCGCATGTTCTTGCGGGTAACGAAGTCAACCTGAAGATGATTTTGGAGGTTTCAACGGTCACAGGTTCTCAAAACATCGGTGGAATTAACCAACCCACGATTGGACAGCGCCACATTGAGCACGAAACGCGACTGGGGGATGGTGAGATCAACCTGGTGGGCGGGATTCTGGAGGATTCAGAAACACAATCGCTGAGCGGATATCCGTGGCTGGCAAATATTCCCCTCCTAAAGTACCTGTTTGGCCAGGAGAACAAGGACAAGCGTCAAACCGAGATCGTGTTTGCGATCATTCCGCATGTCGTGCGAGCGGATGTGGTCACTGACGAAAACACGCGTCTTATTGATATAGGCACAGGCACCTCTATCGATCTGCGTCGAGCGGAAGTGACGAAAAAGCCAGCAGCTGCGTCTCAATCGGCCAAGCCCGCATCTCAGGGTGAGACAGCTCCAAAGAGTCAAGTCGTAGCGCCGCCTCGACCTTCTGCACCAGCGCAGCCCCCGGCGTAAATAGATCGAAGCCAAGAGCTTATAGCCGGGTGCATCCGGCTGTACGGTCCTACGGACGTTTGGACGCTGAGACAGCTTGTCCCAGTTATTTCTTAAACAGAGCATCATATTTCTCTCGTATTGCCCTCCTGCGCATTCACCTACTGATAATAAAGGGGTTATGGAAGGGAGATTTGGCAGAAGGCTTGCTCTATCTGAGCCGACATCGATTTTAGAGCAGGAGCCTTCATGCACCCAGCGTTTCGGTCTGTCAGGACATACAAAGCTAATTCGGGGCGTGGCTGAAAACTATGCCTCAAACCCGCAGCATCTCACAAGCAACAAGTCTGCCCGTACGACAGAGTCCCAGGTTGGAAGTAAAGCCCAGCCCGTCCCGTTGGAGGCAGGGCATTGAACTGTCCCAACTATTTGTCTCTATTCCTCCGCATGACGTCGCCCAAATTCTAGCCTCCGCACACACGACGAATTTCGCCCGCAGACAAACGATTTTTTTTGCCGGTGAGAAAATGCAGCGAGTTGTGTTGTTGACCGAGGGTTCTGCCAAGATAACGCAGATCGATGAGTTTGGCACCACCGTGATTCTCCGACTCGTAGGACCGGGTGAAGTCGTCGGGGAGCTTGGCGGAGGGCGTCTAGGCACGCACTTAACTGCGGCGGAGGCGCGCTTATCCTGTAAGGCGCTCGTCTGGGATTTACCGGCTTTCGAGGCCTTGTCCGAACGGTTTCCCGCCCTTCAGCGCAATACGATGCGAATCTTGGCAAAGTCCTTGCGCGACTTGGAAGCACGATTTTGTGAGCTTTCCACTAAAAGAGTTGCCCAACGTCTAGCTCTTGAATTGGCTCGGTTGCTTCCGCAAGTAGGCCGGAAGGTCGGCGATGATGTCGAAATTAATCTCTCACGGGAAGAGCTAGCCCAGATGACAGCGACTACGCTGTTTACCGTCAGTCGGCAGCTCTCGCTCTGGGAAGAGCAAGGTATCGTGAGTCTTCGGCGACTAGGTGTGGTGATTCGAAACCCCCTTTCCCTTATGACTATTTCTGAACTCAAATGATCCTCCAGCCTTTTGTCGCCGAAGTGGATCTTGCTCAACTGAGTAGCCGGATTGTTCGCTTGCAGCCTCAGGCTGGTGAACATGCGCACGATCGGATGGGATCACTGTTGGTTGATTTGTTCGGTCCAAATCTACCGTGAGCTAGGGTGTTGGTTGCACTAACCCTGATCTTTCGTTGTGAGATCGAGAACAATTGCTGGAGGCCCCGATGCGTGCTGCCCTAATACCAACCGTCATGCTGCTATGCGCGGCTCCGGTATTCGCGCAGGGTCCGCAAGCGGATGTACAACTTAACAATGCGGCCCCTGTGATGCCGAGACAGCAGATGTGGAATCGGCAACCGTTGCCCATGGGCCAACCCTCGCCCACACCAGTGGATGTGTCTCCTGACACGCCCGTGGTGACGTTGGACGGTATCTGTGAAGACCCACGAGCGTCCGCATCGAAAACCTGCAAAACCATAGTCACAAGCGAACAGATCGATAAGCTAACGGATTTGTTGACGCCCGGGGCTTCGCCAGCTGCCCATCGCACTTTTGCCCTAAGTTATGCGCGACTGCTCGCTGCTTCTGCAGCAGCAGAGCAACAACATCTCGAAAAAGACCCAGCGGTAGCCGCTGAGTTGCAGGCGCAGCTGAAACTAGCACGCATCCGTGTTCTGGCTAACAGCTTCTATCACCATATGGACGAGCATGCCGCTGACGTACCGGAGTCCGAGATTCAGAAGTACTACGAGGAACACAAGGCCAATTTCGATGCAGGGGAAGTACGGCGGCTATCCATACCGAGATCAGCCCTGTCGAAAGGTGCACCACCTGTGGATCCTTTAGCAGTGAAGGCTAATATGGATGAGCTGGTGGCGCGCGCTTCCAGGGGCGAGGACTTCGATCAAGTTCAGCGGGAAGCCTACACTATGTTTGGAATCGCAACTCCTCCGCCATCCACCGCAGCAACCCTGGTGCGCAGGACGAGCCTTCGACCGGAAGAGGCGAAGGTATTTGACCTTAACGTAGGCGAAGTAACCCAAATGGTGAGTTCGCCGGACGCGTTCATTATTCTTAAACTTGAATCGAAGCAACCTGTTCCATTCGAGGTCGCTCAGTCAGAGATTAAGCCAATCCTGCAGCAGATGCGCAAGACGGAAGAACTCCAGAACGCCGCGAAAAACGTCACGGCGGATTTCAACCTTGCCTATCTGGGGCTGTTGTCGGCGCCAGAGTTATTTGTCCCGCCAGGAGCCGCCCAGCCGCTAGCCTCGAGAGGGACAGAGCAGGGATTGCGTCCGCGCCTACCGTTCCGCCGGCGGACTCCAATGGGCGCCGAGGTGCCCAGAGGGTTCCCCCCGCCGACGCGATAGTGGTGTTGGTGTGCGTTTCGCTGAAGCGGAGGGATTGATTTTTCCGGTTTAGAGTTCGATGAATTTCTAGGATTGTACTGGCAATAAGATTGACTAGCTGTAAGGAACCATGATAAAAGATGACCAACGCAAACTGTAGCTTGACGATCTTCCCGTTCATTGGGCCGGAGCGGGTTATCCATGTATTCAGAGTTGCGATTGAGCAGCTCTGGACAAGTTCATGAGCAGACTCTTTGATATTCGTAACGTGCAAGTAGCATCCGGGTGCGCGCTTCGGCTTGGTTTGCGGGGCCGCGCTCGAAAGTTGCTTCTTGCTGGATGTGGATTGGGAGTTATGATCCTGTCGCCCGCGCTGCCGGCGACGATCCGGCCTTCCGCTAGGCCGAGCACCCACAAGGTCGCTAGGCCATTGCTGGTGGCAGCCAAAGTACCGACGCCGGCGCAGCAGGAGCAGATGCCACAGCAAACGCCTCCTCCGACCACGCAGCTGAAGGTAACCTACGAAGCCGGGGAACTTACGATCATTGCGGAGAATTCAAAATTGTCGGATATTCTGTCGTCACTGCGTGCTTGCATGGGAGCAGATATCGATCTTCCCGCGAGTGCATCCGGCGAACGTATCTGGGCTCGGTTGGGGCCGGGACCGGCGCGCAAGGTGCTTGCCACACTTTTGAGCGGAACGAAACTTGATTATATTATTCAGGCATCTGATGTTGATCCGGACGGGATCCGGAGTGTGTGGCTTACCGTAAGGACCGAAGGACCCGCCGTCACAACTGCCAGGGCGAACAGCAGCCCGGTCGCGCGGCCGTTGCCACCACGGGTATCGGACGCGGATCGTAGAGTTGTGCCAAATCGCACCGCAACAGAACCCCGAGTGCAGGATGATACGCCACCCCAGGAACCTGCAGCTTCGGCAGATATGGCGCCGACGGCCTCCCAACCGAAACCTACACCGGCCGATGCGACGCCAGGGACTCCGCAACCCCCAGCAGCGGATGCCGCAACCTCGTCCGCACCTCAGGCAGCTGAAGCGGACAAATCGACACCCAGTACACCTCCGGCCAATCCCACGGATCAAATGATCCAAACGTTGCAGAATATGTACGAGCAACGGAAGCAGATGCAACTGGCCCGTACCCCGCAAGCGCCAAACTAGAGTTCACCCAAAGCCTCTCCGATTGCGGGTGAGAGCTGCCGTAAACCTCCGTCATGCACTTAGAAACGATTTGAGTTCCAGCGTCAATTCCTGAGGAACCTGCTCCGGGAGGAAGTGGCCCGTCGGGAGCGGCTTTCCCTTTGCGTCCTTAGCGCGGTCTTGCCAAGTTTGTAAGACATTGTACATGCGATGGAAAGGTCCTTTTTCGGACCATAGGATGAGAAGCGGACACTCGATTTTACGATCCAGGTCCGCCTTATCGTGCGCTAAATCGATGGATGCGGCAGCACGATAATCTTCGCAAATCGCGTGGATCGAGTCGGGATCGCGGAAGCAACGCAAGTACTCTCGAAATGCGTCCGCGCCAAGCCAGTCGGGAATCGGGTCGGTGATCGCATGTCCCCCAAGCCAGAGCAACGTCGATTTCAGGAAATACTCGGCGCTATTTGCGACCAACGTTTCCGGAAACGGTGGCGGTTGAACGAGCAGAAACCAGTGGTAAAAAATCGTGGCGAATTCCTTGGTGATGTTTTGATAAAGCGTATAGGTTGGCACAATGTCGAGAATGACGAGCTTCGTGAGAAGATCCGGATAGTCGAGGGCCATGCGGTGAGACGCGCGTCCGCCGCGATCATGCCCCACAACGGCAAATTTTTGGAATCCCAGGTGCTTCATCACTTCAACCTGGTCCTGCGCCATTGCCCTCTTCGAATAGCCAAAGTGATCCGCTCCTCCGGGGGGCTTGCTGCTATCGCCATAGCCGCGAAGATCTGGAATCACTAAGAAATAGTCCCTTGCCAGCAGCGGTGCGACCTTCCGCCACAGTACGTGTGTTTCCGGGATGCCGTGAAGAAGGAGAACAGGGGAACCTTTGCCGCCGTAAACTGTGTTAATCGTCGCGCCCGAGGTTTTGATTTGCTCGCGCTTGAAACCGTCGAAAAACTCCGCGGGCGCTTGTGGTGGGGGCACAGGCTCGGCCGCCAGCTCGGCGGAGTGCAATGGGGTCCCGGCAACGAGGGGTCCCAAACCCAAGGCCATGGATTTACTTAGGAACTCGCGACGGTCATGAATCGACATTGTTGCCTCTCTTTAAATTTAGTGATCTCTCCCGGAAACTGCGGGCCTTTATTTCCCCTCACGTGCGGGCTCACGTTTTTGCCGGCGCCCAGAATACAATATCTCAGGAACCTTCCCTCGTGCGACATCGTTTCTTCACGGACTCAGCGCGAACGAATTCAGCGCGAAAGATCGCTACGGTCACACTTTTGTTCCTTGGAAGAATCGAGCACGAGACCCAGTGAAGGAATAACCTCACTGAACACAACTTGCATTTTGCGCATGATATTGATAACGTCGCCGGGCTGCTACTTCTAGTTGAGGGCCATCTGTCTTCCGGCGGAATGATAACAACTCCACACGAAGAGGAATCAATGAAGAAATGGATTGCGGTTTTCTTGGTTATTTTCGCGCTATTTGCAGTCAGAACGCGGGCCCAGGTGCCAGGGCCATTGAAACTGATTCAGACGATTCCTCTCCCAGGGCTCAAGGACGGCGATTTTGATCACTTTCAAGTTGATCTTCCGGGGAAACGGCTATTCCTCGCTGCTGAGGATAATTCAGCAATTGAAGTGATCGATCTGACCACCAATAAAGTCATTAATAAGATCACGGGACCGAAAGCACCGCACTCGATGGCCTACAATCCCGACTCAAAGAAGCTCTTTGTTGTAGATGATGGAGGCCCGAACCAAGTTGAAATCTATGACGGAACGTCTTTCGAGCCGTTGGGCACGATTCCAATGGGCGCCCATGCCGACGCTAGCATTTACGACCCGGTGAGCAAATTGTTTTACGTCGGCAATGGCGGCAAACAAGCAAAAGAAGACTTTATTATGATCAGCATCGTGGACACCACGAGCGGCAAGAAGGTAGGCGATATCAAAATTGACGGCGCGGACCGCGTTGAGGCGATGGCGATTGAGCATTCGGGGCCACGGATGTTCGTGAACTTGTACAACAAGGCCGCCGTAGCTGTGATTGACCGGGAGAAACGAGCGGTAATTGATACCTGGTCGATAGCTCAAGAAGGCCGCAATAATGGTT